>JFJP01038079.1_pt1 | contig 29156 bp, 22 predicted proteins | sample 431651 | NCBI WGS metagenome assembly JFJP01 (sample SAMN02602958, study PRJNA72255) | Microbial mat metagenome, whole genome shotgun sequencing project. | biome: fresh water; feature: sink hole; material: water; isolation source: purple microbial (photo- and chemosynthetic) mats found in... | reverse complement strand
CACTTTATTTTATAAGTGTTTTAAACACTTTAACAAGACTTATTAATACAGATTTTGGTTGCTTTGGTTAACTTATTGGCTTCTTATTATTTAAACAGCCACCAATTGGACACATGCTGCACTTTATACATGCTGGTCATTTGACCAATATCATATTTTACAGATTCGAATAGCTAATATATTATGATGAAAAAATTATTATTGCTCCTTAAGGCGGACTCGAACCGCCGACCCTCTGCTTGTAAGGCAGATGCTCTGAACCAGCTGAGCTAAACCCCCAAAAAGAGAGTGCAAATATAGATTCAATTTTTGTTTCTGCAAAAAAAATATCAATTTTTATGGTTTTGATGAAGTCATATAGTAACCAAGCGTAAAGCGTAGAACGTAGAGCGTTGAGCTCTGAACATAGAGTTAGGCACTATGAAATTAGAGAGTTATACGTTGAGAAGACAATATTATATGCACCATTTATCGGGATTATTAATCATAGATATGAGAATCTTTCTGACTTCAAGATATTCATTAAAAAGGTTTTCATGAACCTCCTTTTGTATGTATCCACAGTCTTTAGAATAATCAAGCCAAACTTCAGTTTCATGCTCTTCTCCTAGAGAATCTGTTAGCTTGTTTACAAACGATTTTTCATATCGGCGCTTGGCCCACATTTCTGCGATGTTGGAAGTAACTGATCTTGATGATCTTCTTATCTGGTCTGTCAATGAGTACTTTTCCTCTTTTGGAAACCCTTTTGATAACTCAAAGATTACCATAGCCAACTTATATGCCTTCTGATAAACAATCAGGTCCTTAAAACTCTCAATCTTACTCATTTCTTTACGCTCTACGCTTTATGCTCAATTCTTTGTATTATACTTTCCGCTATACGCTTTACGCTTTACGCTTTTTTCTCTTTACGCTTTTTTCTCTATACTTATATATCAGCCTCAACATACTTAATCGTGAAAGTAAACACCGTCCCTTTTCCGGGCTCTGATTCAACATTTATTTCCCCTCCAAGTAGCTCAACATATGCCTTGCAGATAGATAACCCCAGACCCGTTCCGCCAACCTGCCTCGATTTTGCAGCATTTACCTGGTAAAACCTGTCAAAGATCTTGTCAATATGATCAGCTGGTATTCCAATTCCTGTATCTTTTACTGAAAATTCAATAAATCTATCTTTCCTTAAATACCCGAAATCAATTTGGCCGCTCTTTGTAAATTTCAGAGAGTTATTTAACAGATTTGAAATCACCTGAATTAGTTTAGTGGAATCTGTTCTGATATTAGCCTCATCATCAGCCAGTCCCGTTGACAGATATATGGGGATTCTGAGCTCATTTCCGCTGTAATTGAATTGTTCATTAAGCGATCTCAAAACTGAGTTAAGGTTGATTGTGCTGAAATTCATTTTCACCTGACCTGACTCAACATTTGCAATATCAACTATATCGTTTATAATTGACAAAAGCTGATTACTGCTTTGCGAAATAATGTCAATATATTGCTTTTGTTCCTCAGAAGAAGTGTCCGGCTCCTGAAGAAGCGTTGAAAAACCAAGAATTGCATTCATCGGAGTTCGTATCTCATGAGAAACGTTATGAAGAAACGCGGTTTTTAACCTGTCACTTTCTTCAGCTTTTTCTTTTGCCAGAACAAGTTCAGTTTCCGTTTTTTTACGGGAAGTGATATCCTCAACCATAGCCATGAAGAACTGGGCTTCCCCCCTGTTATTACGAATAATACTCACAGTCGTAGAGCCCCATATTACTCTGCCATCCTTGCGTATATACTTCTTTTCGGTATGATAGATAGGTATCTCCCTTGCCACAAGCCTGATAAGTGATGACTCATCTTTTCCTATATAATCAGGATGAGTAAAATTCCTGAATGTGAATGATTTGAGCTCTTCATCCGAGTAGCCAGTCATATCACAAAAGGCTGTATTTGCTTTCAAAATAATAAAATCTTTTGCAGTCATTACCATCGGGAAAGGACTCTCTTCAAAAATTTTTCTGAACTTTTCCTCGCTGTCTCTCAGAGTTTCCTCAGCAAATTTACGTTCGGTAATATCTCTTCCTATTGTCTGAAAAAAATCTAACCCTTCAATCTTCACAATTCTTGAACTTATTTCGATCGGGAATGTTGACCCGTCTCTTCTTTTATGAATTGTTTCAAATGTAGCAGATTCAAATGCATATAAATCTCCAAGCCTTTCTTTAATATCGGAAAGTGTCTCCGGTGCTCTTATATCTTCGAGCGATAGCCCTATAAACTCCTCCCTGGTATATCCATAGGTTATAAGGGCCATGTCATTTGCCTCAACAATTTTCAGATCACTGTTTAACAGAAAGATAATATCATTTGCAAACTTCAGGATATAGTCAAAATGCTTAATCAGGGCAAGTCTGTCCAACTCAGTTTCATATTTCTGACGATAATATTTTACTCTTTGATTTCTTATAAGGAAACTTAAGAAAAGGCCTGCAGATGAGAGAACCAGAATCAGAATAATAATCACAAGGAGCATCTTTGAATAAAACTCTTCCAACACCTCCTCCTTATCAACCTTAGCTACCATGTACCATTCTGTTCCCGGGATTTTTTTCATGGCCGCAATAACCGCAACACCACGATAATCCAGTCCATCTATTGTACCTGTAATTCCCTGCACAGCCATTGCAGCAGGAAGTTTTTCTGAAGATAAAGATTTCTTCAACAGAAGTTCCGAATTATCAACATGTTTTAATTCATTTAGATATACAATGTCATCATCCTCTTTCCTTATTAGGAGCGATTCGGAACTTTTACTTGCTGAAGGCCACGATTGTATCAGGGGAAATAATATCTTTTCAGGATCAACCCGTAGTGCCAGAACGCCAATTACAAGGGTATCGCTTAGTCTTGTATGTATAAGGGGGACCAAAAGATCGAGGTGAACATAATTAACGCTTTCAGCACGGTGAAGATCTGTTAGTTCAATTTTGCGGTTTTTAACTATTCCCGGAATAAGTGACTTTATATGATCTCCAATACTCTTATCCTGATCGGGAAATGCAAGCCTTACAATTCCTGAAGTATCAATAAACAGGGCACTGCTGTAATCATAGTTTATTACAAGCGACTCAAGAGTTTTAAGCAAATCCTCTCGGACATATTTTGCTTCTGAATCATTAAAAAATTCAGCCAGTTTGTTTATAATGAGAACATTTCCACTGAGGAATTCCCCATCTCCCAGCCTTTCAATTCTCCATTGTGAAATCTGACGGATTTTGAGATCACAGATTGCCGACAATTCATTCAACTTTTCGTTTTGCAGAGCTCTTCGCTGTGAAGTAAAAATCAGATGACCTCCGGTTGAAACAATGAGCACAATTGCAATAAAGATAATCATCAGTGGACCTGATGCAGGTGGTTTCTGCTGAATCGTACTCATCTTTAATTTACGTACTTCACTAAATTACCCTATGTGCTTTTATTTGCCTGAAAATACTTCAACTAGTTCTCAGTTTGACCTGCCTTTATAAAAACAGAAGCAAGTACCGAAACAAATAGAATTGAGATTATTATTATCAGCGAAATAACTATAGGAATATCAAGATTAAAATATGCAAATAACATTTTCAGCCCAACAAAAGTCAGAACAAAAGCCAGGCCTATCTTCAGATATCGGAAAAGCCCCATGATTCCGGCCAGTGCGAAATAAAGTGATCGCAGTCCCATTATCGCAAAAATATTTGAAGTATACACAATAAATCTATCCTGACTTATTGCCAGAATCGCAGGGATACTGTCAACTGCAAAAATAAGGTCTGATGTTTCAATTATAAGCAGAACCAGAAACAGAGGAGTTGCATATAATCTTTTATTCTGCCTTATAAATAACCTGTCGCCATGAAGTTCGCGGGAGACCGGGAGAAATCTTTTGAAAAACTTTACAACGGGATTCTTATCCGGATCAACCTCAGCCTCTTTTGTAAATAGCATTCTTATGCCGGTAAAAACAAGAAATGCTCCGAAAATAAGTACAATCCAGTGAAATCTGTTTATAAGGGCAACTCCTGCAAAAATAAAAATTCCTCTCATTACAAGAGCTCCCATTATTCCCCAGAACAGGATCTTATGCTGATATTCTGGTTTTACAGCAAAATATGTAAAAATGAGAATGAATACAAAAATATTGTCAACACTGAGTGAGTACTCAATTACATAACCCGTAAGAAATTCGAGTGCTTTCACCTTGCCAAACTCGAAGAAAACAAATACATTAAAAGCAAGGGCAAGACTTATCCAGACAACACTCCAGATAACAGCCTCTTTTACAGGGACAACATGAGTGTGTTTATGAAAAACCCCCAGATCCAGGGCAAGCATAAAAAATATAAATACATGGAACCCGATCCAGAAGTAAATACTTATCTCCATAAATTTCAATTATTTGCCCGCAAACTTATAAATTTATTCCGTCTATTTAGTTTCATCCGGAAAGAAACTTTTTACAGGAACTTTATATTTCACATCAATTTCAGTCAGTCCGTTACCATTAGTATCTTTCATCTTCCGAAACATTTCCATAAGTGCAAGCCACTCCCTTCCCTCCTGTAAACCATCTTTTTTGCTATTGATATCTATAATTGCACTTTTCATATTTGTCAGCTTATTTCCCTGAGAGTCTTTAGGCACAACATTTATTAGTCCGTAACTCATTTTTTTTATAATTCCTATAAATTCAAGCATATATGAATTGGCAGTCATAGAATAAAGTGTATTGTTCTTCTTTGAGAAGTCAACACTTACGGAATTACCATCGGGCGAAATAATCTCAACCTTTTTTATCTTTTTCAATAATCCTTTTTCCGGATTATAATTGACCATTAATCCGGAATAATAACAGTAATTACCAGGGGTAGATTTATAAGCAACCTGAAGAATTTCAAGTATACTTTTCAGCTCCTTACCGGTAACATAAATCCTTGAGAGAGGATAACCCGGAACTAAATCATTGCCTGTTCCCATCGACATTATTCTGAATACATCTGCTGCTGTATGTTTTCCCGGAACTATCTTATCGCGGATTACCCCGACTGCAACCATACTTATGTCAGTTCCTTCTGCGCTATTACTATTTACATAATTATATATAGCATCAGCTACCAGTGGCCCGAGGTTACTACCTTTGATATCCCCCATCTCATTACACTCAAGGAGAAAATCTGTTTCAACAACAGGTAAAAAATAATCCAGACCAATTGGTTTTAAGATCTCAGTATTGATCTTTATTTTCTGATCATCAATTAACTCCTGAACTTCTGCATCTCCGGCTATTCTGTCATCTACAGATATAAGTGTAAAACTATCCATTCGTAGTTTGCCATTTAAATAAGTAAGTGACAATTCACCTACATTTTGTCCATATTCACCTGTTTGAACAATAGGAATACCATTCACTATAATTGGTTGCTCAAGTTTGGTATGTGTATGCCCGCTTATAATAACATCAATTCCTTTCACTTTTTCAGCAAGATCAACATCCTCTCCTTCCCATCCTCCTGTGCCATCGCTTTCAACTCCGGAATGAGAAAGACAAATAATAATATCGCACTTTTCATTCTCAAGTTCTCTGACAATTTTCCTGGCGAGTGGGATCTGTTTTGAAAAAGTAACCGGTGGCGCAAGTGCAGCATTATCATCAGCAACTTTACCCATAAGCGAAAAGAATCCGAATTTCACACCATCTCTTGTAAGGATAAGCTTTCTGCCGATCGTATTTTTCGCGAAAAGTGATTCAAGTGAATTATCTGCCGCATCTTTCTCACTGAAGACAGCATTACTAAGCAATAATGGAGGAATCTCTCCCTGGCCAGTTGCAGAATTAACTATTGATGCAAGCTTCTCCGGACCATAGTCAAATTCATGATTCCCCAAACAGGCAACATCGTAACCCATAATTTTCATCAGCCGAAGCTGAAACCCGGTATTAACTTCAAGGCTTTGAAACAGAGTTCCCATCAGGAAATCTCCGCCATCCACAACAAGCGTTATCCCGGTATTCCTGTCTTTCACGGTTTTAATAATTGAAGCTATCCTGGAAAATCCTCCAATAGTTTTGTCATCATTTACTGACAAGGGAGAATAAGCTGATTCAGGCGCAAAACCTTCCAGATGAGAGTGGAGATCATTGGTGTGTAAAATTGTTATCCTCTTTTCAGATTGTCCTGATGCAGATATCAGACTACCAGCCAACAACAAGGTGAACAATATTTTATACATATAGAATGCTTTACTCCCTTTCTACAAAACTAATAAATTAATCTGATTCTTCCTTATTCATCCTTTGTACCGTTATGCCGTTGCACCTTTGCACCGTTGAACCGTTACACCTTTCCAAAGTCATTCCTTTTAAATAGCGTCAGCCACAACAAATGTACTCCCTCCAATAAATATCAAATCTTCAACAGAGGCATTTGCCCGTGCAGCATCAACTGCACTCTTTACATCAGGATATGATTTACCATTAAGTCCATAATTTTCAGCAGACTGCTTAAGAATATCCTGATCAAGTGCCCTCGGAACAGATGCCCTGGTAAAATAATAAATTGCATCCTTCGGGAAAAGTGGCAACACTGATGACAAATCTTTATCATTTACAAAACCAACAACCATATGCAGTTTCTGTTTTTTAATTCTGCTGATCTGCCTGAAAACATATTCTAATCCCTCCCTGTTGTGACCAGTATCACAAATAGTAAGAGGATTATTACTTAAAATATGCCAGCGTCCCGATAATCCTGTATTGATCGTAACTTTGCGGACCCCATCCTTAATATTTTTATCAGAAACCTTAAACCATTCGCAGTATTTTCTGAAAGACTGGTAAACAGCCTGAATGTTTTTTGACTGATAATCTCCACCCAAAGGGCTTTCCCCCTGAATTCTGATGTCTTTCCCGATAACCTCCACAACATACTTCCTTGCTCGTGTTATGCCAGAACTTTCCTCTAGTAAACATTTGAAGTTCTTATCCGCAAAAACAATCTCAGAGCCGGATGCAAGGGCCTTGTTTCTGAATACTCCATCGGTTTCAGAATTTGACTCACTTATAACAACCGGAACACCAGACTTAATAATTCCCGCTTTTTCACCTGCAACCTTTACGATCGAATCTCCCAGAAGATCCATATGATCGTGACCAATATTTGTAATGACCGAAAGAACCGGTGTAATTATATTTGTTGAATCGAGCCTTCCACCAAGGCCAACTTCTATAACAGCTATTTCAACATTTTCGCTTGCAAAATAATCAAACGCCATTGCAACAGTAATCTCAAAAAAAGATGGCTGAACAGTTTCAATAATAGATTTGCATTTTGTAACAAATGTTACAATTTCACTTTCAGGAATCATTACTCCGTTCACTTTAATCCTTTCCCTGAAATCTTTTAAATGAGGGGAAGTATAAAGGCCTGTTTTGTAGCCAGCCTCCTGCAAAACAGATGCAATCATATGAGAAACAGAACCTTTGCCATTTGTACCTGCTACATGTATTGACAGAAATTTCTTATGCGGATTTCCCAGATAATTGTCAAGTGCAATTGTATTATTGAGATCATTCTTATATGCTGCCTTCCCTACCCTGTGATAAGCCGGGAGCTGGCTGTAAAGGAAATCAATGGTTTGACTGTAATTCATTTTATTCAAAGTTCAAAGTTCAAGGTTTCTGACTTCAACCTCTAAGTACTTTAGGCACTCTAGTCACTTTAGTCACTTCCTCCTACAAAATAACATACTTTAAGTCAGCATAACAATAATAACAGATTTTTGGTTATTTTTATACCTGATAGCAACAGAGAACCTGTCTATTTATTGTATTGATTTAAAAATACTTACTATGAAGAAGAAAAATAATAAGAAACTATTTATTATTGATACCAATGTTTTACTTCACGATTATAAATGCATTTACAATTTTGAAGAGAATGATGTAATTATACCTATTGTAGTACTTGAAGAGCTCGATAAATTCAAGAGAGGCAACGATCTTATTAATTTTCATGCACGTGAGTTTACACGTGAGCTCGATAAGCTCTCCGGTGATTTTCTCCTTACTGCCAATATCCCACTCGGCGATAATCTCGGAAATCTTCACATTGAAACCGGAAGAGATTTCTCCGAAAAGGTTAACCAGTCATTCCCGGAACGAACAGCCGATCACAGGATTCTTGCCATTGCAGAATATGTATGTACTTCGAATAAAGACAAAACTGTTGTCCTTATTACTAAAGATATAAACCTTCGCATGAAGGCAAAATCGCTGGGAATAATAGCCCAGGACTATGAAAATGATAAGGTTGCAAATATCGATGATTTATACAAAGGTATAAGAGTACTCGAGGGGATGAATCAGGAGCTGATAAGTAAACTTTATGAGGTGCCTGAAGGTGTGAAAGCCGAAGAGTTCCCCATTGAAAAGACCCTGGCAGGACATCAGTTTTTTATAATGAAAAACAACGGTTCAAGCGCACTCGCCCATTATAATCCTGTAAATAAAATGTTAAACAGGGTCATTAAGCAGACAACTTACGGAATCGATCCAAGAAATGCAGAACAGACCTTTGCTATTGAAGCTCTCTCAAATCCGGAGATTCAACTTGTATCTCTAACAGGGAAAGCAGGTACAGGGAAGACTCTTCTTGCCCTCGCAGCAGCACTTCAACAGCACAAAAGATACAAACAGATCTTTCTTGCCCGCCCGATCGTCCCGCTTGCCAACCGCGACCTGGGATTTCTTCCGGGCGATGTAAAAGAAAAGATGGACCCATATATGCAGCCACTCTACGACAACCTTACAGTAATTAAACATAAATTCAGTCACCAGAGTCCTGAGTTCCTGAGAATTAATGACATGGTAAAAGAGGAAAAACTTGTTATTACACCACTGGCATATATAAGAGGGAGAAGTCTCTCCAATATCTTCTTCATTGTTGATGAAGCACAGAACCTTACTCCTCATGAGATTAAGACAATAATAACAAGAGCCGGCGAAGGAACAAAGATGGTATTTACAGGCGATATTGAGCAGATCGATTCCCCTTACCTCGATACAGCATCAAACGGATTAAGCTATTTATCAGACAAAATGAAAGACCAGGATGTATTTGCCCAAAGTAAAAAGTAAAAAGTAAAAAGTAAAAAGTAAAAAGATATGAAAACAAAATCCATTCAACTTGTTATATTACTAGTATTTATATTAATAACCAATCCTTCCGACCTGCTGTCGCAGAAGAAGAAAGACAAGGGGAGTAAGAAGGAGAAAAAGACCGAAAAGATTCTGCTCTTCAACGGAAAAGACCTTTCAAACTGGACCTTTTATCTGAAAGATCCTGCGGTTGATCCTGCAAAGGTTTTCACAGTTCAGAACGGTGTTATTCATATAACAGGAGATCCGTTTGGATATATGAAAACCAAAGAAACATATTCCGATTACAAACTTCATGTAGAGTGGCGGTGGCCTGCAGAGCCAACCAACAGCGGTGTTTTTGTACATGCTCAGAAACATGATACAATCTGGCTGAAGTGTATTGAATGTCAGTTAAAAGCCGGTAATGCAGGAGATTTTGTGTGCATGCCTGATGGTACTATGAAAGAGCAAACAGATAAAACTGTTTGGTCAGTCAAAAAAATGGCAGAATCATCCGAAAAGCCTGTTGGTGAATGGAATACAATGGAAGTTATATGCAAAGGAAATACAATTGAAGTCCATGTAAATGGAGTTCTGCAGAACAAAGGCACTGAAGTAAATGTTACATCCGGTAGTATCTGTCTTCAGAGTGAAGGAAAAGATATTGAGTTCAGAAATGTATATCTAAACAAAATTAATTAAACTAACTTGGTGTTTCTTTGCAGCCTTGCTTCGTCAGCCGTAGCTTGGCGAAGGCTGAGCGCCTTGGTGGCAAATAAGAGGATGAATACAGATAAAAAAAAAGTTGCCTTCCATACACTTGGCTGTAAGCTGAATTTTGCCGAGACTTCAACAATCTCCAGATCTTTTCCTGAAGAAAAATTCGAAAGGGTTCCGGCAAGTTCCATAGCCGATATCTATATAATAAATACATGCTCGGTTACTGATGCTGCCGACAGAAAATGCAGGCAGGCAATAAAGAAATTCATATCACTTTCACCGGAAGCCCTTATTGCGGTTGTTGGCTGCTATGCTCAGTTAAAACCGCAGGAGATATCTGCAATCCCGGGTGTGGATCTTGTTCTTGGCACAAATGAAAAATTTGATATCGCTGAATACCTTAATAATTTTAAGAAGAAAAGTGCTCCGGAAATTCATTCATGCGATCTCAATTCCTCCAACTCTTTTCACCAGTCATTTTCACTTGGAGACAGAACCCGCTCTTTTCTGAAAGTACAGGATGGCTGCGACTATAGCTGCTCATATTGTACAATTCCAAAGGCCAGAGGCATTAGCAGGAATCCGGAGATCTCATCTATAGTATCAGAGGCAGAAAAAATTGCGGAAAGCGGAATTAAAGAGATTGTTTTAACTGGTGTTAATATTGGTGACTTTGGAAGGTCAACAGGCAATTCTTTTCACGAACTTCTTCAGAAACTCATAAAGGTAGATGGAATTGAAAGATACAGGATTTCATCAATTGAACCCAACCTGCTTACGGATGAAATTATTGAAATGGCAGCACGAAAAAGGAAGATCCTCCCGCATTTCCATATTCCACTTCAGAGCGGAAGCAATAAGATTCTTGGCCTGATGAGGAGAAGATATAACAGGGAGCTCTTTGCCGACAGGATTAATGTAATAAGGAAGAAAATACCAGATGCCGGGATAGGAGCTGATGTTATTGTTGGCTTTCCCGGCGAAACAGCAACTGATTTTGAAGACACTTATAAATTTCTGAAAGACTTGACTCTTACCTACCTGCATGTTTTCACATTTTCAGAAAGACCTGGTACCCCTGCGGAAAAAATGCCGGATAAAGTAATTCACGAAGAAAAAGATGCCCGAAGCAAGAGGTTAATATCAATGTCAGATGATAAGAGCCTGGACTTTTACAGGCAAAATATTGGCACAGAGACACAGGTCCTTTTTGAAAGGAGCCGCAGTGAAGGATCAATTACCGGATTCACATCCAATTATATAAGAGTGGAGTATCCATGGCAGGCAAAACTGGCCGGAGAAATTAAAAATGTAAAACTCAAATCTCTTTCCGGAAGCGGGCGGGTTTGTGTTGAATTAATCGACTGAGAAATGATAAATCTGAAAGAAATCTGTAAAGCAACAGAAAAAGCAGCCCTTGAAACAGCTCAATTCATTCGTAAGGAATCTGAAACCTTCGACATCAGCCTAACTGAAGTTAAAGGGTTAAATGATTTTGTAAGTTATGTTGATAAGGGTTCTGAAAAAATGCTTGTTGAAAGATTAAGTGCCCTTCTGCCTGAAGCAGGATTCAAAACCGAAGAAGGTACAATTAAAAAAAGTGGTCTTAAATACTGCTGGGTCATAGATCCTCTTGACGGAACCACAAACTTTCTCCACGGGCTTCCGCCTTATGCAATCAGCATTGCGCTTATGGAACACGATGAGGTGGTTGCCGGTGTAATTTATGAGATCAGGGGAAATGAAATGTTTACAGCCTGGAAAGACGGAGGAGCCTGGCTTAACGGAAAGCAGATTCACGTTTCAGAAGCCTCAAAACTCTCTGATAGTCTTATAGCAACAGGTTTTCCATATAGCGATTTCAGCCGTATTGAAAATTATATGAACTGTTTTACCTGGTTCTGTAAAAACTCACATGGAGTGAGGCGTCTGGGATCTGCTGCCACCGACATAGCATATATTGCCTGCGGCAGATTTGAAGTGTTTTACGAATATGGCCTTCATCCCTGGGATATTGCCGCCGGAATTATTATATTGCGGGAAGCCGGTGGAAAAATAAGCGATTTCTCAGGCAACGAAAAAAATCTTACCGGTGATGAAATCGTGGCTGCTAATTATGCTGTTTATCCCGAAGTTCTGGAAATTGTGCGTAAATTTATGATTGAATAGATTTTGAATAAACATGGACGCTCTAGGGTATTATATTTTTTATTGTGTAAACTGGGTTATTACTCTCCTCCCTTTAAGAGTATTATATATATTTTCAGATTTCGCTTTTCTATTACTTTACTACTTTCCGTCCTACCGCAGGAAGGTTGTGGCTGAAAATCTGAAAAACTCTTTTCCTGAAAAGAGTGATGCTGAGCTAAAATCCATCGCAAAGAAATTTTACAGGCATCTTGCAGACTTTTTTATCGAAACTGTTAAGCTGATGCACGTTTCGCGGGAAGAACAAAACAGAAGATATACATACACAAATGTTGAAGTTATTGACAAGCTTCGCGAGGATAAACGCGATATAGTTGCCGTACTGGGGCATTACAATAACTGGGAATGGCCAACCCTTCTCCCGTTCTTTCTGAAGTATAAGGTCATAATTATATACAGGCCTCTGCAGAATAAGTATTTCGACAGGTTTATCTACAGGCAACGATCAAGATATGGTATAGTTCTTACTCCCACCAACATGGTAATAAGAGAAATTGTAAATTCCCAAAAGAACAACATAAATACAATTTCAGTTTTTCTCACTGACCAGACTCCGGCAAAAGGGGACATCAAATACTGGACAAAATTTCTAAACCAGGATACCCCTGTCTATACAGGTACGGAAAAAATTGCTTCGAAGTACGATATGGCAATGGTATTCTTCCATGTACAAAAAATAAAAAGAGGCTATTACAACCTTAATATTGAGCTTCTTCTGGAACATACTGCCGGTTTACCTGAACATGTGGTTACTGAAACACATGTACGAAGACTAGAAGAAACTATAAGGGAAAAACCTGAATACTGGCTCTGGAGTCATCGTCGCTGGAAACATAAAAAGCCAGTTACGAATGATTAACACAGCGATAGTTATATTAAACTGGAACGGAATAGATTTTTTGAAAATATTTCTTGGAACGGTAATAAAATTCTCATCCGGCATTGAATCTGAGGTTTATGTAGCCGATAATGCATCAACAGATGATTCTATAGTATGGATCAAGGAAAACTATCCTGAAGTCAAAATCATCCTTTTAGATAAGAATCATGGATTTGCAGGAGGATACAACCTTGCATTGGAACAGGTGGATGCAAAATATTATGTACTCCTTAATTCAGACATTGAGGTTACAGAAGGCTGGCTCGAACCATTGGTAAATTTAATGGATCAGAATCCTGAAATTGCTTCCTGTCAGCCCAAAATACTTTCATACAACAACAAAAAACAATTCGAATATGCCGGGGCGGCAGGCGGATTCATAGACAAATACGGATACCCGTTTTGCCGTGGACGTATTTTTAATGTCGTCGAAAAAGATAACGGCCAGTACGATAATAATATTGATATATTCTGGTCGAGCGGTGCCTGCATGATAGTAAGGTCTGATGCCTGGAAAAAATGCGGAGGGTTTGATGAATCATTCTTTGCACATATGGAAGAGATAGACCTGTGCTGGCGCTTTAATAAAGCCGGATACAGGGTAAGCTTTATACCCGGGTCAGTAGTTTACCATGTTGGTGGCGGATCCCTGCCGTACAACTCCCCTTTCAAAACATACCTTAACTTCAGGAATAGTCTCTTCCTTCTTTATAAGAACCTGCCCGACAAGAGATTCCATGTGAAATTATTTACCAGAAAAATACTGGACGGATTTGCAGCAATCATGTTTCTTCTAAAAGGACAAACCGGCAGTTTCAGGTCAGTATTGAAGGCCCACCTTGATTATTACAGGAATATTGGCCAACTAAAAATAAAAAGGAAAATGGTGAAAAATCTTGAATCTAAAGATTTTGTTCCGGTTATTTTGAACAAGAGTGTCGTTTTTGAGTTTTACATTAAAGGCAATAAAACTTTTAATAGCCTTTATTCGGAAAACTAAATTAATAATGAAAAAGTATCAAATGGCAATCTTCTTCCTGATAGTCCTGGTAATATATTCACTGGCAAATATTTATGTGTTTTATAAAGGGTACAATGCAATCCCTGCCCTTCACAATAACAGGTTGACTTACGCAATTACGTTCTTCTTCCTTGCAGCTGTTTTTATTTTTGCAAAGATTCTTGAATCAAGACATTCATCTGTTCTATCCGATGTATTTAATATAATAGGAGGATTCTGGCTTGCATTTCTGTTCTATGGATTTTTGTTCTTTGTATTATCTGATATAATTCTATTATTACTAAGGATCCCCCGGCTTATAAGTGCGGAAAATATAGTTCTCTTCCGTAAATGGTCATTTATAACGACATTGACGCTATCCTCAATCTTTATTATCGGAGGATTTATTAATGCAATAATCCCTGTTGTAAAGGAATATAACATAACTATAAATAAATCTGCAGGAACTGTTAAATCGCTGCGTATAGCTGCAGCCTCCGACATTCACCTTGGAAGTATTATCAGAAAAAGAAGCATTAAAAAACTATCAGCAATGCTTCAGAACCTTAAGCCTGACGTTGTTTTCCTTCTTGGCGATATTGTTGACGGAGAGATAGGACCTGTACTACGGGGAGACCTTCTGCAGTATTTCACAATACCTCATGCAAGTGACGGATTATACGCGATTACAGGAAACCACGAGTTCATTGGGGGAGGAAGCAAGACTATTCCGTATATTGAGAGCAAAGGGATAAGAGTTTTAAAAGACGAAATGGTTATTCTACCCGGAGGAATACAGTTAATTGGAAGAATCGACAGGGATTCATACAGATTTTACAAAAAAGAGAGATTGCCAATCGCTGATCTTTTAAAACAGGCTGATAGTACAAAGCCCATAATTCTTCTCGATCATCAGCCTTTCCATCTTGGAGAAGCTGCTGCACTTGGTGTTGACCTCCAGCTTTCAGGACATACCCATAATGGTCAGATGTGGCCTCTGAACCACCTCACTTCCAAAATATATGAATTGAGTTATGGCTATCTGAAGAAAGGCAATTCAAACTTCATAGTTTCTTCAGGATATGGTCTTTGGGGACCGAGAGTACGGTCAGGAAGCAGGTCTGAAGTGCTTCTTATAAACATTCAGTTTACGGGTCAACCTGCATATTAGAGTGCTAAAGAAGATCATAAATCTTCTCAAGCCCCATTCCTCTTGAGCCTTTTATAAGAACAGTGAATCCCTTTACATGTTCAGCTTTTAGATGATCGATAAGCTTTGTCACTGATACAAAAGATTTTATGCCGGCTTTCTGTGCAACTTTATTAAAGATCGGACCCGCCAGAAGTGCATTTTCAAGCTTCAATAACTTGAGTTTGTCTATTATTCGGCTGTGCTCAACTTCGCTCTTCTCTCCCAGCTCAAGCATATCACCAAGAATTACAAGTTTTTTCTCATTATTCAGGGAGGAAAATGATTCAATTGCCAGATTCATGCTTACAGGATTTGCATTGTATGAATCGCAAATAATAGTGTTATTGGCTGTTTCTTTCACCTGCGACCGGTTATTTGCAGGTACATAATTCTCAACTGCCTCAGCAATATCCTTCAGCTTAACCTCAAAGAAAAGGCCTGTAGCAACGGCAGCCTTTATATTTTCAATATTGTAATCTCCAAAAAGATTTGTTTTAATCTTATAGGTCTCATGAAAATAATCTAATGAAACATTCAGGTTAAGATCAGAGGGAAGTTTTTCAACAAGCAGTTCAGTACCGGTCGGATCTGAAAACGGGACTGCTCTTAATACATATTTGAAAATTTTTTCTGTAAGAAGTGGATTTTTATCGTTATACAAAGCTATCCCGTTTACTTTTTTAAGGTACTCAAACAGCTCAGTCTTTGCTTTGATTATACCATCGACAGTTCCAAATCCTTCCAGATGAGCCGTTCCAATATTAGTAATTATCCCGTAATCAGGTTTTGCTATGAGGCATAGAGTTCTTATTTCACCAATATGGTTTGCCCCCATTTCGATAATCATCATTTCAGTTCCTTCAGGAGCAGACAGAATTGTAAGGGGCACCCCTATATGATTATTCAGGTTACCCTTAGTATAATGTACCTTAAGCTTTTTCGACATTATAGCCGCCAAAAGCTCCTTAGTTGTTGTCTTCCCGTTTGTTCCTGTAATTGCAAGAACAGGTACATTCATGGTTTTCCTGTGATGGTTTGCAAGTGCCTGCAGCTCAAAGAGGCAATCATCCACAAGAACTGTCTTGTCCGTTTCAAAAAGGGGATCATCAATTACGGCACATGAAGCACCTTTTTCGAGAGCTTCGGCTGCAAATTTATTGCCATTATACTTTTCACCCCACAGGGCAAAGAAAATCTGACCGGTACCAACTGTCCTTGAATCAGTTGTAATACCAGTAGAATTTTTGTAAAGCTCGTAAAGTTGTTCTGTCTTCATGTCGGTAAAAAAATGCCTCATTATGAAACATAATGAGGCGCTATTTTTAAAGAACTATTTCTTAAAACCCTGAAGGACTACCTACCCTGATCATTGCGCATCTGAAACCAATATCATCACGTGAGCTAGCCTGATCGAGGTATCTTCTAGTTGCAGGATTAAGCCAGTATGCCCTGTCTTTCCAGGAACCTCCTTTGTATACTCTTGAATTATCATTTATCAGAGTAACAAAATCAGGGGCAGCGGCGACACTTAGATCCTGTGAGTACATTCTGAGAGAATTTTTCTTGTTATCATCAGTTTTCCAATCAGGGACAATTGCAGACTGCAGATCGCCATCCCTGAAGTTACGGTAATCGCCCTTCTGATAATTATATCTGTCGGCAACATCAATATCTTTCACAGTATCAATATAAAGGCGCCCGAGCTTATCTTTTCCCACAACTGAACCATTTGCGTCTCTCCTTACATCAGTATAAACGTTTCCTCTGAAAGGATTAAAACCGTCAACATCTTCAGCTGTAAGAGGACGATAAACATCAGCAACCCATTCGCTAACGTTTCCAGCCATACAGTATAAACCATAATCATTCGGCCAGTATGACTTAACATCAACAGTAATACTTCCATTATCATTCAGACTTCCTGCAACTCCCATAAGGTCGCCTCTGCCACGAACAAAGTTGGCCATCATTTCACCACGCTCCTTTTGTCCTGCATTTCTTACATTATGACCATCCCAGGGATAAATTCTTCTTTCATAAATTCTTTCTTCGAAAGTATTTCCTCTGAGAGCATAAGCTGCAAATTCCCATTCAGCCTCAGTAGGCAATCTGTAAGCTGGAAGCATAACGCCATCCTCAAAGTTGGTTCTTCGCTCAGTCTGATTTGGATTAAGACTCTCGCGAAGCTGATTTACAACACCTTCGTATAAGCCTGACAAATAGGCTTCTGTATTAAAATTCTTGTCATTCATCTGATTTGGATCAGGTAGCAATTCGCCCTGATCAATAAGAATTTGTTCATTCACCCTGTCAGTTCTCCAAAGACAGAAATCATTTGCTTTTAACCAGCTTACCCCAACAACTGGGTAATTATTATATGATGGGTGTCTGAAATAATATTGTACATATGGATCGTTAAAGCCCATTGGACTTCTCCATACTAATGTATCAGGTAAAGCTCTTCTGAATACTTCTGGATAATCTTTGTAAACCCTGCGCAGCCAGAAAAGATACTCCCGGTAATCAATATTCTTAACTTCTGTCTCATCCATATAAAACGATGATACTGTTACTGTTCTTGGCTTATTGTTCCAGTCGTACATAACATCCTGCTGAACCTGGCCCATTGTAAAACGGCCACCCTCAATAAGCACAAGGCCCGGCCCTGTTTGCTGATCGGCACCCAGTGTGACTTCAAATCCGCCATTATCAGGATTGTTATACTCCCAGCCTGTTGCAGAAGAAACATTCTCATCTCCGCCACCTTTTTTCTTGAATATACAGGATGACAGAAGTAAAACAGATATTAAAATTATTGGTAAGGCTCTGAATTTATACATAACTCCTTTAGTTTTATGGCTTTTATGAATACCCAAATATAGTAATTTTAACTAAAACAATATTTTTTTGATCTCCAAATATAACTACATTTTAGGAAAATTTATTGTTTTAATTGTTTTTCTTTTATCAACATTGTTTAAACTGAATGCAAGACCTGTCTGATGAAAAATTGAAACCGGGATCATTGCATTTGCAGAAAGAACGTTAAAACGGTAATTATAGTATATACTCAACAACCCTGCATTTATTGAAAATCCGGTTTGCAAATTAAGACTTTCGCTATTGTCACCTAAAATAATTGCATTAACAGACAGATTCCTGGTCTCAACAACCGCACCTGCTCCACCGGATATAAAACCTCCCTGCACCTCAAAATAACCCGTTGGTCTGAACTTAAGGTTTTTCTCTTTATTTACAGAGAAATCACCTGTTATATTAAGCAGCCATTTTCGTCTCAGGTTCTCATCAGAATTGCCTGACAATGAGAGATCAGGCTCTGCCAGATGACTAACAGAAAAACCTCCGAAAAATCGCGGAGCGATAAACAAAAAACCTGCCCCTACATCGAATACTGTCCTGCCTGTTGAAGTCAGCAACTCAGAACTAATCTGGGTAATTCCTCCTAGAGGATCTATCTGGTCAGGCAGAACAGCATTTTCAAAATTGAATCCCCGGTTATAGAAGGATGCAGAAAGTCCCGCATTAATAAAAAGATCTTTTCCTGCCTGCAAAAAATATGCATACGACAATCCACCCCGAATGTCATTCACAATTCCGCCCATATAATCATCTGATATATACATACCGGCTCCTCCGTGAAGTGAAGGGAAATAAGAATCATAAGAGCAATAAACCGAATGCAGGTTATAATTGTTACCAGGATACAAATTAAGATATGACATTCTCATTTTTCCGTCTCCCTCACTTCCTGAAAAGGCCGGATTATCAATCATAATCATCTGATAACCCGGATTATGATCAGTTTCCTGTCCCTGGCTTACATTCCAGGCAGATATTAATAAAAGAATAAGTAAAAGAAACCGTTTAAACATATTAACAAGTACTGCAATATCAACGTTCCAATATCGTTATTATTATCATAACTAAACTGATACAAAAAAACAAAATAAGTTAGCAAAGAAAAAGCACATTCCTATCTTTGTCAGGTATAATGAGAGTTAAACTAAAAATAAGTATATTTTGTCTACTTCTCCTTCCCGTTACTCTTTTGTCTCAAAAGGGGAAAGAAAGCTATTCAACTTCTTCTGTACTGGCTTCAGGCGAATGGTTTAAGATTGCTGTGACATCTGATGGAGTATATAGAATTGATTATTCCAGACTGAGGCAGCTTGGACTGGGGAACCCCTCAAATCCAAGAATATTCTGTAACAATTCCGGACAATTATCTTACTACAATGATAACCCCAAACCAGATGATCTGAGGGAACTTTCAATTTATATTTCAAGTGGCAGCGATGGGGTATTCAATGAAGGCGATTATCTCCTTTTTTATGGAAAAAGCACCCACAGGTGGATCTTTAACGAGACTACTAAAAGCTACAACTACCTGAGGCATAATTATTCAGATACGGCATTCTACTTTCTTACCTCATCCGGCTCAACGGGTAAAAGAGTTACAACAAATACAGAGAACACACTTCCTGCAAATTATTCATCCTCAGAATCAGATCTTCTTTTCTCATATGAACAGGAAAATGAGAACCTCCTAAAATCAGGCAGGGAATGGTTCCATAAAATCATTAATATTTCAATTGATCCCGGTTTTACTGATCTTATTCCCGGTGAAAAAATAAAATATCAGCTAAGAGTCGCAGCGAGAGCTTCTGTTCCATCAGTATTCAGACTATATGAAGGTGCAACCTTGTTAAAAAGTGTTGGAGTTCAGGGTCTTAATTTATATAATTATACCGGAACATATGCACAGATTACTGATTCCGCGGGAACCATTCAGGCTGCCTCATCATCACCGGTATATCAGATTAAGTTCTTCAATAACGGCGAAGCCGGAGCTACTTCGTGGCTTGACTATTTCAGGCTTCAGGGAAGGAAATTAAACCTGTTTACGGGTCAGTTTCAACAATATAGCGACTCCAGGTCTTCAGCAACTGGAAGAATTACAAATTTCAGTATAAAGAGCCAGATCAGTGATGCCGTTATTTGGGATGTATCTGATCAATTCAATATCAGTCAGATTGCTTATACAAAAACAGATGATGTCATAACATTCAGAGCTAAAACCGATTCTCTGAAAACATACATTGCATTTACATCGGGCAATACATCTATTCCGGTTATTAGTCCGGCTGCAGTTCCGAATCAGAATCTTCATGCCTCCGATCCGGCTGATATGATCATAATTACTCATCCGCTGTTCACAAAATATGCTGAAAAACTCGCTGATATCCACCAGAATAACAATGGAATGATCTCACAGGTTGTTTCTCTTCAGGAGGTTTATAATGAATTTTCCGGAGGCATACCGGATGCTGTTGCTATTAGAAACTTTCTGAGGATGAAATATAAAAAACAGCTTGGAACAACTCATCCCTTGAAATACCTTCTGCTTTTTGGCGATGGTTCGTATGAAAACAAAACTCTTCCTCCCGATAACACTAACTTTATTCCTACATATCAGTCTCAAAACTCCAACGTAGTAGTATCCTCCTTTACTTCCGACGATTTCTATGGATTGCTTGAGGATGGAGAAGGTGAAGCCGACGGAACCGAGGACATAGGTATCGGCAGGCTTCCAGTATCAGATACTGCCGGGGCAGCGATTATTATTTCCAAAATCATAAAATACCTCGATCCTGCAAATATGGGTGACTGGAAAAACATTATTTGTCTTACTGCTGATGACGAAGACGGAAATGCCCATGTATCTGATGCTGAAGGTCTGGCTGCTGTAATCAGTGACAGTGTTCCTTCATATAATGTAGATAAAATATATCTGGATGCCTTCAGGCAAACAACTTCTGTTAATGGACAATCTTATCCTGATGTCAACAAAGCAATAACAGACAGGATCAATGCAGGATGTTTGATTTTCAATTATGTAGGACATGGCAGTGAGACAGGACTAGCACATGAAAGAGTTGTCAGAACTGAGGATATCAATTCATGGAAGAATGATGGGAAATTACCATTATTCATCACTGCCACATGCGAATTCAGCCGCTTCGATGATATTGAACTGAATGTTGCAACCCGCAAATGGACAGGAAAACCATCTGCAGGGGAAATGGCTCTTCTGAACAAAGAAGGGGGAGCAATTGCTCTTATGTCAACCACGCGTGTTGTTTACTCTGCCCCAAACTTCTTTCTGAACAGAAATATATACAGATATGCCTTCAGCCGCGATGAGAACGGAAATACTCTTGCCCTCGGAGATATAATCAGAATTGCCAAAAACAAATCGGGGAACGGACCAAATAAAAGAAATTTTTCACTTCTTGGCGATCCGGCTCTGAAACTTGCCTATCCCTGGCACGGAAAACTTATAACTGACTCAATTAACAATAGTTCTGTTAAAATATTAACAGATAGTCTTAAGGCACTTTCTCTTGTAACTGTATCGGGGCATGTTGAAGACTCAAACGGCAGCATAATGAGTTCATTCAACGGAGTAGTATCTCCGCTGGTTTTTGATAAGGAAAATAAAATTAAAACACTGGCTAACGACGGAGGACCAGTTCTTGAATTCAACATTCGGAACAGCATCCTGTTCAGTGGCAATACCCTTGCAAAAAACGGGTACTTCCGCTTTAGTTTTATTATGCCGCGCGATATTAATTATTCATATGGCCCGGGAAAAATAAGTTACTATGCTTCTGATGATATGGAAGATATGAATGGATATTATAATAATGTCATTGTTGGAGGATTTGCCAGCTCCACACTTCCCGATACATCTGGTCCTTTAATAAAATTATATATGAATGATACTCTCTTCAAAAGCGGAGGTCTTACCGATGAGAGCCCAAAACTACTTGCCATTATTGAAGACAAAGGGGGCATTAATACCACAGGTACCGGAATCGGACACGACATAACGGGCTATCTGGATAATCAACCCAATTCTTCATTTGTTCTTAACAGCTATTATGTAAATGAATTTGACAATTATACGCGTGGCCAGATACTTTACAATCTTACTGGCCTGAGCTCTGGTATCCATTCCATAACTCTTAAAGCATGGGATAATTATAATAATTCTTCTGAACAAAAGATACTATTCCTTGTCGACACAGGAGAAGAATTTATTCTTAATAACCTGTTCAACTATCCGAATCCGTTCACCGGGGCAACTTCAATTACAGTTGAACATAACCGGCCGGATGAAGAACTTACAGCAACAATCACTGTTTATAGTCTTAACGGAAGAATTATAAAAACAATTGAAAGCAGGTTAAATTCTACCGGATATAAACTGCCACCTGTAATATGGGATGGAAATGATGACAGAGGTAACAGAGTGGGTCAGGGCATTTATATGTATTCGGTCGTATTATCAACTGGAAAGAAAGAAACAGCAAAAACTTCAGGTCGAATGATCATTTTGTGAGAGTTACACAATAATTTGGGTTAAAATTTGTTTTATATTTGCAAAATCATAGTTATGATAAATACCGGAATGAAGAAAATAAGTATTGCAATAATCCTTTTTATGGTGTTACTAACAGGTAATACCATAATCCTCGCTCAGACTAATTCAGGCGAACTTAATGCTATTCAGACTGTTGTACCCTTCCTTACAATTGCTCCTGATTCCAGAGCAGGAGCAATAGGCGATGCCGGAGCTGCAACTTCACCGGATGTTTATAGTAATCACTGGAACCCTGCTAAATTTGCCTTCATCGATGGTAAAGGTGGTGTAGGATTATCATATGCACCATGGCTCAGAAACCTGGTTCCTGACATTAATATAGCCTATCTGTCTGGCTATACAAGACTTGATAACAAGCAGGTACTTAGCGCAAGCCTGCTCTATTCATCTTTAGGCGATGTACCTTTTACAGATGATTTCGGGAACCTGGAACGCACATTTACACCTAATGAATTTGCCATAGATCTTGCATATTCAAGACTTTTTGCAGAGCACTTTTCCGGTGCAGTAGCATTCAGATTCATCTATTCAAATCTTACAGGAGGTTCATATTCAGGCGGAGTTGCAACCCAGCCCGGAATTTCCTTTGCGGCAGATATCGCAGCCTATTATCATAAAGATGTTTCACTATTCAACAAAGATGGTCTGCTTGCATTCGGAATCGATTTTTCAAACATAGGGACAAAAATGAGCTATTCAGATTCTCAGACATCTGACTTTATACCTATGAATATGCGGCTTGGATCATCATATACAATAATCTTCGATTCATATAACAAGATTACAGGCACAATTGATATCAATAAACTTCTTGTTCCTACACCTCCGATTTATGATGCTTCGGGTGAAATTATAGCAGGCAAGGATCCTAATGTTGCGGTTCCGGTTGCAATATTTCAGTCATTCTACGATGCTCCGGGAGGATTTAAGGAAGAAATGCGTGAATATATGTTTTCATATGGCCTTGAATACTGGTATAATAATCAGTTTGCTTTAAGAGGCGGCTACTTCTACGAAAATGAGACCAAAGGAAACCGCAAATATTTTACTGCCGGTGCCGGATTAAGACTTAATGTATTTACAATAGACTTCTCTTACCTTATGCCATTAGCCAGCAATCACCCACTGGCTCATACACTCAGGTTTTCACTTTCATTCGATTTTAATTCTCTGCGGAACGCCAGCAAATCAAAGGGATGAACATAAGAATCGGCCAGGGAATAGATTTTCACAGACTTGAAAAAGGGTTAAAACTATGGCTTGGAGGTGTAAATATCCCCTCAGAAAAAGGTTGTGTGGCCCATTCCGATGGTGATGTTCTATTACATGCAATTTGCGATGCAATACTTGGTGCCGGCGGACTGAAAGATATCGGGCATCAGTTCCCGGATACTAGTCCTGAGTTTAAAAACATCGACAGCAAAATCCTCCTTCGTAAAAGCTTTGAACTTATCAAAGAAAAAGGGTACAGCATCATTAATATTGACAGTACCATATGTCTTGAAAATCCAAAAATATCGCCATTCAGTGAGCAAATGAGGAATGCCATCGCTGAAGTACTAGAGACAAGCCCCGCTAATATATCAATTAAAGCAACAACTACCGAAAAACTCGGATTTACAGGAAGGGAGGAAGGTATTGTTGCTCTTGCTGTTGTACTGATTACAGGAAATTAAAAATATTTCAGGAACTAATGAAAATCGAAAAACCTACTTTAGTTCTCGGTGCCAGCCCAAACCCTGACAGGTTCTCCTACAAAGCAATAAGAAGCCTGCAGAAAAGAAATATCCCGGTTGTTGCAGTGGGCAAAAGAAATGTCGAATTAAAAGACCTTACAATTTTAAAAGGAACACCACAGGACATAGGCCCAATACATACTATAACTCTTTATCTGAGCAGCAAAAATCAAATAGAGTATTACGACTATATACTCTCACTTCAGCCTAAACGCATAATTTTCAATCCCGGTACCATTAACCCTGAACTTGCTGAAGCAGCAAAACTAAAAGGTATTGAGGTAGTGAATGATTGTATTCTTGTAATGATCAACAATGGAAAATTCTAGGTCCTGGGTGTTGGTAAAATTTTTGCTAGCGCGGATTTGCAATCCGTGCTGTCATTAGCCCTTGATTTACTGTCCTTAAGTACTATATGGCACCGATTACAAATCGGCGCCAGCAGAGTTCTGTTCCGCATGCCGCATGCCACATCCCCTAAACATTTCTTATTGCACTTTCAATAGTCTCATCATCTGCTATATACGGAATAGTCACCTTGAGTCCCGGTGTTCTATCCATCTCTCGTTTTATGGCAAACAAAGCTTCATCATTTCTCGCCCAGCTTCTTCTGGCAATTCCGTTATTTACATCCCAGTGAAGCATCATTCTCAGCTTCTCCTCAGTTTCTGCACTTCCGTCAAGAACCATCCCAAACCCTCCGTTAATTACCTCTCCCCAGCCAACACCACCTCCATTGTGCAGCGAAACCCATGTTGCCCCGCGGAAAGAGTCACCGATAACATTCTGAACGGCCATATCTGCAGTGAATTTCGATCCGTCATAAATATTTGAAGTTTCTCTGAAAGGGGAATCAGTTCCGGAAACATCGTGATGGTCTCGGCCAATAACAACCGGAGCAGATATTTCGCCATTTTTAATTGCTTTGTTAAAAGCTGAAGCAATTTCTGTTCTTCCTTCTGCATCAGCATATAGTATTCTTGCCTGTGAACCGACTACAAGTTTGTTACGGCCTGCCTGTTCAATCCAGTTAATATTATCACCGAGTTGTTGTTTTATCTGAAGGGGGGCATTCTCAGATATTTTCAAAAGGGTCTCAGAAGCAATTCTGTCTGTAATAACAAGATCCCCCGGATCATTTGAACAACAAACCCATCTGAAGGGACCAAATCCGAAATCAAAACACATTGGGCCCATAATATCCTGTACATAAGACGGATACCTGAAACTTCCGTCAGGTAGTAACAGATCCCCTCCTGCCCTTGAAGCTTCGAGCAGGAAAGCATTTCCGTAGTCAAAAAAGTATGTGCCTTGTGCAGTATGTCTGTTTATGGCTGCGACCTGCCTTCTGAGAGAATTTTTCACAAGTTCCCTGAAAGCTTCCGGATTGTCAGCCATAAGCCTGTTTGACTCATCAAATGTCATTCCTGCCGGATAATATCCGCCTGACCATGGATTATGAAGAGATGTCTGGTCTGATCCCATGTCCACAAATATTTTTTCATCGGCAAACTTTTCCCAGAGATCTACAATGTTCCCCTGATAAGCAAGTGAAACTGCTTCCCTGCCGGATTTAGCTTTGTTTACTCTTAAAATAAGTTTATCAATATCAGAAAATACTTCATCAACCCAACCCTGCGAATGCCTTGTTTTTACAGCCTTAGGGTTTACCTCGGCTGTGACTGATACAATTCCTGCAATCTTTGCAGCTTTAGGCTGAGCGCCTGACATTCCTCCCAGGCCGGATGACACAAACAGCTTCCCTTTTAGATCTTCTCCGCTTTTGCTTATCAGTCTGCCTGCGTTCAGAATTGTTATTGTTGTGCCATGTACAATTCCCTGTGGTCCTATATACATATAAGAACCGGCTGTCATCTGGCCATACTGCGAAACACCAAGCGCGTTAAACTTCTCCCAGTGGTCCTGCGATGAATAATTTGGAATCACCATCCCGTTTGTAACAACTACACGGGGTGCCATTTTATGTGAAGGGAATAACCCAAGGGGATGGCCTGAATAAACCACAAGTGTCTGTTCATCAGTCATCTCTGAAAGGTACTTCATCATTAGCCTGTACTGTGCCCAGTTTTGAAAGACTGCACCATTTCCACCATAAGTTATAAGCTCATGCGGATGCTGTGCAACAGCAGGATCAAGATTATTTGAGATCATCAGCATTATGGCTGCAGCACTGAGGGATTTGTGAGGAAAATCATTTAAATGATGTGCTCTTATCTCATAATCGGGACGAAACCGGTACATATATATTCGTCCAAAAGCTGCGAGTTCTCCTGCAAATTCGGGGGCAAGTGAGCCGTGGAATTTTACCGGGAAATATCTGAGAGCATTTCTGACAGCCAGGATCTTTTCAGAGCTGTTCAGAATATCCTTTCTCCGGGGAGCATGATTTATTGAAGCATCATATGGCTTAATTGCGGGCAGTTCGTCCGGAATACCTTCTGCAACCTGTTTTCTGAATTCAGCAGTTGTCATGTAATTGAAATCTGAGTAACAGTTGTAAAGTTAATTAAAAACAAAAAGAGTAAATGAGGTGAATAAATAATTGAATTGGAATTTAATAGAAATCTCATAACAAGCGAGGAGATTCCTCGCTAACGCTCGGAATGACAAAATTTTAGATGATAAGAAGGGAAAAGAAATGGCGATTCGCAGGCATTTTTTAAACTGGTCGATATTTTGAGCGAATCGCCATTTCTTTTCCCTGTGTGACCCCATACAAAACTGTCATCCTGAGCGTTAGCGAAGGATCTCCTAAATTCAGTAGAAATTGTATTTAGTCTGCTAATTTGTATATTTACTCCGCATTACCAATTACATTAGTTTCATTATTTATAACCTATACTCATAATAAAACAAAAAGCCGGTTCATAAAAACCGGCTTTTAAAAATATCCTGAAGTTACTACAGGTGTCCTTCCTGAATGATCTCATCATCAACAAGAATTCTACCGCAATATTCACATACAATAATTTTCTTTCTCGATTTAATATCAAGTTGCCTCTGTGGCGGTATCTGGTTAAAACAACCACCGCATGCATCGCGCTGAACAGAAACCACAGCAAGACCGTTCCGTGCATTTGAACGTATCCTTTTGTAAGCTGTAAGAAGCCTTTCTTCGATTATCGCTTCTACTTTCTCAGATTTTTTATAAAGTCCTTCTTCCTCTTTCTGAGTATCTGAAATTATCTCATCAAGTTCAGACTTCTTGTTTTCAAGATCAGATTTTCTATCAGATAGTGTAACTTCAGAGTCAGCAATAACGAGATTCTTCTCCTCAATCTGAAAATTGAATTCCTTGATCTTTTTGTTGAATAATTCAATCTCCAGATTCTGATATTCAATTTCTTTCGAAAGTGAATCAAATTCCCTGTTATTCCTTACATTTTTCTGCTGCTCTTCGTATTTTTTTATCAGAGCTTCTGCGTCAGTTATCTCATTATTCTTCTTGGAAACCGATTTTTCAAGGTTAACAACCTCTTCTTTAAGATTCCCCAGACGAGTCTCTAACCCTGCAATCTCATCTTCAAGATCCTGTACTTCAAGGGGGAGTTCACCTCTAAGGGTCTTTATCTTATCTATTTCTGAATCAACCAACTGCAACCCATATAATGCCCTTAATCTTTCCTCAACAGAAATTTCAGATTCATGTGATTTTGTTTTTTCCATTTTTACAAATAATTTATCGGATTCGTATTTGTTTCTGAAAACCGGACTGCAAATTTAGGGAATTTTTTAATAATTAAGTCTTTTAATAGTTCAGTTGAAAAATTTTCGGTCTCAAAATGACCTGCATCAACAAGCAGAATCTTATTTTCCGCTTCAAAAAAATTATGATATTTTAAATCGGCAGTCACAAAAACATCAGCTCCAGCCGCTATTGCAGTTTTTATAAGTGATGACCCTGAACCACCGCATAAAGCAACTTTTGAAATCTTTTCCCTGCTCAATCTGGAAAATCTGACCCCCTTAGCATCAAATACTTTTGAGACCAGTTCCAGAAATTCTTTTCCGGTTAGAGGCTCCGGTAATTCACCTGTACATCCAAGGCCATACCCTGAATTTACATTTTCAAGTAAATACAGATCATATGCAACCTCCTCATAGGGATGTGCTTCGAGCAGAGCGGCAATAACCTGTTCCCTCATATGACTAAAAAGAATTGTTTCGAACCTGGTCTCTTTTTCAGCATGGAGCTTTCCCTTTTCGCCGACAAAAGGAACCGAATTCTCATTTCCCCTGAAACTTCCCGAGCCGCTGACAGTAAACCCGCACATATCGTAGTTCCCTGATACTCCGGCACCTGCAGCAAAGATTGCACTTCTTACCTTTTCCAGATGTGAATCAGGGATAAACGTAACAAGCTTTAGAAGTCTCCCCGACAACGGAGACAAAACCTTAACTTCTTTAAGATTAAGCTTTTCAGCCATTGTGTTTTACAACCTTATATATGATCTTTTCGGTCATCGACCTTCCTGCCAGTCTTTTTATTCCACTGAAAATCAGAGGATGATGCGATACTACAAGATTGCATTTCAAAGCTATAGCTTCATCAATCACTTCTTCGGTAACATCGAGGGCAATAAGGGCTGATGTAAGCTCTGATTCAGGATCTCCAACCTGAAGACCAGAGTTGTCATAACTCTCCTGTAATGAAAGTGGTACGACTTTATCGAGATATGAGCAAAATTCTTTTAGTTTCATAGGTTTTTCACTGTGACACTCTGTGTCTTCTCTGTGTCTCTCTGTGTAAGTT
>JFJP01037447.1_pt1 | contig 29161 bp, 23 predicted proteins | sample 431651 | NCBI WGS metagenome assembly JFJP01 (sample SAMN02602958, study PRJNA72255) | Microbial mat metagenome, whole genome shotgun sequencing project. | biome: fresh water; feature: sink hole; material: water; isolation source: purple microbial (photo- and chemosynthetic) mats found in... | reverse complement strand
CATACCAATCTTTCATTTATCCAGTACCCTGCTGCGGCTCGCCGCTTCTTTCCCTCTAATTTTCCCAAAAGCCCTGTCATCCCGAATTCCGGCAAACCGGAGCTTGCGGAGGTTTGGAGGGATGAGGGATCTCCTACTCACAGCAGGATTTTAATAGAAAAGATGTGTATAAAGAATAGTAGGGGGCAGGGGGCAAAAAAAATAGTGGAGCAAGAATATTATGGATTTACTTTGTAATAATTATCATACTATCAATCACTTAGGAGGTTGAGTACCTCCCCTACCTTCTCCTCCATCGGCATATTTCCATCGAGCCAGTGAATTACTGTTCCCCTCTTCTCCATGCCCCTGAACCAGGTCATCTGCCTCTTGGCAAACTGATGAATTGCAATTTCAAGATCAGCAACCATCTTTTCATAAGTTAACTTTCCTGTCAGATAGAGAGTTATGTACTTATATTCCAATCCGTAATAAAGAAGCGTATCAGTATCTACACCATTCTCAATCAGCAGTCTTACTTCATCAACCATTCCGGATTCAAGTCTTTGCTTAAGTCGTTCCGATATTCGTTTTCGCCTGCAGTCTCTGTCGAACAAAATCGCGACTATCAGAGGATTAAGTTTTGGAAATATACCTTTTTTTGATAGTCGGTTACTATTGAAATGCTCAATCTCGATAGCCCTTATAACACGCTTTTTTGTATCAATATCAGTAATGTTATGAAGACTTTTATAAGTTGAGAGGATATCTCTGAGTTCTTCTAAAGATTTTTTATCAAGTTCTGCCCTGAGCCCACTGTCGGGCGGAACTTCAACCATCTTATAACCTGAGATAATACTGTCGGCATACATTCCCGATCCGCCGCAAACTACAGGAAAGATCTTCCGCGACTTCAGATTTGTGTAAACTTTATTGAAGTCGCGCTGATATTCAAATACATTATATTTATAACCCGGATCAGCAATATCTATCAGATGATAAGGGACAACACTCCCGTTTATATTATAATCATCGTAATCCTTGCCTGTACCGAGGTTCATGCCCCTGTAGACCTGACGCGCCGGTAACAACTAAAATATCATAGGTTGAACTCAATTCCACAGGTATTCAGTTAATGATTATGGTAGGAAAAGCAATATACCATAAATTTATTTAATTTTGCGGGGCATTCAAATCTGAATTTTTATGAATTACAAATTCTTCCTTTCCGGATTAAGAAATATTATATTTTCCCCTGTAAAAGCATGGGAAACAATTGATTCAGAGAACAAATCCGTAAAAGTCATAAGGAATGATTTCCTGTTTCCCCTGATTATTTTGGTAACATTATCTGCAATTGCCGGTTCCCTTCTTTTTACAAACACTGAATTATCTCCTGTATATTCAATATTGACAGGCTTAAAATGGTTCCTCGTATTCTTTGTAACTATATATCTGACATCATTTATACTGGGAGAGATCACGTTTCCGCTTGACCTTGGAAAAGATTTTTCAGCCTCATTCAGGCTGATTGCATACTCACTTGCTCCATTCATTTTATGTCAGGTTCTGAGCCGGCTGTTCGAGTCACTACTCTTCGTAAATATTATAGGACTATACGGACTGTATATTTTCTGGACAGGTGCAGAAAAGCTGTTAAATCCGCCCCAATATAAAAAAATGCCTTTGCTGATTGCTACCACTATTACGTTGGGAGTAATATATGTTGCAACAAGTGTGTTGCTCAATATGCTTGTTGATAAGGTTTACTACTCATTTTTTGCTTAACTGTTCAGTATGAAAGGGGGAACCGGAAATATTGTAATAAAGAATAAAAAGGCTTCTCACGATTATGAGTTCCTGGAAAAATTCATTGCCGGTATCAAGCTTACAGGGACTGAAATTAAATCAATAAGGCTCGGTAAGGCAACTATTTCAGATACATATTGCCTTTTCGAAAATGGTGAGATGTATCTCAGAGGGATGCATATCTCAGAGTACTGGTGGGGTAATTTAAATAATCATGATCCTATCCGCGACAGGAAACTGCTTCTTAACAAGAAGGAATTAAGAAAGATAGAAAGAAAAGTAAAGGAAACAGGACTTACGATAATTGTAATAAAAGTCTTCATCAACGACAGAGGTCTTGCAAAAGCTGAAATAGCAATCTCAAAGGGGAAAAAGGAATACGACAAGCGCGAAACACTCAAACGCAAGGATGCAACCCGTGAAATGGACAGAATGAGAAAGGTCTGATCAGAAGTTCGGACTAAGCAGATATCTCGAGTAGAATTTCACAATATATTCCACAGCTTCATCTGAAGTATCAACAAGAGTGAACAGATCAAGATCAGCCGGAGAGATTGTATGCTCTGATTCAAGCATTTCTGCCTTTATCCATTCAACAAGTCCGCTCCAGTATTTTCTACCAACAAGTATAATCGGGAATTTTCCGATTTTCCGGGTCTGAATAAGGGTTATAGCTTCGAATAATTCGTCAAAAGTTCCAAATCCTCCGGGAAGAACAATAAAGCCCTGGGAATATTTCATGAACATCACTTTCCTTACAAAAAAATGGTCAAAAGTAATGAGCTTGTCATTATCAATAAATGGATTGGCATGCTGTTCGAAAGGCAGATCAATATTTATACCTACTGACTTCCCGTTTCCGCGTTTTGCACCTTTATTGGCGGCTTCCATTATGCCGGGGCCCCCACCGGTTATTACTCCGTAACCGTTCTGGGTAAGTTTAAATGCGATGTCTTCAGCAAGCTTATAATACTTATCGTTGTAATGCGTTCTGGCTGAACCGAATATAGAGACACATGGACCGATACGGGCAAGTTTTTCAAAACCTTCAACCAGTTCAGATATGATCTTAAATACCCTCCATGAATCAGTTGTATGAATCTCGTGCCAGGTCTTCTCGGCAAAAGCATCTTTAATAAGGTCCGCTGGTTTCTCCATTACAAATCGAATAATATATTACTGATTCAAATATAACCAAATTCTTATCTTTTAAGTTCCGGCGCAAGATATTTTCCGGTATAGCTTTCTTTACATACTGCCAGATCCTCAGGTGATCCTGAAAAGAGGATATTCCCACCCGCTTTACCGCCTTCCTTTCCCAGGTCTATAATATAATCAGCCATTTTTACCACGTCGAGGTTATGTTCAATTACTATAACTGTATTTCCTCTGTCAACAAGTTTATTGAGTACATCGAGCAGTACTCTTACATCCTCAAAGTGAAGACCTGTTGTAGGCTCATCCAGAATATAAAGTGTCTTCCCTGTATCGCGCCGGGCAAGTTCTGTAGCAAGTTTTACCCGCTGTGCTTCTCCTCCTGAGAGAGTTGTGGATTGCTGCCCTAGTTTAATATATCCGAGTCCGACATCCTGCAGCGTTTTTATTTTGTGATATATCGAGGGGACATTGGCAAAATACTCAACTGCCATATTTACAGTCATTTCAAGCACATCGCTGATTGACTGACCTTTATACTTAACTTCCAGAGTCTCTCTGTTATAACGTTTACCGTTGCATTCTGTACAATGCACATACACATCAGGAAGAAAGTTCATTTCTATTGTCTTCATCCCTGCCCCTTCACAACCTTCACATCTTCCTCCTTTTACATTGAAAGAAAACCTTCCTGCACCAAATCCCCTGATCTTTGCTTCCGTTGTCTGTTCAAAAAGCTTTCTTATATCTGTAAATACTCCTGTGTATGTTGCCGGATTTGAACGCGGTGTTTTACCAATTGGTGACTGGTTAACTTCAATTACTTTATCCAGATGTTCCAGTCCGGATAAGTCTTTATATGGCAAAGGTGCCTGACCTGCGTGATGAAATTTCTTCGCAAGCGCAGGATGAAGAGTCTGGTTGATCAGGGATGATTTACCGCTGCCTGATACACCAGTAATGCAGATCATGGTACCCAGCGGCAGAATGATATCGACATTATTAAGATTATGGCCTGTAGCACCGGTAAGCACCAGCGATTTGCCATTACCCTTCCTTCTGACATCAGGTATATTGAATCTCTTCTTATTGTTCAGGTAGGATGCCGTAAGCGTATCAGTTTTCATTAACTCTTCAGGTCGGCCATGTCCGACAACCAGACCACCATGGCGACCTGCACCGGGACCCATATCAATCACATAGTCAGCTGACAGGATCATCTCTTTATCGTGCTCCACAACGATTACAGAGTTACCGGCATCACGAAGCTGCTTAAGAGCCTCTATCAGTCGTCTGTTATCTCTCTGATGCAATCCGATACTCGGTTCATCAAGAATATAGAGAACATTTACAAGTCGCGATCCGATCTGGGTAGCCAGTCTTATCCTCTGACTCTCCCCACCGGAAAGAGTTCGTGATCCTCTGTTAAGTGAGAGGTATTCCAATCCAACTTCCAGAAGAAATCCAAGTCTTGCCCTTATTTCTTTAAGTATCTCAGCGGCAATCTGTTTCTGTTTACCTGTCATCCGCTCCTCAATGCCATCGAGAAAAGCTGAGAGATCTTTTATATCCATCGCCGAGAGTTCACCGATGTTTTTATCAGCTATTCTGAAGTAGAGAGCCTCTTTTTTAAGGCGTGTTCCGTTGCATTCGGGACAGACATTGTACTGTACATATTGATCTTTAATTCTCGAACCGCTTTTCTGTCCGTTTACAACTTCAATATTTCCAACAAAATTAACCACTCCTTCGAAAGTAAGGAAGTAGTTTGAACTCATTCCAAGCGGAGTATTTGAGAGCTTAAGGACCTCGTCGGAACCATAAAGAACTTTGTTTAAAACATCAGAAGGAATATCCTTTATCGGAGTATCGAGGGTGAAACCGTTTTTCTCTGCAATAGCTTCTATCTGCCAGAAGATCCATATGTTTCTGTATTTCCCAAGTGGTTCTATACCACCCTTTCGTATGCTTAGTTCTTTATCGGGTATCAGTTTATCCTCATCAATTGTTGATACCTCACCTAGCCCATTGCAATGTGGACAGGCGCCCTGAGGGGAGTTAAAAGAAAAAGTATGGGGAGCAGGCTCATTGTAAGACAAACCGGTAACCGGACACATCAGATGCCGGCTGAAATAGCGGGGTTCATTATTTTCCGGATCGAGTACCATCATAATCCCTTCACCCTGATCGAGCGCCATAAGGATTGAGTCGTGAAGCCTTTTATCAGTCGTTTCCCCTACCCTGAATTTGTCTATTACCAACTCAATAAAGTGAGTCTTGTACCTGTCGAGTTTAATCCCGGGAGTAAGTTCCTTTATTTCATTGTTTATACGGACATTAAGGAAACCCTTGCGTCTCAGCTGTTCAAACAACTCCTTGTAATGTCCTTTTCTGCCTTTTACTACAGGAGAAAGGAAATATACTTTTTTGCCTGCAAACCTTGTCTTTACAAGGTCAAGTATCTGCTCATCAGTATACTTAACCATCTTCTCCCCTGAAGCGTAGGAATAAGCATCCCCTGCCCTGGCATAAAGTAGACGCAGGAAATCATAAATATCAGTTATTGTACCGACGGTAGACCGCGGATTCTTGTTTGTGGTTTTCTGTTCGATTGAAATTACCGGGCTTAATCCCGTTATCTTATCTACATCAGGACGTTCCATTCCGCCCAGAAACTGACGGGCGTATGCAGAAAGTGTTTCCATATAACGCCTTTGTCCTTCAGCATAGATAGTATCAAAGGCAAGTGAAGATTTACCGCTTCCGCTCAGTCCGGTGATTACGACCAGCTTATTACGCGGAATTGTTACATCAATATTCTGTAAATTATGTACCCTGGCACCAAGTACATTAATCTCCTCACTCATATCAGCTCTGCCTTAAAGGATCAATTTAAAAGTTCAGTTTTTTCAATACTTCTCATCCCTTCTGCAGGAATTTTGATAAGATATGTCTTATTAGGTCTGGGAGTCAGAAATGGCTTTCTGAGCCAGGGATTAAGAAACTTCAACATCTTGTAGTTAGTGCCATATTTTGCTGCAAAATCAGAGAAGTTTGTTACTGCACTATCTACTTTAACTTCGTAATATTTTAGTTCCGGGTAAAGATCATCTTTGCTCAGATCAAATCCATAACTAACAGGATCGGTAATAACAAGTTTGTAGGCTACGGCTCTGAAAATATAACGTGCTGTCTCTTCATTTAAAAGAAGATCATAATAATTATTCTGTTTCTGAATACCAATCTGTTCATCAAGACCATTTCTGCCACCATTATAAGAAGCAGCAGCCAGTGTCCAGTTGCCATATCTTTCGTATGATCTCCTGAAGTAATCGCATGCAAACTGAGTTGATTTCTCGACATTATACCGTTCATCAACAATAGTATTTATCTCCATCCCCTCTTCTTTTCCCGTTTCGGGCATTATCTGCCAGAACCCTGTTGCTCCTGCTGGAGAGATCATGTTACTGTATTCACTTTCTGCAGCAACGAGATATTTAAAATCATCAGGTATATTATTTTCCTTCAGGATCTTCTCAATAACCGGAAGATACCGGTTTGCCCTTTTGATTATCATTATTGTAGAAGAGTGCCTGTACGCACTTGTAAGAATTTCACGTTCAAGACTCTCTCTTGTATCAAAGTTTTCCAGAGGCATTCTTTCTCCTGCAAAGGTTACATTTTCGGGTAGTTTAAATGACTGAATAGAATAAACAGTATCAAAAGGATCAGCTACTATTCCGCTGTTTCTTCCGAAACCCCTGAATCCAAATACAATAGAGAGTATTATTATTGCAGATAAGATAACTGTGAAAGAGGTAAATATTGTTTTCCTGTGAATATTAATCATAATAGATAAGGCTGAAATAAATAAACTGCAAAGGTAATATTTTTACTGCTGGAAAAAGCTTTTTGGTAAAGCAAAATGCACAGGGCAAGGGGCAAAGTGCAAAGAGCAAAGTGCAAAGTGCAAAGAGCAAAGGGCAAAGATGGATATACTATTTTTAGGATTCTAAAATTTATAAGAGAGACCTGAGAAGAGGCCAAAGGAATAAGGGTGTGATTCTGAGCCGCTTATGTTTGAAAATGGATTCAGATAATATCTCAGTGTTGGTTCAATATTAAAGGAGAGTTTTTCCGAGAAACTGTATTCTACACCCATTCCCACTGAACTGCTGACACTAACAGGATTCATGCCGTCAGTTTCTCCAACAAAATACTTTTCTCCTTCATTATATGTATAAACGAAGTTATCAAGAAGCATGTTATATGATAATCCGCCAACAAGGTTAAAATCAACAGCCTTATCAATAAACTTATATCTCAATACAACAGGTAACTCAAGAAAACTGAATTTCTGGAACAGATTAGTGTTTATAACCTTAAGATTAGCTTTCAGCGGATCAAATACATCGTTTGTATAGAGTGTCTGTACACGATCAACCTTACCTGATGAGATCATGAAGACATCAGAATTACTGCCTTTTACTATTCCGCTGGTAGTAAGCACATCAAAGTTGTTGGCCCCTTTGGTATAATCATATTGTTCAAAACCACTGAAGGTTCCTATTCCTTCCAGTTCCTGTCCAAAAGAAGAATAATACAGACCTGCCTGTACTGAGAATCTCTTATTAAGTTTGTAAGATACAGCAACGCCGCCGGAATAAGATGGAAGTGAATTCTCCGTTGCAGCAAGCATCTCTGTAAAATCGTTCTTGTTTGTAATAATCCTTGAATTGACAGTTGGTGAAGCAAGAGCACCAATTGACCATCGCTTAGTTTCCCTTACAGAACTAACATCAGGCATATACTCTGGTTCAGTCTCTTCTACAACAAATGTTCTTGCAGGAAGGCTGGCAATATCGATATAAGCAGGCAGCTGCTGAATGGAAGATCTGTCAGTAAGAAGACTTTTTCCCATCTGTAAATCTGAAATATCTGATGATTGATCTGTAATCCCGTTATCGACCGGTAAACTTTCTGATAAAGGGACAATATTACTCTGAGCAATCAGTACAGGGCGGGAAGATATTGTATTTATAGTTGCTGATGGATCTGTTTTAATTACAAATACAGGGTTTGCCTCTTCAATATTCATAGCAACAGAACTGAACTCAGGGAAAATTACAGTTTGCTGTCCGGCTTTGTAAGCGAAAAAACCAATTGAAGAAAGAAGTACTACAGCTGCGGCACTCTTAAGAAAAATATATCGCGGAGCATGCACCCTTATAGCCGGCTGAATATGGTCCCAAACCTCCGGCGGAGGAAGGACTTCATAATCCTTCAGACCATTTCTGAAAACCAGATCAATATTTGCGCCCCTGTCATCCATTCGCAACACTCTTCTTAATTCCTGTATAGGACCCGACTCTTCTCTGAAGGATCATCCTGGCCCTGGAAAGATTTGATTTGGAAGTACCCTCTGAAATCTTGACCATTTTACTGATCTCTTTATGTGAGTAGCCTTCAATAGCGTAAAGGTTAAACACCATCCTGTATTTCGGGGGTAACTCCCTTATAATATCAAGCAGATCATTCGCTTCAAGTCCGGCATAATCATAATTATCAGGTTCAGTCTCAGGTTCCTGTATTGTATCAATATCATCAACCCTGTAAAGGTTATGCCTGCTCCTGAATCTCTCAAGCGCAGTATTCACAGTTATCCTGCGCATCCAACCTTCGAATGAACCCTCATATTTATAACGATCCAGATGTTCAAAGATCTTTATGAATCCTTCCTGTAAAATATCCCTTGCTTCCTCGTCATTTCCTGAATACTGGAGACACACAGCGTATAACTTAGATGCATACCTCCTGTACAGGAGTTCCTGATCTCTCCTGTCGCCGGCAAGACAACCTTTTATTATATTTTTTATCTCGGTCAAGGTATTTTCCCTGTTTGAGAAGATAAAAATATAAAATAATTATCTTAAATGCCAGTATTTCCTTTTAAGAATGATGCTAAATAGAGAATAAAGGTTGCTTTACAGGTGAATTACTTCACCGTACGCTGCTGCAGCTGCCTCCATAATTGCCTCCGACATTGTTGGATGAGGATGAACTGCTTTTATTATCTCATGTGCCGTAGTCTCAAGTTTTCTTGCAACAACGACCTCTGCAATCATCTCTGTAACATTCGCTCCAATCATGTGAGCACCAAGAAGCTCACCATAAGCCGCATCAAAAATTAATTTAACAAAACCATCTTTTGCTCCTGCGGCACTGGCTTTTCCAGAGGCTGTGAAAGGAAATTTCCCGACTTTTATTTCATAACCGGCTTCTTTCGCTGCAGCCTCTGTTAATCCAACTGAAGCTATCTCAGGATTTGTATATGTACAACCGGGAATATTCTTATAATCAAGTGGTTCAACATCCATGCCTGCTATCTTCTCGACGCAGATAATACCTTCAGCAGAAGCTACATGGGCAAGTGCAGGACCATGCACTATATCACCGATGGCAAAAACACCTGAAACGGATGTACGATAAAAATCATCTACAACGACTTTACCCTTTTCGGTTTTTACACCAACCTTCTCAAGTCCGATTCCTTCAAGATTTGTTGCCACACCAACTGCGGAAAAAACAATATCTGTTTCAATAACTTCAGAACCTTTCGGAGTCTTAACGGTAACAAGGCACTTCTCTTTTGAAGTATCAACCGATTCAACTGATGAATCTGTCATGATCTTCATTTTCATCTTTTTAAATGATCTCTCAAGCTGTTTTGACACCTCCTCATCTTCATTGGGAACAATCCTGGGAAGGAACTCAACAAGAGTTACCGCTGTACCAATTGACTGATAGAAGTTTGCAAATTCACTTCCGATTGCTCCTGAACCAACAACAACCATGGAAGCAGGTTGCTTACCAAGTGTCATAGCTTCGCGGTATCCGATAATCTTCTTACCGTCCTGTTTCAGATTGGGAATCTCCTTCGACCTTGCTCCTGTCGCCAGTATGATGCTTTTTGCAGTAATACTTTTTTTGGTGCCATCGGTATCTTCAACCTCAACACTGTTATTGTCGGCAAGACGTCCGAATCCTTTAATATGGACAATATTATTTTTCTTGAACAGGAACTGAATCCCTTTGCTCATGCCGTCTGCGACACTTCTGCTTCTTGCAATAATTGCATTGAAATCGGGTTTGACCTCACCTGAAACCGATATTCCGTAATCAGAGGCATGCGTCAGATATTCAAAAACCTGAGCGCTCTTAAGTAGTGATTTTGTTGGTATACACCCCCAGTTCAGACAGATGCCTCCAAGCTCAGCACGTTCTACCACTGCAACCTTCATTTTTAATTGTGAAGCCCTGATGGCTGCTACGTAGCCTCCGGGTCCGCTTCCTATGATAATCAGATCGTAATCCATATTATTTATAATTAAAATTTCACTTTACTACTCGTTTTTCGAATAACTATATAATTTATTCGAAGTTATTTATCTGAGCTGAACTTCAATAACAACTGACTAATGATCTTTGCCACTACCCATATAATCACTAATGTAAATATAATTGTCGCGCCCACAGGGATTCCTGCAAAGTATGAAATTACATACCCTGTTGCGGTTCCGACAAAACCTGCAATTACAGACCAGATCACAATCTTTATATATACCCGCGTAAACAGCATTGCAATGTTTGGAGGAATAGTAAGAAGTGATATAACCAGTACAACTCCTGCCATACGGATGTTCAGAACAATTGTAAGGGCAATCAGCGATGTGGTCAGATACTTGAAAATATTTACATATGAAGAATATGTCCGCGCAAACACCTCATCAAAAGATATATACAGAATTGTTCTGTAGAATATCCCGAAATACAGTATCAGTATCAGCGACATAATACCCAGAGCAATCAGGTCTGCATTTGTAACAGTAAGGATACTGCCAAACAGGTAACTCATCAGATTTGGAGTATATCCGGGTGTCAGATAGATGAAAATAATTCCAATTGCCATACCAAATGCCCATAATATACCAATCGCCGAATCCTCCCTTATTTTTTGTCTCACTGAAAGATACTCAACTCCAAGTGCCGACATGATACCGAAAACTGCAGCACCTATCACCGGATTGAATCCAAGGAAATAGCCTATTCCTATTCCTCCGAACGAGGCATGAGTAATTCCTCCGCTTAGAAATACCATTCGCTTCGACACAACATAAGTACCTGCAATTCCGGCAGTTATACTCGCAAATATTGCTCCCAGCAGTCCTTTGACTATAAATTCGTATTGAAAAATATTTGCTTCCACTATTTGTTATGGTATTTCAGAACGGTATGAGGCACTTCTCCATGAGTAATAAGCTGGATCGGACATCCGTATGCCAGCAGGTCGTCGTTTGAAATCTCATGGGATGGGTGATAATGAAGGGTCCTGTTCACACAGGCAAATGACTTAATGTGCGATGAGATTGTACCAACATCGTGCGAAACCATAAGAATTGCCATGCGCTTATTCAGTTCCCTCAGTTTTTCATAAAAATCATTCTCAAAAGTGGTATCAACAAAGTTCCCGGGCTCATCGAGCAGCAATAATTTCGGTTCCCCTATGATTGCCCTTCCAAGAAATACCCTCTGCATCTGCCCTCCCGACAATTCATTTATAGTTGCACCTGCCAGGGCAGTCAATCCAAGTTCATCAATAACCTTTGCGGCTCTGATCTTATCGGAAGCAGTCATTCTTGAAATGAATCCCTTCTGAATCATTAATCCTGAAAGAACAATATCGGTAACCGTCACAGGATAATTTATATCTCCGGTCGACATCTGCGGCAGATAACCAATCCTGTCTCCATTTAAGATATTCTCGTTAAAGACAATAGATCCGGCAGAAGGCTTAAGCAACCCAAGTATAATTTTTAAAAGTGTTGTTTTTCCGCCTCCGTTGGGTCCGATAACTCCGATGAAATCACTCTCATCCACAACAAAATTGACATCCTTAAGCACTGTTAAAGCGCCATAAGATGCTGACAAAGAATGCATTTCAAAAAGATGAGCCATCTCTTTTGTTCAATTTGAATTTTCAATCATACTCTTATACAGAGCATCAATAATATCAGTTGTTACTGTAAGCCAATCTTCCGACAGGGGATCGATTATTATCAGTTTTGCTCCTATTTCATCTGCAATTGCCCTTGCATTTTTAGTATCATACTCCTTCTGAATAAAGATTGTTTTCAGATTATCTCTCCTGGCAAGATCAATAAGTTCCCGCAAACGTGATGGAGAAGGTTCCTTTCCTTCATACTCAACCGAGATTTCAGTGAGAGAATAATCTCTGGCAAGATAAGCGAGATTCGGATGGTATATCATTATTGATTTTTGCTTAACAGATCCGAAAAGCTCTTTTGCCTTAATATCCACAGCCTGAATTTTCAGAAGAAGTGCCTGATAATTAGTTTCATACCTATCACTTTCAGAAGGATTCAGTTGCGTCAGAAAATCTTTAACATCCCCTGCCATAACTGATGCACATTTAGGAGATACCCAGTAATGAGGATCAGCTCCTTCAACATGTTCTCCCTCATGATGGTGCTCTCCGGTGATCGGAACAATATTAGTTCCAAGGGATAGTTTTTTCATCTTCCTGTTGGTCTCATAAAACCGATCAAGCCAGTTCATTTCAAACCCCAGATAACCATTACTGATATAACCGACTGATTTTCTCAGATTGTTTATCTGCTCGGGGAAAGGTTCGTAAATGTGCGGATCTGAACCTGCAGGCACCATAACATTTACCTTAAAATCGCTACCCGCAATTGCTTCAATGAAATATTTAAAAGGTGCAATGCTTACAGTTATGATCTTTTCACTTGTACTATTTTTTTGCCGCCCGCATGAAGCAACCAGAATTATTATAAGGAAAAAGAATATTTTTCTCATCAAACAGTCATATCTAATTTGGGTACAAATTTAACATATAACAGAACAAATGGTTTAAGTGTTGTAAATAAAATAATATAAGCTATTTTTGAGATCGGTTAAAGAGAAAACCCACTTTCTGACGGATGAAGAATAAAGGTGAAATACTTGCGTCGGTATTAAAGAATTTCAGGGATTGTTATTTCTTCCTCCATAACACTAAAGAATTCAGTGTTGTAGAAAGTATAATGAACGAGGGATTTGTCTTTGAAAGCCAGCTTCCTCACTCTTCCGACAGAGTTAATCCAAATGAGCCAATTGAGGTTACATATTTTCTCTTCCAGAGGAAAGACTATGGGTCATTTACTATAATTATTGCAATACCAAAAACAACGTACGAGGCTTATTTAGCCGCATCAAATAAAGATGACATAGGTATTGAAGAGGTTCTGACAATTACTGATCCTTACTTTGGAGATAATGATGAGTTGATCTATACTGTTTCACCAAAACACATACTCGGATATTTCAATATCAAAACTGCTGAATTTTACCAGAACAGGAACTGGGATCCTTTCTTCAATAACTGCAATTTCAGATCTCCCTCAGCAAAACCACGCAAATCAGACAAAATCTAAAACCAACCATACAAATAAATGAAAAAAGAACTCAGACTATTTATGATACCAATAGCCTTGTGTCTTGGTATTATGCAACTTACAGCACAGACTCAGTACAGCAATTATAAAACAATGTCACAGAAGATTGAAGCCCTGGCCAGGGAGTATCCTTCTCTCTGCTCGGTCAAATCGCTGGTTAAAACTTCAGGAGGAAAAGATATATGGGTTATGACAATTGGCTCCGGCGACAAAGATAATAAACCAGCAATCGCCGTTGTGGGAGGTGCTGATGGAAACCATATTCTCGGTAAAGAACTGGCTACCGGATTTGCAGGCTCACTTTTAAAAGATGCATCCTCTCCTGAAATAAAGTCTCTTCTTGAGAAAATAACATTCTATATCTTCCCTGATGTTAGTCCGGATGCGACTGAGCAGTTTTTCTCAGATATGAAATATGAAAGGTCAGTGAATACGAGGCCTGCAGATGATGATAAAGACTTTACAATTGATGAGGATCCATACGAAGACCTTAATAAAGATGGTTTTATTACTCTCATTCGTGTAAAAGATCCTTCAGGAAAATATATTGAAAGCGATGAAGACAAAAGAATAATGGTTGAGGCTGATCTCTCAAAAGGGCAGAAAGGCAGCTACCTGCTTTTATCAGAAGGTATTGATAATGACAAAGATGACAGCTTCAATGAAGACGGTGCAGGTGGTACTAACTTCAACAGGAATTTCACATTCAATTATGAGGAATTCGGAAGAAATGCCGGACTATACCCAATGTCAGAACCGGAAACCAAAGCGGTTGCTGACTTTTTATTCGGCAAATTCAATGTTTTTGCAGTTTTTACCTTTGGACTTCAGGATAATCTGGGGCAACCAATGAAGTCAGCTGATCGTCCCAATGCCGACAGAAGAATTACTGCAATAATGAAAAGCGACGAAACAATAAACAAACTGGTCTCCGACAAATATCATGATATAACCGGTGCTAAGGGAGCTCCGGTTGTAAAACCAATGCCCGGCAATTTTCTCGAATGGGCATACTACCATTATGGAAGATACAGTTTTGGTACTCCTGCATGGTGGTTCCCTTCAGAAAAAGGTAAAAACCAGGAATCAGCTTTTCTTAAATTTGCAGAAAAGAACAGGATAAATAACGCTTTTGTTCCATGGACAAAGATTGAGCATCCTGATTACCCCGGAAAGGCAGCAGAGACAGGAGGAATAAAACCTTTTGCCATGATTAATCCACCAGCTGATACCCTTGATGCACTAATAAGTAAAAATTATAAATTCCTTACAGCTGTTGCAGCGATGCATCCTGAGCTGGAATTCCTTGATGTACGTACCGAAAATGCCGGGGAGAATATTTTCAGGCTGACATTAAAAGTTCATAACAAGGGCATCTTTTCTACATGTGCTGAAGTGGGAAGCATAAACACATTTACAAGAGTTATGCGACTGTCGCTCGAGCCTGCAAAGGGACAGTCTTTGATTAGTGGAGTAAAAGTCCAGAGGATAAACAGGCTGGAAGGCGATGCTTCTTCAGAATTCAGCTGGCTGATAAGTGGCAAAGGTGCAGTTAAAGTAACCGCCGGAGCTCTTAACACCGGAACAATCAGCTCAACTATCGAACTTAAGTAACACATCAGAAAATCAAGATCATGAAAAAGATATTTTCAATTACAATAATCGCTTTTGCCATTCAATTAATCACTTCTGCACTGAATGCCCAGAATGATGAAATGTTCTTCAGGGCCGCTGGTACACCTCAGAATCCGAAAGTGCAGGTCTCCTGGAACAAGTATAATACCTATAAGGGAGTGGCAGATATCTGCACACGCCTCGCCAAAGCATATCCCGATCTCGTGACAATGGAATCGGCAGGAAAATCGTATCAGGGAAGGGATATTATTGTACTCACAATCTCAGATAAAAAGGTGCAGAGTCCCGATCTCAAACCCGGATTCTGGATAGATGGCAATATTCATTCAATTGAAATACAGGGAACCGAAATGGCTCTTTATACGGCCTGGTATCTGTGTGAAATGTATAACGATAACCCGTTTATAAATCAATTATTAAAGGATAAAACGTTCTATATAGCTCCAACCATAAACCCCGATGCGAGAGATTATTTCACACTTGTTGGTATGCCGCCAAGGTCGGGACTGATGCCATATGATACTGACCGCGATGGTCTATTCGATGAAGATGGAAATGATGATCTGAATAACGATAAGAACATCAGTCAGATGAGAAGGAAGAATCCAAACGGAATGTTTAAAACTGATCCGGCCGATCCGCGCAGAATGATTCGTGTTGAACCCGGAGAGAAAGGCGAATATGAAGTTCTGGGCTCAGAAGGAATTGATAATGATGGTGATGGATTAGTGAATGAGGATGGCATAGGCGGATATGACGGTAACCGCGACTGGGGATTTAACTGGGAACCAAATTATATACAGGGTGGAGCTGACAAATATCCTTTTGCCCAGCCGGAAAATCAGGCTGTAAGGGATTTTATGCTGAAGCACAGAAATATTACCGGGTCACAGTCGTTTCACAATACGGGCGGCATGATCCTAAGGGGACCATCAATTCAGGGAGGAGGAGCTGAAGCCTACAGCCGTGCTGATGATGCAGTAATTGATGCTATTGGGAAAAAAGGTGAGCTTATGATAGCCGGGTATAAACTTGTTACTATCTGGAAAGATATGTACACTGTTTGGGGAGGTGAACTCGACTGGGCACATGGTGCAATGGGGTATTTTGTTTTTTCAAATGAATTATGGCACCCTTATCTTATGTTCTACGATACAACAAACACAGACTCATATGAGTTTGACAAACTGCTTCTGTTTGAAGACTCTTTTCTTCCATGGCAGAAGATTAATCATCCTGTTTACGGAGAAGTTGAAGTTGGCGGGTTCAGTAAAAACTTCGGAAGACTGCATCCCGGATTTCTTCTCGAGTCTGATGCTCACCGCAATGCAGCATTTTGCATATACAATGCTTATCAGTCGCCAAAACTTGAAATATCTGATATAAAAGTTAAAAAGCTTCAGGGCGGATTACAGGAAGTTAGCGCCACTATTGAAAATAAGAGGATGATTCCTACACATTCAGCCAGTAACCTGAAGTTTAAAATAGATCCGCCGGATTATATTTATATCGACGGAGGCAAGGTTATTGCCGGGATGTTCGTTGAAAACAGAGACCTTAACATCAACAGGGAACAGAAGAAGAATCCGCAAAGGCTTGAAGTACCTAATATAGCAGGCTATCAGCGTATTGAGGTAAAATGGATCGTTAAAGACGGAAGTAAATTCACGATCAGGGCAGAAAGTGTTAAAGGCGGGAGGGCCCAGGGCCAGTCAGAATAGCCACTTTATTTTGTTAATAAAATAGAAGTTTCACCCTGAGTCATGCAATAACCCCGGAGATCCTTCGCTAACGCTCAGGATGACAGATCACTGCGGGGTCACAAGGGGGAAAGAAATGGCGATTCACAAGCTAAATTTGAACGTTTCGAAGTTCAGAGAATCGCCATTTCTTTCCCCCTAATTTCCACCAAAAACCCTGTCATTCCGAGCCTTAGAGAGGAATCCCCTTATTTAAGCAGGATTACAAAGCTCATCATCCCTGACTAAAAACCAAAAAAGGACCAGCCTCCCCTATGGCATGATCCTTTTTCTCAAAGGAATGAACTAATTTGTCTGAAGTGAAATTCTGAAATAACCTGTTGCTTTTGTTGAGCTGATCTGGAATTTCCATTCACCTGCCTTATCTTTATTCTCAGTTTCAGAAATTGAGAATGACTTCCTCCAATTCAGATTGCCAAATTCATCAATTAGGATCTCGGAATAGCTTTTACCATTGGGCATTATGATCTTAATGCGGATTTCACCTGCTTTGCAATCGCCATTAACCGACATTGAAACAGATTTAGCCGTCTTTTCAACATCGAAAGTATAATCCTTCGAGAAGGTATTTTCCTTGACCGTTTTTGAAAAGTCCCAGGTAGTCCTCTCAACATCTCCACCCATTGAGTGCCCGTAGAAATTCTCCATTCCGGGTGATGCTGACCAGATAAATGGCTCATCATATGAGAATGACCGGTTGCTCCTTGGAGTTATAACCCGAACTGAGTTACCTCCTCTTCCTGAGGATTCGACTTTAATATTCAGGTCTTTCATCATGTCTTCCATCTCTTCCTGCTTCTGCTTCAGGATATCTTCTGATTCTGCCTGAGCAGCTTTCTGGTCGATCATGGCTCTCTTCTGCTCCTCAATCATCTTCTGAAGCATAAGTTCCTTCTCCTGCTCCTCTTTGGTCTTTTCCTGTGCAACTGTCTGCTGAATAAAAGAACCGGCTGAGAGGATTAAAACTGCTAATAAAAATACTTTAAACTTTTTCATGGCTGCCTTTATATATGTTTGACGATGTAAAGATACACCCGCAACATTTGTTATTTTGTTAACACCAGGTTAACGCCGGGTTAATGTTTCGGGGAACGGCAGGTTGTGTCGATAAAATGAATAATTTTGAAGTGGATATATAACTATTATGAAAAAAAGAAATTCTGTTCTTATTGCCGGCATAGTCTCAATATTAATTCTTGTTTCCGTTCAGGTCTATATAGTAATAGGCATATGGAATCAGAAAAATGAGATGTTTAATCTCCGTTACAGGCTCTTCTCACAGGATGCAGTATCAAGTATGTCGAGACGTTTGAATACAGATGGATTTGACACTGCCCGTAATATTATTAACTGGTACTCGGTACAGTCAATAAAAGATCTTGCTCAAATAAAAGACGACTCTGCAATTATCCTTAAAAAGAGAGAGATATTCGAGTCCGTCTCAAAGATCCTGATTAAGGAAGAAGATCTTTCAGCTTATCTGTCGAACTATTTCGAGAGAGCAGGCATTGATAAGAATTTCAATTTCAAACTCATAATCAATCGTTTTGAGCTTATCAATCAGGAAACATTCATACCTATATATACAAGTGAGGAATTTGCCAGCAGAAGAGCTCCAAGAGTTACCGGAGTAGTAGGCCCTCCTCCTAATAACAGAAGACCCACATCAGAAATCCTGGTTAAGGGCGACCGTTCCGAGACCGATTATTACAGGCTTGACTTTGAATGCTATATCGATTTTTCTGAGAAGCAGAAAACAATTATGAAAGAGACATCTTCATCACTGGGATTGAGCACTCTAAGCATAATTCTGGTTGGGATAATGTTTATGATAACCTACAGAAACCTTGCAGAGGAAAAGAGGCTTTCAAATCTTAAGACAGACTTCATAAACAACATGACGCATGAATTAAAAACTCCCTTGTCTACAATTACAGTTGCCGGCAAAACTCTTCAGATGCCTCAGATAAGAACCAATGAGGAGAAGATACTTGAAACAGCTAAACTGATTGGCAAACAGAGTCTCCATCTCAATCAGCTTATAAACATGATTCTTGAGATCAGCATGTGGGAAAGAACTCAATTCCAGCTCGATAAAAAAACAGTTGATATTGAGGATCTTCTGAATGAAGTTGTTTTCAGTTTCAAATCAGGTGGCGGAAATGCAGCCACAATATCGGAGAAGTATAACTTCAATGGCAGGAAACTCGACCTCGATGTTGTTTACTTTACAACTCTCATAAATAACCTTCTGTCAAACGCAGTTAAATACTCCGATAAAGTACCTGTTATCGAAATTGAGGGGAATGCAACTGAAGAAAATGTATCAATCAGCATTTCTGATAACGGAATTGGAATTGGAAAAAATGACCAGAAACATATCTTTGATAAATTTTACAGAGCATCCACTGGAAATATCCATAAATTCAAAGGACTTGGTCTCGGGCTCTATTATGTCAAGAAAATAGCTGAAGCACATGGAGGTGACGTCAGTGTCAGCAGCAAACCAGGCAAAGGAAGTACTTTTACCCTAACCTTACCAAACGTTCATGAACAGGTTTAGAATCTATGTCCTCTTCTTATTTCTGATCTTGTCTGGAGCAAACTTAAATGCCCAGAAGACATACTGCAATCCGATTAATCTTGATTACGGCTATTGTCCTATCCCTAATTTTACAGAGAACGGAAAACACAGGGCTACTGCTGATCCGGTAATTGTACTTTACAAAGGAGACTATTACCTTTTCTCCACAAATCAGTGGGGATACTGGTGGAGCTCTGATATGAACAACTGGAATTTCGTTTCAAGATCCTTCCTTAAACCTTATCATAAAGTTTATGATGACCTTTGTGCCCCGGCCGTGTGGGTACAGGGAGATACACTCCTGGCATTCGGATCAACATACTCAAAAAACTTCCCAATATGGATGAGTACCGATCCTAAAGCCAACAAATGGAAAGAGGCAGTAGACTCATTTGAAATCGGCGGTTGGGACCCCGACTTTTTTACTGATACCAATGGTAAGATCTACATGTATAACGGAAGCAGTAATTCATATCCTTTATATGGCGTTGAGATAAACAGGAAAACACTTAGTCCGATTGGAGCCAGGAGGGAGCTGCTTCTGCTGAACGACGAACGTTTTGGCTGGCAGAGATTCGGGGAATACGCAGATAATACATTTCTGAACCCTTTCATTGAAGGCGCATGGATGACCAAATACAAGGACAAATATTATCTTCAGTATGGAGCTCCTGGTACTGAATTCAGCGGTTACGCCGATGGAGTTGCAGTATCTGATCAGCCACTCGGGGGATTCATTCACCAGTCGTTACCTTTATCCTACAAACCGGGCGGATTTGCGAAAGGGGCTGGACACGGGGCAACATTTCAGGATAAATGGGATAACTACTGGCATGTAAGTACAATTTCAATATCGGTGAAAAACAGCTTTGAAAGGAGACTGGGATTATGGCCTGCAGGTTTCGACAAGGACAATGTGATGTATTGCAATACTGCCTTTGGTGACTATCCGCACTTTCTTCCCGATAGTAATACTGATCATCTTAAAAGCAGGTTCACAGGATGGATGCTGCTTAACTACAACAAACCTGTTCAGGTCTCTTCTTCGCTTGCAGGGTATCAGGCTAATAATGCGGTTGACGAGGATATAAGAAGCTACTGGTCGGCCTCATCAGGCAATGCCGGAGAGTGGATCTCTTCAGACCTTGGGGAAACCTCTGAAGTAAGAGCAATACAGATAAACTATGCTGACCAGGATGCAGACCTGATGGGTAAACAGACAACAATTTACCATCAGTATAAACTATATTATTCAATAGACGGGAAAAAGTGGACTCTGCTCACAGATAAGAGCAAAAACAAAACTGATGTCCCCCATGATTATATAGAGCTGACAAATCCTGTGAACGCACGTTTTGTTAAGCTTGAAAATATACATGTTCCAACTGGCAAATTTGCAATAAGCGGTCTGCGGGTGTTTGGCAAAGGAAACGGTGAAAAACCCGGTGTTGTTAATAATTTCACAATACTAAGGACAGAGACTGATAAAAGAAGTGCGTGGCTGAAATGGAAAGCTGTTGATAATGCCTATGCCTACAACATCTATTTGGGAATAGCACCTGATAAACTCTATAACTGCATCATGGTTTATGGCAACACTGAATACTGGCTGAAATCTATGGACAAGGAGGAAACCTATTATTTCAGGATTGAAGCCATTAATGAGAACGGATTATCACAATTATCTGATATATTTAAATCTGAATAGTAGTATCTTTACTGTTACAATACATAATTAATAATATCCGGGATATGAAAGTTTTATTAGCTGAAGACGACAGGGATTTTGGAAATATCTTAAGCCAGTATGTCTCCATCAGCGGATTTGATGTGACTCTTGGCCGCGACGGGAAAGAGGCCTGGGAGCTGTTTAACCAGGGCAAGTATGACATATGTGTCTTCGATGTAATGATGCCTGAAATGGATGGCTTCACTCTTGCTGAAAAAGTAAAGGAAGCGCAGCCATCCATTCCTATAATATTCCTTACTGCAAAAAGTCTTAAGGAGGATATTGTACGCGGACTGAAAATAGGCGCTGATGATTATATCACCAAACCATTTGATCCTGAGGTACTTATCCTTAGAATAAATAATATTCTCAAACGGGCTTACTCCTCTTCAAATGACGAGTATAAAGTATCGGATACTGTCCTCAATTACAATTCACTCGAACTTACCAGCGGAAGTGCAAAAGAGAAACTTACACTAAAAGAAGCTCAGCTGCTCAAGTATTTCATTATCAACAAGAACAAAGTACTTGCCCGCGAAGATATCCTAACCGAGATCTGGGGTGAAGATGATTATTTCCTTGGAAGAAGTATGGATGTTTTCATCAGCAGACTCAGGAAGTATGTTTCTGAAGATAAAAACATCGACATACGTACAGTACGTGGTACGGGCTTTATACTGGAAGAGATAAATAAGACAGAATAAAGGTGCTGGGTGCTGGGTGCTAGGTGCTGGGTGCTGGGTATTAAGAATAAATAAAGGCTGCTCATTTCTGAGTCAGCCTTTTATATAAATTGTTATCTTGTTCCTGACGCCTGACGCCTGATGCCTGACGCCTGATGCCTATTTCTTCACCCCAAGTATTTCATTTACCTTATTATACAGATCTTGTCCTCTAAGGTTTCTTCCGATAATTGTACCGGTTTCGTCGAGAAGGAAGTTGGCAGGAATAGCGTTTACTGCATACATTTTGGCAGCAGAATTACTCCAGTACTGAAGATCTGAAACATGTGTCCATGTAAGTTTGTCGTCTGCTATTGCTTTAACCCAGTCTTCTTTTGACTGATCAAGAGAAACACCGAACACATCAAATCCTTTTTTGTTAAACTCAGCATATACATTAACAACATTCGGGTTTTCCTGACGGCAGGGTCCGCACCATGCTGCCCAGAAATCAACAAGCAGAAGTTTTGCACCGATCTTCGATGACAGAGCTACCGGGTTACCGTTAACATCGTCCATTATGAAGTCCGGGGCCTTCTGTCCTACTGCTACTGCTTTCATTATCTGAACCCTGTCTCTCAGGGCTTTCATTGCCGGAATAGCTGCAACTGTTGTATCCAATGCATTTATTGCAGCTTCGATATCGTTAGCCTCCATTTCATATGCAAGACTCGAAAGAATCGATGGGGTTACATATGATTTCGGATTATCCTTCACAAAATTCCTCTGAAGATTACCCATCTCTTTCTGAAGACTGTCAAGCTGTTTTTCGATTGCAGAAGCCTTAGCTGCATCTCCGGCTCTGTTAGCTTCCTGATACTGGCCATATATACCGGCGTATGTATCGCTGAGAGGCTTATTTGAGTCGATAAATTTCTGGTATTCATCCTGCGTCTTAGAACCGGTTACTTTTGCCTTGAAAAGAGAGTCGAGTGTTCCTGTAATGGAAATCTCTGAATTCTCAAGGTAGAATGAAACTCTCTTTCTTGTTTCTCCGGCAGCAAGCTGAACCATCTGAGGAAAATCAATTTTCCCAGATTTTAAAGTGAATGAACCGTTTTTTGAAACTGCTGAATCGATAGAGATCATTCTTCCTGCTTCTCTTTTCTGCAGGTAGAAGGTAATAGTATCAGATCCATCAATTTTTCCTTTAACTGTATAATGAGGCTCGGAAGAACATGCTGCCATCGTAAATGCAGCAACAAGAAGATAAATTACTTTTTTCATAACAGGTTACTTTATTTTTGTATATGGTTAAATCTGAATTGATTGTGGCAAAGATATAAATATTTGTATATCATCATCACCTTTTAAGATATTTGTCAAGTAGTCTCACAGCAGCCTGATAAGATGTTATAGACCCCGCAGTAAGCTGATCTTCTATCTCTGCCTGAATCGATTTTACTTCTTCGTTATTATAGAATGATGTTCTGAGATACTCAAGTATTGTGGTATGCATTCTGATTATAGCCTGCTGTTTTCTGAATTCTTCAAAATAACCCGATTCACGGGTCATTATAACGTATTCTAAGATGATCCCCCATAACTCACTAATACCGGAGTTATTTCTGGCTGAACAGGTAACTACCTGAGGCTTCCATCCTGAAGGTTTGGGAGGGAAGAGATTAATAGCATTCTGGTAAGTGATCTTAGCTCCTTCTGCAAAAAGCTGATTTGAGCCATCAGCCTTTGTAATAGCAACCATATCAGCCAGTTCCATAATTCCCCTCTTCATTCCCTGCAGCTCATCGCCGGCTCCTGCAAGCATAAGCAGAAGGAAAAAATCAACCATTGAATGTACTTCAGTTTCAGACTGTCCCACTCCTACTGTCTCAATAAGAATTGTGTCGTAGCCGGCAGCTTCACAAAGAATAATTGTCTCCCTGGTTTTTCTTGCCACGCCTCCGAGCGTTCCGGCTGCAGGCGATGGGCGTATATATGCAAAAGGATGGGTACTTAGTTTTTCCATCCTCGTTTTGTCTCCGAGTATACTGCCTTTAGTCTGTTCACTGCTGGGATCAATAGTTAGTACAGCGAGTTTTCTTCCCTGCCCTGTGAGTAATAGACCGAATGTTTCTATAAATGTGCTTTTCCCTGCCCCGGGTACTCCGGTTATGCCAATCCTGAGTGACTTTGCGCTGAATGGCAGACATTTCTCAATAACAAGCTGGGCAGTGTTGTAGTGTTCAGGGAGTGAACTTTCAAGCATTGTAATAGCCTGACTGAGAATAGTAATGTTTCCGGCAAGGATGCCGGAAACATACTCATCCACAGAATATTTTTTACGATGTTTTTTTCTCTTTCCGGAAAAAACTTCTGGATTAATATTTGGAGGCTGCGATATACCCTCCTGAATAATCAGTGCACTATTTCGCGACAGCCTGTTGTTCGACATCAGCATTAATCATGAGTACAACCTCAGAGTTTTTCGGGTCGTTTGTATAAACGTAGATAGCCTTAGTTACCTTTCCTGAATAACCACCTGAATTGAATGATGCTTTAATTGAGCTCGATTGTCCCGGCTTGATTCCTACACCCTGACTACCCTGTTGAACTGCAGTACACCCACAGGTAGATCTTACATGCCTGACAATAAGGTCATTTTTACCGGCATTGGTAAATTTGAATTCAACCTCATTCTGGGTAGAGCCTTTTATTTTACCAAGATCAACGGCATTAGTTTCAAGCTTAAATACCGGTGCATTCAGCATATCCTCTTTTGTCATTTTTGAGAAATCCTCAACAAGGTTTGCTGATATATAGAAATAAACATTTTCCTGTACCACACCGTTAAGTTTTACCTTAACCATATCGCTTACATTACCCCAGCCCGTATTTTTTGTGGCATCGTAAGTTCCTTCTATAAGTCCTTTCTGCCCTGGCTTTAGGGTCTCAGGCGTTGCTTTAATTGTAAGATGTGCAGGTATCTGATCAAATTCAATTTTAACAGGTACGGCAGATGGATTTATTACCGGCAATACCCTTATTTTCTTCTCTGTCTTCTTTACGTTTGTAAATGCTAGTTGCGGACTTTCGAATCTCACACCTCCGACAGGGAAGGTAAATAATTCTTCAATTGTCTTTTCGCGTGGAGTAACCTCACCTTTAATTACAATGACATTCACCTCCGGCTGGGTATTTGTATAAACCGATAAAGTTTTATTAAACTGACCAGGACGATCTTTAGGATCATAAATTGCGGTAACTTTTCCGGTGCCTCCGGCAGGAATAGGCTGCCTTGTCCATTCAGGGGTTGTACAGCCGCATGAAGTTACAATATTCTTAATTACAAGTGGTTGAGATCCTGTATTTGTTAAGATAAAATCATATTTCTGAGGACCGGCTTCTTCTTTAAAGACACCGAAATCATGTTGATTTTCAGATAATTTCATTGTTGTTACTGCAACCTGAGCTCCTATGTTAAAAGCGAGCACTAAGAATGTTGCGATAAGTAGAACCTTTTTCATATTTATTAATATTTAATTGTTGTATGTATTTTCTTATATCCTTAAAATTGTATCTATTAAATATATGACCAGATTACTCTTTATAACAAAGATAATACAGTATTGGTTGCATCAGATACTTCAAAAATCGGGCCGAACCGATATCTTTGCAAACACATGCAAAAATAATAAAGTTTAATGTTTTTGAATAGTTTAAAACAGATTATCATTAGTTTTGCTGCCGGAACAGGACTCTTTGGAACAATATTTGTTAATTTATTATCCTGTCTATCTGAATAGATTTATATAATGAAGCTCATCAAAAGACTGATACTCACCGCCATAGCGAGTGCATTTTTTTTAAATGCAGGTGCTCAGTTTTACAATGGGCACCAGATGAACTTTGGAAAAAACAAGGTTCAGTATTACGATTATTACTGGTCGTATTACCGGTTCGACGATTTTGACTGCTACTTCAATGAATACGGTCGCGATCTGGCACAGTTCACTGCAGATTATGCACTGAAGAAACTTGCAGAGATTGAAGATTACTTCGATTACACTCTTGAAAAAAGAATCATATTCCTCATTTACAACAAGAACGCCGAGTATAAGCAATCAAATGTTGGTCTGGTAACCTTTGAAGAGGACGGTTATAATACCGGAGGATTCAGCAGGATTATTAAAAACAAGGTAATGCTCTACTATGAGGGCGATCATGTTGATTACGAAAGACAGATAGCCTCCTCAATAACCGAGGTTATTATCAATGAGATGCTTTACAATGCTGATGTAAAAGACAGGGTTTCAAGCTCCTCGGTTATATATATGCCTGACTGGTACATAAAAGGACTCATCCGCTATGTCGCCTACGGTTGGGATTATTCTGCCGAGAACAGGGTAAAAGATGGCTTCAAATCAGGAAAATACAAGAACATCAATCATCTGGAGTATGATGATGCTCTCGATGCGGGACAATCATTCTGGAGATTTATAGGTAAAAAGTACGGCGATGCTCTCATCCCGAATATAATTTATCTGACAAAGATTTATAAGAATATCGACGATGGATTTCTTTTTGTCATGGGACAGGACCTTAAGGATATTCTGAAAGAGTGGAAAGTGTTTTATAATGAGGAGTATACAGGAGGCAGAGAGATCCCTGCAGAAGATGAAAACACAATTCGTAAATCGAGGAAAGAGCAGATTATCCAGCAGGTAAGAGTGAGTCCTGGTAATGACTTTATTGCTTATGTAACAAACGACTGGGGAAGAAAACGGATCTGGCTCTATGATCAGGCAACAGGAAAACAGAAAATAATATTCAGGGCAGAACCAAGATTCGAACAGGTAACAGATAATACATATCCGGTTATTGCCTGGCATCCGAGTGGCAGGATTCTGACTTTCATTTCTGACGAAAAGGCAGACCTTGTATTGTATTTCTACCGGGTAAATGATAAGACAACTGAAAAACGGAACCTGCTATATTTTGATAAGGTGCTTGATTTTTCATATTCACCGGAAGGGTCACGTCTGGCATTTTCGGCAGTAAAAGACGGGATAACAGATATTTATATACATACAATTGCTTCAGGTACAAACGAGCAGATAACACGCGATGTTGCTGATGATCTTAACCCGTCATTTCTGAAAGGAGAAAACGACAGGATAATTTTCTCCTCGAACCGGCTTTCTGATACGCTCACAAACAGAGCTGATCCTTTCGAAAAGATGGCTGATAACTTCGACCTGTTTACCTACAGACTGAATTCAAAAAGCAACGTGCTTGACAGATTATCAGAAGGTAAATATACCGACAGGTTTGAAGCTTCCGGGATAGCAAAAAATAAAATCGCATATATCGGCGACCAGAATGGAATCTATAACAGGTATATCGGAAGTTTTGACAGTATAATAAGCTATATAGATACCACCACTCATTACAGACAATATATTAATTCTCTGCCTGTTACCAATTACGACCGCAATATTATCAATCAGTCTGTTGTAAACGGCTCAGATACATATGGCGAGCTGTTTTTTAACAACAGAAAATATGTTGTCAGAAAAGGATTACTCAGTCAGTCAAAACAACTAAAGGCATCCGATCTTAAGAATACAACATACAGAGAAGAAAGAACAAGGATGCTCCACAAAGCCGACAGCATTGAGCAACTAAGGCAATGGCTTGTTGCTGAAGACAAAAAACGGAGAGACACACTTACTAAACCACTGTATGAGTATTACATAACAAATGAACCAATAGACATCAACCATTATATTTTTGAGAGGGAGAAACAGAATTACTACGACCAGCTCTGGAGAAAAGATTATATGGATATAGATCTGGATACAGGGCAGATAAGACTCCCGCTCATCCGGATCTATGAGACCTCATTCTACAATAATTATATTGCAAACCAGGTCGATTTCAGTTTTCTTAATAACTCATACCAGGTTTACAGCGGTGGTGCTCCCTATTATAATCCCGGAGTCAACATCCTCACAAGGTTCGGTACAATAGATCTGTTTGAGAATTACAGAATTACAGGAGGATTCAGGTTCTCGGGAAACTTCGACAGCAATGAATACCTTCTGAGCGTTGAGAACCTGAAAGGAAAATTCGACAAGCAGCTTATCTTTCACCGGCAGTCATTTTTCAGCTACGATTCAGCATATTTTAAAAGCTTCTCTCATAACGTCTACCTTTCCTACTCAAAGCCTATAACTCCTGTGCTGGCTCTCAAAGGAACAGTATCGTACAGGTTCGATCAGCATGTAATTGTTGCTGAGGATATTGCCACACTTAACAATAAAAATACCTCAAAGCACTGGGCAAGTCTGAAAGGAGAGATAATCTACGACAATACCCGCAAGAGAGCCGTTAATATCTACTTCGGAACGAGGTTCAAGGTATTCGGTGAGTATTATAAAGAACTCACCCAGAGGAAAACCGACATGTTTGTTGTGGGGGCAGATTTCAGGAAATATATCAGGATCCACCGCGAGCTTATCTGGGCCAACAGGTTTGCAGCCAGCAGTTCATTTGGTCCGACAAAACTGATCTACTACCTCGGCGGAGTGGATAACTGGATGGGGTATCTGTTCAATAAATATCCAATGTTCGACAGCTCTATTCCCGTGACACCAAATGTAAATTACGGATTTCAGGCTCTTGCAACCAATATGAGAGGATTCACCCAGAATGTCAGGAACGGAAATAACTTCGCTCTTATCAACAGCGAGTTAAGGTGGCCTTTCATAAGATACTTTGCAGGACATCCACTTCGCTCAAATTTCCTTAACAGTCTGCAGGTTGTGGGCTTCGGTGATATAGGTACAGCCTGGTCGGGCAAGACACCATGGTCGGGGAATAACGGTTACGATATTGAGAAGATTACAAATGGTCCGATCACAGTAACACTCGACTCAAACAGAGAACCGATTGTTGCAGGCTTCGGAGCAGGTGCAAGAGCACAGCTGTTTGGCTATTTCGTGAGAGCAGATTGGGCATGGGGTATTGAAGACAGCTACATTCTGCCTAGAATATTCTATCTATCGTTTAGTCTGGACTTCTGAGAAAAAGAACTTACACAGAGAACCACAGAGAAGACACAGAGATACACAGAGAAAATCATTGATATTTAACACTTTGCGTCTTAGCGCCTCTGCGAGACCTAAAAACAAACCAATCTTAAGAATTAAGATTATAATGATATATTTATCACGTTTCTTTTTCATTTAAAAAAATAAAGGTAATTTTGTGCACATTATTGTAATTAACAAACCAAAAAATAATCGAAA
>JFJP01001853.1_pt1 | contig 29168 bp, 28 predicted proteins | sample 431651 | NCBI WGS metagenome assembly JFJP01 (sample SAMN02602958, study PRJNA72255) | Microbial mat metagenome, whole genome shotgun sequencing project. | biome: fresh water; feature: sink hole; material: water; isolation source: purple microbial (photo- and chemosynthetic) mats found in... | reverse complement strand
CTGATACGGTGGCCTTCATCGAAACCTATCGGACGTCCCATGCCATCAAGAGCCGCTCCCAGGTGGTGGAACTGGCCCTGCGCAAATTGCGTGAGCAGGAACTGGAATCGGCCTACCGCGAAGCCAGCGGGGAGGTCGATCCGGCGTGGAATGAGGCCAACAGCGACGGGCTGCTGAATGATGAAGCGTGGTGACATCTTTTACGCTGATCTGAGCCCCACCGTGGGCTCCGAAGTCAACAAGCGCCGCCCGGTGTTGATCGTCAGCAACGACGCCAACAACCGGGCGGCCAGCACGGTCACCATCCTGCCCATCACGTCCAACATCACCAAGGTCTACCCCTTCGAAGTGGCCTTGTCCCAGGTGGAATCCGGCCTGCCCAAGGACTCCAAGGCCCAGGCCCAGCAGATCAGGACCATCGCCAAGGAGCGTATTTCCGGGCAGCCGGCGGGTCGGCTCAAGCCGGAGAAGATGCAGGCCGTGGACGCAGCCATCCGGATGCACCTGGCTTTAAGCTGACCCGATGCCTACTCCCGCCGCCCTCCTCGCCCGTCTCGCCGAGCAACTCGACGACTACCAGCGGGCTTCAACGAGACCCAGCTCAGGCGTGACTTTCTCGATCCGTTGTTCAGGTTCCTTTGCAGAACAATTTGAGCCTGGCCCGGGTCAGACCCGATATCGTAGCGAAACGAGCCAGTGGCCCGGTTAACATCCGTACCGCTATTTGCAATGCATGTAATGCGATCGCATGCTTCAGAGCATATGCAATGCAAAAGGAGCTTAAATTGAAGTCAGCAACCATCCCATCACTGCGCGTCGATCCCAAGTGTTGAAAGCTTCCTCAATCCGCCAACGGCTGTGGTACAGATCGGCAAAGCCCTCGGCCGGATAGGCCACAGAATCGAGCAACGAAGTAATGACCACATGAACGCGGCCATTCGGCGTCACCACGCGAACCAAGCGAACCTGAGTCGGGATTTGCGCGCACTCATAATCAACCGCGTCGATCGCATCCGGCGCCCGCACCATCACGACGGATTCCGGCTTGCCAGACTGCAAGAACGCTTTGACAGCCGCGAAACCCGAAGCATCGGCACGCATACAGAAAGGGATGTTGTGTTGTACGAGATGGGCAATCAGCCAACGCGCAGGGTAGCCGCGATCCAGGACCAGCAAATCACCCGGGAGCAGGCATTCCAGATGCTCGAACAGCATCTGCCGCTCACCCGTCGACGGCGAATACAGTTTTGCCGCCAGCGTCATTTCCAGGCCGGGCAAATACAGAGCGAAAGCGATCGCCTCACGCACTTTGCGGCTGGTCGCATCCTGCAAGAACAGGCGCATCTTCGAGGCATCTGCAGCGACCACGCGCAGACCGTGCCAGCGAGGGATGTCCATGTGCGTCTGAACGAGTTCCAACAAACGCGTATTGAGTGCGGAGAAAGCGAGGTGGGAGAAGTTTTTTCGTGCCTTGGAAAAGGCTTGGGCGCTGACTGTACGAAGCAGATCAGCCTGGTTCACCAAGTGGGCAAAGAAGGCATCGAGTTCGTTCTGAACTCCGGCTTTATAGCCGGACAACATGGCAACGGCGAGAACGGGAAAAGCAGGATGCGCTGACAGAGAAAAGCAGTACTGTACGCTGCGCTCAGTCCCTTGCCGATGAGCAGTACTGGCGCGAGTAATGTGTCTCAAGTCCTCGCATTATCCGAGCAGAAACGAAGCGGAGAAAAGCGCAGCGCATCCCCCCATCCTTCTGCAAAAAAACAACCCTGAACTCATCCAAAGCGGGACATGCCGAACCGTCAGCAATCATCAGTGCAATGGCAGGACAACCCGGACCGCCAGACCGCCGGTTGTGGCGGTGTTCAGTTCGATATGGCCACCATGCATTACGGCGACTTGCCTGACAATCGACAAGCCGAGTCCGCTGCCCGGCACATCGGAACCGGCGACGCGATAAAAGCGCTCGAACACTCGCTCGCGCTCGGCCTCGGGAATTCCTGGGCCGCTGTCGTAGACGCTGATCACGGCTTGGTTGCCCTCTTTGCCTAGTTCGACATCCACCCGTCCGCCGGTTGGGGAGTAGCGCAAGGCGTTATCGAGCAAGTTGCCAAGCAGCATGTACAAACTATCGGCTTGTCCGGTCAGGTTGATTGCTGCGCAAGCGCCGACGCCCAGATCAATGTCGCGCGCATCGGCCTGGGCCGAAAAGTCGGCGACGACTTTTTTGATCAGTGCATCGAGGGAGAGCGTTTTGAATGTGCTCTGGCGCGCGGAAGGTTCCAGGCGCGCCATATGCAGCAGTTGTTCGACCAGATGCGCTGCCCGATCAACCCCACCCGTCAGTTGCGCCAGGGCGATTTCGCGCTCACTCTGCGTATTGGCGCGGCTGGCGAGTTGGGCTTGCAGTTTGACGGCGGTGAGCGGTGAACGCAGTTCATGCGCCGCATCGGCAATGAATCGGCGTTGCGCAATCAGCGCTTCATCCAGTCGCACCAGCAATTCATTCAGGGTTGCGACCAGCGGGGCCACTTCATCCGGCATGTCGTGCATGTCGAGCGCATGCAGGGAGGACACACCGCGCTGGCTGACTTCCGCACGTACCTGTTGCAGGGGGGCCAGCGCCCGACCGACAGCGGCACGGATCAACAAGCCCAGGACGACAACCAATACCACCAGCGGAAGCAGAAGCCAGGGGGCGATGGCGGCAAACTTGCGTGCGCGACTGGCCGAGGTGGTCGCGACCTGGATGGTCATGCCTCCTTCCTGCAAAGTAAAAATGCGCCATTCAGTTCCTTGCCATTCCAGAACATGCAGCCCGGGCGATTGTTTGGGTGGCCCGGCATCGTCGATCGAGGAGAAAAACAGGCTGTTGTCCGCCGTCCAGATCTGACTGACGAACTGACCGCGGTCATTGCGTACTTCTTCGTCGTTGTCGTATTGCACGCCGTGGCGGACGACGGAATAGGCGATCTGTTCGAGGCCGTAGTCGCGGATCTTGTTGAATGCATCCCAGGCCAGCAGGTAGGTGATGATGCTGACCAACAGGCCGGTCAGCATCAAGGCGCTGATTTGCCATAACAGAAGCCGGCCGCGGATGCTGCTCATGCCGGTTCGACGATCTTGTAGCCGACGCCCCGCACGTTGCGTATCCAGGCTGCGCCAAGCTTGCGGCGCAGGTTGTGCAGATGGACTTCTATGGCATTGCTCATCACTTCTTCTTGCCAGCCGTACAGGCGGTCTTCGAGTTGTTCCCTCGACAAGACCGCGCCGGGTTGTTCAAGCAACGCTTCCAGCAGGGTAAATTCGCGTCCCGATAACTTGAGTGGTGCGCCATCAAGGCGAACCTCGCGTTTCAACGGGTCGAGATGCAAGCCGCCCAAGCGCATGTCGGACTGGGCTCGACCGCTTTGGCGACGCGTCAAGGCATGCACCCGTGCAATCAGTTCATCCAGGTCGAATGGTTTTACCAGGTAATCGTCGGCGCCCAGATTGAGTCCGGCGATTCGGTCGGGAACGGCATCGCGCGCGGTGACGATCAACACCGGCACAGGGTTGCCCATGCGGCGGATTCGCGTCAGCAAGGTGAGTCCATCCTGGCGCGGCAACCCCAGGTCCAACAACAACAGCGAATAGGTGTCGTTAAGCAAAGCCTCTTCGGCTGCTTTGCCATCTCGAGTCCAATCGACGGCAAAGCCCGCCTGACGCAGACCTTGTTCCATACTTGCCCCGATCATCGGGTCGTCTTCGGCGAGGAGTAGTTTCATGGCGATGCCACATCCGGTGGAGCCCAAGGATAAACCGGCTATGCATAAGCAAAAAAGGCCGGGCGTCGTTCGACGCCCGGCCTTTCAAGACAAGACTTGCTTACTTTGCAGCAGGAGCGGCAGGTGCAGCAGCATCAGTTTTTTTCTCTTCAGTCTTCTTGGTTTTTTTCTTCATGACTTTTTTCGCCGGCTTGGCTTCGGCAGCGGGATCTGCTTTGGCTTCAGCGGCAGCGGCGGGCTTGTCGGCATCATTTGCCTGAGCAGCGCCGAAAGCGAACAGGGAAGCGGCGGCGAGCAGGGCGATCAAGGTTTTGTTCATGTAGGTCTCCATAGGTGGAAAAATTGCCTTACGTTTATCGTGCGGCTGAAAAACATTTTCCATGGGCAGACTTAACGAATACTTAACCCGGAAATTTCATGATTGAAAGCGTGCTCGGCGCCCGATCGTTCCATCCTTCGCAACTGCCTTGCGAGGGCGTTTTCGGTAGGCAATGAGACGGATGCGCCAATGTTCTGTGTCAGCGTTCCGCCGGCGCTTGTTTCAGGCATCGGCCCGGTTGACCAGGCGATCGCACCGATTCGCGGATCAAACGCGCGCAAGACCATCTCGTTATCGCCGTGGCGCCGGTCGAGCATGCGCCCCGCTTTGATGATCACCTTGCCATCCGCCACCCGCGGCGGGTTGTCGTCGGAGCGGTAATAGGTGGAGTTCCACACGTTGTAAACCGGCTGGTCGGTGTTTTTCCACAGTAGTTTTCCGCTTTGCGCGTCGAAGGCATGCAACTCTGCCGGTCAGCAGTTTTTTTCGATCATGAATGGCGACCAGATGCCCCACCAACCCTGCATCACCGACCAACGAATCTTGGGTGCCGCCAGTATTGAAATTAATGGCCTGTCTCCGATCCCCTTCTTCTCATGTTGATGAGCCCAGAGGTCAAACCGTAGGGCGGATGAGCCGGCGTCCTTTTGCCGGCGTTATCCGCCGTATGCCAAACGTCCGGCGGAAGGTGCGATAAAGCCGCTTTTCCGCCCTACACGGGTTAAGTTGGTACCAAACCGTGTTGCCAGTCACTTGGAAGGTTGGGCTGAGGTACGAAGCCCAACAATGACCGAGCCTGGGCAGTCCCCAAAACAAGCGCCGCCATACCTGACAAGTATTGTCGGGTATGGCGGCGACATCCTAAACTGAGCGCCCTTTCCTTTCCGGATGGCTGCCATGTCCAACCGTCTTGCGCTCGAAACCAGTCCGTATCTTCTGCAACATGCGGATAACCCGGTGGATTGGCAGGCTTGGGGGGCGGAGGCTTTGGCGCAGGCGCGGGACGATGACAAGCCGATTCTGCTTTCGGTGGGCTATTCGACTTGCCATTGGTGTCATGTGATGGCGCATGAGTCGTTCGAGGATGCCGAGGTGGCGGCGTTGATGAACCGGCATTTTGTCTGCATCAAGGTGGATCGCGAGGAGCGGCCGGATATTGATCAGATTTATCAGACCGCGTTGCAGATGTTGAGTCAGCGTGGCGGCGGCTGGCCGTTGACGATGTTTCTTGCGCCGGATGGCACGCCATTTTTTGGTGGCACGTATTTTCCCAAGCAGGCGCGTTTCAATCTGCCCGGTTTTACTCAATTATTGGAAAGTGTGGCGCATGCCTGGCGCAACCAACGCGCCGACATCCTTGAGCAGAATGCTTCGATGCGCGCGGCGCTGGCCGAAACGGATGCACAAGCCGTGGCGGATGGCGTGCTTGATGCCGCGCCGATCAACGCCGCTATCGCCGGCATTCAGCAAGGTTTCGACCCGGTTTATGGCGGTTTCAGTCGCGCGCCGAAGTTTCCGCGTCCGGCCGAACTGGAGTTTTTGTTCAGTTCGGGTGATCCGGAGGCGCGTCACAACGTGTTGTTTACACTGGAGAAGATGGCGCAAGGTGGTTTGTTGGACCAACTCGGCGGCGGTTTCTTCAGATATTCGACAGATGAGCGCTGGTCGATTCCACATTTCGAAAAAATGCTTTACGACAACGGTCCTTTGCTTGCGCTCTATGCCGACGCCTGGGCGCTGACCGACAACGTCTTGTTCGCGCAAGCGGCGGAGGGCATCGTCGGTTGGTTGCAACGCGAGATGACTTCGCCGGAGGGGCTGTTCTACGCGGCGCTGGATGCGGATTCCGAACACGAGGAAGGCAAGTTCTATGTCTGGACACCGGATCAGATCAAGGCCTTGGTGACGCCGGAGGAATATGCGGTGGCGCATCTTTGCTGGGGGCTGGATACCGCGCCCAACTTTGAGGATCACGCCTGGCACCTGGAAATGTTGCTGTCCTTGCCGGATGCGGCGACACGGTTGGGTTTGCCGGAAAGTGAAGTTGCCCGCTTGTTGGCGACCAGCCGCGCCAAATTGTTTGTGGCGCGAGAAGGCCGGATTCGACCGGGACGCGACGACAAGGTGCTGACCAGTTGGAATGCGTTGATGATCAAAGGCCTGGCGCGCGCCGGACGCCGTTTTGGCCGCGCTGATTGGATTGTGCAAGCTGAAGCCGCTGTGGATGCGCTGTTCCGCAACGTCTGGCGCGATGGTCGCCTGGCCGCTTCGTTTCAGCGCGGCCAGGCGCGGCACAACGGTTATCTGGATGACTATGCTTTTCTACTCGATGCGTTGCTGGAGTTGCTGCAAGCCGAATGGCGCGATGCGGACATGATCTGGGCGCGACAATTGGCCGATGCCTTGTTGTTGCACTTTGAGGATGCCGAGTCAGGTGGTTTTTTCTTTACCAGCCACGATCACGAGCAACTTATCCACCGCACCAAGCCGGCTTATGACAACGCCACGCCGTCCGGCAATGGCATCGCTGCGTTATGTTTGCTGCGGCTTGGGCGCTTGCTCGATGAAACGCGCTATCAAAACGCGGCGGAGCGTACCTTGCGCGCGTTTCAGGCGAGCATGACCGAACATCCCACTCCATATCCAAGTTTGCTGCGGACACTCGAAGGCGTGCTGCTGCCGCCACAGGTGATTGTGCTGCGCGGGCCGGAGCCGGAAGTCTCGGCATGGAAGCGGGCGGCGGATAAAGTGGCTGATAACGCAAGTCTGGTATTCAAACCAACCAGCGATGACCGGGAAATTCCTACCAGCCTGCATAAAACAGTACAAACAGCAGTCAACGCGACGATTTGCGATGGCGTTAGATGCCTGCCTGAAATAGTCCAATTACCTGATCTGCTGGCTATTCTCAGTAACCGGGCGGTCCAGTAACATCCGCCGCGCAACGCAAGTTGCCTTTATCAAAACAGGAGATTCAATATGAAAGCTATCGTAATTGCTGCTGCCGCCATTTTCGCCATGGGTGCTGGTGTTGCTTCCGCTGATCTGGCTCTGGCCCAGAAAAGCGCTTGCATGAGCTGCCACCAGGTCGCCAAAAAAGTAGTTGGCCCGTCATTCCAGGATGTTGCCAAGAAATACAAGGGCGATGCCAAGGCTGCTGATCACATCGTTCATGTCATCAAGATGGGTGGCAAGGGTGTTTGGGGTCCGGTTCCGATGCCCCCGCACAAGCAAGTGTCTGACGACAACGCGAAGAAACTGGCTGGCTGGATTCTGGCCATGTAAGGCTGGGCTTCCGGTCAACGTAAACCGCGCGAGTGCAAGCTCGTGCGGTTTTTTTTCGTCTGTAGCCCGGTATCGACGCGGTTTTTGATGTTTTCAAGACCTGATTCTGGATTGGGACGCGGATTTGCCGGCTGACTATATTGAGTAACTTGAACAACACGATGCCGTAGATGCCGCGATGACCACCGCTTACATCACTCACCCGATCTGTAGAAAACACGAGATGGGTGCCTGGCACCCGGAAAGCCCGGCGCGCTTGCTGGCGATTGATGAGCGCTTGCGCCAAGAAGGCTTACTGCGGGCGCTACAGCATCTGCAAGCGCCGTTGGCCGGGCGCGCCGATTTACTGCGGGTGCATGACATCCGGCATGTCGGTTTTGTCGAGCGTAATGCGCCCGAAACCGGGCGGGTTGATCTGGACCCCGATACCGCGATGAATCCCGATAGCCTGGATGCGGCGTTGCGAGCGGCCGGGGCAGGCTTGCTGGCGGTGGACCAGATCATGGCGGGGGCGATCGAAAATGCCTTTTGCGCCGTGCGGCCGCCCGGCCATCACGCCATGCGCGACCGCGTGATGGGGTTTTGCCTGTTCAACAACATCGCTATCGCTGCCGCCTACGCTTTTGAGGTCTATGGCCTGGAGCGCATTGCCATCGTAGATTTCGACGTGCATCACGGCAATGGCAGCGAGGATATTTTTCGCGACGAACCGCGCTTGCTGCTTTGCTCGACTTTTCAGCATCCGCTCTTTCCGTATAGCGGGGCCGATACCGTCAGCGACCATATCGTCAATGTGCCGCTGCCGGCCGGTATCGATGGCGTCGCCTATCGGGCCGCCTTCGCGGCTCGGGTGCTGCCGGCGCTGGAGCGCTTCCAACCTGAATTAATCCTGTTTTCAGCGGGTTTCGATGCCCACCGCGACGATCCTTTGGCCGGCCTGAATCTGCTGGAAGACGACTTCGCCTGGATCACGGCGGAAGTGATGGCGGTTGCGCAACGCCATGCTCAGAGGCGGATCGTGTCGATTTTGGAAGGTGGCTACAACCTGAATGCACTGGGCCGCAGTGTGGCGGCGCATATTCGGGTATTGCTCGGCCGATGAAGGCGCATCCACATATGTAGCGCAGATGATTGATATGTTGGCGCATTCAATCCCCGAGCCGGATTCAAGATTCAAGCATCGCGAGTCAGCATCAATTGAGATGGCATGGGAGCCGGGAATCCGGCTTCGTTCAGTGCTTCGCGAATCATCCGATTGCCGTCGAAATACACTTGCCAGTAGTGGTCGTTGTGGCAGTAGGGACGCACCGCCAGCACCGGTCCAACCAGGTTGAAATCGAGAATCTCCACCTCCACTGCGGGTTTGGGCAGGACATTGGGAATGCCGGAGAGCTTTTCGCGCAGCAACAGCATGGCGGCGACGTGGTCGGCTGCACCGGCCAATTGGCACTTCAGTTCAACCCGGCGGTAGGGGTTGGCGGTGAAATTCTGAATGGTGTCGCCGAATATCTTGGCGTTGCCGATCAGCGTATGCACGTTATCCGGCGTATCGATGGCGGTGGCGAACAGGCCCAATTCTCTGACGGTGCCGGTAAGGCCGGCAACGGTGACGAAATCCCCCACCTTGAAGGGTTTGAGGACGATGAGAAAAGCGCCGGCGGCGAAATTCGACAACAGTCCGCCCCAGGCCGCGCCGATGGCGATACCGACACCGGCGACCAGAGCGGCAAAACTGGTTGTCTCGACGCCGAAGTAGCCGAGGATGGCAACCACCAGGGCGATGTTCAGGGTGACGCCGACGAAGCTGCCGATGTAGCGCATCAGCGTTGGGTCGACCTTTTGCTTGCCCAGCGTGGCCTGCAACATGCGACCCACCAAGCCGATGAGCCAGCGGCCGACAATCCAGAAAACGATGGCGGCCAAAATCTTCATGCCCACCTCGGTGGCATAGGTGGCGATCAGGTCGGAATACTGGCTGATTTGCTTGTCCATCAATGTCTCCTTGAGTTTGTTGTGTGGCGGCAACCCCTTGGGCCGCAACTCGCGGCCTGTTTATATCAGAACTTTTGCCAAATTTTTCGCGCGCAAAGCGACCGGCAGCGCTGACAGGCGCGGCACGGAAATGGCGTGGGAGTGGCCAAGCTCGTGCGAGTTCTTTGCACGAACCCTCCGACTGCGCACCTGAAAAGTCTTGAATCCGCTCGCCCCGGCGTTGATTTTCTGAAAAACCGGCGGCGTCGGCATGATATAAAACGCCGGTTTTCAAGGCTTTGGGGAGTAATTCAGTGCATTCAAACAAATTCGCTTACAAACTTGCAATTTCCGTGGTTTTCATGGCGCTGCTTGCTGGAGTCGGTGGTTGCGGCAAGAAGGACGCCGCCAATAAGGATGTCATCAGAATCGGCTCGGTTTCGCCGCTGACCGGTCCGCAAACCCATATTGGCAAAGACAACGAAAACGGCGCGCGTTTGGCGGTGGAAGAAATCAATGCCGGCGGGTTGGTGTTGGGTGGCAAGAAGGTGACGCTGGAGTTGTTCGGCGAAGATGACCAGGCCGAGCCTAAAACCGCGACGATCGTTGCCCAGAAACTGGTTGATGCCGGTGTGGTGGCGGTGATTGGTCATCTGAACTCCGGCACCACCATTCCCGCTTCCAAGATTTATCACGATGCCGGCATTCCGCAGATTTCGCCTTCCGCCACCGCTGTGGCTTATACCGCTCAGGGCTACCAGACGGCTTATCGGGTGATGGCCAACGATGCCCAGCAGGGCAAGGCGTTGGGCCAGTATGCGGTGGCCAGGATGGGGGCCAGAAAGATCGCTATCGTCGACGATCGCACCGCATACGGGCAGGGTCTGGCCGATGAATTCGAGAAGGCGGCGAAGGCTGCTGGCGGCGAGATTGTGGCGCGAGAATTCACCAATGACCGGGCCACCGACTTCAGCGCCATTCTGACCAGCATCAAGGGCAAAACGCCGGAACTGATTTTCTTTGCTGGCATGGATCCGCAGGGTGGGCCGATGGCCAAGCAGATGAAGAGCCTGGGCCTGACTGCCAAGCTGCTCGGTGGCGATGGCCTGCAGAACGTCAACTTCGTCAAACTGGCCGGTTCCGATGCCGAAGGCGTGGTCGCTTCGTCGCCCGGCCTGCCGATCGATTCGATGCCCGGCGGACCTGAATTCCGCAAGCGCTTCGAGGCTAAATATGGCGTTATTCAGGTTTACGCGCCGTATGCCTACGATGCGGTTTATGCGTTGGTCGATGCCATGAAGCGCGCCGATTCAGCGCAGCCGGCCAAGGTGCTGGCGGAGTTGCCGAAGACTGACTTGAAAGGCGTCAGCGGCCCGATCAGGTTTGATGCCAAGGGTGACACCACCGGCGGCGCAATTACCCTTTATGAAGTCAAAGGCGGCGCTTGGCAGGTGCTGGAAACGGTTAAATAAAGACTGACCCGGCTTCCCCCTTCTGATAACGCACTACGGTATGGACATATTTACGCAACAACTCGTCAATGGCCTTGTCCTGGGCAGTATTTATGCGCTGGTCGCGCTCGGCTACACCATGGTTTACGGCATCCTTGAGCTGATTAATTTTGCCCACGGCGAGGTGACCATGATTGGCGCGATGGTGGCTTTGACGGCTATCGGCATGCTGGTCGGGGTGGCGCCGGATCTGCCGGGGGTGCTGGTGGTGCTGGGCGGCATTCTGGTGGCGATTCCGATCTGCATGCTGCTTGCTTTCGGTATCGAGAAAATCGCCTATCGGCCGTTGCGTAAAGCGCCGCGACTGGCGCCGCTGATCACCGCAATTGGCGTCTCGATCATTCTGCAAAATCTGGCGATGCTGATCTGGGGCCGCCAGTACGTGTCGTTTCCAGAAATTTTGCCGACCACCAAATATGAACTGCTCGGCGCGCATATCAGCCTGTTGCAGATTGTTATCGTCGGCCTGGCGCTGAGCATCATGGCCGGGCTGTGGTTGCTGGTGGAACGCACCCGGCTTGGCCGCGCCATGCGCGCCACGGCGCAATCGAAGGAAGTCGCCGAGTTGATGGGGGTGAATGTGGATCGGGTGATTTCCGCCACCTTCATCATCGGCGCCGCCATCGCCGCTATCGCCGGCGTCATGGTCAGCGCCTATTACGGTCTGGCGCATTACTACATGGGCTTCATGCTCGGTTTGAAGGCTTTCTCGGCGGCGGTGCTGGGCGGTATCGGCAACATTGCCGGGGCGATGCTCGGCGGTTTGTTGCTGGGGGTGATCGAAGCGCTGGGAGCCGGCTATATCGGGGACATCACTGGCGGTTTTCTCGGCAGCCATTATCAGGACGTGTTCGCTTTTTTCGTGCTGATCGCGGTGTTGGTGTTCCGGCCTTCCGGTCTACTCGGCGAACGGGTGGCGAATCGTGCTTGAGCGCTTGCGCCAGCGGCCCCGTCTGGTCTTTGCTTTATTGGCGGTTCTGCTTGCCGTTCTACCCTTCATGATGGGCTTCGGCCTGGGCAATTCCTGGGTGCGGGTGCTGGATTTCGTGCTGCTCTATGTTTTGCTGGCGATCGGCCTGAATATCGTGGTTGGCTACGCTGGTCTGCTCGATCTTGGTTACATCGCTTTCTACGCCCTCGGCGCCTATCTTTACGCCTGGCTGGCCAGTCCGCATTTCGGGTTGCATCTGCCGTTTTGGGCGGTGCTGCCGATCGGGGCGATGCTGGCCGGTCTGTTTGGCGTTTTGCTCGGCGCGCCGACCTTGCGTTTGCGTGGCGATTATCTGGCCATCGTTACCCTCGGCTTCGGCGAGATCATCCGTATTTTCATGAATAATTTGAATGCACCGTTCAACCTGACCAACGGCCCGCAGGGCATTAACCTGATCGACCCGGTGCGTTTGGCCGGTTTCTCTTTCGGCAAGCCGCTGCATCTGTTCGGCATGACTTTTCCGCCGACTTACTTCTATTACTACCTGTTCCTCGGCGTGACCCTGCTGGCAATTTTCGTTGCGCTGCGCTTGCAGGATTCGCGCATCGGCCGCGCCTGGGCGGCGATTCGAGAAGACGAGATCGCCGCTGCGGCGATGGGCATCAACACCCGCAACATGAAATTGCTGGCGTTCGCGATGGGCGCGACCTTCGGCGGCCTCGCCGGCGGTCTGTTCGCGGCGTTCCAGGGTTTCATCAGTCCGGAAAGCTTCAATCTGTGGGAATCCATCCTGGTGCTGTGCATGATCGTGCTGGGCGGCATGGGCAATATCCCCGGCGTAATTCTGGGCGCGGTGCTGTTGACGGTGATTCCCGAGGCGTTGCGCTATCTGGGCGACTTGCAGCGCGCAACGTTGGGGCATGTTGTAGTCGATCCAGCTGATCTGCGCATGCTGCTGTTCGGCATCGCGCTGGTTGCGATGATGCTTTTCCGTCCGGCGGGTCTGCTGCCATCGCGCCAACGCAAGCGTGAGTTCGCCGCCGAGGATGGCGTGGCGGAGCAGGAACAAGCCAGTCTTTACGATGCCCGCGCTTGAGCTGATGGCATCGATGTCCGAGCTATTGCGGGTTGCAAATGTCAGCAAGCGATTCGGCGGCCTCGCCGCGCTGGACGATGTTTCGTTGACGGTGCGGAGTGGCGAAATCTATGGCTTGATCGGTCCTAACGGCGCGGGAAAAACTACCTTGTTCAACTGCATGACCGGGCTTTACCGCGCGACTTCCGGGGTGGTCAGCCTGGCGGGTGTTGCGGTGCAGGCGATGCGTCCGCACCAAATCGTCAAGCTCGGTTTCGCCCGTACATTTCAGAACATCCGCCTGTTCGCCAATATGAGCACATTGGAAAATGTCATGGTCGGTCGCCATGCGCGCACCCATGCCAATGTCTTGGGCGCGATATTTCGTGGGCGAAATACGCGTACCGAGGAGGCCGCCATTCGCGCCCGCGCGCATGAATTGCTGAAATATGTCGGCCTCGCCAACAAAGGATCCACCCTCGCCAGCCATCTTTCATACGGTGATCAGCGTCGTCTGGAAATTGCCCGCGCGCTCGCCAGCGAGCCGAAACTGCTGGCGCTCGATGAGCCGGTCGCCGGCATGAATCCAGCCGAGCGTATGCAGATGGGCGAGCTGTTCCGCAAACTGCGTGATGGCGGCTTCACCCTGCTGCTGATTGAACACGATGTAAAACTGGTGATGGGCCTGTGCGATCGGGTCGCCGTGCTCGACTACGGCCGCAAGATCGCGGAGGGGCCGGCGGAAGAAGTCCGCAAAAATCCGGCTGTTATCGCCGCTTATCTGGGGAGTGAGTGATGTTTTTCCGTACTTGTTCGCTGCCCGCAAACAAGACTTCGGCCGCTCTTTCGCCAGCCCTGGGGGAAGCGGCTTGAGTCTGCTCTCGGTACGCCAACTCAAGGTGGCTTATGGCGGCATCCACGCGGTGCGCGGCATTGATTTCGAAGTTGCCAAGGGCGAGCTGGTCTGCCTGATTGGCGCTAACGGGGCGGGAAAAAGCAGTGCGCTGAAAGGGTTGATGGGATTGGTGGCGCGTGGCGGTGAAATTCATTTCGATGGTGTTCGGCTGCACCAGGTTGCCACCCATGCCATCGTGGCGCGCGGTCTCGCGTTGGTGCCGGAGGGACGTGGCATCTTCGGACGCCTGACCGTGGCGGAGAACCTCGACATGGGGGCTTATCTGCGCAACGACCGCGCCGGTATCAAGGCTGATCTGGCACGCGCTTATGAGCACTTTCCGCGTCTGGCGGAGCGTCGCGTGCAACTGGCGGGAACGCTTTCGGGCGGCGAACAGCAGATGCTGGCAATTGCCCGCGCCATGATGGGACGTCCGCGTCTGTTGCTGCTGGACGAGCCAAGCATGGGATTGGCGCCGCTGATGGTGCAGAAGATTTATGCAGCCATCGCCGCCATCGCCAGTGAAGGGGTGACGATTTTTCTGGTCGAGCAAAACGCCCATCTCGCTTTGCAGGTGAGTCATCGTGCTTATGTGATGGAAAGCGGTGTCATTACCCTGTCCGGCGCAGCCGACGAATTAGCCCGCGATCCGCAGGTGCGCGCCGCCTATTTGGGTGATTGATATGGCACTGGGTTTTGTGCGTGAAACTGTCTTGTGGCGGTGTTGCAACATCTTCTTCGCGGTACTTTCCGCTTCTTGTCGGGCTATTCGAATGTTCCGCGTTTGATCTTTATACTGCGCCCCGTGGTTCAAACTAATCCTTTTAATTTCAAACATCTAGGAGTCCTCGACATGAAAAAGTTTTCCGCCTTGTTGCTTGCTTTGATCGCCCAATCCGCCTTCGCCGCTGACGTCGCCACCCCGGAATCTACCGCTGCTCAACTGCTGGACCCCGCCAAGGTTGTCGACATCGCCAAGGACCCGAAAGTGGCTATCGCTGCCATGACCAACCTGATGGACCCCGCCACCACCATCGCGCTGATGCAGCGTGGTCTTGATCCGGCCACCTTCACCAAGATGATGCAATCCGGTTTGTCTCCCGACATCCTGAAAGCTTATGCCGGTTTCCTTGACCCCAACATGTACACCAAGTGGTTGGCTGCTTCCCTGGACCCGAACTTCTACACGGCTGCCATGGCTCCGCTGATGAACCCCAACATGTACATGAAGTGGTTGGCCGCTCCTCTGGATCCCCGCGTTCTGCAGATGATGGCTGCTCCTTTGAACCCCAGCCTGTACACCAACTGGGCGATGGCTCCTTTGGCTCCCGCCAACCTGAACCTGATGATGGCTCCGTTGAACCCCAATCTTTACACCCAGTGGGCTGGCGCCGCAGCTAATCCCGCTACCTACGGTACTTGGGGCAACTTCCTGAACCCGGCTTCTTACGGCAACATTGCCAACCCGTTGGCTGGTTTCATGCCCGCCCCGACAGCACCCGCCTACGGCCGTTAATCAGTCAATAAACTGAGCCTGGTTGTAAAAAAGGGTGGAACCGCAAGGTTCCACCCTTTTTGTTTTTTTCACGGATAGCGTGTTAAGATATTTCTAATATTCTTATATCCTATTGATTGGTAAGGCTTTGATGATGAACTTTTGCAAGCTGATCGGGCTGGGTGGTCTGATCTGTATGTCGACACTGCGAGCAGAGGCCAATTCGGCTATCGAGCCATCGATCGCAATCAAGCCCGCTATCCAGGCTGTAATTCAGCCGGATGGGAGCGTGGTAGACCGCCTGAAATTGCCCCATTCGGCAAAACTGACCGCAGCCCAAAATCGCTATGGACATGATGTTTTGCCCGATTCACCTGAAGCCTGGTTGGCGCGCATGCTGGACCCAACCCGCCATGGCCTGGTCTTGAAGCATCCTGAATTGTTTGCCGAATGGCTGGATGCGGTGACTGAACCGCGTTTCATGACCGCGCTTGCTTCGGTTGCGCTGACACCGGAAACCTACACCAACACGCTGGGAAAGATGGTTGATCCCGCTGCGGCAAGAAATTGGGCGGAGTTTGCCGATCCCCAGATTTATATGCGCTGGATGGCGACGGGCCTTGACCCGAATTTTTATCAGGCGGTTTTCAATCGCATGACTGAAGCCGGCAAATTGAAACGATGGGGGCTTTATTCGACTGGTTTGAACAATGCCGCATATGTAAAGAGCGTGAATTCAACAAAGGCGGTGTCTACGCTGTCGAGCAAGCGTTTGCTGGCGAACTCCGGGACGCAAGACTGGATGCAATTGCCAGCGCACGAATCCAAAGCCAATCCCTGGTTGCCAGACAACTTGAATTACCGTTATTGAATTGGTTTCCCGCTTGTTTTTGATGTTTGGGCTTGTGCCGAGAAGGCTTTGCTTGCTCGCCAACGCAACCAGACGCGCAGATGTCTGAACTCGTCAGCGGTCAGGCTATCCGGCAGAACAAGCAGATTCATTTTTCGCCAGCGATTCGGTGTGCCTATGCGCAATACGGTGCAGCCGGGTAAAACCACACTCGATGCCTCAAGTTGTACGGCATGCCATTTTGCGTCTCGCCAGATTTGCACATTGCCTTCTTCATCGCCACGCAGCCGAACCTCTGGCGCCAGCCGCCAGTAATACATCAGACTGACAAGCAAAACCGCCACGCCTGCCATCTGAAATAGCGGCTTAATCGCCGCCAGTACAACGGCGGCGGCAGCGCATATATGAATGGCCAGAAGATAAAGCCGCAATTGCCTTGATTTGCCTATCGTCACAATCAAGGGCAACGGCAACATGCTGATATTTCACTTGATGCCGCGTGTGGGCGGGCTTTGAAAGCCGGTTTTGTCGAGTAACGCCTGCACGTATTTGGCGGGAATCGCATAGGTAATTCCGCTCGGGTTGCTTAAAGCGTTTTCCTTTGCGCCTTTGACGAAAACCGAATTGACCACCCCGATCACCAAGCCGGTATTGCCATCGTAAAGCGGGCTGCCGCTGTTGCCGGGGTAAGCGGTGGCGTCGAGCTGGAACATCAGGAAAGGGTCGTCCGCGCGTTTGATCAGTTTGGCGGTCAGTCCCCGAGCCGCCGCTGGCGGGCTGAAAATCGGCGCGATGGCGGCAAGCCCGGCACGGTGCGTGGCAGGGTAAAGACCGAGTACCGCGCCAATGGGAAAACCGGTGAAGTAATAGATTTGCCCTTCAACGGCCTGGTCTGAATCGGCAAGCGTTAACGCCGGCAAAGCGCTGCCTTCAATCTTCAGCAGGAGCAGGTCGTGCGCCTTGTCAGTTTCAACGATAGTGGCTTTGCGCACACTGATACCGTTATCGGTGCGTAGAAAAATGGCCATCGATTCGCCTTTTTCTTCTTCCATCAACTCCGGCGCGACATGCGAATTGCTGATGACATGTTGGCCATCGGCGACAACGAAGCCGGTGCCCATCAATTTGATGCGCGGACTGCGCAAGGGATGCAAGGTGCCGATTCCGACAATGGACGTTTTCATGCGCGGCAGAATTTCAGTGATATCGGCCTGCGCAGTTTGAAAAAATACGCTTAATGAAATGCACAGCCAGGCCGATAGCAGCACGGCGGAGGATTTTGCGGGCATAGTCGGGCTCCGTAATCGGGTTATCGTGTTCAAGTCGTAGATTAGGAACGAGTAAGAAATAATCTGGATATTCCTGGGTGTGCTGACAGGCGCGCTGCGGCGTTGACGAACCTTTGCAGGGAATGGCCATGCGGCGTGTTCGTCGCCTTGCATCGTCTCCCGCCAGCACACCCATAATTACCCAAGTTATTCCGTACTCGTTCCTTAGCCATCCTACAGGCAAGTCGTTGCTTGGGTAGAATGCATCCGCTTGTAGCTTATTTTTTTCGTTTCTCTTGGGAGAGATCATGACTATTGTTGCTGTTGTTGGTCTGGGTTACGTCGGCCTGCCTCTGGCTGTGGAGTTTGGTAAAAAATTCGAGACGATCGGGTTTGATCTGTCGGAATCCAAAATCGCCAATTACAAGAACTATTGCGACCCCACCGGCGAAGTCAGCACTGCGGATCTGAAAGCGGCAACCCGGCTCAGCGTCAGCACCAACCCGAGCGAGATAGCCAAAGCCGACTTCATCATCATCGCCGTGCCGACACCGGTTGACGAAGCGCATATTCCTGATTTTTCTCCCCTGGTGGGTTCTTCCACCACGGTTGGCCAACACATGAAAAAGGGCGCAACCGTCGTCTATGAATCGACGGTTTACCCTGGCGCTACCGAAGATGTCTGCATCCCGCTGTTGGAAAAGCACTCCGGCATGAAATGGAAGCAGGACTTCCACGTTGGCTACTCACCTGAACGCGTCAACCCGGGTGACAAGGAGCGCACTATCACCAAGATCGTGAAAGTCGTTTCTGGTGATGATGGCCCGACCTCGGAGGCGGTTGCCGAGTTGTATGCCTCGGTCATCGTCGCCGGCGTGCATCGCGCCAGCAGCATCAAAGTCGCCGAAGCCGCCAAGGTGATCGAGAACACCCAGCGCGATCTCAATATTGCTTTGATGAACGAACTCGCGTTGATCTTCGACCGTCTCGGCATCGACACCCTGGAAGTGTTGCAAGCCGCCGGCACCAAGTGGAATTTTCTGCCCTTCCGCCCAGGTCTGGTCGGCGGTCACTGTATTGGCGTCGATCCTTATTATCTGACCCACAAGGCTGAAATGCTGGGTTATCACCCGCAAGTCATTCTTGCCGGCCGCCGCATCAACGACGGCATGGCCGCCTATGTCGCCCAACAAACAGTGAAAGGCATGATCAATAATGGCGTTACCGTAAAGGGCGCCAAAGTCATTGTGCTCGGACTCACCTTCAAGGAAAACTGCCCAGACCTGCGCAATTCCAAGGTTGCCGATCTGGTCAAGGAATTGAAGGATTTCGGCTGCGATGTTCATGTGCATGACCCCATCGCCGAATCGCCCGAAGCGGAACATGAATATGGCATCAGCCTGACACCGTGGGAGCAGTTGCCTGATCATGCCGATGCGCTGGTGGCGGCGGTTTCGCATCAGGAATATCTGGCGATGTCGCTGGCCGAATTGACTTCGAAACTGAGCCCGGGCGGTGTCTTTACCGATGTGAAGTCGGCATACGATCAAACAGCGGTCAAAGCCGCCGGTTTCAAACTCTGGCGGCTGTGATACGGGCATCAGCGGAGGCAGACAAGGTTCAAGGAAACCGAGTTGTTTATGCGTCGTTTGAAACGCTCGAAGTCAGGCGGCGTAGCGCTCGAATGTGAGCTGAGTTGAGCCCTGCCTTTGCCGCGTTGCACGATTACGGTTTCCGCGACCCCGATTGCACCTGCCGGCCGTTGCCTCCGATCAAACATGGCAGGCAAGGGTGCATTTCAGTCCCATGCCAAGGTACGGCGGCAGCGCTACGCAGCCAAATCTGCAGCGGAAGCGAAATCGGATGCATCGACCAACCGCAGGGAAGAATATGAGCAGGTGAAATAATTGAAATCTTGAAAACGCTGCATGGTTGGTTCCAATTCAAAAAAGCCGATTGAACCTGGACTTCCTTGCCCTTTGCCTCCTGACCCCCGCCCCTAAAATGACCGCCTATACCGAACTCCTCGCCCAACTTCCGAATCAACCCAAGACCTGGCTGATTACCGGCGTTGCCGGATTTATCGGCAGCAACCTGCTGGAACAACTGCTGAAGCTGGATCAGAACGTGGTTGGACTGGATAACTTCGCTACCGGGCACCGTCATAACCTGCAACAAATCAAAGATGCGGTGACACCGCAGCAATGGGCTCGCTTCAACTTCATCGAAGGTGACATCCGTGTCCTGGATGATTGCCACAAGGCCTGCGCCGGGGTCGATTACATCCTGCATCAGGCTGCGCTCGGCTCGGTGCCGCGTTCGCTGGAAGATCCGATCACCACCAACGGCACCAATATCGACGGTTTCCTCAACATGCTGGTGGCGGCACGCGATGCCAAGGTGTCGCGTTTTGTCTATGCCGCTTCCAGCTCCACCTATGGCGACCATCCCGGTTTGCCGAAGGTCGAAGACGTGATTGGAAAACCCTTGTCGCCGTATGCGGTGACCAAGTTGGTGAATGAGCAATACGCGGATGTTTTCGCGCGTGCGTATGGCTTCAAGACCATCGGTCTGCGCTACTTCAACATCTTCGGCGCGCACCAGGATCCGGAAGGCGCTTATGCCGCCGTGGTGCCAAAGTGGACCTCGGCAATGATTCACAACCAGCCGGTATTCATCAATGGCGACGGCGAAACCAGCCGCGATTTTTGCTACATCGCCAACACCGTGCAGGCCAATTTGCTCGCCGCCACGGCGCAACATCCCGATGCCGCGAATCAGGTCTACAACGTCGCCGTGGGTGATCGCACCACGCTGAATGATTTGTTTGAAGCGATCCGCGTGACGTTGGAACCGCGCTTCCCGCACCTGCAAGGGTTCAAGCCAACTTATCGCGATTTCCGCGCCGGCGATGTGCGCCATTCCCTGGCCGATATCACCAAGGCGCGCACCTTGCTCGGCTATGCCCCGAGCCATCGTATCCAGGAAGGCCTGCTTGAGGCGATGGACTGGTATGTGAGCGATCTGACCAAGTGATTCTTTGTGTAGTGCGAAATCTGCGCAACGGGGTGGCAGGCGTCGCCGCGTTTTTGTCCTGCTTGTTGTTCATGCCGCTGGCGCTATGCGTCGGCGTGGCGCGCGCGGAATTACCCGATTCGGTGGCGCAGGCCCTACAGCAAGCCGGCATCCCGGATAGCCATGTCGGCATCCTGGTGCGGGATATCGACAATCCAGCCTCGCTTCTGGCGCACGGCGAAACAACGCCACTCAACCCCGCCTCGGTAATGAAGTTGGTCACCACGCTGGCCGCGCTGGATAGTCTCGGTCCGGCACATACCTTCAAGACACGGATACTGGTCGATGGGCCGATTGTCGATGGCATTCTGCAAGGCAATCTGATTCTGCAAGGTGGCGGCGATCCGTCGATGACGCTGGAGCGATTCTGGTCGTTATTGCGTGAAATACGTGCGCGCGGCGTGCGCGAGATTCACGGTGATGTCATTTTAGACGCCAGCTATTACCAGCTTGATCCAATGGACTCCGCCGCCTTTGATCAAGCCCCGCTGCGCCCCTACAACGCAATTCCAAGCGCGCTTCTGGTCAATTTCAATCTGCTCAATTTGCGCTTCGGAATCGTGCCGAACGGGGTCGATGTTCGGCTTTATCCACAGCCGCCGGTTGAGCGGCTCGAATTGATCAATCAACTACAACTCGTCGATCAGCCCTGTAATGGATGGCGAGAGATGATCCAGCCGGCGCTCAATGCCGGAAAACTGCATCTCGGCGGCAGCTACCCAGGCGCTTGCGGGGCGCAAAGCCTGGCGCTCAATCTGCTGGCGCCAGAAGCCACCGTCGAGCTGTTGTTCAGCGCGCTCTGGCAAGAAATGGGCGGTGTCCACAGGGGGAAAATCGGTGTTGGCAAGCCGGTCGAGAGCGCCTGCTTGCTGCTCGAATTCGAATCCGCGCCGTTGGCGCAACTGGTGCGCGACATCAACAAATACAGTAATAACGTCATGGCCAAAATGCTTTTCCTGAATCTGGGCGCAATTCGGCATGCACCGCCGGCGACTTGGGAGAAGAGTCGGCGCGCGCTGAATGACTGGGCGGCGGAACGGGGTATCGAGATGCCGGAACTGGTGCTGGAAAACGGCTCGGGGCTGTCGCGTAGCGAGCGCATTTCGGCGTTATCACTGGCGCGATTGCTGTCCTATGCGGCGACCCGGCCGATCTATTACGAGTTTGCCGCCAGTCTGCCCGCTGTCGGTCTGGAAGGCACCCAGAAAGGGCGCATGAACGGCTCCACGGCGACAGGTTTGGCCGGACTGAAGACCGGCACCTTGAATGGTTCGCGCAGTCTGGCTGGCTATGTGCTTGGGCCGGAAGGGCGTCGACGTATTCTGGTTATGCTCATCAATCATGCCAATGCGGCGGCGGGCGGCAAGGCGGAAACCGCGCTACTGGAGTGGGCGCTGAAATGACTTGCATTGATTTCACCGATAAAGCAACTGCATAAAAACTAAAAATTTTGCATATCGCCCTTTACTTATGCACATCTGTAGCTTGACACCCATTATCTGGAGCGCTAGCTACTCGAAATTCATGTAAATACGTAACCCATTGATTATTAGATATTATTTAAGTTGCTTGTTTTTTAGGCCGGCGCCTCGAAGCGGCGTTTTATATGGCTCCGGGGCGGTTTCCTGGCAGTTTTCCACATAGTTATCCACAGCTTCAGTGGACAATCCCAAAACCCCCTTTGCGTGTCGGGGGTTCATCGATTTTTCTGTTAATTTACTTTAAGTCAGCTCGATAAGTTCGCTGTGTCAGAGGCAAAGCATTTCGTCCCTACATTATCGGCATCGATAGCGCGCATCGCTTTCGATACCCCGCTGGATCGATTGTTCGACTATCGGACGGTTGACGCCTGTCCCGACGATATCGGCAGGCGGGTAGAAGCGCCATTCGGCACGCGCACTTTGATTGGTGTGCTGCTTGAACTCGCCGACGCCACCGCAGTGCCGTTGGAGAACCTTAAAAGCCTGCATGCCATCGATAGAAGCACGCCGCCTTTGCCGGCGGATTTGTTGGCTTTGGCGCGCTTTTTTGCCGGTTACTACCATCATTCGCTGGGTGCGGTGCTGGCGATGATGCTGCCACCGGCGCTGCGCCGCGCGGCAACCCCGGCGAAGCCGGCGGAAGCCTTGGCTTACCGTCTGACCGAAACCGGGCGCGCGCAAGCGGAGCAAATTCCCAAAGGGCATGTTGCACGCAAGACGTTGGCGGAGAAATTTTTGCGCGGCGAAGGGACACGCACCGAAGTGCTGCGCGCCGATCTCACGCCACGTGATAAATCCGTGCTGCGCGACTGGCTCAAGCAAGCCTGGGTCGAGCCGGTGACGCCATCGCATGCGGATGTGCAAACCGATGTCATGCCGGCGTTGACCGATGAACAGGCGTTCGCCGTTGCCGCCATTCGTGCCGCCGCCCACGCATTCAGTGCACTGTTGCTGCATGGTGTGACCGGTAGCGGCAAAACCGAAGTTTATTTACGCCTGGTTGAAGACAGCCTGGCGCGCGGCCAACAAGTTTTGGTGCTGGTACCGGAAATCCACCTGACGCCGCAACTCATCGAGCGTTTCGCGCGACGATTTCCCGGCCGCAAGTTGGTCGGCTTGCACAGCAATCTGGCCGCCGGTGAACGCCGCAACGCCTGGCTGGATGCGCTTGAAGGCCGCGCCGATATCGTCCTTGGCACCCGCTTGGCGGTGTTTACGCCACTACCCCGGCTCGGCTTGATCATCGTCGATGAAGAACACGACAGCGCCTACAAACAGATGGAGGGCATGCGCTATTCGGCGCGCGATGTCGCCGTCTGGCGCGCGCATGAACGCAAGGTGCCGGTGCTGTTGGGCTCCGCCACGCCGGCGCTGGAAAGCTGGCGCAACGCCCGGGAAGGGCGTTACACGCTGCTCAGTTTGAGCAAACGGGCGCATTCGCAAGCCGTGTTGCCGAAGGTGCGCTTGATCGACAGCCGGACGGATCGGCCGCGCCAAGGTCTGACCACTGCGCTGTTGAGCGGCTTGGAGCAGCGTTTGCAACGCGGTGAGCAAAGCCTGATCTTCATCAACCGGCGCGGCTACGCACCGACCCTGCTGTGCAATGGCTGCGGCTATGTGTTTCCCTGCACGCGCTGTTCCGCGCATCTGGTATTGCATCGAAACCAATCCGGCTATCGTCTGGTTTGTCATCACTGCGGCTTGATTGCGCGGCCGCCCGAGGCATGCCCGGAATGTGGAAATCTGGATTTACGCCCCGCTGGCCAAGGCACGCAACGCGTCGAGGAAACCCTGGCGGAGCATTTTCCGGCCGCCCGAATTTTGCGCATCGACCGCGATACCGCGGCGCGCAAGGGTGCATTTGCCGCGATGCGTGAACAAGTTGAAGCGCGAGAAGTAGATATCCTGGTGGGCACCCAGATTGTCGCCAAGGGGCATGATTTTCCGCATCTCACACTGGTCGGCGTCATCGGTGCGGATCAGGCCTTGATCTCGCCGGATTTCCGCGCCAGCGAGCGGCTTTTCGCGCAACTCATGCAGGTCGCAGGACGCGCCGGACGGGCGCAGCATCCTGGCGAAGTACTGATTCAGACCGCTTATCCACGGCATCCGTTGTATCAATCGGTAATGCGCCACGACTATCCCGGCTTTGCCGAAACCGCGCTGCGTGAGCGGCGTGGCGCCGACTTTCCACCTTATGTCAGCCAGGCGCTGTTGCGCGCGGAAGCGCGTGAGGAGGCGGATGCGCTCGGATTTCTACTTGCCGCGCGTGACGCCGGCCTGACTCTAAAAACCGGCATCCTGCTATTTGATCCGGTGGCGGCGTTGATGGCGCGCATCGCCAACCACCATCGCATGCAACTGCTGGTGCAGGCAAATGCCCGCCAGCGTTTGCAACAATTTCTTGGGCAATGGTTACCGCTGCTGCAAGCATTGCCTGGCAAGGGCGTGAAATGGTCGCTCGATGTCGATCCGATGGATTACTGAACAGGTTGAAGCATCAGCAGCCCCTTGGATAGCACAGCGCAAGGCGGAAAATCGGTCGTGCTTCAGCGGCTGCTCATGTAGAACGCAAACAGCTCCGGATGCAGGTCACGCAGACGCTTGCGGTTGTCGATGAGGTCGGCGTGGCGTCCCTGGCGTTCCAGATCGAGCAGTTGCATGACAATTTGAAAAGTACGCTCAGGGGCGTCGCCGCGCGTGGTGTCGACTTGGCGTAGCACCTTGGCAAGGCTGGGTTCGACGACTAATGCCCAGGCCGGAAACCAGGCCAGTTCGGCGTCTCCCGCCGTGAGGAACTCGGTCTCGAAATGATGTAACAACTTTTCCAGTGCTGGCGCATTCAGCCGTCGGGCCAGTTCACTGAACCGTGTCGGCGCTCGCCAGGCCAGTTCGATCAACAATGGCCAGGCGGCGGCCAAGCCGCTATGCGCATGGCGCGCCTCGGCCATCCAGGCGAGTGTTTGCGGCATGCGGCGCCAGGCTGGAATCGACGCAACCGCTTGATCTACCGCAACCCATTCACCCGCCTTCAGCAGCATCGGGGCGGCATGAGCAGAAGGCATCTCGGCGCAGAATGGTAGCCCCGCCACACGCTCGGCGAGAGACCGCCAAAGCGGCATCAGCCATTCCTGAGCGTGCCCGGCGCCAAACAATTGATGCGCCGCTGCGGCCTGCATTTCCATCCGCTTTGATGCAATGCTCGCTATCTGAACATGCGTCAGGCGATCCGTGGGTGTGGCCAAGGCCTCCAGGAGCCGCTCTATCGGCGCCAAAAATCGGTCGTTGGGGTATTCGGCGAGCAACTTGGCGTGCGCTTTGATGGCGGCCGGTTGGTCGCGCGCGCGCAATGCGGAGATGGCGTCATTGCGTAAGAGCACATCACGGCTATCCGCAAACAGATCAAGTTGCATATTCATTGCCATTCAGCGGTGGAAAAACACCGCTTTGAATGGAATCTCTCGGTCAGCGGGAAGACGAAAAATCGATTAGGCGGATGGACAGAAAAATGTCCATAAAGCAGAGCAGCCCCACTTTATGGACAGCCACTGGGCGCAGATTACTTTGCTGCCGCCTTTTTGGGTGCGGCTGTTTTCTTGGCCGCTGCGGGGGTTTTTACCGCGACGGCCTTTTTAGCCGGAACTTCGGTTTTAGCGGCAGCGACCTTGGGTGCGGCGGCCTTTTTTGCTGGCGCGGTTGCTTTTGCTTCGACCGGCGCTTTAACGGGCGATTTGATTGCAGCGGATTTTTTTGCCGGGGCTGCCGCCTTGCTATCGGTTGCTTGGCTTGCGCTTGCTTTAGGCGCGGCAGTTTTCTTCGCCGACGCGGCTGCCGCTGACTTGGATTCGACTGCTTTTGCTACGGTCGGCTTTTTGGCGGACGCATTTGCAGCCGGTTGGTCTACCGTCGGCGCTTTAGCGGGCACAGCCTTTTTCGCCGGCGCTGCGGCTTTAGCGGTTACCGGTTTGGCGACGCTTGCCTTGGTCGCGGTTGCTTTTTTAGGGGCTGCGGCTGCGCCAGGCTTGGCTTCAGCCGGTTTCTTGGCTACAGCTGCTTTTTTGGTTGGCGCCGCAGCCTTGGCTGTTACCGGCTCGGCGGCGGCAGGTTTGACTGCGGCCACTTTTTTGGCTGTCTTAGCGGGTATGTCAGGCGTTGCTTGCTTGACTGCGGATTCGCTTTCGCTCTTGGCGGCTAACGCGGTGGAAGGTTTCTTTTCGGCTTTCTTGGCGGGACTTTTTACGGGCTTGGCAACGGGCATATCTGACTCCTTGATTGATAAAGGGTTTGGCAGGAAAGCCTTTTGCCTCAAGCACTTCCACGCGTTCAAGAGGCGTATCGAGATTGTGGTCAAAAAAAAGCGCACTCGGCAAGGCCCGCAGCGCGCTTTTACGAAATTTATGCAGGTTTCAATGCATAAAAATCATTTTGGCAACAAGATTTCATCCGCAAACAGCGCTTCAATCCGCTCACGCGGCTGGATCAGGTGTGTCTGCTGGGCATCGACCATTACTTCCGCCGCACGCGGCCGGGAGTTGTAGTTGGAACTCATGCTCATGCCGTAAGCACCGGTGGAACAGATGGCGAGCAGGTCGCTTTCTTCCAGCGCCAAGATTCGGTCATGACCCAGAAAATCACCGCTTTCACACACCGGGCCGACAACAGCATAGCTGCGTGCCGCGCCTTGACGGGCGCGAACCGGCAGAATGTCGTGCCATGCGTCATATAGCGCAGGACGCATCAGGTCGTTCATGGCGGCGTCGACAATGGCGAAATCTTTCGCTTCGCCATGCTTCAGATATTCCACCCGTGTCAGCAGCCAGCCCGCATTGCCAACCAGAGATCGGCCGGGTTCAACGATCAGATGCTCCGGCCGCCCACGCATACGTTCCAGCAGAGTACCGGCGTAATCGTCCAGCGCGGGCGGTGTTTCGTCCCGGTAGCGGATGCCGACGCCGCCGCCGATATCGATGTGACGGAGTTCGATTCCATCTTCGTGCAAGCTGTCGACCAATTCCAGCACGCGATCCAGCGCCTCGCCGAAAGGCGCGATGTCGGTCAATTGCGAGCCGATATGGCAATCGATGCCGATGATGCGCAGGTTGGCCATGGCGGCGGCTTCGCGATAGACGCGCAGGGCTTGCTCATGAGCGATGCCGAACTTGTTGCCCTTCAGGCCGGTTGAAATATAGGGGTGGGTTTTTGCATCGACGTTCGGGTTGACCCGCAAGCTGATCGCGGCAGTTTTTCCAACTTCACCGGCGACCTGATTCAGCCGCGCCAGTTCGCTTTCGGATTCGACATTGAAGCAATGAATACCGGCCTGCAAGGCGGCGCGCATTTCCGCCGCTGTTTTACCGACGCCGGAGAAGACGACTTTGGCGGGGTCTCCGCCAGCCGCCAGCACGCGCGCCAATTCGCCGCCAGAGACAATGTCGAAGCCAGCGCCGAGGCGGGCGAAAAGATTGAGGATGGCCAGGCTGGGGTTGGCTTTGACGGCGAAACAAACCTGATGTGGATGCGCCGCCAGCGCCAGGTCGTAAGCTTGGTAAGCGGCTTCAAGCGCGGCGCGCGAATAAACGTAGCAAGGCGTGCCGTATTCAGCGGCGATGGAATCAAGCGGCACGTCCTCGACATACAGGAGGCCGCCCCGGTGGGTGAGTGCGTTCATTCAAAATGACCTATTTCTCGACAGGCTGGGTATTGGGCGCAACTGGGCCGGCAACAGGGGCGGCATCGGGTAAATACAACGCGCCTTTTTTGCCGCAGCCGGCAAGCGCCAGGAGGGTGAATAGCAGGAAGAAAAATCGAAGCGGGAAAAATCGCATAAGGAGCCTCTAAAATCGCGGACAGTTTAGCAGCCCGCAGTTTCTCGACCCAAGCTGCGCCCCAACGGAGACCAAAATGACTGAAACCGAATACACCCGTCTGGCCGACCAAACCCTGGCCAGGATTGAACAAGCCATCGAACAGGCCGATGCCGATTTCGATTACGAATTATCCGCTGGCGGTATTCTGGAAATTGAATTCGAAGACGACTCGGTGATCGTCGTCAACAAACAAGCCGCCGCGCAGGAAATCTGGGTTGCCGCGAAGAGCGGCGGCTTCCACTTTCGCTGGGATGGCGCGGTCTGGCGCGACACCCGCGGCAACGAAGAATTGTTTGCCGCACTGTCGCGCTTTGCCTCCCTTCAGTCTGGCGGCAACGTCGTTCTTGCCTGATCGCCTACACTGAAATGACTGGAGGTCATATGGACGAATACATCCTGTTTGAATATCTGCCGGAACTGGTGGATCAACTCGGGCCCGACCACATCAAGCCCTTGCTGGACCGGATTACGCTACACGAACTGGAAAACTGCCAGATCATGGTGTATGACCAAGAGCCTATCGATGCCTTTTTTCTGGTTTTGAGCGGACGTTTGCAACTCGCGATAGAACTCTCCGGCCACACCATTCAACTGGGCGAAATTCGGCCCGGTAATTGGTGCGGTGAACTGGGTTATTTCAGCGGTATTCGGCGTGCTTCAAGCACGGTGACCGCAGGCGAAGACACCACCGTGGCGCGTCTTTCCTATGCTGATTTCGATGCGCTGATCGCGGAGGACTCCATCGCCGTCTGCCGCCTGACGCATGCCTTCATCCAGATGCTGATTCGACGTTTGCAGGTCACCGCCAACAATCCGGTGGTCGATCCGGATGGTAATTTGTTGTTGCTGGGCGATCTCACCGTACCGCTATCCGAGCTGAGTCGGAAACCTCATGGTGTTATCGATTTCATCAAAAGTCTGTTGGGAGCGCGCGGATGATTTTAAAAAACTACCTGCGCTCGTTGCCAGGTTTCCAGTTTCTTTCCGATATCGATGTCGAACACGTTGCCGCCGCGATGCGGGTCGACGAGTACCCGAACGGGCATGTCTTCATTTATCAGGATCGCCTGAACCAGGACTTGTTTCTGCTGCTTGAAGGCCAGGTCGAAGTCACCCACTATGGCAATACGGGCCGTCATTACGCGCTGAAAATGTTGTTGCCAGGCGAATTCTTCGGCTTGCCCTCGTTATCGATGGGCAAACCCGCTGTGGCTGCCTGCGCCGCGCGCGGGCCGGTGAAGGTCGCCAGGCTACCGTTTTCCGCTTACTTGTTGTTGTATCAGCCGGATTCGGAAATAGGCTGTCGCTTCCAGTTTGTCATCGCCACGCAATTGGCGCGCGACCTGCATGAACGCCACGATGCGTTACGCAAACTGTT
>JFJP01038469.1_pt1 | contig 29181 bp, 26 predicted proteins | sample 431651 | NCBI WGS metagenome assembly JFJP01 (sample SAMN02602958, study PRJNA72255) | Microbial mat metagenome, whole genome shotgun sequencing project. | biome: fresh water; feature: sink hole; material: water; isolation source: purple microbial (photo- and chemosynthetic) mats found in... | reverse complement strand
GGTGCTTCTTCTCGAATCATGCACCCATCATGTATCATGTGATGATATCGGAAGAACAAAGATCCCACGCTGGATAACAAACTTTACTGGCAAAAAGATTGAATATGATGTAGTTGCAGGACTAGATTCTTTGCCAAGGCCCGTTACCGATTACTCTCTTGTCATTCAGTGTGGCGGCTGCATGATCACAAGAAAACAATTACACAACAGGCTCAGAGCCGCCATTGTTGCAGGTGTACCAGTAACAAATTACGGTATGGCTATTGCGTATGTTCAGGGCATATACAACAGAGCTGTGGCCCCTTTTGTGAAAGCGGAAAGTAACAAAAATCTCTACCTGTAGAATGCCGTGGCCAGAAAAACAGGATGTCAGCTAAAACCTGAAATAAATAAACGGCATTACATCGGTGGTCCTCATCTGAAACAGCAGAACTGCCACAATAAATATTACAAATAACTGTGCAACTACCGGCATTCTGATAAATAGTCCCCGGTACGACTCCTTGATTGCTTCAGGAAGAAAATGAATTGAATATCCGGCAACAATCAAAATCAAGACACTGCTGTATGCTTCCAGAACCATAATATAAGATCCGGGGGAAAAGTTGTCAATGATCTGCCCAAGCATAGTCGCCACACTCTCCATATCGGTGGCTCTGAAGAATATCCAGCAAAATGTGACAAAATGGAACGTTATGAAAACAGCCAGCGCTCTCCAGATCTTATTCTTTTGAAGCTTTTCTCCGAAAACAGAGCTCCAGAGTCTGTTAAAAACAAGTCCCGCTCCATGCAATAAGCCCCAAATGATAAACCTTAGTGAGGCACCATGCCATAATCCTCCCAGTAACATTGTAATAATCAGGTTAATGTTGGTACGAAAAACACCTTTCCTGTTGCCTCCCAGTGGAATATACAAATAGTCTTTCAACCAGCGGGAGAGTGAGATATGCCATCTCTTCCAGAAGTCGGCTACACTTGCTGCCTTGTAGGGTGAATTAAAATTTATTGGTAACCTGAAACCCAGGATAAGAGCCAGGCCAATAGCAATGTCTGTATATCCTGAAAAATCACAGTAGATTTGCAAACCATAGCCATAAACAGCCATCAGATTCTCAAAACCTGAATAGATTGATGGAGCATCAAATACCCTGTCAATAAAATTTGTAGCAATAAAATCTGAGATAATGACCTTCTTGATCAAGCCCTTTGAAATCAGGAACAGGGCATGGCTGAACTCTCTTCGTGCAAGACGAAATTCATTGTATATCTGAGGAATAAACTCAGAAGCTCTGACAATTGGGCCAGCAACAAGCTGGGGAAAAAAGGAGACATAAAATCCAAAATCGATAATATTTCGAACCGGTTCCATCTTCCTCCTGTACACGTCAAAGGTATAGCTGAGCGATTGGAAAGTAAAGAATGAGATCCCTACCGGAAGGATTATATTACTGATATTGAATGATGTACCAAAATAAGAATTGGAAAATGATGCAAGAAAATCATAAACACGGTAATCAGTACCAAACAGTTGATTTATACTCTCAATGAAGAAGCCAGTGTATTTAAAATAAGCCAGAATGCCAAGGTTCGAAACAATACTTATCAATACAAAGAACCCCCGCATAAATCTCCTTTCCGACCTGTGTATCAATAATCCGCAGGTAAAGTCGATCAGTGCCACAAAAAACAGAAGTGACAGGAAAAGCCCTCCTGACTTATAATAGAAGAAGATGCTGACAATAAACAGGTATAAATTTCTTAAAAACAGCTTTTTGTATACCAGACTGTATCCTGCGAGTACAAACAAAAAAAACAGCCAGAAAACTGCTGTTGAAAATATGAGAGGATTATCAGGATCGTAACTGAATACTGATTCCAGCAGAGCCAATGCATAGCTTTTCTTTGATGCAGGTATTTCTGTTGGAGCCAATATTAAAGCCCTTCCAGTTATTATGCTGTCAGTTGCAATAATTTTGCTTGCCAGACTGACTGAGTCAGGCTGCTGATGTGCCAGCAAAACATCTGTAAGCATCCCCGACAGGGTATCTGCCCCGGAATAAGTAAAATGGATATAGTCTTTCTGAGCAAGAGGAGGTTTCTTTTCAGCCCATCTTATAATAGACGACTCCCCTCCCATTGCACTATACGAATCCCAGAAAGCTACTCCGGCATCAAGGGTAGCTCTCTTCTGTGCTTCAATAATAAAGGGTATATTCCGGAACGATCGGATACTGTCGCCATCGGTGGCAGCCATATCTGTCAGGCTTATTACCAGGATAGCAGCAGATGGAGAGATCTCCTTTATCCGTAAAAGCTGCCTGGCAAGTCCCTTCTGATAATATGTATAATCGTCTCTGACGTTTCTTACAATGTTAAGACCATAATGAAGAATAATAAGGTCCGGACCGAGTACCCCAAAAGACTCAGAAAGTCTCTCCCTGTTTACCATTGTGAATTCAAGTCCGGCACTTCCTCTTTGCGGTATGTTATCAACAATGATCCCTGTATCACTTTCTATGCTGATACCATAAATATCAGGGCTAACCCTGCCTGTGAATTCTATCACAATCTCTTTTGCTCCTCCCAGCCGGCATCGTGTTTCGTAAAATCCATTGCCTCGCTTTAGTGTATCGCTGAATATTTCCTTCCCATCGCCATTAACACAAACCTTAACAATATCTTCTGCATTCCCGTAAAATATCCTTAGAAGGTCATACTCCGATGAGGCGTTGTCGGATTCCTTTGAAGCCCGTATTTTTACAGAGGCTTTTTCCGGAATATCTGATCTTACACCTTCAGGAAGATATCTGCATAGGGCCATTAAGGGAGCCATGTTCAGGTGAGATATTTCTCCCGTTTTGTATGAAAGGTAATTATACTTTTTCCAGTTTGAGGACGACCTGAGCCATATTGATTTAGTGTACATTACCGGCATAAGAGGCAAGAACAGCCCGGGCCCTGTTCCTCCATGATCCTGTCGTAAAACATGCCTAAGGTAAGAACTGATACGATCTCCTTCAATCTGTGAGTCACCATAGTACATTATCCTTATCTGCCCGCTGGAGTACCTGAGTGAGTCAATAAATAGCTTCAAAGGATCAGCAGCAAGCACTATTTCGGTGCCGGCAATGGAATCGGTGCGTCCTGTAGTATCAGGAAGAGATGAAGATACAATAACAGCAGGATTAACAGGCTGTTCAATTACAACATTATCGTTTGATAATAAACTACTTACAAGATATTCTGGAAAATATTCGTATACTGAGGGGAATAAGCTGGTTAGTGGAATAATATAATGAAGACCGGTAAAACAGGCCAGAAAGATCAATAGTAAAAAAAATGACCTTAAAGGGCGCATATCTTAATTAGCTTCAGCTTTTTTTCCTGATCTTCAGCTTCTGGCCTACCTGAATCTTACCCGGATCGGAGATATTATTCAATGTCAATACCTGGTTTGTTGTTACATTATCAAACATCCTTACGATATCCCATATTGTATCTCCGTATCTTACAGTATAAGTAATATACTCCCCGTCTGATTCAACAGGAGCTTTTGCAGTTGCAGTTGTGGAGCTGGTATTGAGAGGAACCGATTTCCCAATCATTTTCTGCTTTTCCGCAAACGACATCCCATTTACTTTAGAATAGAACTCCGATTTTGCCGGATCGACATAAACTGCCAGTTTCTGACCTACCCTTATTGTATTGCGGGAAATGTTGTTCCAGTACCTCAGGTCGGACAATCCAACCCTGTACCATTCAGATATGTATCCCAGGTTATCTCCATCCTGAACTGTATAAATAACTTTTGTCTTGCCTTTAATATCAGCCGGGAGGTATGAAGAGTGCGAAGGATCTGCTATCTGAGTTCCTTTATTAAGATAGATTTCAGGCTTATATCCTCTTATTGTATCGTTAAGATCAATAAAATCACCAAGGTGGTTCATTGGTAATGTCAGTGCCTGTGGTTTTGAGGAACCGGGAACCAGGCCTGTTCTGTACTGAGGATTCAGGGCACGCAGCTCTCCCAATGGAATCCCCATTACTTCAGAGATCTGTGTAAGATGAATATCTTTATTGATCATTATTGTATCGGTTGAAACCGGAATATTCAGCGGTAATGGCCTGATATTATGCTCAGCATAGTAATTGACAGCATATGCTGCTGCAACAAACTGGGGGATATATCCTCTTGTTTCGCGGGGAAGTCTGTAAAAAATCTCCCAATAATCCTTCTTGTTTCCCGATCTTCTTATAGCTTTATTCACATTGCCGGGTCCACAATTGTAGGCAGCAATGACAAGTATCCAGTCATTATATATTTTATAGAGGTCCTTCATATATTTTGCTGCGGCATGTGTTGCCTTGAGCGGATCTCTTCTTTCGTCAACAACTGAGTTTATTGTGAGACCATACATCCTGCCTGTACTGTACATGAATTGCCACAAACCTGTTGCCCCCATCCTCGAGACAGCATTTGGATTAAGGGCTGACTCAATTACAGCCATGTATTTAAGCTCAGAAGGAAGTCCGTACGAATCAAACACATCTTCTATCATAGGAAAATAGTAATCCTTCAATCCAAGAACCGCACTGAACTTATCTCTCTGTTTTATTGTATAAACATGGATATGGTTTCTTATTATGTTATTATATGGAAGGCTGACTATAGAATTAATTTTGCTTAATCTGGTTGAATAAACAGAATCGGGGTACTGCATCACTGATGTGTCACCCTGATACTCTTCAGGAATATTTGTGATAGCAATTCTGACATACCACGAACTGATAAGGCTATCAAGGTCAGTTGCTATTCTCTCAGCATTATTATCCGATTTAATAATAATTGTATCATAACCTGATGAGCCATGTACATTCATCAGAATAAAAAAGGCAAATATTGTTATAGCTGTTAATCTCATAATCTGTAATTAAATTTAAAAATTCACTGTCATGCTCACATTCAATCCTGCACCCATGTAACCACCCGGCATCGGCAACTGAATAGGGTAAAATGTAATATCAAGGTTATCACTTATATCGTAATTAAAGAGACTGGCATCAACATTAGCATCAAGAATTGATAAAAGGTACCAGGCTCCGATGCCAATATACGAAAGATCGCGATATCTTTTATGGTAATCAACAAACCTGAGCATCCTTTCCTCGTAGGTTGAGGCAGTGGATCGGCTATAAGTTGACGGATGTTTAACCGGATCATAAGTTGCAGGGTCGGCGGTAATTATATCTACATAACTGTCGGTCTCCGGAATCAGGTCTTTAAAATCCCTATAAGCCTGCATAAACATCTGGTATTTACTTGAATTTATTCCTGCACTATATATCAATCCTCCAAATCCGGCATAAACCACTGGTATCTTCCAAAATTTGCGGTTATAGATCTGTCCTAGTCCTGGGAAGGCCACAGCCATCATTGTAGCTTTCATCGGTTCTGCTGAAAATTTTCTTTTAACAGGTTCTGCAACAGCGGCAGTATCTGACAGGAAGAATTCAGGCTTAGCAGATTCTTTTGCTGAAGTAGTCTCCTTAACTGCATTTTTTTCATTAAAATCTTTCGCAGCAGGTGGTGAATATCTTGGTATAAGCTGAATGGGGTAGACCTTTTTGTATGATAGAATATCATCCGGGAAGGGCTTCAGGGTGACCGCTTTTATCAAATATTTCGAATTCTTTATTGCAGGCTTTGTTTTGCCACTCTTTTTAGGAGGAGCACTTTTCTTCGCCGGAATCTTTGCTGTGTCGCCTTTTACATCAGTGGCATTCTTCAGCGCCGATGGCTTTGTACTGACGCTCTTTTTTGCGGGTTCCTTTTTCTTAGGCAAAGGCTTAGCAGCCTTTTTCACTGAGAGTGTATCAGATTTGCTGGTTACAACCTTTTTTATGGCAACTGTATCCTGCGACATGTTGTTCTGCACGGCACAAAACAGTAACAGGATAAGTAATAATAATATTTTTTGAAAAGTCTTCAAAATAAAACAGAAACCGGTACTTATCAAACACCTTTATTATAACGGTGCGACAAATATAATTATTTTCAGGAGTTAAGGCGGTCAAATACTCCTAAAATGCGCTCCATCTCTTCCTGGTTTTCAAACGCAATAACTATTTTTCCCTTTCCTGTTTCGTTAATTCTGAAGTTGACTTTGGTTGAAAATATCTTATTCAGATGGTCCGATAGCTGGGTGAAATCGCTATTTAACCTCTTCTTCTTTTCTATTTTACCCAGGTCTTTGCTCTTTTCTGACTGAAGTTGCCTGACAAGCTCTTCTGCCTGGCGCACTGACAGTTCGCCATCGATTATCTGGTAATAGACGTGTATCTGTCTTTTGGGATCTTCAATGTTAACAAGTGTGCGTGCATGCCCCATCATAAGCTGCTTGTTTTTTATCCCCAACTGAATCTCAGCCGGAAGTTTAAGGAGCCTCATATAATTTGCTACTGTTGAGCGTTGCTTTCCGACCCTTTCGCTAAGTTGTTCCTGGGTCAGTCTGCATTCATCAATAAGCCTTTGAAAGCTTATTGCAACCTCTACAGCGTCAAGATCTTCACGCTGAATATTCTCAACAAGTGCCAGTTCCAGCATAGCCTGATCATCAGCAGTTCGCACGTAAGCGGGAACATGCGTCAGTCCTGCCATGCGAGCTGCACGCAGTCTTCTTTCCCCGGCAATCAACTGGTATCTTCCGCTTCCGATCTCCCTTACTGTAAGGGGCTGTACTATACCTAATTTCTTAATAGAAGCTGAAAGCTCTTCCAATGCCTTATCATCGAAGGTGGTCCTTGGCTGAAAAGGATTAGCATCTATTGAATCGACTGAGATGTCCTGGTTTGCTTCAACTTTCTTTTCCAGCACCTCTTTTTCCACACCGTCAATCAATGCACCCAGACCTCGGCCTAAAGCATTCTTCTTTGCTATACTCATAACTGTTTCAGATAAATGAAAAGTTGTGTTATTACTCTTTTACTACGACTACCTGTTTTTCAATCAGCTCCTTGGCAAGATTTAGGTAGTTAACTGTACCTCTTGAATCGGCGTCATACAGAATGGCTGGCTGACCAAAGCTCGGTGCTTCAGAAAGCTTAACATTCCGCTGGATAATTGTCTTAAATACCATCTGCTGGAAATGCTTATTTACCTCGTCGGCCACCTGGTTCGATAACCTGAGCCGTGAGTCGTACATTGTAAGCAGGAATCCTTCAATTTCAAGCTCAGGATTAAGATTATTCTGAATAATTTTAATCGTGTTGAGGAGCTTTCCAAGTCCCTCAAGTGCAAAATACTCACACTGAACCGGGATAATTACCGAATGTGAAGCTGAAAGCGCATTAACCGTTAATAAGCCCAGCGACGGGGAACAATCTATTATAACATAGTCAAAATCAGCCTCAATTTTCTGCAATACTGTTTTTAGAATTTTCTCTCGTTCAGGCCGGTCAAGCATCTCAATCTCAGCGCCTACCAGATCTATATTGGAAGGTATTATTGACAGATTCTCGACTTCACAGCTCATTATAGCATCGCGAGGCTCTTTCCCGTCAATAAGGCAATCATAAATTGTTGATCGTATCTGCCTTGTGTCGATACCGATCCCAGATGTTGCATTTGCCTGTGGGTCACTGTCAACAATCAGTACTTTTTTTTCCAATGCAGCCAGGCTCGCTGCAAGGTTTATTGCTGTTGTTGTCTTCCCGACTCCACCCTTCTGATTCGCTATGGCTATTATCCTACCCATCCTCTTTCCTGGTTATTTAAGTTATATTTTGAGTTTCAAATTTACTATTAAAGTGCTACTGCCGCCGGTAGTAAAAGATGTAATTGTAAACATTTTTTTTGTGGTTTTCAACACTTTATTAACACAGATGTTTTTATCTCTTTATCCTAATAGTTTGTATATGTGACACTTTACTCAATCAGCTCGCATTAGCCATCACAATTCATAATCAGCAAATATTATTGTTCTTACGGACTAACAGGATCATCTGTAAGATATTAAACAGCATTTGCTAAATTAACTTAATTATTTCCATCTTTATGCCGGATTTTAAAATCATCGAAAATGAATAGCACAGAACGTCAGGAATGGTTTGTGATTGTGAATCCCAACGCTGGTAATGGAAAGGGGAAGAATGACTGGGAGAGAATAGCCAGTCTCTTCGCAAGGGAAATGATACCTGTTGTACCCCATTTCACAGAGAAGAAGGGGGAAGCAACAACGCTGGCAAGAGAGGCAGCAGAAAATGGTTTCAGAAAAATCATATCTGTGGGGGGTGACGGGACACTAAATGAGGTTGTCAACGGGATCTTTTCTCAGAACACCTGCTCACCTGAGAAAATAACGGTTGGGATGATACCGGTGGGAACAGGGAACGACTGGGGACGGATGTTCAGGATACCTCTTGTTTACGAAGGTGCCGTAGCTGTGATAAAGGCAAATAATACTATGAAGCATGACATAGGGCTGATAACATATTATTCAGGGGATGAGCCCCATAAACGATATTTCATAAATATTGCCGGATTGGGATTTGAGGCAATAGTTGTAAAGAAGACAAATAAACAGAAAGATAAAGGTCGCAGTAACCAGGCCATATACTTTTACAACCTGTTAACCAGCCTGATATCATATAAAAACACTGAAGCTGACCTGACTATTGATGGAAAGAAGACAAGAGCCAGAGTTTTTTCTGTTAACGTTGGTAATGGACGATACTGCGGAGGAGGGATGAGACAAACACCTGAGGCACTGCCTGACGATGGCCTGCTCGATATAACCGTTATAAAGGATATGGGACGGATCGAAATAATTAAGAGCCTGAAGATCCTGTACGACGGTACTATCCTGAGTCATCCTAAAGTGGATGGCTATAGGGCCACAAACCTGAAGGTTGAGTCGGAATCGATACTATATGCCGAAGCCGATGGAGAGACACTCGGACATACCCCTGTGGAATTCAGCATTATACCGGCAAGCTTAAATATTATTTACGGAGAGAAGATCAGTCAGTGATACTGATCTCAAATAGACTGGGCCAGTTTTTTCCTGTTACAAAAATTCTGTTGCCGCTCTTATCGAATGCGATGCCGTTAAGCACTTCTGCCCCATCGTTACGGTCAGATTCCGGTAATATATCCTTCAGATCAATGTAGGCTATCACTTTCCCGCTTTTCGGATCTATTCTCGCTATAAGATCCGACATCCAGATATTCGCCCAAATTTCACCATTTATGTACTCCAGCTCATTCAGGGAATCAACTTTCTTTTCATTATCATACACCTCAATAACCGATACCACTGTGAACATCTCCGGTTCCATAAAATAAAGATTATTCGTTCCGTCACTCATAATAATCTTATCGTCAATTGTTGTCAAACCCCAGCCCTCTGTATTAAAATAAACCTTATTTATTACGTTAAATGTCGATTTATCATAAACGAATCTTACTTTATCACGCCATGTAACCTGGTAAATTTTATCCTGGTATAATGTAATTCCTTCTCCGAAAAGTGATACATCAAGATTATGCTGTCTGAGTACCTTGCCGGTCTCAGGCTCCACCTCGCGCAGGCTTGAACCTGTTGTCTGTCCTGTACCTTCAAATAATACCCCTTTATCGTAAAAGAGACCCTGTGTAAATGCATATTTATCGTGAGGATAGGTGTGTAGCACTTTATATCCGCTACGTCGCGGAGCTTTATCTGAAAAAACAATCACAAAACGTGTGACAGGATTCTGAGCCTTGCCCTCCCTGTAAGGAACTACCTTCAATGATTTTCTGCCTGTTGTAGCCATATAGCCGGAGGGAACTGAACACACCCATGGTTCTGACCTGATGACCGTTACAAGCTTACCGGAAAAATAAATCAATATAGAATCAGGTATCCTGTTTTTATTGACAAGTTCAAGTGACACGTCAACAGCATCATTTAGTTTAAATCCGGCGTTTTCACCCGGGGAAAGCATTTTAACAATTTTCGCAGCTGCCCCGGCATCGGGAAGTGAGATGGCTGTCTTCCCTGTTTCTGCTTTCTCTCCCGCCCTCCCTGAACAAGAAATTGTCCATGCTATAAGCAGCAATACAATACTGTGCATTAAGTACCTGGTATAATTATACTTCATTTGTTCCGGATTTTCTGCCAAATAACCTTTTAAGAATTATCCTGCCTGTGGAAGTTAATTTTTGTTCCGCCTCTTTCTGCTGCAGGTCGTAAGGATTGAGTATCTGCCATATCTCGCTCCAGCCCGGGAAGCCCCCTACGTTTTTATCATCAATAAATATGTCTGCATTGACCTTTCTGCTAACTGTTTCATTAAATACCTCTTCGGGGTAATTTTTATTAACAGCGTAAAACTCTATTCCGTTCTTTCTGCAAAACTGCACTGCTTCATCAAGCTCCTTGCCCGTTCTGAAGGTCCACAGAATAAGCTTTGCCCCCATCTTTTCAAGTTCCTTCAGAGTCTGAAAGGCAAAGAGTTTCTCTTTTCCTATTTTAGGATATTCGTGTTCAACAATTGTTCCGTCAAAATCAACTGCAATCTTAATATCTGTGAATTCGATCATATTTCAGGTGTAAAAAACAAATTTAAATAAAAGAGTAATGAATTTCCTAATTATAATATCTGCGAAGATCAACATTCTCTGTCTTAGAATACAAAAAAAATCTTAATTTTACTCCCCTCGTGAATTCAGACATCCATTTTTATAATGAAACACATACCCAATTTCATCACCTCTTTAAATCTGGCATCAGGTTTTTTTGCAATAATTTTTGCATCCAAAGGAGATATTACTACTGCATCGTGGCTTATTCTTGCAGCCATGATCTTTGATTTTTCGGATGGTTTTTCGGCCCGGTTACTTAAGGCATATTCTGAAATTGGCAGGGAGCTCGACAGTCTGGCAGATGTTGTCAGTTTTGGAGTTGCTCCTGGAGTAATAATCTATCAGCTTCTCAGCAGCTCCTTAGCGCCGGCAGGGACAATCAGTCCGGAAAGTCTGGCCGGAACCCTGCTAATGATACTTCCTGTATTAATGCCTGTGTGCGCTGCTCTCCGGCTGGCCATTTTTAACATTGACACTACGCAGGCCACCGTTTTCAAAGGATTACCAACACCCGCAAATGCGCTTGCTGTAATATCTGTTGTTATTGCTGCGGAATACTCTGATTATGCAGTTTTCAGCACAATTACAGGCTCAGTGCCAATCCTCGCAACTTCGGCCATAATTTTATCTTTACTTATGGTAAGCAGGATTCCATTACTATCTCTTAAAGTATCAAGCCTTAAACTTAAAGGAAATGAAGGAAGGTATATTCTGATTGGTCTGGTACTGCTATCACTTGCTTTTTTCGGGATTGCAGCTGCCCCTCTGATAATTCCCTTTTATTTACTGGCATCCCTTCTGTCGATGCTATTCTGATGAAAGATTATTCCTTCTCCGGAAATCTCTTTTCATAAAGCGACAGAGCAAACTTTATCACAAACCAGTTTAGTAAAATGAAAGCCGGCCAGATCAGGTATTGAAGTATTTCGCTTATATACATATCTAAGTAATTAATGATTTATAGTCTGTAAAAAAGTCAACAGTCGACAGGTTCAGGGTTTCAATTCTTCTGTGCTGCAGACTCCCGAAACCTAATATTTATGTTCCTCCGCTGACATCTCTTTTTCAGTTATTTTAGTATTATTGATTGCACTCCATGCATACCAGATATATGCCAGTACAAAGGGTATGATAAATGAAACGTACATCATAGTCTTCAGGGTAAAGAGGCTCGAAGATGCATTTATGATTGTCAGGGAGCTCTTCAGATCGGAAGAAGACGGGTAGAATGAAGTCCCGTTGAATCCTGCGATAATAAACAATGAGAATACGGCAAGTATGGTTCCTGTTCCGGTGAACCATATTCCGTTACTGCTTTTTCTGAATAACGCTATCCCAATTCCCGCTAATACCCCAACAACTCCTGACAGGAAAATGATCAAAGTCAACGGCATCTGGAGAAAATTATGAAGGTATTTATACTTTTCAACCGAAATATTACCTGTCAGAGCATCAGCAGCAAACCCGTCTGCTATAAGTATTGATATTACAAAGTAGAGGAAAAAAAGAAGAAACAGAACAGTATTTATTATCAAATTCTTTATTGATCTGCTTCTAAGATCTTCATCATCAATAGTATTAATGATATAAAGAAGTCCATTAACCCTGGCAAGGAAAAGCACAGTAAAGCCCAGAGCCAGGTTACGGAAATCCAATACTGCTTCAAGTCCATACCATTTTGTTGCCCACTGCACCTGGTTCATGTCGTTAAGGCTGAATTGAGAGCCTGTGAAGAAGGTTGCTACTGCCACGCCAATAAGAAAGGGTCCAAGAGAGCCGTTCAGGAAAAGGAAAAGGTCGAAAGTTTTTTGTCCGAATATGTTATCTGGTTTTGACCTGAACTCGTATGCCACGGCCTGAATAGTGAAACTAAATAATATTGCTATCCATACCCAGTATGCCCCTCCGAAACTTGTTGCATAGAAGAGTGGAAATGAAGCAAAAAATGCTCCTCCAAAAGTCACAAGAGTAGTAAATGTAAACTCCCATTTCCTTCCAAGGGTATTTACAATCATATTCTTCTGCATATCGTTTCCGGGCAGGGTAAAAATAAAAGACTGTCCTCCCTGTACGAACATCAGAAAAACAAGCAGGCTGGCCAGCAGTGATACAATTATCCACCAGTAGTGTTGCAGAAAGAGATGTGAGATCATTATTGTCATAGTGTTATCCTCCTAATGTTTTGGTCCTGTTTTTACCTGTTTAACCATTATCGATATCTCAGAGATAAGCAGTACTGTAAAGAGTACAGCAAAAAGGATGAATGTTGTGATCACCGATCCGGAGCTGATCTGCGAAACAGCGCCTGACACAGACATCAGATCCTGTATTATCCATGGCTGGCGACCTACCTCAGCGAGTATCCAGCCCAATTCACTTGCTATGTAGGGAAGAGGCAGAGAAAAGAATAATATCCACAAGAACCACCTGTTTTCAGTCAGAGATCCTTTATACAGGAAATAGAGCGACAGAGAAAAGAGAAGTATGAAAAGAAATCCGAGAACTACCATTAAATGAAATGAGTAGAATGAAACAGGCACATTTGGGATAACATCTTCCGGCTTGTTTATTGAAGAGTATCCAAAGTATCTGAAATAATTTTCCTGGAAGTCCTTGTCTCTAAAAATCCCACTGATTGAATCGAGTTTTTCTGTATTATTATCAAGCCTGGCACTTTTAAAATCAATCAGAACCTTCCGTGCATACTCACCTCTCTGGATTTTTTCCTTTACCGATATTAGCCCATGCTCCTCACTGCCTGAAACAAGTTCTTCAACACCAGGCACATAAGCATTCCTGTCACCTCCGGTCAAAACAGAAAGCAATCCAGGTATCTCAATTTTAAAGATAAAATCCTCAACATTTTTTTCTCCTATTTTCTTATCGGACTCCTTCAGCAGGCCAATTGCTATCAAGCCTGCATTGGTTTTACCCTCATAGAGCGCCTCCATAGCCGCAAACTTAACTGGCTGTACCTCCGCCAATGTTCTTGCAGAGGAATCGCCTGTATAAGCGACCATTAGGGAAGACAGAAGTCCGAATACTCCGGCAATAAGAATGCTCCTTTTAGCCATGAACTCCTCCCTCTTCCTTATCAGGAACCAAGAGCTTATGGCCACAACAAACATCGATGCAAGAAGGAACCCTGATGATATAGTATGCAGAAATTTCTCAACAGCAACAGGATTAAATAGCACTTCCCAGAAGCTAATCATTTCATTTCGGGCTGTCTCAGGATTAAAAGCCATCCCAACCGGATTCTGCATCCAGGCATTGGCCACCAGGATCCAGAGAGCCGAAAGGTTTGCTCCAATAGCAACCAGCCAGGTTGATACCAGGTGAAACTTCCGGCTAACCTTGTTCCATCCGAAAAACATCACGGCAACAAAGGTCGATTCGAGGAAAAAAGCAAGGATCCCTTCAACTGCCAGGGGTGCTCCAAAGATGTCACCAACAAACCAGGAATAGTTTGACCAGTTTGTTCCGAATTCAAATTCAAGGATTATCCCAGTCGCAACACCAATAGCAAAATTGATCCCGAAGAGAGTCATCCAGAAACGGGTAATACGCTTCCACTTTTCATTGCCTGTCTTATAATAAATTGTCTCCATAAAGGCAAGGATAAAAGACAATCCCAGCGTCAGGGGGACAAAAAGCCAGTGGTAGATAGCAGTAAGTGCAAATTGAGCTCTTGACCAGTTTATAAGGGTCAAATCTACATTTTCAATCATGGGCATCAGGTGCATTAATTAATTGATCCAAAACATATTCACTTCTCTGTGAGTCATTATCATATTTTTTCTGAAGGAAATCCGGGAAAAAAAAGAGCTTAAGTATTGCGAACATAATAAAAAGTTTGATAAGAATTATTAGCCATACTTTTCTACCCCACGATGACATATTCCTGAATCCTTCAAAATAAAATCTGAACAGCCTGTAAATCAATATCTTATTACTTTTCATTATAATACAATTTTGATTTTAATGGAATGACTATTCATTATCAACCTCTGTTTTTCCGGCTTCACTTTTTTCATTACCATGTTTACGCCTTCGCGTATCGACTGAAAGGCTGGATGTGATTTTCTGGACAGCCTTAAAGTTATTAAAGAACTCTTTTGCAAATACTCTTAGCACAGTATATGCAGGAATTCCCAGTATCATTCCCGGAATGCCTGCCGCAAATCCTGAAGCCAGCACAACAATAAAAATCTCAAGGGGATGTGCCCGCACGCTATTGGAAAAGATGACAGGCTGGAATACAATATTATCGATTAAATGTGTTACTGCCTCAACAATAATCATATAATAAACCAGAGGAATAACCACAGTTGCAAAATCCTGGTTCATATGGGAGGCAACCCCCATAATTATTGCAATAAACAGACCCAGCCAGGGTCCAACGTATGGGATTACATTCAATATGCCCAAAATTAGTCCCATAACAAGAGCCTGCTGGAAATCAATGCCGGCAATTGTCATACCGATTGTTATAAGGATCATGATACAGGTGCTCTGAATAACGATCCCGATAAAATACCGGGTAAGAAGTCTTTTCACAGAGTAAAGGGCCCGCGAAACATTATCGGTGTATTTATCTGGTACCCACATTAATATGGATTCAAAAAAAAGATGCTGATCTTTCAGGAAGAAAAAGGTGATAAATGTTATTGAAAAAACTGCCACCAGAATATTCCCAAGGATATTAATAATAGATCCAAGAAAATTCTGAATCATAGTTATGTTTAATACCCCGGTGACTTTCGCTGCAATATAATCCTTAATTGAGAGCTCATTGCTGAGATCCTGGTTAAAGGTGCTGAACAGGTTTTCAAGCTTGTTGACAGGATTTTCTACCAACTGAACAATTTTCCCACTGTCGATTGTAGAGAAATAATTTATCTGTGTAGTCACCAGAGGTATGAATATCACAAAAAACATAATTATTACACCCCAGATAATGATCAGGGTTATAAGCGCACTCAGAGCACGGGGAAAGGACCATCCCCTGATTCTTATTCTGCAGAAGAGATCTACCAGAGGGCGTCCCATTATTGACAGGACTCCTGAAACAAGGATATAAACAACTATACTTCTGAAATACCATACGCACGCCAAAAGCAGCACTATTCCAAAAAATATCAATATGTTTCTTAAAGTAGTTTTCATTGCGGCGACATTTCTTTTACAAACCTAATCCATTTTTTTGAAATTCAATAAAAATCTACCTCATGTTAAATCAACACCCTAACTGCCATTATGGCTGTTTTTTTAATTTATTTCATGCCATTATGTCTTGTTTGATGATTTGGAACAGAGTTTGAAAATAGGGTGTTGTAAAACAAAATTTATTTAAAACTAAAATTTATAGGAGGACAAAACCATGTTACCAACAATTACAAGAAGAAGTTTCAGGCCGTTCTACATGCCTAATCTGTTTGACGACGATTTTCTGCCATCACTGACAGACAGAACCAGCTCAATGCCGGCTGTTAACATCAGGGAAGATGAAAAAGGGTTTTATCTTGAGCTTGCCATTCCGGGTATTGATAAGAATAATCTGAAGATTGATTTAAATGAGGATGTTCTTACAATCTCATCTGAGATTCAAAACACATCAGAAGATAACAGGGATGGATACAAGAGGAAAGAGTTCAGCTATTCATCTTTCTGCAGAAGTTTTTATCTTCCTGAAAATGCATATAGGGATAAAATTGAAGCAAATTACAAGGATGGAGTACTACTTGTTGTTATTCCGAAACAGGAAGTTGAGAAAGACAAAGTCTCAAAACAGATTAAGATTTCGTAATGACATAAAGAAAGAGGCTGTCTCAAAAGCCCTTCTTTTTAATAACCCCTAAATCCCCTAAAGGGGACTTTCTCATTACCAATGATTTACAGAACCCCGCTTAGGCGGGACAGGGGGTAAAAAAAAGTATTTTGAGACAGCTTATTCTTTCTATCTTCCACATTCTTCCATAAAGGTTTTAGCGAATTTTCTTCCGAAGTCTTTAAGAAATTCTTCTTTGGGCCCTTTTGGTGAGAATTTAAAAGTAGCCGTATCTTCAAAAATCTTCAATTTCAGAAGTCTTAGTGTTTCGAGAATGATCTTTGGAGACTCTCCGCTCCATCCGAAAGATCCGAAAGCGCCGCCCAGCTTTCCTTTATCCCTTATTGGATTGATTAAAGAGAATGCTTTATACACAGGCAGCAAGGTATTCTGATTTATTGTAGGGGATCCTATCAGGATGGCGTCAGACATTGCTATCTTATTATCCAAAATCCCCAGATCAATATTCTCAATATCAACTACATCAACAGATATCCCTTCTGTTTCAAGTATACCAGAGGCGATAAGCTCAGCGGCTTCCCTGGTATAACCGTATGCTGAAACATAAGCAATTAGTATGTTTTTGTCTGATCGTCCCGAAGTAATTTCCATGTACTGGTTTGCATACAATTCCGACAGATCAATCGCTTTTGTGTAGTTGTCGCCATGTATTGGTCCGTGGCCAGGGCAGATAATATCAAAATCAAGAGGTTTTATTCTCTCAATGGCTCTCAGCATAAAGCGGCTGAAAGGCTTCATAATAACATCAAAGTAATACTTGAATGCACTCTCGTACACTTCATCAAACTCACTGAACATGTCGGGAGTGCAGTAATGCGCACCGAATGAGTCGCAGGTAAACAGTATTTTATCCTCTTCCAGGAGAGTGTCGCCATCTTTTACAACAAGCGATTTAAAGGGGACATTAACAATATCTTCGAGGTACCTTATTGCATTTCCACTGCCAACAACTGTAGCTGATGGTGCCAGCCCGAGAAGGAGACCCAGACTTCCCGAATGGTCAGGTTCGGTATGATCAAGGATAATATATTGAATTTCAGAAGGATCTGTAACTGCTCTTAGTTTATTGAGGTAAGTGTTGCTGAACTTTTCTTTAGCAATCTCGATAATAGTTTTCTTTTCCGCATTGATAAAATATGAGTTGTAAGTTGTTCCATGCTCAGTAGTCATTACAATATCGAAAGTTCTGATATCATAGTCAAGAACTCCGATCCATTTCACATCACGGGTAACATCTATTATTTTGTCATCTATTCTGGTCATCTCAACTAATGATTTCAGATTTTAGCTATTATGCTTTTATTTGCCTTAACCTGTTGAAGTATTGGTATTTCGAGTTCAGTTCCAAGTGGTAAAAAGATATCAACACGCGACCCGAACTTAATGAATCCCAGCTCATCACCCTGTTTAACATCTTGTTCCTCCCTGGCATATGTTACTATTCTTCTTGCCACAGCCCCGGCGATCTGTCGTACAAGAATCTCCGTTCCGTCGCTTGTCTCAATAACGATAGAGCTCCGCTCATTTAGCACTGATGATTTAGGGTGCCACGCAACTAAAAACCGGCCTGGATGATATCTCACATACTTAATCCTGCCTGAAACGGGGTAACGGTTGCTGTGGACATTAAAGGGAGACATAAATATTGAGACCTGCAGGCGCGTATCTTTAAAATATTCCTTTTCTTCAGTTTCTTCTATTACCACAACCTTCCCGTCAGCAGGGGCAAAAATTAGTCCGGGATCGGGCTCCAGCTCTCTGCCCGGCCAGCGGAAGAAAAAAAGCAAAAAAACATAAAACAGCAATGAGCAGATAATAAAAACCCATCTCATAAGTTCCCTCTCAGGCCAAACTACTCCTGCTGCAATATTCAGTACTAATATTGTAATAAAAGTAAAACCCAGAATTTTATAGCCTTCTTTATGAATAATCATCTTTATAAAATTTGCACAAAACTAATCAAGTCGGTCCAATCATCCAAAAAGTGAAATAAAAAGATACACCAGGGGGAACGAAATTATGGCGCTATCGAAACGATCAAGGAAGCCTCCATGTCCGGGCATAATGTTTCCTGAATCTTTTACATCCAGGCTCCTCTTAAGCATTGACTCAACCAGATCGCCATATGTTCCTGCCACAGAAATAATTAATGCAATAATTACCCAATGTGTTCTGTCTACAACACCTAACCAGTCTGCTAGCAACCATGCAGTTAATGCAGCAAGTACTATTCCTCCAAAAAAGCCTTCCCAGGTCTTCCTGGGAGAGATACGTTCCATCAGTTTATGTCTGCCCACAGAGACTCCTGCAAGATAAGCTCCTGTATCGTTGGCCCATAGCAGCAGAAAGAATCCAATAATTATCCCGGGGGAAAACAGGAAATTATCCACAGGCAACAGGGAATTGAGCCCTGACCGGGAAAAAGCTGAAAACGGGAACATTGAGAAAGGCACTGCGGTATACAATACCGAAAAGAAGGTATGAGCAAGTGAGTCAAATGGTTTTTCCTGCTTTCGATAAAGCTCAACAACCATAATCATCAGCATAATAGGTATAAGTATCAGGAAAGAATTCTTTGGAATAATTCCTGAAGCAATTAAAGTAGAAATGGTATAAGCTGTAACCCCGCTCAGAATACCCGGCACCATCTGAGGTTTAACACCGGTTCTTTTAATCATCAGGTAGTACTCATACTGTGTACCTATAAGCATAACCAGTCCGGTAACAAAGAAGGAAACCGGATGAAGCCAGAATCCTCCAAGAACAAATAATACTATCCATGCGCCGGTTAAGGTCCGTCTGAAGAAAATATTCAAAATATCTGTATATTATTCTTTTTCTTTTGTTTTCGATTTTTTGTTAGCCGAAGGAGCTACCTTTTTGGCAATAACTGCTTTTTTGCCTTTTTCGCCTTCGGATGCTTTTTCCCCGGATTTGCCGGCAGCCCTCTTATCCTTTTTTACTTCAGCAATAATCTCTTTACCTGCTTTAGCCCCAGCAAGAGGTTTAGCATTCAGTTTAGCTTCAGCATCTCTTTCTTCTTTTAACACATCTGCTTTTCTTTTTCCAAAGATCCTCTCAAGATCTTCACTGAATATGACCTCTTTCTCCAGCAGAAGCTCAGCCAGTTCTGTAAGACCTTTCATATGGTGCTTAAGAACCTCCCTTGCCCGTTCATATGATTCGGCAATTATAAGGTTAACCTCCTGGTCAATGAGCTCAGCTGTCTTTTCGCTGTACGGTTTGGTAAATCCAAAATCAGACTGGCCCGAAGAATCATAAAAGCTTATATTCCCGACTTTTTCGCTCATTCCAAAGTAGGTAACCATAGCATAAGCCTGCTTGGTGATCTTCTCAAGATCGCTTAGTGCTCCAGTGGAAATTTTTCCAAATACCAACTCTTCAGATGCTCTTCCGCCAAGGGCATATGCCATCTCATCAAGTATCTGTTCGCGGGTTGTGAGCTGTCTTTCTTCCGGAAGATACCAGGCAGCGCCAAGGGCTCTTCCCCGAGGTATGATAGTTACTTTAAGAAGGGGGCTTGCATGTTCAAGCAGCCAGCTTACTGTTGCGTGTCCTGCCTCGTGATAGGCAATTGCCTTTTTTTCTGAAGGTGAGATGATCTTTGTTTTCCTTTCCAGTCCACCAATAATCCTGTCAACTGCATCGAGAAAATCCTGCTTCTCAACTATATTCTTATTCTTTCGCGCAGCAATAAGGGCAGCTTCGTTACATACATTGGCAATATCTGCTCCCGAGAATCCTGGCGTCTGTTTAGCCATGAAAGCTATGTCAAAATTTTTCTCAAGTTTAATGGGCCTGAGATGGACTTTAAAAATCGCCTCCCTCTCAACGATGTCAGGAAGCTCAACATGTATCTGCCTGTCAAAACGGCCGGCGCGCATCAGGGCTCTGTCAAGAATATCAGCCCTGTTAGTAGCTGCAAGAATGATGACTCCCATATTAGTTCCAAAACCGTCCATTTCGGTAAGAAGCTGGTTCAGAGTGTTTTCCCTCTCATCGTTTGATCCGTAGTTTGAATTTCTGCCCCTGGCTCGTCCAACTGCATCTATCTCATCGATAAAAACAATACATGGAGCTTTCTCCTTGGCCTGCTTGAACAGATCCCTTACACGGGAAGCTCCAACGCCAACAAACATCTCAACAAAATCAGATCCTGAGATGGAAAAGAAAGGGACATTTGCCTCTCCGGCAACTGCTTTGGCCAGCATTGTTTTTCCTGTTCCGGGAGGGCCTATCAAAAGTGCGCCTTTAGGAATCTTGCCACCCAGCTGTGTATATTTTTTTGGATTCTTCAGGAAGTCAACGATTTCCATCACCTCGGTCTTCGCCTCTTCAAGTCCGGCAACATCGCTGAAGTTAAGCTTAACATTATTATCCTTATCAAAGATCTGTGCGCGCGATTTTCCAACGCTGAATATTCCTCCTGCTCCACCTGCTCCGCCTCCCGACATTCTTTTCATGAGGAAGAGCCAAAGGATTATTAATAATGCAGGAAACAACAGCCACGAAAGGGCCTCTCCAAGATAGTTCTTCCGTGTAATATATTCCGGATAAATGATCTCTTTCTCATTATACCCTGCACTTTTCTGTGCCTCCAGGATAAATGGTTCAAAGCTGCTTATATCGCCAATGTTATATGTGTAACTTGGTTTTGGTGCCGACATCATTAACCCATTTGAGGGTTTTGTCAGCTTTGAATACCTGTCCGATTCCAATGCCACTTTGGTAAGAAATATTTCAGCCTGGTCCTTATTGACAACAACGATCTTTTCAATGTCGCGATTAGCGATCATCTCCTTTATCTGACTGGTGGTTGTTTTAGGAACTGCTTTCCCGCTGTAGAAAATCTGGAAAAGGATTACCACGCCAAAAAGCGCAGCAAAGATCCAGTTTGTATTGAAACGGGGTTTGATATTCTTGTCAGGCTTCTTATTTGGTCCCTGGCTATTGTTACTATCTTCTTCTGCCATAAATATTTAACTTACTATTGTTTATCTTCCAAAACTGTTATTCCGGCATCTGCCCAGAGTGATTCAAGCGAATAAAAATTTCTGTACTCTTCGAGAAAAATATGTACGATTACATTACCGTAATCAATAAGTACCCAAAAATTATTATCAAGCCCTTCAACATGCAATGGCCGCTCTCCTGCATCCTTTCTCACCTTTTCATCAACCGAGTCACAAATTGAGCTTACCTGAGTGCCTGAAGAGGCGTGGCATATAACAAAATAATCAGCAATTCTGTTCTCAAGTTTTCTTAAATCTATTTTCAGGACATTCTGCCCCTTCTTCTCAAATATTCCATTTACAACGCTTTCCAGTAGCAGATCAGCTCCATCAGAATTTTTCTTCATCAATGTTTATCAGTTTGATATTAAGTCGCAAAAGTACCACTTTTATCCGTACTTTTGTAACCGCAAAGCTTATTTGCAATTTCAATGCCAATCTTTTATAAAATTCATTCTCCGGGAAATAAAAAGACAGCACATCAACTAACTACAAGACAATCATGATAATAGGATCTAAATTACTCTATATTAAGAACCTGCCATCAACAAACAGTTATGCTGCAGGCCTTCTCAGGGAGAAAAATCTTGCCGAGGGTACTATTATCTACACAGATTTTCAATCGGCGGGAAAGGGTCAGATGGGCAACAAATGGGAAAGTGAAGATGGTAAGAATCTTTTAATCAGCATAATACTGTATCCCATTATGACAAGTCCTTCGGATCAGTTCCATATTTCGATGACAATATCACTCGGGATCTGTGATTTTCTGGACAGACATATTTCATCCTGCTCAATTAAATGGCCGAATGACATATATGTAAGTAATGACAAAATAGCAGGTATTTTGATTGAGAATTCGATTTTAGGTGATCAGATAGAAAACAGTACAGTGGGAATTGGTTTGAATATTAACCAGGAGAGATTTCTTAGTGATGCTCCAAATCCGGTATCACTTAAAATGATTACCGGGAAGGATTTTCTTCTTCAAACATGTCTCTCCGAACTGGCTCATGATATTGACACAAGATATAAGCAGCTGATAGCAGGGGACCACTCCAAAATAAAAGATGAATACACAGCCAGGCTCTTCAGGCTGAATGAATGGAGCCTTTTTAATGATAAGAACGGCGTTTACAAGGGGAGAATATCAGGAGTAACAGATACCGGCAGGTTAAAGATTGGCAACCCGGAAGGAAAGATAATGGAGTACTCTTTCAAGGAGGTGGATTTTATTCTTTGAGATCTTTCCAATCGCTGATGCTTTCCATTTTATTGATAAGCAATTCAAGGAATTGAGCTATAGGCTTAGCTGCCATCATTCTCAGCATGGGATTCAGGTCTGCGCTTAAAGAGACTTTCACATCGGTACTACTGACGGCAGAGCCTGAAATGTTCAGAATAAGTGAAAAATCATTTTTATTCAGGGCGTCACCCCGGTAAGTTACAATCCGATACTTTTCACTTTCTGCTATATGTAGACTGACTGTTCCGATCATTGATACTTTAAAAGAACACGATTCCTTTTCTGCCTTCCAGTCAGTTATGCCTGCGCCCCGAACGAATTGTTCAAAATTTCTAACATCAGTAACAAATTCAAATAACTCAACATCACTGCAGTTCAGGCTGCCGTTACGGCTTTCGTAATATGCTAATTCGCTCATTGTGTAATCTTATTATTTCCACCCTTGTAAAAACATCACCTTATAGAGATTGTCTGTCTCATCCACACCGCCTTACAGCCAAAGCATTTTTCAGCTATTTTGCACCCCAGTTAGCCGGATCGGTTCTCCACTTTTTGAGTGTCTCCACTTCTGCCTGACCGATGTAACCTGTTTTAACAGCAGTATCCACAAGTACCGAATAATTACTCAATGTGTCTAACTGGCATCCTTCTGCGGTGAAAGCCTCTGATGCCTTTGAAAACTCATAGGTAAATATGGCAACCATTCCCAGCACCTCGCAGCCTGCTTCTCTGAGGGCTTTAACAGCGCTAAGGCTGCTGCCACCTGTTGATATAAGGTCCTCAACGACAACAACTTTCTGGCCTGGGGTAAAATATCCTTCAATCTGGTTTCCCAGGCCATGCTCCTTAGCTCCCGATCTGACATATATAAATGGCAGTCCAAGTTTATCGGCAACCAGCACACCGTGGGCAATAGCTCCTGTTGCCACACCGGCTATAAGATCAGCCTGGGGATAGAGCTCTCCTATAAGGGCAGCAAAAGAATCGCGGATAAAACTTCTGACCTCCATAAAGGAGAGTGTTTTGCGATTATCGCAGTAAATAGGAGATCTCCATCCTGATGCCCATGTAAACGGATTTGATGGTTGCAATTTTATTGCTTTAATTTGCAAAAGAAACTCAGCTGTTTTTTTAGCATTATTCGCCATATGGATATGTATAAAGTTCATTTCGAAAACAGATTCATAATGATTAGCCCTGAACCTGACCGGTTACAAAAATACGGCTTATTCCATAAATTCAGCAACACCAGTGAACTTTATAAGCTAATAGCTGATTTTCAGTCAGATAAAAACATCACATCAATTAATATTTATGGATCCGACATAAATTATGTCTGGAAAATATTCAGGATCTACTTCACTGAGGTAAGTGCAGCCGGAGGATTGGTAATGCATACTTCAGGACGGTATCTCTTAATTGAGAAGAAAGGGAAGCTTGATCTGCCAAAAGGTCATGTTGAGCCTGGCGAAGAGGCAGAAGCCTGTGCATTGAGAGAGGTTAGCGAAGAGTGCGGTATATCAGGACATAAAATTATCAAACCCATCTGTCCGAGCTACCACACATACAGCTGGGAAGGAATATCATACCTGAAAAAAACATTTTGGTTTCTGATGGCCTATGATGGAGAGATGGTCACTGTTCCTCAGACCGAAGAAGGGATAACCAGGGTTGAATGGTTGCTGCCGGATGAGTTGAACAAAATAAAGTTCAGTGCCTGGGCCTCACTAATGGAACTGATCAACTGTTATGTTCTGAAGTCCTAACTACTTATTCAGTACCACCGTTATAATCATCAAGGTTAATTGCCGAAGGCACAAACATTGATGCGTCACCCCCATTAATTATAATATCGCGAACTATTGATGAGTTAATATGACTATGCTCGGGGACCGTCAAAAGAAATACTGACTCTACTTCAGGAGCCATTACCTTGTTAACCTGGGCAATAGCCCTTTCAAACTCAAAATCAGCAGATGTTCTCAGCCCCCTGATGAGATATCCGGCACCATTTCTTTTACAATATTCAACTGTTAATCCTTCATAATGGTCAACCGACACCCTGGGTTCATTCTGAAAGACTTTCTTAATTATCTCTTCTCTTACTGTGGCAGGGTAGAAATTTTTCTTCAAAGCATTGTCACCCACAGCAATTATTATTTCATCAAACAGCTTCAGGGCTCTTTTGACAATCGCTTCATGTCCGATTGTAAAGGGATCGAAAGATCCGGGGAAAACTGCTACTCTCTTCATTAGAATGATATTATTTTAGGATTCTTAACCTTTTGCTGCAGCAATGCAAGTTCAAGCACTCCCATAATTGTCTGTATATAATGGAACTTAAGTCCTCTGATATATATTTCCTTAATGCTTTCCACATCCTTCCTGTTATCTTCTGATACGATAATCTCCTTTATACTTGCACGTTTGGCTGCAAGGATCTTTTCTTTTATTCCGCCCACAGGCAGCACTTTTCCGCGTAAAGTAATTTCTCCTGTCATAGCAAGGAACTTCTTGACTTTGCGTTGTGTAAAGGCAGAGGCGATAGATGTGGCCATAGTTACACCTGCTGAAGGACCGTCTTTTGGTATTGCACCTTCAGGAACGTGGATATGGATATTCCAGTTTTCAGCGAAGTTATCGGGAAGATCCAGCAATCCTGCGTTTGATTTCAGGTATTCAAGGGCAATTACGGCTGACTCTTTCATGACCTCTCCCAGGTTTCCTGTAAGTGTGAGTTTTCCTGTACCCTTACTAAGGCTGGTTTCGACAAACAGGATCTCACCGCCAGCGGCAGTCCAGGCCAGACCTGTAACAACCCCTGCCTGTTCATTTCCTGAATAGATATCGCGGTTATATTTCGCCGGACCGAGCATCTCCAGGAGCACAGGTTGTGAAAGATTTGTCTCATATTTTGTTTCAGAAGCGATATTTTTAGCAGTTACCCTTACAATCTTTGCGAGTCGCTTATCAAGTTCCCTTACACCCGATTCCCTGGTATATTTTTCGATCACTGTTTCCATCACCTTCTTGTCTATAGTGATCTGGTCCTTTTTTACGCCGTGGTTTTCCAGTTGTTTTGGAAGGAGGTGTCGTTTTGCAATTTCAAGTTTCTCTTCCACAAGGTAACCAGATATTTCAATCATTTCCATTCTGTCGCGCAAAGCAGGGCTGATAGTTGCCAGGTTATTGGCAGTAGCGATAAACATCACTTTCGACAGGTCATATTCCATCTCAAGGAAGTTATCAAAGAAGGTGCTGTTTTGCTCGGGGTCAAGTACTTCGAGCAATGCTGACGATGGATCGCCACGAAAATCCTGACCAACTTTATCTATTTCATCGAGAATGAATACAGGATTTGAGGAGTCTGCTCTTTTAATGTTCTGGATTATCCTGCCAGGCATCGCCCCAATATATGTTTTCCGATGACCCCTTATTTCTGCTTCGTCGTGCAAACCTCCCAGTGACATTCTGACATACTTTCTGCCAAGTGCTTTTGCAACAGATCGTCCAAGAGAAGTTTTTCCGACCCCCGGAGGACCGTAAAGGCATAGGATAGGTGATTTCAGGTCGCCCTTAAGCTTCAGGACGGCGAGATGTTCAAGGATCCGTTCTTTCACCTCATCCAGTCCAAAATGATCCGAGTCAAGGACTTTTCGTGCGTTCTTAAGATCAAGATTATCCTGGGTAAATGAATTCCAGGGAAGGTCGAGAAGAGTCTGAATATAATTAACCTGTACGGAATATTCTGCAGCAGCAGGGTTAAGCCTGTGAAGCTTGTCAAGCTCTTTTTCAAAAACCTTTTTTACATCATCTTTCCAGTTTTTTGTTCTTGCCTTTTTCCTGTACTCGTCAATCTCCTTCTCAACCGGGTTTCCACCAAGTTCGTTCTGAATGGTCTTCATCTGCTGATGCAACAGAAATTCTCTCTGTTGCTGGTCAAGGTCGCTTTTAACCTTAGACTGTAATTCATTCTTTAATTCCAGCACCTGGATCTCCTGAACAAGAAACTCAAGCAACATAAAACCCCTGTCGCGTAAACTGTTAATTTCCAGCAACTTTTGTTTATCCTGTACTTTAATATCAGTATTGGAGCAGATAAAATTTATGAGGTAAGTATTATTTTCAATGTTCTTGATTGCGAATGAAGCTTCAGGGCTGATATTGGGATTTATTTTAATAATTTTCAGCGAAAGATCCTTTAACGAACCTACAATAGCATCAAAATCTTTGTTCAAACCATCGGGCCGTATTTCAGGTATGGTCCTTACCCTGGCCATAAAATAAGGATCATCAGAAACCAGTTCATTCAGAATCATCCTCTTGCGACCCTGTATGATCGCTGTTGTAGAACCATCGGGCATTTCGAGAAGCTTAACTATCTGGCCAATAGTACCAACTGAATGGAGGTCGCTGAAAGCCGGATTTTCGATATCAGGGTCTTTTTGAGCAACAGTTCCAACTATTTTATCATTCCGGTAAGCATCTTTGATAAGCTGAATTGATTTAGGCCGCCCTATTGAAATCGGGAGCACAACACCGGGAAACAGTACAGTATTTCGGAGCGACAGTATAGGAATAACATCGGGTACCTCAACGTCCTCAAGCTCGCCATCATCGCCATCAGCTATTATTGGAATTATATCTCCTTCTCCATCAAGCATATCCGGCAGAAATATTTCACTGACTGCTTTCCTGAATTTTCTTTCCATCCTATAAATTACTCCTTACTTTTATGTCTGTTAATAAGTCATCATCGCCTGCTCAGAACATTATTCAATATAAACATATCATACCATCGCATCCGGCTGGTTCAATATTCGTTTAGCAGACAAAATCGTGCCAAAATTACATATTTTTTCTGCAACTTACCTGAAAGTGTCCATTGTAATGATTGTGCCACAATAAATCCGGAAAAAAAAGAGGGTCATGCTATGGCACAACCCTCCTGTTATAATAAATGTAACTTACTATTTCTTTTTCCCAACATGATCCTTGTATCGGTTCATAAACTTATCCACCCTTCCGGCAGTATCAACAAGTTTCATCTTCCCGGTATAAAATGGATGCGATGTATTGGAAATCTCAAGCTTGAGAAGCGGATAATCATTTCCATCTTCCCATTTAATTGTATCTTTTGAGGGTGCAGTAGACTTACTCATGAAAGATTGTCCGTTAGACATATCCTGAAATACTACAAACCTGTAATTGCCTGGGTGAATTCCATTTTTCATTGTACTATATTTTTTATCCTTAATAATCTTATAAAACTTCCCAATTAGGGTTTGCAAAATTAATTAACATTTATTAAAATACAAAAGGAATTGCAAAATTATTAATTATGTAGCTGATGTTAAAGCTTACTCCCCTGTTTATCAGCCATTTCATCCTTATATCTTTTAAAAGGAATTTGTTTATTGATCAGATACCTGTATGTTATATGAGTTTTTGCCTTCCGGGCTCCAAGGGCTTCATAAATTGCTATCATTTTAGGATTAAAATCGCCTACCCATGAGAGTTCCAGTTCTTTAAACCAGGGTTTCTTTTTAAACATCTGGTAAAGATGAAAAAAGATTGCTGATTCAACCCCGCTATTCTGAAATGCAGGATGAACACCTCCGACAACTGCCCGCATCCTGGTCATCTTATGAGTTAACCTGTAATAAGCAAACCTGATTATATCCCACATATGGAGTTTCCCATTAAATTCTTTAAGTATCTGGTTAAGATCAGGATAAAGAATAAAAAAAGCTATTGGCTTATCATTGTGGTAGGCAAACCATATCAATTCTTCATCGACGAATGATTTTGCCTTTTGAAGTGACTCCTCCATGAATGCCGGGTCGAGAGGTGTAAAGTCTTCTTTAAAGACTGACCATGTTGAATTATAGATCTCAATGATATCGTTAACAAACTTGTCCTTGTTTCTAAACTCAAAATGGGAAAAAGTGTACCCGGGTCTCTTTGAGAGCCACCCGGCAATTTTCATTATACGTTCAGGAAATTCAACAATCTCATTGTTTGCTCCGCGGATATCCCTGTGATAGGAGTATTGCTCAAAGTAGTTCTTAAATCCATAATCCTCAAAAAAGGCCCTGTAGTATTTCTTATGATATGGCATTCCGAATCCCTGTTGCATGAATCCCTCAACAAGAAGACCCCAGTTATTGTCATTTTCACCAAAGTTTACTGGTCCGTCGAAAGCTTCCATCCCGTTACTCCCAAGCCATTCTTTTGCAGTATTAAACAGGAGAAAGGCTGCCTCCCTGCTCTCAATTACCTCAAAGTAACCAACACCTCCTGTGGGCTGGTTATTTGCTGATGATCTTACCTCATCAATAAAGGAAGCGATTCTTCCTATTGTGGTGTTTTGCTGATCCTTAAGTATCCATCTTATGGCCTTACCATGTTTGAATGTATGGTTCTC
>JFJP01024473.1_pt1 | contig 29193 bp, 26 predicted proteins | sample 431651 | NCBI WGS metagenome assembly JFJP01 (sample SAMN02602958, study PRJNA72255) | Microbial mat metagenome, whole genome shotgun sequencing project. | biome: fresh water; feature: sink hole; material: water; isolation source: purple microbial (photo- and chemosynthetic) mats found in... | reverse complement strand
AAAGTATGGCAAGCGTTTTGCGTACTTCTAAATGTTCAAAGTGTAGGCGTCATGGGTGACAATAGAACATACGAAAATACGGTGTGCATCAGAACCGTCGAGAGTACGGACGGCATGACGGCTGTATTTGGGAGACTCCCTTTTGAGCTGCTAGAGCGCATGAGTAGCCGTATCATCAACGAAGTTGACGGTATTAACAGGGTAGTCTATGACATCTCCTCCAAACCGCCTGCAACTATTGAGTGGGAGTAAGATTTGGAGCCTCCGGTATATCTCCTCTCATCTGCGCATGTGGAGGGGGCTATCAATCTTCCGGTAATAAAAACGGAGTTTTTTGATGCCGAGATAAATATCGATGATTTTGATGTTCTTATTTTTACATCCAAAAACGGTGTAAAAGGGATTGACAGGCTTGGAATTGATTGGAAACGCAAGCCATCTATTGCGATTGGCGATGCGACTGCAGATGCTATTAAGGAGCTTGGCGGCAGAGTATCTTTTGTTTCGACCGAGGCTTATGGCGATGAGTTGGCGATAGAGATAACAAAACGATATAGGTTTTTAAAGTTTTTGTATCCAAGGGCAAAAGAGATAGCGTCTAGCCTGCCGGATATACTTAGACGAAAAGGCTCTGATATTGCGGAAGTTGTGATTTATGAGACGATTTGTGAAACAAGCGCCTTTGATATGCCGGAGGATGGCTCTGCGATAGTTTTTTCTTCGCCCTCTACCGTAAAATGTTTTTTTGAAAAATTCGGCTGGAACAGCAGTTATAAATGCGTTGCGATAGGCAAAACTACGGCGGCGGCTATCGATTTTTGCGATGAGATATATGTCTCGCCAAAGCAAACCCTAGAAGCCGCAGTAGCATATGCCAAAAATTTAAGCTAAATAAAAATAAATTCGATATAATATCCGTACATTATCCGTATGGAGTAGAAAAATGCAAGCAGCGACCACGCCGACAAATCACTCTTTTGACTTTTTGCAGGATTTATTCATATCTTCAAAAAAAGATGCGAGACTGGAAGCCAAAATTAGCTCATCCCAAAAAGATTTTTTATTAAAAGCTGCACATTTAGAGGGCTTAGATTTGTCATCTTTTGTTATTTCGGCAGCGGTGCAAAAAGCTAGAGAGGTGTTCCAGGATTCGAGAGCGCTTTTCCTCAGTGATGAAGAGTATAAAGCTTTTAGCCAGTTCTTAGAACAAAAAGAAGAACCTACGGCAAGCTTGAAACAACTAGCCGTATTGGATGATTTGAGTGAGCGATAATATTGTCTTAGAACAATATAAAATAGATAAAACATACTCAAATATCAAAACATTTGATTGTGGCAATAATATAATCAACAAAATACCTCAGAATCTAAAACAACAAGCACAAGACGGCAATGTTGTAGCCTATGTGCTTATCGATCTAGCGCACTCTCAAAAAGAGTTTTTTGCCGGATTTTATACTGTTTCTTCATTTGCCATAGCAAAAGCGGAGTTTGATACGGAACTGAAAAATGCGCCCAAAAGTATCCCATGCCTGAGGCTAATAATGCTTGGTGTTGACTTGAAATACCAAGGTAAACGACTCGGCTCAAAACTCATGAAACATGCAATGAAGTTGACCATAAAACAAGCCGAAGAGGTTGGCATAAGAGGGTTGTATTTGGATGCGGCAGACGGCAAACATGACTTTTATGCAAATCTTGGATTTAAGGCTATCAAGGCGCCAAATGAACACAATGTGCTGCCAATGTTTTTAAGCGTGCAGACAATCAAGCAAGCTTTTGGTGTTTTATAGTAATTAAATTCGCCCCCTTTAGCAAACACATACAATCCGGCACAAAAGAATACTTTTAAATATATTGTTGGACATAAAGCTGTCTACTATGTGCCTCATAATGTCTTTAGAAAATTCATCGGATAGCGGAAACGGGGTAGCTCAAATACCTGGGAATGCAAATAATATATCAATATTTGATATTTACAATAGTCAAAATTATCCAATTGGCGATGATTATAAAGAGTTTATAGACTACAACATACCTCTTTTGCAGATGTGCAAAGATGATGAATATTTCAGTAAGTTTACATCGATGCTAGAGACTGCTTTTTGTGAAGTTAGTCCAGAGTTTGTTATTTATAACGCCGGAGCTGATATTTTATCAGGTGACCCTGTCGGTATACTTGATGTTAGCGTATCTGGAATGAAAAAAAGAGATATATTGGTCTCAACTATTTGTAAAGTTGAGAATATTCCATTATTTGTGACACAGTCCGGAGCATACTCCTCGGCTCGCTACCAAGATGTATCTGATTCTATGGTCGGTATGGCATCTTATTTTAGCGCAATTTTGGGACAGTGAGTCAAGCGGCGTCTAAGCTACCGTTAATCGAAGATAACCTACAATTACCTTCTCTTTCCTGGACGGTGCGCTACCCGTAACATTTTGGGTCCGATACTTATAGCTTTGAGACCAAATAGATTCGCCGGTGCGTCGATGGCTTCGCTTGAGGGTCTGACCCGAGAAGTTGTCGCCTAAAGGTTGAACAACGGTCTCTTTTTGACTTTGGAGGACCAAAGTCTCTGACGCGAACGCCTGTCCGGGTTTTTTACCCCTTTAACCCAAGGAAATAATATGAATGTTTTAATAGTCGGCAACGGCGCAAGAGAATACTCTATAGCCCTCGCACTCAAAAAAAGTAAAAAATTAGATAAATTATATTTTGCTCCCGGCAACGGCGCTACCTCTACTCTCGGTGAGAATATCTCTGTCGGAGACTATGAGGGGCTTGCCAACTTCGCCAAAAAAAATCAAATAGAACTAACAATCGTAGGACCTGAAGCGCCGTTGTCGGGCGGTATCGTAGATGTATTCAAAAAACACTCGCTAAAAATATTCGGTCCATCCAAAAAAGCTGCAAAACTAGAATCTTCAAAAGCATTTATGAAAAATATACTCGCCAAATACTCTGTTCCAACTGCAAAATATGTAGAGACTTCAAGCGAGGCGGAAGCGTTTGCCTTTGTGGACTCTTTGGAGGGTACGGTCGTTGTTAAGGCGGACGGTCTTTGTGCAGGCAAGGGCGTAATCATCTGCGAAACAAAAGAAGACGCTAAAGATGCGATAAAAGATATGCTAAACGGGGATAGCTTCGGCGATGCTGGTAAGAAAGTGGTTGTTGAGGAGTTTTTGGACGGGTTTGAACTCTCCGTATTTGCTCTTGTCGATGGCAAAAACTACCGAATACTTCCGGCAGCGCAAGACCACAAAAGACTACAAGATGGTAATGAGGGTCCAAATACGGGCGGAATGGGCGCTTACGCTCCTACGCCTCTTTGTACGGTCGAAATCATGCAAAAAATAGACAAAAACATTATAGCGCCTACGGTACAAGCGATGGAGTCGGAAGGGTCTCCTTTTGAGGGAGTACTGTTTGCGGGAATTATGGTCGTAAATAACGAGCCTTATACGCTTGAATTCAATGTAAGATTTGGTGACCCTGAGTGCGAAGTACTAATGCCTCTGATAAATAGCGATGTGCTAGATTTGTTAGACGCTTGCGCTAGCGGCGAGGTGGAAAAGTTGGAGTTTTCAATGTCGGGCAGATATGCGGTGGGTGTAGTGGCTGCAAGCCGTGACTATCCGTACTCAAATGCCGCACCTGTCAAAATCACGATAGACGAAGTCGCTCTTGCCTCAATGAGCGAGCTTGGTCACATATCGTATGCGGGTGTAGAAAAAAGAGATGACGGGCTATACGCCAATGCAGGTAGAATACTCGTAGCCGTAGGTATTGCAGATGACATCAAAACAGCGCAAAAAAACGCTTACAAGATAATGTCTACCGTAAAATTCGACGGGATGCAGTACCGAAATGACATAGCATATCAGGTAGTAGGAATCTGATGCAAAACGACTTGGAGTATCGGCTTTTTAAGGAGGAGTTGCAGCTTGCGACTATCTCAAAAAGGGCTTTGGCTTTTACTATCGACAAGATACTTCTTGCACTTATCGTGCTTGCGGCCATGGGCGGCAGGTTTGATGGTAAGGATTTTGAGGGCATTATCGTTGCTATGAATCAAGCGCTTCTTTTTACGACGCTAGTTGAGATAACATATCAAAGTGTTTTTACAAAACTATACGGCGCAACCATTGGTAAAATGCTGGTCAAAATAAGGGTCGTAGATGTGGCAATGCTGGATAATCCAAATTGGCCAGCCTCTTTTTTGAGGGCTTCTGTGCGATTTTTAGGCGAGGCTCTCTTTTATCTTGGCTTTGTTTGGGCGCTGTTTGATCCTTTTAGGCAAGGGTGGCATGATAAATTTGCAAAAACTATGGTAATAGATGTTGCTGCTTAAAAAAGCGTTTTTAATATCTGCCGTATGTGCTTCTTTGCTTTACGCCGAGGAGAAGGTGGAAATAGTTGCAAAGCATGTAGAACATGACGAGGGCGTTGTGACAGCAACAGGAGAAGCCGTTGGAGTGGGTGAGGGCTACTTTATCCGCGCAGATAAGCTTATATATCATAAAGAAAAATCTATGATTGAGGGCTTTGGCAATATTTTTATGATGAAAGACTCCTCGCTTTTCATCACATCGGATTATGTTAAGTTTTATTTGGACGAAAAGAGCGGATATTTTGATAAGTTCTTTTTTGAAGAATCAAAAGACGGCGTATGGGTTTCTTCCAAAGAGGCAACGGCAAAAAATAAGATTTATAGCGTAGATTCTGCTGTAAGTTCAAGTTGTAATCCGTCAGATCCGGACTGGTATCTTAAGTATTCTTCAGGAGAGTACGACTCCCAGTCAAAAGTAATGAGCCTAAAAAATACAACACTATATATCAATGATGTACCTCTGTTATATACTCCTTATTTTTCGTTTTCTACCGATAAGACCAGAAGAAGCGGTCTTTTAAAGCCTGATATAGGGGTTAAAGGTAACGAAGGCTTTATCTATATGCAGCCGATTTTTTATACCCCGACTTCAGATTCGTCGTGGGATACCGAACTGACGCCGCAGGTCAGGACAAGAAGGGGATACGGCGTTAGTGATACTTTGAGGTTTATAGACTCCAAATACTCAAGAGGATATATTAAAGGTGGTTATTTTAAGGATACGGACGAGTTCCAAAATAGATACAATCTAAAATACGGTTCACATTACGGTCTCACGCTATTTTATGATAGAGAAAATCTGTTTGCATCAAAGCAGAAAAATGATGAAGAAGACGGGCTGTATCTGAATCTCAACTATCTAAACGATATAGATTATATAAACCTTCAAGCAAGAGACAACCTACGAGAAAACAATATTGACAAGATAACCTCATCGAAACTAAACTATTACTTTCAAAAAAAGAATGATTATTTCGGCGCATATCTAAAGTACTATATTGATACCTCCAAAACTTCAAATGACGATACGGTTCAAGAGTATCCGAAATTTCAATACCATAGAAGTACCGAGACCCTTTTTGGCGATGATTTACTATATTCGTTTGATATGACCAGTAAGAGATTTGAGAGAAGAGCCGGACTTAACGCATTTCAAAACCAAGCTTTTTTGCCAATTTCGTATACGATGCGTTTTTTTGACGATCTGCTTGGTGTTAGCGTAGGAGAACATCTATATGCAAACAAGGTGAGCTTTTCAAATAGCGTAGGCTCAAACTTGAATGACTATTCGTTCTATTCAAATACGCACAAGCTAAAACTATTTACAAACCTGCAAAAAACATACGATAATTTTATTCACTCACTCAATATAGAACTCCTCTACTCAAAGCCCGGCACAAAGCAAGAGATAGGTCTTCCAACGCAAAAAGATGAGCTAATATCCCTTGTGACCAGTAGTGCAGAGAGCGAAAATAGCGCTATCAAGCTTGTGCAGTTTTTTTATGATTCCAAGGGTAGCTTGGCTCTTACGCATAGGCTAAATCAGACGGTATATCACGACGCCTCAAGGGTTGATTATAAGTACGGAGATTTGGAGAACGAGCTAATTTTTAAAATCAACAAAAACAGCACGCTTTCAACGGATATTTTTTACTCCCATAAAGACGGTATTATTTCAGCCGCCACATCATCTATAGCTTACAACGACGGCAATACGGCAGCCTCGCTATCACATGTATACAAAGATAAAAATACGACTTTGGGTAAGGATAGAGGGAGTTATCTTGCGCTTTACGCCTCGCAAAAGCTGGACTATAAATATACCGCATTCGGTAGTTATGAGTATGATGAACTGCTCCGTGAGACTAGGGCGTGGAGCATTGGAATGAATATGAAAAAACAGTGCATGAGCTACTCTGTAAGTCTAAAACATGAGGTGACACCTATACTTACGAGCGCCGAGTCTAGTTCAATTAAAAACTATATAATATACTTTAGTATAAATCTAGTACCGCTAGGCGGTCTAAACCAAACATACTCTTTGAGTAGCAGAAGATGAGGATAATAAATGAAAGTTGAGGCAAAGGTCGGTCTATTTGTTCTCATCGGGCTTATCGCTCTATTTTTGCTAAGTATGCAGGTAAGCAAAATAACTAACTTTACAAAAAGCGGATACGAGCTTAGCGCCTATTTTGAAAATCTAGCAGGGTTGGATGCAAATGCAAAGGTTAAAATCGGCGGCGTAGATGTCGGATTTGTAAAAGAAAAAAGCCTAGTCGGCGGAAAACCCAAGGTGACTATGGTTATTTTTGACGGCATTAAAATACCAGCAGACTCTGTTGTGATGCTTGGACAAGATTCGCTTCTTGGAACAAAATTTGTCGAGATAAAACAGGGAGTGATGCCTATATATCTGACTGATGGACAGATGATACAAAAAGAGATTAGGTATGCAAATTTTGCGGAGACGGCTACTAGTATCAATGAGGCCGCAAATGAGCTAAAAATGTTTGTGCGAGAGCTTAGAGGTGCATTTGATCCGGAAGCCAGGGCTAATCTACAGGATGCAATAGAGAACTTCAAGACTATGGCGGCAAGTGTTGGCAGTGCTGCAAATCAATTCGGGGCGATGTCGGGAGAGTTTAGAACTACAGGGAATACAATAAATGAGAAGCTGCCTAAGATTTTGGCGCAGATAGATGATTTATCGAGAGAGTTTGCAACAACTGGCAAAAATGTAAACGGCAAGCTGCCGGAGATAATGGACAGGTTTACGGTAATAGAAAAAGAGCTACAAGATGTTATCAAAGAGAATAAACAGCCGCTAAATAGCGCAATAAAATCGGTAGATAGCTTCTTTGCAAACGGCAATGATACGGTTCAAAAATTGGATAAATATATCTCTAAGGGCATGAATAGCAATCTAGAAATATCTTTGAGGGCAGAAAATATGATGCGAGATGGGTATGCCAAGGGGTACTTCGGAGCGGATTACTCACCGGCTCCGACAAAACACTATCTTGTTGAGCTTGTATCCACAAAAGACCATAGTGCGCTTGATGCCAACAAGCAGTATGTCGAAGCAGAGAAACACTCCAAAGGCAAAAGCTATATCTCTGCCCAGTTTGGAAAAAGATTTGACAATGTAATGGTAAGAGGTGGGGTGATAGAGTCGACGGGTGGCGTCGGAGTTGATTATTTTGCGGCAAAAGATAAGCTAAAGGCTTCGATGGAGGTGTATGATTTTGGCGCCCAAAACGATGTCAGAGGTGACAAAGCGCATGCAAAAGCGAGTATTAGATATAGGATGCTAAAGCATGTTGATTTGATAGCCGGATACGACAACTTTCTCAACAAAAAAGCGGCTACGGTATTTGGCGGTGTCGGCATCTCGTTTGTGGATGACGACCTCAAATATATTGTAGGCGGCGCCTCCAGTTTTGTAAAATAGTTGTAATTATAAAAAAGAATTTAGATTTTAAAAGGTAGATAGTATGAGTTTTTCACAGATAGTAACTGAGGCGTTTGGTAAAGAGGAGATTTTTGAGACCGGTAAAATGGCGAGATTTGCGGATGGAAGCATAAGCCTAAAAAGCGGTAAAAGCGTTATTCTCTCATCGGTTGTCAGCGAAAAAGAGATGAAAAACGAGGACTTTTTGCCTCTGACGGTGCAGTATATAGAAAAAAGCTACGCCGCAGGTAAAATCCCGGGCGGTTTTTTCAAAAGAGAGAGTAAGCCGAGCGACTTTGAGACGCTAACCTCAAGAGTCATAGACAGAAGCATTAGGCCTCTCTTTCCAAAAGGCTACAACTACCAAACTCAACTTACCGTTATGGTTCTAAGCTGTGACCCTGAGGCGGACCTACAAGTGCTGGCTCTAAATGCGGCGTCTGCTAGTGTATACATATCAGACCTGCCTGTTGAAAAGCTAGTGCTTGGCGTAAGGGTTGGTAAGATAGACGGCAAGCTTGTGCTAAATCCTGCCATTAGCGACCTAAACGAAAAAAGTACACTTGACCTCTTCATTGCCGGAACCGATGAAGAGATACTTATGATAGAGATGCGCGCAATGGCGAGCGAAAACATCGAAGTAGCTTCGCTTCAGCCTGTTATGCCGTTTCTTGATATGGGTCTAAATAGCGAAATTATCGAAGAGTTTAGTGCAAACGAAATTGGTGAAGAGGAGCTACTGGAGGCTATCAAATTTGCAAGCGATGCTATCAAGGCGGCAAGTGCAGAGCTTACTCCAAAGCTAAAAGCCATCAAAAACCCAACAAGAGAGTATGAGCTAAAAACCATCATTCAAGATGACAAGTTAATAGAGCATATCAAAAGTTGCTACACCGAAAAACTAGAAGAAGCGATAAGCGAGCTAAGCAAGTCCGAGAGAAGCAACGCCATAAAAAGCGTAATCGATGAGATAGTTGCTGACTCTTTCGTGCAAGAGTTTGGTTACGATAAAGAGCTTGTGGCTTTCAGTGCCGAGAAAATTAAAAGAGAGATACTAAGAGGTCTCATACTTCACAAACACCAAAGACCTGACGGTAGAAAGCTGAACGAAGTAAGACCTATAAGCATCGAAACAAATATTCTGCCGATGACGCACGGCTCTTGCCTATTTACAAGAGGGCAGACTCAGGCTCTTGCTGTTACGACGCTTGGAAGCGATATGGATAGGCAGTCGTATGAGAATTTGACAGATAGAGACTCTCAAGCCGAGAGATTTATGCTTCACTACAACTTCCCCGGATTTTCCGTTGGCGAAGCTAGCAGGGTGGGCGCTCCCGGTAGAAGAGAGCTTGGACACGGTAACTTGGCAAAAAGAGCGATAGAGTGCCTTATTCCAAAAAGCTACGAGCCTATCGTAAGGGTTGTTTCCGAAATACTGGAATCAAACGGCTCTTCATCTATGGCTACGATATGTGCGGGTATACTCTCTATGAAAGCGGCGGCTGTTCCTATGCTCAAGCTTGCGGCTGGTATCGCAATGGGTCTTGTAAAAGAGGGCGATAAATACGCAATTTTGAGCGACATTATCGGTCTTGAGGACTTTGACGGGGATATGGACTTTAAAGTCGCAGGAACCAGAGATGGTGTAACGGCTCTGCAGATGGACATCAAGCTTGGCGGTCTGGATTTTGAACTTCTAAGAGCCGCATTAATGCAAGCCAAAGAGGGCAGAGAGCATATACTCACCCTTATGGAAAAAGCGGCGACAGATATAGCTATCAATGACTCCATACTGCCTAGTACGGAAATATTCCACATAGACACTTCAAAAATCGTAGACATTATCGGACAAGCGGGCAAGACTATCAGAGAGATAATCGAAAGATTTGAAGTTGCAATCGACCTTGACCGTGAAAAAGGCAGGGTAAAAGTGGTGGGTCGTGACAAATCAAAAGTCACAGGAGCAAAAGAACACATTCTTACTATTGCCAAGCCAAAAGCTCCGGCAAAAGTTTTTGATCTTATCGAGCCGGGCACTGTCGTAAAAGGAAAAGTTAAAAAAATAGTAGATTTCGGCGCATTCGTAGAGCTTCCAAACGGACAAGAAGGCTTAATGCACATCTCAAAAGTATCTGATAAGAGAATAAACAATGTCAGAGACTATCTTGCTGAAGGCGACGAACTGGAAGTAAAAGTGGTTGCATCATCGCAAGCTAAAGTCGAACTAGCTAACGCTAAATATTACTAAGTCATGAGCTAAGCCCATAACTTAGGTCTTCAGCAGACGGCTCTCGCAGCTAGCTGCTCTGGACTGGCCCTTTAAGCTTTTATCCATTATAATGCCGCCCGCAAAGGTATTAAGTAGGGATACGCAAGCCGAACAGACCTAATGCAAAAATTCTTTATGGAGACTCACAATGAAAAAAATCGTTCTTATGATTCTTGCTCTTGCTGCTGCTGCTTTCGCTGCTGACGGTGAAGTTGCAAATCAAACTCTAAAATCTGCTTCAATCATCGCTGCTGGCGTTGGTCTTGGTATTGCTGCTCTTGGTGGCGCTATCGGTATGGGTAATGCTGCTGCTGCAACAATCGCCGGTACAGCTAGAAACCCAGGAATGGGCGGCAAGCTTCTTACAACTATGTTTATCGCACTTGCGATGATCGAAGCACAAGTTATCTATACACTTGTTATCGCTCTAATCGCTCTTTACGCAAACCCTTTCCTAGGTTAATTAACCTCTCCCGCTTCGGCGGGATTTTTCTTTCTTTTTTCTAACAATCAGTTTTAACTCTCTATACTTTCTCTCATGAATTTATCTATCAACTACTTTGCCGCAAAAGCATGCGAGCACTATCTAAGACTATTGCCTACACAAAATACGCTACCATTCCCGCAAGAGCGCAAAAAATACCTCTTGTATGTCCATATTCCTTTTTGCCATACGCTTTGCGCTTACTGCACATTCCATCGATTTTTATTTGACGAGGCGCACGCAAGACGCTATTTTGATGTGTTGCGCAAAGAGATGTATATAGTTAGCGCTATGGGCTATAAATTTGACTCTATGTATATAGGCGGTGGAACTACTACCGTGCTTATAGATGAGCTTTGTAATACGATAGGGCTAGCCAAAGAGCTTTTTGGTATCAAGGAGGTTTCGTGCGAGGCGGATCCGAACGGTCTAAATGATGATTTTGCGAAAGCGTTAAATGGACTAGTTGATAGGTACTCTGTCGGCGTTCAGAGCTTTGATGACGATATCTTGCGGCTAATAGGCAGGTATGAGAAGTTTGGAAGCGGCAAAGATATGATAAAACGGCTAATGGAGAGTGCGGGAAAGTTTGCAATACTGAATGTGGATATGATTTTTAATTTTCCATCGCAGAATATTGATATGTTGAGATGCGATATAGATGCGCTCTTGTCTATCATGCCTGATCAAATAAGCTATTATCCACTTATGTCTTCACCCTCCGTAAAAGGGATTATCAAACGCTCCATGGGCGAGGTCAGCCTTGTGAATGAAAAGCTATTTTATTATGAGATATTAGACGCCTTGTCGCCAAAATACGATATGCTCTCGTCTTGGGCGTTTGGCAAAAAAGAAAAAAATATGTTTGACGAGTATGTGGTAGAACATGACGAGTATGTGGGTATAGGCAGTGGGGCTTTTAGCTTTATAGGGGGTGGCTTGTATGTAAATAGTTTTTCGCTCAGAAGATATGGGGAAAGTATCCAAAACGGTGTGCTCTCTGTTGAACGCATGAGAAACTATCCAAAAAGAGCACAGATGTGGTATCGCATGATGGTTGAGCTATTTGGCGGCAGGCTTGATATGACGACCTTCAATGCAAAATTTGCTACAGATATTGCTTCGTCTATGCGCTTTGAGATTGCGTTTTTGAAGCTAAAAGGTGCGGCAATACAAGAAGGCGATAGCCTAACTCTTACACGCAAAGGACGCTACTTATTTGTCTCTTTGATGAAAGAGTTTTATATCGGCATGGATTATATTAGGGAGAGTTCTAGGGCGTTGCTTGATAGTGGCGAGCATATTTAGCGTACTATAAGGGCAAAAGGCGTAGAATTACATCTCTAAATAACTGCGGTCGTGGTGAAATGGTATACACGCTACCTTGAGGTGGTAGTGCCTTCGGGTGTGGAGGTTCAAGTCCTCTCGGCCGCACCATTTATTTCAACTCTTCTAAATTCTCAAAAAATTTATTTACTTTTTACTATCTTTTTGGCTTTAAATGTTAAAAACTTTAGTCTTATTGTTCTCTTCCTTGCCTCTATTTTGTCTTTGTTTTTATCTTCAAATAATCATTTGATAAAATCATAATAAATTAACCTAGTGGGAATATATGGGCTCCAAATTTTTCAATAATCAAGACGGCAATACGCTAGAAAACAGGCTAAAAGATATTCTCTCTCACTACAATGTTGAGTTTTTGGAATTTTTGATAGGTTATTTCAGAATAAGCGGTTTTGTAAAAATTGCGCCCTATTTATCAAAAGTCAAAAAAGCAAGAATACTGGTCGGTATCAATGTTGACAAAGTAATAGCCGATGCTAATATGCGAGGCAAAAAGCCAAATCTATATGATTATGTTGGTATTGCAAAGACTTTTGTAGAGGAGCAAAAAGAGATTTTATCTGCTGCTGAGTATGCAAAAGAGGTTGACGATAGCATAGATATTTTGCTCAATATGCTAGTAAGCAATACGCTAGAGCTGAAAATATCAAAAGATAAAAATATACATTCAAAAATATACATACTAAGGGAAGAGCCAAAGCCAAATCATGATGGAAGTTTTGATTATAGGGGCTCAGTAATTACGGGTAGCTCAAATTTGAGCGAAAACGGTCTTGCTAAAAACTATGAATTCAATGTAGAGCTAAGAGATAGCGCTGATATAAGATTTAGTCTTGAAGAGTTTGAAAAGCTGTGGGCAAATGCGGTTGAGATTACCGATGGCGATGTGGATACCATCAAAAAAAAGAGCTATCTAAGAGAGGTTACTCCTTATGAGTTATATATCAAATTTTTGGCGGAGCATTTTGGCGATAGAATCAACTATGACGCAAGCGTTGCCGAAGACTTGCCAAAAGAATTTAAAAAACTAGCATACCAAATAGACGCCGTCAATGAGGGGTTATCAAAGATAAAAAAACACGGCGGTTTTTTCTTGTCCGATGTAGTCGGTCTAGGAAAGACGATAACGGCGGCGATGATTGTCAAAAGGTTGCTATTCGAGACAAAAGGTAAGGTTTTGATTATAGCTCCACCGTCAATAAAAAGAGAGTGGGAAGAGACTTTTGATAAGTTCAAAATAGGGCATATACGCCACTATCGTTTTGTTTCGTATGCGGAGCTAGAAAAAATCAAAGATGCTTCGGAATATGAGGTAGTGATTATTGATGAATCGCATAAGTTCAAAAACTACGCAACAACCAGATATAAAGAGCTAGAGAGAATTACAAAAGAAAATATAAATTACAGTAAAAAAGTTATTTTAATATCAGCAACCCCACTAAATAACAAGCCGCAAGACATAGCAAATCAGCTTTATTTGTTTCAAAGCAAGCGAAAAAGCACGATAGACTCATTTCCCAACTTAGAAAGCTTCTTCGCAAAGATAGACAAAGAGTATAAAGAAATCATAAAAAACAACAAAGATGACATAAACAAAACACTAACGCCAAAACAAATGGAGCAGTTAAGAGAGCTTTCCAAACGAGTCAGGGAAAATATACTTAGAGAGGTTATGGTTCGTCGGACTAGAACGGATATTCAGACGATAGAACGATATAGGGATGATATAGAAGTTCAAGGGCTGACTATCCCGCATATCAACGAAGTAAAAGAGCTAGAATACTATCTAAACCCCATACAGTTTGCCGCATTTGACAAATCTATAGACACAATCACCAAAAAACTCAACTATTCAAGATATAAAGCATTGGCATATATGACCCAAAGCGCTCAAGACTCTTTCGGTGATTTTGCAGAGGGCTTTTTGTCTCAGAGCGCATCCGCTTTGTCTAGTATTATGCAGATTTTGCTAGTGAAGCGTCTTGAGAGCTCATTTTGGGCGTTCAAATCATCAATAAGAAGACAGCGAAACAATCTCAAACGCTTTATGGATATGTTTGAAGACGGTAGAGTCTTAATACCTACAAAAAAATTTGACCTTTATGAACTTTTGGAAGACAACGAGGATAGTTTTGAAGAGCTAGTAGACTCTCTGATTGAGAGCGACAAAGCAAAGGTCTTTTCAAAAAGCGATTTTAAAGACGGGTATTACGAGCTACTACAAGAGGATTTAAAAAATCTATCGGAGCTTGTAGCTTGCTGGGATGAAATAGAGGAAGACCCGAAGCTAGATAGATTTAAAGAGATATTGGCAACCCACAAAAAAGATAAGGTTGTCGTGTTCACGGAGTCCAAAGAGACGGCGGTGTATCTACAAAACAATATATCTGGCAACAAGATATTGGTAGTGCACGGCGGCAATAGGGATAAGCTAAAGGATGTCATTCGAGATAACTTCGATGCAAACCACGACACAAAAAAAGACGACTACAATATCATAATATCCACCGATACGCTTAGCGAGGGCGTCAATATGCACCGTAGTAATATCATCTACAACTACGACATTCCATGGAATTCGACTAGGCTAATGCAAAGAATAGGGCGTATTAACCGTATAGGAACGACGCATTCGCAGATACATATATTCAATTTTAAGCCGACGGCTCAAAGCGAAAACCTAATAGAGCTATCCAAAAAAGCATATATCAAGCTTCAGACATTCCACCACTCTCTCGGTGAGGATAGCAAGATTTATACAAAAGACGAAGAGGTAGAGAGTATGACTTTGTTTGAGGATAGGGCGGAATCTCAGCTAGATGAAGAACTGTTGTATTTGGAGCAGATAAGAAGTTTCAGGGAGGCAAACCCAAATACTTTCAATCAGATAACCAAAATGCCGAAAAAAATGAGGGTACAGAGAGCCGCAAAAGATGAGGCGGCAAAAAGCTATGTATTTATCAAAAATAGCGATTCAAAAAACTACTATTTTGTCTCAGGCGGCAGATGTGCCCCCGCAAACTTCGTAGAAATGGCAAAAGCCCTAGAGGCGGATAGAAGCGAAAAAGCCGTGCTTCCGATACATTCGCAGCATTATGATGATGTTGCTATGGCAAACAAGGCTTTTGAAACGGAGCTGTACAGCATAATAAGTAGCGGACAAAATATCAGAGTAGACAATGCGCTAGACAAAAAGAGCATGACGCTCATCAAATCTTGGAGAGATAAAGAGTTTATATCCGTAGATATGTATGAGACGCTTGATAAGTTGATAAAAGAGGGCAGGTATCTAAATCTATCAAAAGATATAGGCAAAATACAAAAAACGGCAAAACCGTATGAGATAATGCCAAAAGTAGAAGAGCTGCTAAACAAGTACGGTCTCGGAGAAAACGAGGAAAATTCCGATAAAATCGACGGAAAAATAGATATTATTCTCAGCGAAAGCTTTGTGTAAGGGCGTTTGAATGGATTTAAGAGAGTTTCTCAAAAGCAGATTTGACAAAGACAAATTCATAGAGTTTTTGTCTCACCGTTTTTACGGTTTTGAGGCAAACATTGCAGGCGATGAGTTTTTGGGAAGCGTCAAGCTTGATGACCGCAAGGAGATTGGGTTTTTTGTTTTTAAGATTGATGATAATAAAGATATAGAAAACGCCAGGGTTTCGTACAACACGGAGCTCAAAGACTACGCCAAAGAGTATATGCTAGATAGCGCTATAGGAGTCTTTTATAACTCCAAAGACGTATGGAGACTATCTTTTATCCGCTTTAGCTACGACGACAAAAACAAACAACAAGTAAGCAATCTCAAAAAATTTACATTTGTGCTTGGCATACCTGCTATCAATACGGCATACAATCAGCTAAAAGAGCTCAAATATCCAAATACAAAAGCTCTTGAAAGCGCCTTTGGCGTGGAGAAAGTATCAAACGAGTTTTTTGCCAAATATAGAGGACTGTTTGAGCGACTAAACGAAAATATATCAGACCAAATGGCGCTCTTTGGCAATGAAGATGGCTTACACGCTTTTTCAAAAAAGCTTCTCGGACGAATAGTGTTTTTGTATTTTTTGCAAAAAAAAGGGTGGCTAGGTGTTCCAAAAGGCGAACAATGGGGTGATGGCGATAGAAATTTTGTAAGCAATTTGTTCAAAAAAAATAGTAAAGAGTTTTATGCAAAAAAACTCTCCCCGCTTTTTTTTGACACGCTCAATCAGCAGAGACCAAACGACTATTCTGACATTTTTGATTGTCGTATTCCATTTTTAAACGGCGGTTTGTTCGACAAAAACGCCGCATACGACGAAAGAATCTTTATCGGCGATGAGATTTTTGGAGAGATATTCGATACTTTTGACGGTTACAACTTTACTATCATAGAAGACTCCTCCGATGAGAGCGAGGTAGCTATCGACCCTGAGATGCTGGGGCGAGTATTTGAAAATCTGCTTGAGGAGAACTACCGCAAAGGCAAAGGAGCATTCTATACTCCAAGGGAGATAGTCGGCTATATGTGCAGACAATCTATCAAAGAAAAGCTCATTCAGACATTTGAAAAAGAGTGGATAGAGAGACTGATAAACAAACAAGAGACGGACAATCCATATATACGAAAAAATGCTAATGAGATAAAGCAAGCCGTACTAAATATCAAAGTTTTAGACCCCGCTATAGGAAGCGGCGCATTCCCTATGGGGATGCTCCAAACAATGATAGAGATGCTCTCAAATATTGATAAAGCGGCAGATAAAGCACAGCTAAAAAGAAGCGTAATAGAAAACTCCATATACGGCGTAGATATAGACTCTGATGCGGTAGAGATAGCAAAGCTAAGATTTTGGCTCTCTCTGACGGTAGACGAAGAGAGCCCAAGCCCACTGCCAAATCTAGACTTCAAGATAATGCAAGGCAATAGCCTCATAGAGACTATCAACGGCTTCTCACCTATACCGCCGGATATTTACAGCAAGACGGAGCAAAAACCAAAAGACCTCTTTGGCTCACAAGAACAAACACTGCTCGATGAAAAACTGTTTGATAAACTGACAAAAAAAATTCATAAATTTTACGGCGATACGACAGGTGCACAAAAACAGTCCGATAAAGACGAGATAAAGTCGCTAATTAGACAAATCATCAATGGATATTTGGATGCAAAAAAGGCGGAATACGCCGCCAGAGAAAAAGACTTTATGCTCAGCAAAGAGTCAAATAAGAAAAAAATTGCTGACGCCATGGGTAACCTAACGGACAACATATTGACCGCCGAGAGAATACTAACCGAAATGCTAAAAAACAATTTCCAAACAAAAGAGCTGTTTTTGTACAAGCTGTTTTTTGGCGAAGTGTTACGAGAAGGTGGTTTTGATATCGTGATAGGCAATCCGCCATACATCAGACAAGAAAAAATAAAAGAGCTAAAACCAAAGCTAGAGATAGAAAAATACCAAAGTTACAACGGTACGGCAGACATCTATGTATATTTTTTTGAGCAAGGGTATAGACTGCTAAAAGAAGACGGCGTGTTAAGTTTTATCACCTCAAACAAATACACGAGAGCCAAATACGGCAAAGAATTTCGAGATTTTGTTCTCAAAAACACTCAACTGCTAGAATATATAGACTTTAACGGCGTGAAGGTATTTGAATCGGCAACAGTGGATACAAGCATACTCAGTTTCAAAAAAACAAAAAAATCAGAGAAGTTTTTGTATTGTGACATTGGAGCCGACTACAAGGGCGAAGAGTTAAGAAGTTACTGTGACAAAAACGGTTTTGGCTACTCTCAAAGCGACCTAAGCGCTGAGAGCTTCACATTTGCCAATCCAAAAGAGTTAAAAGTCAAAAAGAGAATAGAGGAGATAGGAACGCCGCTAAAAGAGTGGGATATAAAAATATATCGTGGGATTTTGACGGGTTTTAATGAAGCGTTTACTATTGACTCTAAAATACGAGATGAGCTAGTTGCTAAAGACCCAAAATCAGCCGAAATTATCAAGCCGATGCTTAGAGGGCGAGACATTAAGCGATATAGTTATGAATGGGCTGGTTATTGGCTTATCAATGTACACAATAATCCACCCATAAAAATAGATGAATATCCAGCCGTCAAGGAGCATTTGGATGGATACTATCCACAATTAGCAAAAAGACTCGACCAAGGGGTTACGCCTTATAACCTAAGAAATTGTGCCTATTGGCAAGAATTTGAAAGCGAGAAGCTTTTATGGGCTGATTTGTCTAGAAGCGGAAATTCTTTTGTATATGATGATAAGAAAATGTTTCTCCAAAACACTGGTTACATTATGACTGGCAGGTCTCTAAAATATCTTAATGCAATTCTTGACTCAAAACTTATTTTGTATTATTTTGACTCAATAAACCAGAAATTAGATGAAACAGGCTGGAGATGGATTAACCAATATGTAGAACGCCTTCCGATTCCACAAATCTCCGAACCAGACCAAAAACCGTTTGAGGTTTTGGTGGACTACATCATCTTTGCCAAAGCAAACGCACTTGAGATGGAGGCGAAGTTTTTTGAATCCGTCATAGATGTGATGGTGTACGGGCTATACTTTGAAGAGTCGATGAAAAAGGCTGACTGCTTCATAAACGACGAAGTAAAGTTACTGCTAGAAAACTGCACAGATATAAAAGAGGCATACAAAGTATTCAAAGAGAACAAAACCGTAATGCGAGGGCTAACATACAGCCGAACCGTCGAAGAGGTCAAGATAATCAACGGAGCAAAAGATGATTAAGATAAACAAGATAAAACTTCAAAATTTTCGGTTTTTTGCGGATGATGAACAAAACAATACATTTGAGATAGATGGGCAAAATGCGCTTATCTACGGCGAAAACGGAAGCGGCAAAAGCTCTCTTTTTAAAGCTTTTGAGTTTTTGTCTACGCCGTCTATATCTATCGATGCTTTTAGAGAACAGAAAAATATTTTCAAAAGCAATGACGAGACATATCTTGAGTTTGAATTTTCAAACGATGAGACTCTCAGAATCGACGAAGACCATTTGAGTTTGGACGGAAGTTATAACTTTATAGAAAAACTCTCAGTATCAAGACCGCTGCTAGATTACAAAAGCCTCCTACAGATCACCTATGAAGGGCCGCCCCAAGGCTTAGCTACAGAAAAAAACCTCTACAGTTTTTTTGATAAAATCCTTGAGGACTATCCGATAGAGAATGATAAAACGCTAAAAGACCTAAAAGGGCAAGCGTATTTTGACGAGTACAAGAGAATTATCGAGGAGGATTTGTTTGAAAATATAAATACTATGCTTGAAAAATTCAAACATGATTTCAAAATTATCGACATAATATTTGACAGCTTCGATAAAACCGTATTTTTAAAAATTGATTTTTTCGACCAAGATATTGGCAAGTATCATCTATTTTTGAACGAAGCGAGACTCTCCGCTCTTGCGATGAGCGTATATTTTGCGATAATCAAAAAACAGTTTGGACTACTAGATAGCGATAGTCTCAAAATACTCGTCTTAGATGACCTGCTTATCAGCCTCGATATGAATAATCGCATGAATTTGATTGATATACTAAAAAGTGAATTTGGCGATTATCAGATTTTCTTTTTTACGCACGATAAGGGGCTGTTTGAGGTTTTCAAAGACAAAATGAATTGGAAGGCTTTTGAGATATATACCGATAAATGTAGCAATGGACATGAGATACCATTTATAAATCCGTCAGAATCATACAAAGAAATTGCGCAAAGACATTTTGACAATAGGGATTATCCCGCTTGCGCAAATTATCTTAGAAAAGAAGTTGAGAGATTGGCACATAGCTATTTAGGTCTGAGAACATTGGATGGAGCATTGCATAGTGTAAAAATAAAAGATAATTATGAAGAGCTGGAAAAGTGCTTCCCAAAATTAGTTGGGGCGTTAAAAGGATTTGAAAATTGCCATAGAATACCGGAAGGACAACGAGAACAAAAATGCGTTGAATTTGCAAATATTGTTTTGCAAGCTGTGGAAGAGATAAAAAAGCTATTTGAGCAAGATAGATTCCATGACATAAATAGTATCAAGGATAGGATATTAAACCCACAGTCTCACGCCGATGAGTCACAACCTCTGTATAGAAGAGAATTGGAAGATGCGATAAGGGCTGTTGAGGCTTTAGGGGCGCTTTTATTGCAATAATTTTTATATTGACAAGCCTGTCATTTATATATATAATTTAAAACAGTTTATATAAAAGGCTTTGTCATGATAACGGTAGGAATAGGGGAGATTCAAAAGAATATATCTATTTTGAGCAAGGTAACCGATGTGCTTGAGATAGTGGATAAGCGCAAAAATCAAAAGATAGCCGTCGTATACCCAATCAAAAAACACTCCGCCATAGAGAGCCTAGCCGGAAAATACAAGGGCAAAGTGCCGCCTATTGCCGACTTAGACGCCGCCAAAGAGTCGGCGATGATGGAGGCTATGAGGGCGAAATATGTATCTCATTGATGCAAATATCATCGTCAGATTTTTGACGGCAGACCATGAAGAGCGCTTCCAAAAAGCAAAAGAAATACTGCTAAAAGTAGAATCCAGAGAGATAGAGGCGGAGATACTAGATGGCGTGCTTGCCGAGATTTATTTTGTGCTCCTAAAAGTATACGGACTGCCAAAACAGAGCATCATAGGTGACCTCAAAACGGTGATGAGTCTTGACGGCATAGTGGGCGATAACAAAATCATACTTTTTGAGGCGCTAAACATACTGGAACGCAAAAATATCGACTTTGTAGACGCCCTCATTTGCGCCAAAGCCAAACTCCAAAACTATGACATATTGAACTTCGACAACGACCTCAAAAAGTGCGTCAAATAGCTATCTCCCATAATGATACCGACAAGCTAATATATGCACCTCATCGTCTTTTATGGCATACACTAGCCGATGTTCGCCGTCTATCCGCCTGCTCCAAAAACCGCCTAGATCAAACTTTAGAGCCTCAGGTTTGCCAATTCCGTCAAATGGATTTCGCTCTATATCTTTGATGAGAGTATTGATTCGTTTGAGCGTTTGCTTGTCTGTCTGTTGCCAATATAGATAGTCCTCCCATCCGTTTGGATGAAACACTATTTTCACTATATATCAGCCAAATTTTTTTCCATGCCGCCGCTATTTTTGAAGCTCTCTATGCTTTCAAAAAGTCTTTTGGCGTTTGCGGGGGAGCTAAGTAGATATGCGGTTTCTTTGAGTGCGCTGTAGTCTTCTAGGGAGAGTATGACGACATTGGAGCCGTCTTTGTCGTTTACGATGTACTCGTCGTGGTTTTGACACACCTCTTTCATTATCGATTTAAGGTTATTTCTAGCTGTTGAGTAGTTTACGGCTTGCATATTAAAACCTTGTTTTTGCTTGATTTTAGCAAAATTGACAAGATGTTGTCAATTATTTGGTAAGCTCCCCAAACTTCCCTCTAAACTTCACCACCTTTGGCGCAACAACAGCCATACAATATCCCGCTTCCGGATTGTTTGCAAAGTAGTTTTGATGATACTTTTCTGCTTCGTACCAGTTTTTCAGAGGCTCTATCTCGGTTACTATCGGCCCCGCAAACATCCCTTTGGCTTTAGCTAGGCTTGCCACTATGACGGCTTTTTGCGCTTCATCTGCATAATATACCCCGCTTCTATACTGCGTACCCGTATCTGCGCCTTGACGATTTAGTGAGGTCGGGTCGTGGATGTGCCAGAAAACTTCCAATATTTTCTCTACGCTTACGACATCTTCGTCATATTCTATCTTGACCGCTTCGGCATATCCGGTATTTCCTCTGCACACCGCTTCATATGTCGGGTTTTGTGTGTTGCCGTTGGCGTAGCCGCTTGTCGCTTTTTTGACGCCTCGCATACCGCTATATACGGCTTCAATACACCAAAAACATCCGCCTGCCAAAGTAATCTCTTTTAATGCCATACACTCCCCTTAATATAAATTTACAAACTTAACACAAACTTAACACTTCAAAGTTACAAAACACTCTTATTAATTTTTTAAAAGGATTTTTCGGTGTCACTTCTATCAAGAAATTTATCACTTTTAGCTTTTCTGGTTGCCTCGGCTACGGCTGCCGAAAATTTGGGAAATATTACCATAGATTCTACCACTATAGACGACCGCTTTCACGCTAAAAAAACGGAGGTTTCGACGGCATCGACGATTAGCGGCGAAGAGGTTGACAATGCTCATGTGGAAAATATCCAGCAGGTACTCCAAAAAATACCCGGCATCACGACGGATGTGCAAAATGCCAATCAGGTAAAAATACACATAAGGGGCGTTGAAAATCAACGATATATGGGCGAGAAGCCTGGCGTTGCGGTTGTAATAGACGGCGTGCCTGTGTTTGAGAGAACGGGTGCGGTCAATATCGACCTGGACGATATAGAGTCCATCAAAGTCGTAAAAGGCGGCGCATCTTATCTATTCGGCGAGGATGCTTTGTCGGGCGCCGTTATCATTACCACAAAAAGAAATGCCAGACACGCGGTGACGGCTTTGTACGAGGCAGGTAGCTTCAACTATCATAAGCTTATGGCGGAGGTCGGGCATACGACGGACAAATATAGTTTTAGACTGCAAGCAAGCGAGAGAAAAAGCGACGGATATTGGGCAAACTCTGATTATCAGACTAGATACCTAAACGGTAAATTCCAATATTTTATAGACAATACGAGCGATGTAACGGTAGGGTTTGAAAAATCATCCAGAGAAAAAGATTCACACGGTACGGTCGGCGGCATAACGCAAGCCCAAAACGACCCGAAAAGCGAGTCCACCGCAAACGGCGCAGGTAGGGACTATACGAGAATGTACGATGTGGATTTGCTGAAGCTGTATGCGACATATAGCAAGGATTTTGATTCAAAAGCCAACTTTATGTTAAATGGGTATTACTACGGCGATAAAACCAAATATGTGTCCGCCCCTCAAAACTATACGGCCACAGGCGCTGTCGTAACATCAGAGGATGCGTATACGACCAAAAACGACTATTCGCAAGCGCAAAAAGGTATTAAAAGCGAGTTTAGAAAATCAGGAGATGTTGCGGCTTATATGCTGGGGCTTGATCTTAGAAACAACAGTTACAAAAACATAACCTCATATATTACCAGTTTTAAGACATCGCCGTTTAGTCCTACCGTCTATAGAGCCGGAACGACAACTGGTGACAACAAAACGACCGAAGAGGTATATGCTCCGTATGCAGAGGTCAAATATGCCGTTTCTGATAAGTTTACGGTGACCATAAACGGAAGGCATGATAGTGTTAAATACAAGTATGACGACTACAACAATAGGCAACTATTAAGAAGCGATTTTAGCGTTTGGTCGCATAGACTGGGAGCCGCATATCAAGTTACGCCTGAAGCGACTATATTTTTCAACCGCTCAACAGGGTTTCGTACGCCTAGCGTAGAGCAGCTATATGCGGGGACTACGAGCCTTAACGCACAGACGGAAAATAATCCTGATTTAAAGCCGGAACACTCGATAAACTACGACATCGGGGTGCGTGGAGAGTTGCAAACTTCGCTTGGCAAACAATCATACGAGGCGACAATATTTTTGCTTGATAGGAAAAACTACATATCATCTATTCTTGGAGATTATTCTTCTTCGACTGCCACAAACCATCAAAGATACGAAAATGTGGGCGGTATGAGAAGCAAAGGGTTTGAGCTTAGCCTAAGCAGCGACAACAAAAAACCGGTATGGATGGAGTTGGCGTACACTTACCTAGATGCTAAATTTACGGAGTTTGATAGCTATTATCTTGGTCTTGGAAGCCCGTATGCCGCCGGATACTCGCAGTCACGCTACTCTCTTGCCGGCAAGGTAATACCAAGAACAAGCAAAAACACCGTGGATGTGACTCTAAGCGGTCGCGCCGGAGCAAATACGATAGTTGGTCTTGAGTATCTATACAAATCCGACTACTACGCTGATGAGATAAATCAGCTCAAGATGGACAGCTACAATGTGTTTAACCTCATAGCTAGACACACTCACAAAATAGGCAAACTGACTTTTGAGGCGTTTGCAAGAGTAGATAATCTATTTGACAAACAATATATATCAAACGCAAGAGCAAGCAACGATCGCAACTATGACAGAGTTTACAATTATGAAGATATTACAGCTACCGTAAATCCTGGGCGTGTCTGGACTGCCGGACTCTCTATGAAATTTTAAGGAGTCGCAATGAGATATACACTACTTGCAATCTTATTGGCATCCTCGGCGTGTTTCGCCTCCGGCGGCATACACTGGGAGCCGTGTAAACAGCACGCAAAAGAGCAAAATAAAACCTCCGGCAAACACTCGATGCACGGGGGGGCTACTATGCTAGCTCTGAGCGGCGCAGAGGATAAGAATATATCAGCTTCATATCTTCTACCAGACCTTAGCACGGCAAACGCCGAGCTTAAAGAGGGGATGATAATCCCAAAAATCAATATGGGCGGCTACTACGCCCTTACGGCGCTTAGCGTGGATGTGAACGGTAGCGATTTTGCTATCAGGTATCTAAGCGCAAACGGCAAGCCTACCAAAATTTCTCCATCGAAGCTAACGAATAAGCAAAAAAATATTTTAGAGATACTCCCAAACCCGCTCCCAAGAGAACACGATAGATATACGGCTTCAAAAGAGTACGGCTTTGTCGTCTCATATAATGGCAAGCCGCTTGAGGGCGCAGATGTCATGTTTACGATAGGTGACGATAAATTTACCATCAAAAGTGCCGACAAAGGTATTTTAAAAGTGGCTTTGCCAAATAATTTTAGCGATGTTACGCCTGAAAAAAGAGAGAGTAAAGAGTTTGTTTTGAGCGTGTCAAAAGAGGACGGCGGCAAAACCTATACGGCGTCTCTTAGCGCTCCTTATTATCCAAATGCAAATGACTGGTGGCAGTCGCAATATCTTGGCTTTGGCGGTATGGCGCTAGGCTTTTTGGGTGGACTTGCGCTTTATATGAGAGCTAGAAAGGATAACAAATGAGCGAAAAACTACTTACCGTAACGGCGCTACGCCGCACAATTCAGCTTTTTGCTCTTGTGTTTTTCGTATATGGGGCATATATATTTAATACTTTCTATACCGGCGACAAGCTGACTCAGGCTCTTCCGGCGCTCTCTTGCGCATACGATATGAAGGGCGGCGACTACTGTGCGCTCATACCGCTTCAACATCAGATAGACCATAGGGTTTCTGGCGTGTTTAACGGAAGCGTTGACATCATGGGCGGCATCATGCCGACAGCTATTACACTGGCTACCGTCGCCCTGCTTGTGCTTGTGCTTAGCAAGGCGTTTTGCGGTTGGATGTGTCCACTCGGGTTCTTCCAAGAGCTTGTAAATATGATAGGCAAAAAGCTCGGCTTCAATCAGACGCAGACGCTCTCCCTTGAGGCTACAAAGAAATTTACGATTGCCAAATGGGCTATTTTGCTGCTTCTCGTGCTTATTTTTCCGCTACTTACGGGGCTTGGATTTCTCTCGCATGCATGGGGTTCGCCGTACTGCTCTATCTGTCCTAGCCGTATACTCACCACGCTACTTACCGGGGATGCTTCGCAGGTGTATGTATCTACGGCGGGCGCTTCGTATTTTGCCCTCTCTTTGATAGCGGATATGCTGTTTGGGCTTATGATAGCTCTCGCTTTGTTTGTTCGTCAACCGTTTTGTCGTATCTGTCCGATACTCCCGCTTCAAAGCGTATTCAAAAAGATTGGACTGCTTAGATTGGTTAAAAACAACTCGTCGCATTGCGAGGGTTGCGGTCAGTGCGTCAAGGCGTGCCCGATGGATATTCACGCTCTTTGTAATAGCGTAGAAAAACCAAAAAACATTACCTTAACGGATTGTACACTGTGCGCTAGATGCGTCGAGTTTTGCCCGCATGAGGGCGTGCTTAGCGTCAAATACGCTCCGCTAACGCTGTTTGGCTCTTCAAAAGAGTACTTCAAAAAAAGAGTCAAAATAGAAAAATGGTGGGTTAAGTAGTGGATTTTGCTCTCATATTTACCCTTTTTGTCGGCGCGCTTAGCTTTGGGGCATCGGGGTGTCTTATCGGCTGTATGCCGATACTCTCTCCGTTGGTAGCCTCAACCGCCCTCAAAAATGAGAATATGAGAGTGTGGCTGGCGAGTCTGGCAATGGGGAGAGTGGCGGGATATATGTCTATAGCCGTTTTGTCGTTTGCGGGGCTTGGATATATCAAAAGCCTGCTAGGTAGCACCGAGTCCATATCAAAATTTTTTGGCGCTTTTGTAATTTTGGTATCGATTATCCTGCTTGTGCAAGCTTTTTATCCGTTTTTCCACAAGTGCGGCGCAAAGGGTAAAAGCTTCGTATCGCCTTTTGGCATAGGTCTTGGGCTCTCTTTTTCATTTTGTCCTGCCGTATTGCAACTTGTCTCAATATCCGGCGCCTCAAATAGCATCGCTTTTTCCTTGTTATGCGGCGCTGTTTTTGGCGTTGGCGTATCCGTCGTGCCTACTCTTTTTTACGGATTTGCTCTCTATCCGCTCATCAAAAACGGCGTCATAGAGTTAATGCGCTACAAAAAAACACTAGAGATAGCCTCGGCTTTGCTACTTGCCGTTACCGGCGTAGCTATATTTTTTGGATTACTTAGGATATGAATATGGGAAACTTAATAAAACAACTCGTTGAGTATGGAATACTCGGAATTTTGGGCGTTATGAGCCTTATTATCGTCTATGTCGCCGTTGAGAGGTGGTCATACTATAAGAGCCTTAATACCTCAAAGTTTGGCTCAAAAGAAGAGCTTGAATTTGCGCTTACAAAAAATCTGACGCTTTTGTATACAATAGGAGCAAACGCCGTATATGTCGGCTTGCTCGGTACGGTTCTCGGTATTATAGGCACTTTTGCGGCGATAGGCGAGGGCGGGGCGATTGACGCTAAGGCCATCATGTCGCATCTCTCATACACGCTTATCGCCACGGCGGCGGGACTTGTGGTGGCCATTCCGTCAATGGTGTTTTACAACGCACTCGTGAGAACGGGCGATAGGCTAATGCTGGAGTGGGGGCAAAGCCGTGGGGCTTAAGGTAAAACGCTTTGACGGTATAGCGATAGTTCCTTTTATAGACATCATGCTTGTGCTTGTCGTGCTGGTGCTTAGCCTCTCCACTTTTATAGCCGAGGGTGAGATACCAGTATCTTTGCCAGACGCAAAAAGCCAAAGTAGGGAGCAGACAAAGCCTGTGACGCTAACTATAAAGGCTACGGGCGAGCTGTATTATGAGCAAGATAGAGTAGGGCTGGATGAGCTTGATAAAAGAGCGGCGCTTATCGCAAAAGATAGCTCTGTTGTCATCAAAGCGGATAGGCTGACAGACTTTGAGAAGTTCACGCAGGTGGCGGGTATCTTAAACAGCCACGCTATACAAAAAGTCTCAATAATAACGGTAAAAAACTAACATGAAAAATACAAAAGCATGGGGCGTCTCCATAACTCTGCATACGGCTATAGCGGCGGCGTTTTTTGTAAGTTTTTCTTTTAGCCACGAACTGCTAAAAAAAGACGACAGCAAGGAAGAGCAGAAACTACAGATAGAGTCTGTCTTTGTGAGTGAAACGCCGATAGAAAATCCAAATCCAAAGCCAGAGCAAAAACAGCCGAAACAACCGTCGAAAAAAGAGGAGATAAAAGAGCAAAAAGAGACACCGATAAAAGCGGCTCAAAATACTCAACCCCAAAAAACCTCCGCACAAGAACAAACAAAAGAGGAGAGCGTTGCTGTTTCACCCCCTGCCACTCCAAAAAAACAGTCATATTCCGAAAACGACAAAAAACAGTTTTTGGCGGCGCTAAGGCAAGCCATCGCAAAAAATATCGTTTACCCCGAGACGGCGCGCAGAAGAAGTTTGAAGGGTGATGTAGATGTTAGTTTTGTCCTAAACCAAAACGGCGTACCGGGAAATATAAAAATACAAAGCGGGCATCAGGTGTTTCACAAGGCGGCGATAGAGGCGGTCTCAACTACAAAAATAACGCCGCCACAGTCGGTGTCGCTACCGATAGAGTTGACGCTGACGCTCTCGTTCGAGCTTGACAGGGCATAAACCCTAATGCAGAATAAATGCCTCATCCCCGAAGCTTATCTTTTGCCCTTCGCCTAGCGTTGGCTTAACTTGGTTTTTGCCAAAAAGCATGGCGATAGATGAGCCCATCTCAAATCTTCCTATCTCCTCGCCTTTTTTGAGGTACACATCTTCATAATAATATGCGGCTATCGTTTCTTTGTCGGCGTTTGTTTTGATACGCTCATCCCATTCGATGACTATTCTGCCGACATTCAAAGCGCCCACAAATACCATGTAGAAGACCCCAAATGAAGCCTCAAGTGCCAGCACGACTCTTTCGTTTTTAGCAAAAAGAGCGTCTATGGTATTTAACGCAGGGTCATTGACCGGATAGAGGGCTCCCGGGATATGAAGGGCGTAGAGTACTTTTGCGTCGCACGGAGCGTGAAATCTATGGTAGTCTTTTGGCGAGAGATATAGATTTGCAAAGACCCCGCCCTCTAGCAAAGCGGCTTTTTCATCCGAGTTTAATAGCTCTGATACGGAGTAGCTTTTGCCTTTTATTTGTAGTATCTGCCCGTTTTCTATAGTTCCGAAGTTTGTCACCCTGCAGTCCGCCGGAGATACTAGTGAGTTTGTGTCACCTTTTAGTTCCCGCGGCTTTATGAGTTTTCTTGTAAATAGCGCATTCAGACTTTTGTAGCTCTCAATCGGCTCATGTTCATCTAGTGATATATTAAAAATCTTGGCGTATGTTTTATTGATGAAATTTTGCAGTGAAGGTGAAAATTGCGCATCGGCAAAAGAGCCGAATTTTTGAGAGATAAAGTGTGAAATCATTATTTAATGACCTGTGTTGAATTTTTTTTGTTGTTATATTAGTAAAGTGGCAGTTCTATCAAAAACTCCGCTCCGTTTTCTATATTTTTGGCGCTTATTTTGCCGTCCATTTTTTCTTCTATTATTACTTTTGCAAGCGATAAGCCTATGCCTGTGCCTTTAAGACCTTTTGTGCTGACGAACGGGTCGAAGATGCCCGGCAAAATGGCGGCAGGTATTCCGCCGGCATTGTCGGTTATGGTCAAAAAAATTGCGCCTTCTTCTTTGCCTGCGTTGATGTTAATGCGGCGATTTGCGATTT
>JFJP01001800.1_pt1 | contig 29204 bp, 26 predicted proteins | sample 431651 | NCBI WGS metagenome assembly JFJP01 (sample SAMN02602958, study PRJNA72255) | Microbial mat metagenome, whole genome shotgun sequencing project. | biome: fresh water; feature: sink hole; material: water; isolation source: purple microbial (photo- and chemosynthetic) mats found in... | reverse complement strand
TCCAGACTAAATTCGCGAGGTCAACAGGTTTACGGAATATGACCCATGGTAGTGGCGATAAAGCTCGGTTACCGCTTTGTCGTCACCTTGGCCGATTCGGTTCAGCAGGCCGGCAAGTTTGTCGGGAGGCAGGTCGGTCATGGGGGAAAGTTAGCGCAGGTCGGCCTTCCAGCCGGCTTTGCTCGCGGCAAGCAGTGCATTCCAATCATCAGGCGGATGTCCTTGCTTGAGCATTTTCTGGAAGACAACGTAAGGATCGGTTTTGCTGCCGGAGGAGCGCAGTGTGTGCTCGTCGTTGATCCAGGCAAAGATGATGATCCGGGTTTTTGAGTCGAAGCGGAAGAACAGGCGGAAGCGACGACCGATCTTGGCACGCCGCCAGTGCCGAAAGGCAGGCCCCATGGTGTTGCCTTGCCGATACTCATCCCGGCCGGGGTCGCCCGGCACGACTTCAAAGATCAATTCGGTCAGCGCATTGAACAGCTTGACGTTGGCGTTCGACTCGCTCGCCACAGGGTCTTGCGCCCTGGTTCGTTCGACGGCGGCATGCAGTTTTTGCAGTTGCTCGATCAGGCAGTCATGGAAGAGCAGGTTCCACCCGTGACGCTGAATCACAGTGCGACGTCGCCCACGATGTCTTCGTGGATATCAACCTGCTTGCCGAGAGTGGCCAGCATCGCGCGCGCCAGGTCGTCGGGCAGAGTGGTGATGTGCCGGCCGGACTCGATGTCTTTTTCCAGAAGGCCGAGAAAGCTCGCGATGGCAGGGTCTTCGTGTTGCTCATCCACTACACGCGTAACAATCACGCGATCTCCCTCGAGATCGAACGCAAGCTTTCCGCCAAAATCCACGCTGAGCGCTTGACGAATGGGCTTGGGCAGGGTGATCTGTCCTTTGGACGTGAGCGTGGCTACTTCGTGAATGGTGATCATGGGGCGCCTCCTTGGTGTTGGCTTTTATGGTAAGGAATAGTCCTTACCGTGTCAATATGAACCCAAATTGATGTGCCGACGACCAGGCGGGTAGCTTCGGCCGATAAGCGAGCGGAGCAGTGAAAATGTCGAGCGGCAGCTTCCGGATCAGTTACCCGCCATTGGAGGCGCACGAAATTCAAGTGCCGCTATGCCCGCTTGTGGCTGGTAGCACTCATTCAACGGCAACCCCGCAAAGCTGCCGTTGGGGGTACAGATGGCTCGGTCATCGTATGGCGGCGGATGCCGAAGGGACAGTTAGGTATCCCAGCGGGGAAAATAAAAAGCCGATCTCAGTGATCGGCTTTTTATTATGCTAAGTTGATAGAGTTCCCACGAAATCTAGACAATTGGGAAAAATCTAAATGTTCGTGGGATCCTACATCTTCAAACGTCGATATTGCGGGCGTAAAGTGCGTTCGATTCGATGAAGGCGCGGCGCGGTTCAACATCGTCGCCCATCAGGGTGGTAAAGATTTCGTCGGCCGCGATGGCATCGTCGATCTGCACCTTGAGTAGCCGCCGAACAGCCGGGTCCATGGTGGTTTCCCACAGTTGCTCGGGGTTCATTTCGCCAAGACCCTTGTAGCGTTGCTTCGCGAGGCCGCGCTCGACTTCGTTCAACAGCCAGGTCATGGCATCGGCGAAGCTGGTTACGCTCTGCGATTTTTCGCCGCGTCGGATAGTGGCGCCGCCCGCTGTTGCGTCAATGAGTCCGGCGATCAGCTGCGCGGTTTTGCGTAGTTGGAGGTAGTCGCCCGAGTGCATGAAATCTTCGTCGATGTGACCGACTCGGAGGTTGCCATGGCGCATTTTCTCGATCCGCAGCCGCCACTTTTCCGATTTTTCGTGGAATTCCGCGGCAATGCGCAGGGTGGTGGGCAAATGACGCGCCAAGGCAGTCGCGCTGGCCAGGGCGACGCCCTCGTCGACCAGATCGAGCGGAATGTCGTTGGCCAGCAGGGCGTGCAACACTTCGGCATCGATGAAGTCGGACAGCCGCTTGACGACAGCTTCGGACAACAGGTAACCGCGGGCCAGTTCGCCGAGAGCCTCGCCTTCGATGGCCGGCGCGCCGAATTTCGGCGTGAGCGCGGCGCCATCGAGCGCGAGCTTCAGCAAATGCTGGTTGAGCGCCTGGTCATCCTTGATGTAGAGCTCGCTGCGGCCGTGCTTGATCTTGTAGAGCGGCGGCTGGGCGATGTAGATGTGGCCGCCTTCGACCAGATCGGGCATCTGCCGGTAGAAGAAGGTCAACAACAACGTCCGGATATGAGCGCCATCGACGTCGGCGTCGGTCATGATGATGATGCGGTGGTAGCGCAGTTTTTCTGGCTTGTAGTCTTCCTTGCCGAAGCCGCAACCCAGCGCGGTGAGCAGGATGACGATCTGCTCGGAGGCGATGACTTTGTCCAGCCGCGCCTTTTCGACGTTGAGCACCTTGCCACGCAGGGGCAGGATCGCCTGGAACTTGCGGTCGCGACCCTGCTTGGCGGAACCACCGGCGGAATCGCCCTCGACGATGTAAAGCTCGCACAGGGCCGGGTCTTTTTCCTGGCAGTCGGCCAGCTTGCCGGGCAGGCCGATGTTGTCGAGCACGCCCTTGCGGCGGGTCATGTCGCGGGCCTTGCGCGCCGCTTCGCGGGCACGCGCCGCTTCGACAATCTTGCCGGTGATGACCTTGGCGTCACCCGGTCTTTCGAGCAGATACTCGGAGAGCTTTTGCGCCACGACTTCTTGTACAGCGGGCATGGCTTCGGAAGAAACCAGCTTCATTTTGGTTTGGGAAGCGAACTTGGGGTCGGGCATCTTGACCGAAAGCACGCAGGCGAGGCCTTCACGCATGTCGTCGCCGGCGATGTCAACCTTGGCCTTCTTGGCGATCTCGTGTTCTTCGATGTACTTGTTGATGACGCGGGTCATTGCCTGGCGCAGACCGGTCAGATGGGTGCCGCCATCGGTCTGCGGAATGTTGTTGGTGAAGCAGAGCACCTGCTCGGCGTAGGAATCGTTCCATTGCATTGCCACTTCGACGCTGATGCTGCCGCCATTGGGCAATTGCGCCTCGCCGGTCGAATAAAACACGGTGGGGTGCAGGACGGTCTTGGCGCGGTTGATGTACTCGACGAAACCTTTGACGCCGCCGGCAAAGGCAAAATCTTCTTCCTTGTTGTTGCGCTGGTCGATCAGCTTGATCTTGACGCCGTTGTTGAGGAAGGATAGCTCGCGCAGGCGCTTGGCGATGATGTCGTAATGAAATTCGACGGTGCCGAAAATTTCCTCGTCAGCCAGAAAATGCACTTCGGTGCCACGGTTTTTGGTTTCGCCAAGAACCTTCAGGGGCGAGACTTCGACGCCATTTTGAATTTCTACAATGCGGTCGACGGCATGCCCGCGATGGAATTCCATGAAATGCTTCTTGCCGTCGCGGCGGACGGTCAGCCGCAGCCACTTGGACAGCGCATTGACGCAGGAGACGCCAACACCGTGCAAACCACCCGAAACCTTGTAGGAATTCTGGTTGAATTTGCCGCCAGCATGCAACACGCACATGACGATCTCGGCGGCCGAGCGCCTGGGTTCGTGTTTGTCGTCAAATTTGACGCCGACGGGAATACCGCGACCATTGTCGGTCAGTGAAATCGAGTTGTCGGTGTGGATGGTGATGACAATCTCGTCGCAATGGCCGGCCAGTGCTTCGTCGATGGCGTTGTCGACCACCTCGAACACCATGTGGTGAAGGCCGGTGCCATCGGAGGTATCGCCGATGTACATGCCCGGGCGTTTACGCACGGCTTCCAGCCCTTCGAGTTGCTGGATGGAATCCTCGTCGTAGTCGCCCTGATCGCTACTCGTTACGGCTTTATTCTCTTCGCTCATGGGGTTTTTCGATTTCCTCAGATTCGCATCGGCATGACGACATACTTGAACCGGTCATTGTCCGGCAACATGAAGAGAGCGCTCGAATTAGCGTCGGCCAGGCGACACTCGATGATTTCGGTGGACACGTTGTTGAAGACATCGATGAGATAAGTCACGTTGAAACCGACATCGAGCGCTTCACCCTGGTAATCGACTTCGATCTCTTCCTGCGCTTCTTCCTGCTCGGCATTGGTCGACATGATCTTCAGCGCGCCTGGGCCCAATACCAGCCGCACACCACGGAATTTTTCGTTGGTGAGAATCGCCGCACGCTGTAGCGACTGCTGCAACAAGCTGGCCCCAATTTTCAAAACCTTGGTGTGATGCTGCGGGATGACCCGTTCGTAATCCGGAAACTTGCCGTCGATCAGCTTGGAGACGAGTTCGATGTCACCAAAGCGGAAGCGTGCCTGGGTCGGCATCAGCATGATTTCCAGTGCTTCATCGTTGTCGGCCAACTGGCGGGAAAGTTCGAGCACGGTCTTGCGCGGCAGAATTACTTCGATGCGGCCGCTTTGTTCGCCCAGTGATTCAGAGGCGAAGGCCAGCCGGTGGCCGTCAGTGGCCACCACGCGCATTTCGTCTCCCGCCACGATCAGCAACAGGCCGTTGAGGTAGTAGCGAATGTCCTGCTGCGCCATGGCGTACTGCACCAGGGCCAGCAGCCGCTTGAACTGCTTCTGGGTCAGCTTGAGCGTGGTCTGCTGGCCGGTGCCTTCGGCCATGCGGGGAAAGTCTTCCGCCGGCAGGGTTTGCAGGTTGAAACGGCTCTTGCCTGCCTTGAGTTGCAAGCGCTTGTCTTCAAGGGCTAGGCTGATCTCGGCCGATTCGGGCAGGGAACGCAGAATATCCTGCAACTTGCGCGCGGCAACGGTTAACGCGGCTTTTTCTTCGCCGGCGGCGGCAGTGGCCGTTTTAATCTGGATTTCTATGTCGGTTGCCAGCAGTGTCAGCCGACCGCCTTCCATTTCCATCAGCACGTTGGAGAGGATGGGCAGGGTATGTCTTTTTTCAACAATACCGCAGACGGATTGCAGCGGAGCCAGGATCTGGTCGCGGGGGCCTTTGAATAGGAGCATTTCTATATATCTACCTGATGTTGATGATATAAGGGATAAGTTCCAGGGAATAACTCTACTTAAATTTTATGAATCAACTACTTGGGTAATGTATAACGGTTCGTTTAGCTTGGTGACGAGCTGTGGGGGAATGTGGATGAAAATTGGAAAAAGCGAAAAAGACTTACTTATACACAATCCATCCAGAGGATTTCCATAGCTTGCTCATGGGTTATGTTTTGATCAGCTCTTGATGGTCTGCATGAGTATGTGCAGGTCGTTATTGAGGACGTCGTCCAGGCGGCGTTTGTCGATGATGGTGCGGCAAGCGTGCATCACAGTGGTGTGGTCGCGGCCGCCAAAGGCGTCGCCGATTTCAGGCAGGCTGTGCGCCGTGAGTTCGCGCGCCAGCCACATCGCTACCTGGCGCGGCCGGGCGATGGCGCGGGTGCGCTTTTGCGAGTACATGTCGGCAACCTTCATCTTGAAGTAATCCGCCACGGTTTTCTGGATCAGTTCCAGCGTGATCTGGCGATTGGTAGCGCCAATTACATCCTTCAGCGCTTCCTTGGCGACTTCAATCGTGATGTCGCGACCGTGGAAACGGGAGAAAGCCAGTACGCGGTTAAGGGCGCCTTCGAGTTCGCGCACGTTGGAACGTAGATGTTTGGCAATCAGGAAGGCGACATCGTCTGTTAGAGGAATTTGCGAACTCTCGGCCTTCTTTTTGAGAATGGCCACGCGCATTTCCAGTTCCGGCGGCTCGATAGTTACGGTCAGACCCCAGTCGAAGCGCGAAATAAGCCGATCCTCGATGCCCTGGATGTCTTTCGGAAAGGTGTCGCAGGTGATGACGATCTGTTTTTTGGCCTCGATCAGGGCGTTGAAAGCGAAGAAAAATTCTTCCTGCGTGCGTTCCTTGTTGCCGCCAAGGAACTGGATGTCGTCGATGATCAGCAGGTCGAGCGAAGAGTAGTAACGCTTGAGCGCGTCGAACGCTTTTTGCTGATAGGCGCGTACCACGTCGGCAATGTAATCGTGTGCGTGAATGTAGCGCACCACCCGATTCGGGTTGTGGCGCCAGACTTCGTTGCCGAGAGCGTGGGCAAGGTGGGTTTTGCCAAGGCCGACGCCACCATAGATGAACAGCGGGTTGTAGGAGATACCCGGATTCTGGGCACACTGTTGCGCGGCAGCACGGGCAAGATCGTTGGCGCGGCCGGAGACGAGGGCTTCGAAGTTGAATTCGGGATTGAGACGGGTGCGTTCGTAGCCCGGATCTTCACCCCGAGAGGCGGGCAGCGTAGCGGGCAAGGCCGCGGGCAACTGGGCGATCGCCGCCAGTGCGGCGGAAACATCGAGGCGCGAGGCGAGGTCGTTCAGGTTGCTGAAGTCATCATGGTCATTGTGGTCGTTGTTTGTCGACACGCCAGCGGCAGCAGGCATTTCCAGAGATCGCGGTGTGTCGTCCAATGTGAGGCTGATACTTACGGGTTCCTTGAAATACTGTACGGAAAGCGCCTCGATCCGGGAAAGATAGCGTTCGCGCACCCATTGCAGGATGAAGCGGTTGGGCGCCAGCAGACGCATGTGCCGCGCGAGTCCGTCTCCATTACCGTTGGAACTGGCGGTGACAGGCTCATCTTCGAGACGCAGGGATTTGATCCAGGTATTGAACTGCTGCGCCGGCAAATCACGCTCAAAGCTGCTGAGGCAAGCAGACCAAAATTCACTCATTGTGTTATTTGAATTAATTGAATCGATTACTGAAACGGTTGGGATCTGTTTTTAATCCAAGCCTTGGCAGATAGCGATACTGGTATCGTCGACCATTGCAGAGCGCGCAATTCTAGCGGCTTCGTCAGGAGTTATCCACAAGGGGGGTGACAATATATCGCTTGACAAGGATGGGGAGGCAGGATGTAATCGCGCGTTTTTTCCTGAAAGGCACTTAACATGAAACGCACCTATCAGCCTTCGGTCGTGCGCCGCAAGCGTACACATGGCTTCCTCGTGCGCATGCGTACCCGGGGTGGTCGCGCGGTTATTCGCGCCCGCCGCGCCAAGGGTCGTCAGCGCCTCGCTGTCTGACATTTCGTTGGCAGCGTCTGCAGTATCTGCAGCGTCTGAATTTGTCTGAATTCGTCTGGGTATCCCTTCCAGGCCTGTCATCGTCTGCACGAGGCGGCCGAATTTTCGGTCGTCTTCAATCATCGGCGTGTGTTGCGCGGCGAACGTTTCCATCTCCACTATCGGCCAGTACCTCCGCCGGTGGAGGATTTGGAAACGTTTACCGCAGACAACAGCGTTATCGCGGATTTAACGGGCCACGAGCCGGGTTTGGCGCCGTGTCCAGACAAGTTATCAAGCCCGCGTTTGGGTCTGGTCGTCGCCAAGAAACTGGCGCGGCGTGCCGTGTTGCGCAACCTGGTGAAACGCATCGCCCGCGAGGCCTTCCGTCAGGTGCGCGCCGACTTGCCGCCCTGCGATCTGGTGCTGCGCCTGGCCAAGTCGCCCGGCGGTACCGACGGGGCGTCGAGGCGTGCCATGCGCGCGGAGATTGATGGCTTGTTGATCCGCTTGAGCAAAGCGCTTGCCCGGCAATGAATCCATGAACCTGTGAACCAATGAACATTTGGCGCGCGATTGAATCTCTTTTAGTCTGGCCGCTGGTTGCGCTGATTCGCGTTTATCAATATGCGATCAGCCCGATGCTGGGCCGCAGTTGCCGTTTCGAGCCAAGTTGCTCCGAATATGCCGCCGCCGCCTTGCAACGGCACGGCCCACTGCGGGGCCTGTGGCTGGCGCTGCGCCGCGTCGGCCGCTGCAATCCGTGGCATCCAGGCGGGTATGATCCCGTTCCCTAGCATTTATTGCCTACTGTAGCGATACCCGTCATGGACAATCAACGTCTGATCCTGCTTCTCGTATTTGGCTTCTCCCTGGTCATGTTGTGGGAGGCTTGGGTGAAACAAGGGCAACCGCCTTTGCCCCCTGTTGCCAGCCAGACAGCCCAATCTGCCGCCACCGTCGCGCCACCGCCAACATCGCAGGTTTCTGTGAGCGGAAATGCGAGCGGTACGCCACCCCTTGTTGCTACTGGCTCTCTTGCTGTCACGGCCGGTGTCGCCCCTCGCCTGCAAGTCAAGACCGACCTTTTCAGCATCGAAATTTCAGGGCTTGGCGGAGACATCGTGCGGCTCGAATTGCTTAAGCACGGCGCCAACGAAGGCGGTGGCAAGCACTTCGTACTGTTCGAAGACAAGCATGCCTATGCGGCGCAGAGCGGGCTGATCGGCACATCAGGTTTACCCAATCACCGCACGGTCTGGTCTTTGCCGGCTGGCAGCCCCGCACTTATGGATGGTCAGGACGAACTGCGCGTGCGCCTCGAGGCGACGGGTGGTGAGGGTGCCAATGCCATTCGGGTTGCCAAGACCTATGTGTTCAAGCGCGGCAGCTACCTGATCGGCGTGGAGCATGAGGTCGTCAACGGCGGCACCGTGCCGATCACTCCCCAAGCCTACTTCCAGCTTGCTCGAGACAGCAAGGCGGAGGAGGGTGGCAGCCAGGGCATGGGCGTGAGTACCTTTACCGGCCCGGCCTTCTACACCGATGCCGGCAAGTTTCAGAAGATCGATTTTGCCGACATCGCCGCGGGTAAGGACAAGCACGTCAAGGAGGCCGATAACGGCTGGGTGGCGATGGTGCAGCATTACTTCGTTTCGGCCTGGCTGCCGACGGACAAAATGCAACGCGAGTTCTTCACCCGCAAGCTGGGCAACGAACAGTTTGCCGCCGGTGTTATCGTGCCGCTGGGAGCCATCGCGCCCGGTGCCAACGCCAAGTTGGTAGCCGAACTTTATGCCGGACCGCAGGAGCAGGACAAACTGGCAAAAATTGCCCCCGGTCTCGATCTGGTGGTTGATTACGGTTGGCTCACGGTGATCGCCGCACCATTGTTCTGGGTACTCCAGTTCATCCACAATCTGGCCGGCAACTGGGGCTGGGCCATTATTGGTCTGACCATGTTGCTCAAGTTGATCTTTTTCCCGCTCTCTGCCGCCAGCTACAAGTCGATGGCCAAGATGCGCTTGCTGGCGCCCAAGCTGGCCAAGCTCAAGGAAAGCTATGGCGATGACCGCCAGCGCATGAACCAGGAGATGATGGATCTCTACAAGAAGGAAAAGGTTAATCCGCTTGGTGGCTGCCTACCCATCCTGGTCCAGATTCCCGTCTTCATCGCGCTCTACTGGGTGTTGCTTGGCACCGTCGAGATGCGCCAAGCGCCGTGGCTGGGCTGGATTACCGACCTGTCGACCAAGGATCCCTGGTTCGTGCTGCCGCTGATCATGGGTGCCACCATGTTCCTGCAAACCTGGCTCAATCCGGCGCCGCCCGATCCGATGCAGGCCAAGATCATGTGGATGATGCCGCCGATATTTACCGTCATGTTCCTGTTTTTCCCCTCAGGCCTGGTGCTCTACTGGACGGTGAATAACATCCTGTCGATTACTCAGCAGTGGCAGGTCAATCGCATGATCGAGAAAGCCGGACTGAAGGCGCATTGAGGCCCACCGACACCATTGCCGCTATCGCTACCGCCCCCGGGCGCGGTGGTATCGGCGTGGTGCGGGTTTCCGGCAGCGGGCTGCTGCCCTTCGCCGCGGCACTGACCGGCAGGCAAGCCGCTTCCATCCAGCCACGCCGTGTCGCTACCGCCGACTTTTTGGCGGCGGATGGCGTGGCCATCGACCACGGCATCCTGCTCTATTTCGCAGCGCCGCGATCCTTCACCGGCGAGGACATCATCGAGTTGCAGGGCCATGGTGGCCCGGTGGTGATGCAACTGCTGCTGGCACGCTGCGTCGAACTTGGCGCGCGACTGGCGGAGCCAGGCGAATTCAGCCGCCGCGCCTTCCTCAATGACAAGATGGATCTGGCCCAGGCCGAGGCAGTGGCCGACCTGATCGAAGCCTCGACGGCGCAGGCAGCGCGTTCCGCCGTGCGTTCGCTATCGGGCGAGTTTTCGCGTGCTGTGCATGGCATCGACGCCCAACTGGTCGAACTGCGCATGCTGATCGAGGCCACGCTCGACTTTCCCGAAGAAGAAATCGACGCTGAACAGTTACTGCGCGAGATCAAGGCAGAGGCACGGCTCGACCGTCTGCGTGCCGATCTTGCCGCCCTGCAAACGCGCGCGCGCCAGGGCGCCCTGCTGCGCAGCGGCCTGCATGTGGTGCTGGCGGGGCTGCCCAATGTCGGCAAGTCGTCCCTGCTCAACCGCCTGGCCGGCGAGGAACGCGCCATCGTCACCGAGGTTGCCGGCACCACCCGTGACGCCGTGCGCGAGACCATCCATGTGGAGGGCATTCCCCTGCACATCATCGACACCGCCGGCCTGCGCGAAACCGCGGACGCCGTCGAGAAGATCGGCATCGAGCGTACTTGGCAAGAGATCGGGCGCGCCGATGTCGTCTTGCAGATCGTCGATGCCCGTGCCGGCGTCACGCCCGCCGACCATGCCATCGCGCTGCGTCTGCCGGCGGGCATCGAGCGCATCGTGGTCGAAAACAAGTGCGATCTGGCCGGCGCGCCGCCGCAGCGCTTCGAACAGCGCACCGAGCGCGGCGATCAGGTGCATCTGCGGTTGTCGGCCAAATCAGGCGCCGGCATCGAACTGCTGCACGACGAACTGCTGCGCGTCGCCGGCTGGGCTGGCCATGGCGAGGACGTCATCCTTGCCCGCGAGCGGCATCTCGACGCGCTGAACATTGCTGCCGAAAAGTCGGCGCTAGCGGCACGGCAACTGACGCAGCTCGAACTCTGCGCCGAGGAATTGCGCCTCGCGCACGAGGCGCTGGCTTCCATCACCGGCGTATTTACGTCCGACGACCTGCTGGGCGTTATTTTTAGCCGATTTTGCATCGGAAAGTAGCGAGCATTCCAGCGTAGTCAGAAGCCTTCTCAACCCGGCGGCGGCAATTGAGGCGAAATTCATTGCCAGTGCCCAGAGCAGGGATGTTGCCCTATCGTCTGGGGAAGTCGGGAAACTGCTACGGGCAAATCTACCAGTCAAGCATGAAGCGGGTGCTGCACTTCAGGCCAGAACGTCTATCGTATTGCCCAGCGACTGGGCAGATGTCTTGCCGCTGGACGATGTCGCATCGGGATGCTTGAGGGAATATACCAATTGTTCGACTTCGCTGACCGTCCCATCCTCGTTGGCGTCCGCCTTGTCGTAGGATTTCGTGCTGCTGGATGAGGATGAAGAGGACGAACTGCTCGCTTGTCCACCACCTCCGCTACCGGCTGGGGGCGCACCCTTCGCACCCGACGGCGGTTTTGCCCCGCCGCTTGGCGCGGCACCGTCTTTCGGCACCGAGGACTTGATGTTCGTTTCAATATCCAACTGGCTAATCGATCCAGTCTTCTTGGTGTCGATGTTGTCGAACTTCGCACTTGCATCTGTGGCGGCGATCCCTTTGGCCGTCACGCCGGAAATAAATTCCGACTTGCTGACGCTGCCGCTCTGATCGGTATCGAGTTCCTTCACTATCTTGGTCGCCATGCTCGACGCCATTTTTGATAGATCGAATCCGCCGCTACTTCCTATTCCACTGACTGACATAATTGGCTCCATATCAGGACTGCTTGCCCATAGGCAATGCAAACAACATGTACTTATTAACGACAGGGTTGCGGCAATCTTGATCAGGTGCGAGGTTAAACCCTGTAAATCAGCCAGTGACAAGGTAGCGAAGGCGCGGGGGTGATTGTGATCGGGCAGAATAGGGTCATGACTTCAAAAAGTATGATCAGGATTGTGCCCATGTTCCAGACTGGAACCCGAACGACCAAGCAACAGCGAAAAACGCCGCCGATGTTGATCTGTAAAACGATTATTGAGGAGATGGACATGAGTGCAACACGGTGCCCGACCCATCCAGGCGAAATTTTGCAGGAAGATAGTTTGCCGGCGCTTGGTTTATCTGTAGCGGCCTTCGTGCGTGCGCTGGGGGTGTCGAGGCAGATGGTGCATGGCATTCTGGCCGAGCGGTCGGCGGTATCGCCCGAGATGGCATTGCGTCTTGGGGCGTTCTTTGGCTATGGTCCGCAACTGTGGATCGACATGCAGACACGCCGCGACCTGTGGCTCGCGGAACAGCGTGTGGCCGGACATCTGCCCAAGGCTTACGCGGCGCTCGTCGCTTGAGAAAAAGGGCATCAGCGGCGGTGAGAGTTTTCAACAAGCACTTTTTCGGTCAATTGTGGCAGCAGGCGTGGTCGCTCGTCCTGATCGAAATGAGCCGACAGGAGATCGGCTGGCTGGTGCGACCGGGGGGGCACCTGAGCCTGCTGTCACGGCGGCGCACCACCATGATCGTTTCGCGTGTGCGGCTGGTGGCGGCGCTGTTTGCGCTGCTGACGCCCCTGTGGATCGTGGTGGACGTGGTCGCCTTCACAAGTGAGATATGGTTCGAGCTTGTTTTGGGGCGGCTGGCGGCGACGGCTGCCTTTGTCGCAGTGATGCTAATGCCGCGCAAGATGCAGTCGCCGCATGATGCTTACCGGTCACTGGGCTTGCTGCTGGCGATACCCACGGCGTTTTTCATATTTTCCTCCCAGCACATGGGGCAGTTCGAAATGCAGGGAATGCAGGCTGCATTTGCGACAGGCTATGCCTTCCTCCCGTTCGTGGTGGTGGCGGGTTTGTCTATTTTCCCGCTGACGCTGATTGAAAGCATTTTGTTCGCCGCGCCGGTGCTGCTGGCGCAGATCGGCGCCGCCGTGTTCAAGTTGCCCATTCTTAATTGGCCGACGGTGGCGGCTTCGTTCTGGCTGCTGTTGCTTATCATGGGGGTATCGGCCCTGGCCGGAATTTCCCAGCTTGCCTTCATGATCGTGCTGGTGCGCGAGGCGATCCGCGATGGCCTGACGGGCTGCTATTCGCGCCACAGTGGCGAGGAACTGTTGGAAGTCCACTTCAGCCTGGCCGTCCGCAACAAGACACCGTTGACGCTGGCTTTCATCGATCTCGACCGCTTCAAGCAGATCAACGACACCTTTGGCCACGACGTCGGCGACCATGTACTGATCGACGCGGTGACGCTCATCCGCAAGCACCTTCGCACTGGCGACATTCTTGCCCGTTGGGGCGGTGAGGAGTTCGTGCTGGTGATGCCCAATGCTTCCCTGAAGGAGGCCAGTATCGCCCTGAACCGTCTGCGCGACATGGGGCTGGGTCGGCGGCCCGATGGTGTGGCGGTGACCGCCAGCATCGGCGTGGCCGGGCGGATCGAGGATGCACGGGAATCCTGGCAAGATCTGGTGGCCCTGGCCGACAGTCGCATGTACGCAGGCAAGCAGGCGGGGCGTGATCGCATCGTCAGTCGCGGTAGCGGGGAATAAGCTTTCTGTGCGTTTAATACTGTTCTGATTGTGAAATTCGGCTACGATACCCGGTTCTTGACCTGACTATTCCCTGATGAGGAGAAATTATGATTAAAAAACAAATGCTTGCAGGTTTTGTGGGTGCGTGCGCCGTCATGGCGGCACCGTTTGCACTCGCTGATATCAGTGTTGGCGTCAATGTTTCTGCTACCGGCCCGGCTGCCTCGCTCGGCATTCCCGAGAAGAACACGATTGCGCTGCTGCCGACAACAATCGCCGGCCAGAAGATCAACTACATCGTGCTTGACGATGCCTCCGACACAACCACGGCCGTCAAGAACGTCCGCAAGTTTGTGGCCGAAGATAAGGTCGATGTGATCATTGGTTCGACCATCACCCCCAACTCGCTGGCGATGATCGACGTGGCGGCCGATGCCGAGACGCCCATGATCTCGATGGCCGCTGGGGCCAAGATCGTCGATCCGGCCAATCCTAAGGTGAAGTGGATTTTCAAGACGCCGCAGAACGACGTGCAGATGTCGACCGCCATCGTTGAGCACATGACCAACGCCGGGGTGAAGACGGTGGCCTTCATCGGCTTTGCAGATGCCTATGGTGAGGGCTGGTTCAACGAATTCAGCAAGATCGCTGAAGCGCGCAAACTTCACGTTGTGGCTAACGAGCGCTACAACCGCAGCGACACTTCCGTTACTGGTCAGGTGCTGAAGGTCATGGCCGCGAAGCCCGACGCCGTGCTGGTGGCCGGTTCCGGCACGCCGGCGGCGCTGCCGCAGAAGGTGCTGAAGGAGAAGGGGTACGCCGGCAAGTTCTACCAGACCCACGGCGTCGCCAACAAGGATTTCATCCGCGTTTGCGGCAAGGATTGCGAGGGTACCTTCCTGCCGGCCGGCCCGGTGCTGGTGGCGGCGCAGTTGCCGGATAGCAACCCGATCAAGAAAGTGGCGCTGGACTACACCACACGCTACGAAAAGGTGCAGGGTGCGGGTTCGACTTCTACCTTCGGCGCCCATGCCTGGGATGCGGGTCTGTTGCTGCAAAATGCCGTTCCTGTCGCGCTGAAAAAAGCCAAGCCGGGCAGCAAGGAGTTTCGGGCGGCGTTGCGCGATGCGCTTGAAGGCCTCAAGAACGTCACTGTATCCCACGGTATCGTCAATATGTCGGCGCAAGATCACCTTGGCTTCGACCAGCGCGCGCGCGTTATGGTAGTAATAGAAAATGGAGCCTGGAAGCTGCTGAAGTAAGTGGGTTCGTTGTGCGGGCGGTAGTGGGAGGTATACTCCCTGCCGCCCCGGAGCAAGGGCGCTTTACTGACGGTTGAGCGCCCTTGTTCGTTTGAAAGACTTCATCTTGAACGCCTTCATTTTCCCCGCATGGATATCCAGATAGCGCTTCTTCTCGGCCAGGACGGCATCACCAACGGCGCCATCTACGCGCTACTGGCTTTGGCACTGGTACTGGTCTTTACGGTTACCCGGGTCATTTTCATCCCGCAAGGCGAGTTCGTTGCTTTTGGCGCGCTAACCTTGGCCAGCATTCAGGCGGGCCGGGTGCCGGGAACCCTGTGGCTGCTGCTTGGCGCCGGCCTGGTTGTGGCTATCATCGACCTGATCCAGGCGGTGCGGCGCGGTACCGGCCGACGCATAGCGGGCATCATCGGCTGGAATATTCTTTACCCGGCATTGGTGGCTGCCCTGCTCAGCTTGTTGCGACCGGATGAACTACCGCAAGTGGCGCAGGTGTTGCTTGCTCTGGCAGTGATCGTGCCGCTGGGGCCGATGCTCTATCGGTTGGTTTACCAGCCGTTGGCCGAGGCGTCGGTGCTGGTGCTGCTGATCGTGTCGGTCGCCGTTCATGTGACGCTGGTGGGATTGGGACTGCTGTTCTTCGGCGCCGAGGGTTCGCGCACCACGCCATTTTCGGAAGCTCGGCTCGACATCGGTGGCATCGCGGTCGGCGGCCAGACGATCTGGGTGGTTATTGCCAGCCTGGCGCTGATCGTCGTTCTCTATCAACTGTTCGAGCGCACCTTATATGGCAAGGCACTGCGAGCTACCGCGATCAACCGCGTCGGTGCTCGCCTGATGGGCATCTCGACCACCTTGGCTGGCAAGCTGTCCTTTCTGCTGGCGGCGGCCATCGGCGCCTTTTCCGGCATCCTAATTGCGCCGATCACCACCATCTACTACGACACTGGTTTTCTGATTGGTCTCAAGGGTTTTGTCGGCGCCATCATCGGCGGGTTGGCCAGCTACCCGGTTGCTGCAGCCGGCGCGGTGCTGGTCGGGTTGCTCGAATCCTTTTCGTCTTTTCATGCCAGCGCGTTCAAGGAGGTGATCGTGTTCACCCTGATCATCCCCGTGTTGCTGTGGCGTTCTCTTACCACCCGCCACGTCGAGGAAGAGGAATAAGTGGAATGAGGCGCGACCGCTTTGCCCTTACCGTCTTCCTGCTCCTGTTGTCGCTGGCGCCTTGGCTGCTGGGCGAGTTCCACGTCACCTTGCTTAATTACATTGGCTTGTATTCGATCGTGGCGCTTGGGCTGGTGTTGCTTACCGGTGTTGGAGGGCTGACTTCCTTCGGGCAAGCGGCCTTTGTCGGACTTGGCGCCTACACGACGGCTTGGCTGACGGCGACGCCCGAACTGCCGGCGTGGGCGGCACTGGTTGGCGGTTCGCCCTGGGTTGCGTTGTTGGTGGGTTTGGCGCTCACCGCCCTGTTTGCCTTTGTGCTGGGCTGGGCGACCCTGCGGCTGTCGGGGCACTATCTGCCGCTTGGCACTATCGCTTGGGGCATCGCTATTTATTTTCTCTTCGGCAATATCGAATTACTCGGCGGTCACACCGGTATCACAGGTATTCCGTTGTTGAGTATTGCCGGCTTCGAACTGCGGGATTCGCGTCACTACTACTACCTGATCTGGGCCATGCTGCTGGCTGCCGTCTGGTTGACGAGCAACCTGCTCGACTCGCGCGAGGGCCGGGCAATTCGCGCCCTCAAGGGTGGCACGGTAATGGCAGAATCGATGGGTGTGAATACGCCGCGCTCCAAGGTGGTGATCTTCATCATCGCGGCGCTGTTCGCCTGTGTTTCCGGCTGGCTTTATGCCCACCTGCAACGCTTTGTTAACCCAACTCCCTTTGGCCTGCATATCGGTATCGAGTACCTGTTCATGGCGGTCATTGGTGGTGCGGCTCACGTTTGGGGCGCGTTGGTCGGGGCGACTGTCATTACTGTTTTGAAGCAGGGACTGCAGGAAATACTGCCGAAAATTCTTGGCGCCTCGGGTAACTTTGAGGTCATCGTTTTCGGCGTGATGATGATCCTGATGCTGCAACGCGCCCGAGATGGTTTGTGGCCGCTGTTGGTTCACTGGTTTCCACGAGGTGAAGCGGTGCGGTCGGCGCCCGTTGGTGAGCGGCTATCGCAGCGCACCCCACCAACGAGCGGTACCGTGCTGCTAGAGGTGAAGGATGCGGTGAAGAAGTTTGGTGGTCTTGTTGCCAATGATCGTATGAACCTGCATGTCACTGCCGGAGAAATACTGGCGCTGATCGGGCCCAACGGAGCCGGCAAGAGCACGATGTTCAATTGTATCTCCGGCGTTGATGGTCTCAGTTCGGGCGAGATTCGTTTCCTTGGCGAACGTGTCGATGGTCTAGCTTCGCGCGACATCGCCCGCCGTGGCATGAGTCGTACCTTTCAGCATGTTCGGTTGCTGCCCGCCATGTCGGTGTTGGAAAACGTTGCCATCGGTGCGCATTTGCGTGGCGACAATGGCGTTGCGATGGCCGCCTTCCAACTCGATAGGAAGGAGGAGGGCCGTTTGTTGGCCGAAGCGGCACGTCAGATCGAACGGGTCGGTCTTGGTCAATATTTGTTTGAACAGGCGGGCAATCTGGCGCTCGGTCAGCAGCGCATCGTAGAAATTGCGCGTGCCCTCGCGGCCGATCCTTGCTTGTTGTTGCTGGATGAGCCAGCAGCAGGTTTGCGTTACCTTGAGAAGCAGTCGTTAGCCGAGTTGCTGCGCCGGTTGCGTGGGGAGGGCATGGGTATCCTGTTGGTCGAGCACGACATGGATTTTGTCATGGGCTTGGCTGACCGGTTGGTGGTGATGGAATTCGGGTTAAAGATTGCCGAGGGTTCGCCCGATCAGGTTCAACAAGACCCGGCCGTGCTGCAAGCTTACCTCGGTGGAGTGGGCTGAAGTGAAGCCGGGAACGCCCATTCTCGATATTCGTGATCTTTGCGTTTCTTATGGCAAGGTCGAAGTGTTGCACCAAGTTTCTCTTACAGTGGCGCCCGGTGCCATCGTTACGGTTATTGGTCCTAATGGCGCAGGCAAGACCACTTTGTTGTCGGCGATTATGGGTGTATTGCCACGAATGCGGGGTGATGTCAGCTATCTCGGGCACGTCCAGCGTGAGATTGAGGTTGAGCGCATGGTGGCGCAGGGAATGACGCTGGTGCCAGAGTCGCGGGCCTTGTTCGGTGAAATGAGCGTCGAGGACAACCTGTTGCTTGGCGCTTTCATGCGGCATCGCCTCGGTCATCGCGACGAACGCGACACGATGGATCACGTTTTTACCATTTTTCCCCGCCTGAAGGAGCGGCGTGATCAGATGGCCGTCACGCTTTCGGGTGGCGAACGGCAGATGCTGGCTGTTGGTCGCGCCTTGATGGCAAAGCCGCGATTGCTGCTGCTGGATGAACCAAGCCTGGGATTGGCACCCTTGATTGTGCGCGAGATATTGCGCATCGTCGCCAACCTCAAACAAACGGGTGTGGCGGTATTATTGGTTGAACAGAATGCTCGCGCTGCCTTGCAGATTGCCGACTATGGGTATGTGCTTGAAACTGGTGAGGTAGCCATCGAGGGCCCGAGCAATCAGCTTGCCGGTGATCCCCGTGTGATTGAAGCCTATCTGGGACTGGGCGGCCGCCACTGAAAGATTGTTTCACGTGAAACCACGTTTCACGTGAAACAATCTTGACGACCTTGAATTGACAATCAGGATTGACCGCGCTCAGGCGTATCATTGCGCCTCTTTTTTGCCGTCCCGCTACCGCCGACTTTTTACGATGCTCTATCCCAACCGTTTCGATGTGATTGTTATTGGTGGCGGCCATGCCGGCACCGAAGCGGCGCTGGCTGCGGCTCGCACAGGCAGCAAGACGTTGCTGCTGACGCACAACATCGAAACCCTTGGCGCCATGTCGTGCAATCCTTCTATCGGCGGTATCGGCAAGGGACACCTGGTCAAGGAGGTCGATGCTCTCGGTGGGGTGATGGCGGCGGTGACCGATGAGGCCGGCATCCAGTTTCGTATTCTCAATGCCTCGAAGGGGCCGGCGGTACGCGCTACCCGCGCCCAGGCCGACCGGGCGCTTTACAAGCAGTCGATACGCAATCGACTCGAAAACCAGCCGAACCTCACCTTGTTCCAGCAGGCGGTCGACGATCTGACGTTGGTCGGCGAGCGGGTAAGCGGAGTGGTGACCCAATTGGGTATCCGCTTCGAAGCGCCGGCCGTAGTGCTGACGGCGGGGACTTTTCTCAATGGCCTTGTACATGTCGGTCTGGAAAACTACCGCGCCGGTCGTTTCGGCGATCCATCGGCGATTTCGCTGGCGCAGCGTCTGCGCGAACTGCAACTGCCGGTGGGTCGTCTCAAGACCGGCACGCCGCCACGTCTCGACGGCAAGACCATCGACTATTCGGTGCTGGAAAGTCAGCCCGGCGATGACCCGGCGCCAGCGTTTTCCTTTCTCGGTAACTCCGGGCAGCACCCCCGCCAGGTATCCTGCTGGATTACCCATACCAACCAGCGAACTCACGACATCATTCGTGCCGGCCTTGACCGTTCGCCGATGTTCACCGGAGTGATCGAGGGCGTTGGGCCGCGTTACTGCCCGTCGATTGAGGACAAGATTCACCGCTTTGCCGGACGTGATGGACATCAGGTATTCCTCGAACCCGAAGGACTGAACACTCACGAGATCTACCCGCAGGGTGTTTCCACCTCATTGCCATTCGATGTGCAACTGGCGCTGGTGCGCTCGATTCGCGGCCTGGAGAATGTCAATATCCTGCGTCCTGGTTACGCCATCGAATACGACTACTTCGATCCGCGTAACCTCAAGAGCTCGCTGGAAACCAAATCGATCGGCGGCCTGTTCTTTGCCGGCCAGATCAATGGCACCACCGGCTACGAGGAGGCGGCGGCGCAAGGGCTGCTGGCGGGTATTAATGCCGCGCGCCATGTCCGCGCCGAGCCGGCTTGGTGCCCGCGCCGCGATCAAGCCTATTTGGGCGTGCTGGTTGATGACCTCATCACGCGCGGCGTCTCCGAGCCTTATCGGATGTTTACCAGTCGCGCCGAGTACCGGTTGTCTTTGCGCGAAGACAACGCCGATCTGCGTCTGACTGAAATCGGTCGTGACTTGGGCCTGGTCGATGCGGTTCGCTGGGACGCCTTCAATCGCAAGCGAGATGCCATCGCCGCCGAGAGCGAACGACTCAAGTCAACCTGGATCAATCCGCGCAGCGTTACCGAGAGCGATGCCCTGCGGGTGTTGGGCAAACCGCTCGAACGTGAATATAGCCTGTTGGACCTCTTACGCCGGCCCGGGGTCGACCATGCTGCCCTAATGACACTGCCGGGCGCTATCGCGTGCACTGCGGCGGACAGCGTGGGCGGACTCGATGCAGCCGTGGTTGCTCAGGTCGAAATCCAGGCCAAGTATCATGGTTACATCGAGCGGCAGAAAGAAGAGGTTGCACGCAGTCAGGCCAGCGAGGAGTTGCGTTTGCCCGCCGACATCGACTATGGCCGCGTGCATGGTCTGTCGATTGAAGTGCGGCAGACGCTGGCCCATAACCGGCCAGAAACCCTCGGTCAGGCAAGCCGCATCCAGGGTGTGACCCCGGCGGCAATATCGCTGTTACTGGTGCACCTGAAGCGCAAGGCAGGGGCGACATGAGTACCGCCGAACAGTTGCACGAAGGTATTGCTGCACTGAATCTGATGCTGCCCGAGGGAGCTGAATCACGCCTGCTCGCCTACCTGAGCTTGCTCGCCAAGTGGAACCGTACCTACAACCTTACGGCGGTGCGCGAGGAAAAAGACATGGTGACACACCACCTGCTTGACTCGCTGGCCGTGCTGCGGGTGATGGAAGCAGAAAAGTCGGCGCTAGCGATACGGCGTCTGGCCGATGTTGGCAGCGGCGCCGGCCTGCCGGGGCTGGTGCTGGCCATGGCCCGGCCCGAACTGAAGATCGCCTCGATCGAGGCAAGTCAGAAGAAAACCGCCTTCCAGCAGCAGGCAAAGATAGAGATGGCTCTGGTCAACGCCAGCATATACTGCCGACGGGCCGAAGCGGTGAAGGACACTTTCGATGCCGCTATCTCGCGCGCCTTCGCCAGCCTCGCCGATTTCATCAGCCACGCCGGTCATTTGTCCAACCGGCTACTGGCGATGAAAGGCCTGTTTCCGGCCGCCGAACTTGCCAATCTGCCGCCTGGCTGGCGGCTGGCGGCCAGCCACGAACTGACGGTGCCAGGCCTCGACGCCCAACGTCATTTGCTTGTCTTGGAGAGAAACTGACGATGCATATTTTTGCCATAGCCAACCAGAAGGGCGGGGTCGGCAAGACCACCACCTCGGTCAATCTGGCCGCCGGCCTGGCCCAGGCCGGGCAGCGCACATTGCTCATCGACCTCGACCCGCAGGGCAATGCCACCATGGGCAGCGGCATCGACAAGCGCGGGCTCCAACGCACCGTCTATCACGTTCTGCTGGGACTGGCGGCGTTGGCCGAAACGCGCGTCACCTCTCCCACGGGCGGTTTCGACGTGCTGCCGGCCAACCGTGACCTCGCCGGCGCCGAAGTCGAGATGGTCGATCTCGACCGGCGCGAGTCGCGGCTGAAGCGGGCCCTGGCCCAGCACGACGCCGAATATGATTTTGTCCTGATCGATTGCCCACCCTCGCTGTCGATGTTGACGCTCAACGGTCTCTGCGCCGCGCATGGCGTCATCATCCCAATGCAATGTGAATATTACGCGCTGGAGGGGCTTTCCGACCTGGTCAATACCATCAAGCAGGTGCATCGCAACCTCAATCGCGACCTGCGCATCATCGGCCTGCTGCGCGTCATGTACGATCCGCGCTCGCTGCTGGCGACGCAGGTGTCGGCGCAACTTGAACAACACTTTGGCGACAAGGTGTTCAAGACCCTGGTGCCGCGCAACGTGCGCCTGGCCGAGGCGCCGTCGCACGGCATCCCGGGCGTGCTGTTCGACAAGACCGCCAAGGGTGCGCAGGCCTATCTGACATTCGCCACCGAGATGGTCGAGCGCGTGAAAACCTGGAACAACGAGCTATGAGTAAATCATGAACCCACCCTCGCCCAAAAAAGGCCTTGGCCGCGGCCTCGACGCCCTGCTGGCCGCTAATAACGCACCCGAATCCCATCGCCAGGAATCGTTGCCGCTCACGGCGCTACAGCCGGGCAAATACCAGCCACGCACGCGCATGGACCCAGGATCGCTGGAAGAGTTGGCCGCCTCGATCAAGGCGCAGGGACTGATCCAGCCTATTTCGGTGCGACCCATTAGTGGCGGCCGTTATGAAATCATCGCCGGCGAACGCCGCTGGCGAGCCGCGCAGGCGGCCGGCCTCGAAGAAGTACCCGTGCTGATTCGCGATATTCCCGACGACGCTGCACTGGCGATGTCGCTGATCGAGAACATCCAGCGCGAGGACCTCAATCCGCTGGAGGAGGCCGCCGGCGTGCAGCGGCTGATCGACGAATTCGCCATGACGCACCAGCAGGCGGCGGACGCTGTCGGCCGTTCGCGGCCGGCGACCAGCAACCTGCTGCGATTGTTACAACTGGCCAAGCCCGCGCAGGACATGCTGATGGCCGGCGACATCGAAATGGGCCATGCCCGCTCGCTGCTGCCGCTGCCGAAAGCCGAGCAGGGCAGGGTGGCGGCCGAGGTGGTCGACAAGGGTTTGTCGGTGCGCGAAGCCGAGCGCATGGTGGCGCGCATCCTGAACCCGCCGGAGCAAAAGGCGCCGAAGATACCTGATCGCGACCTATTGAGGCTGGAAGAAGAACTGTCTGACAGCATCGGGGCGACGGTAAAAATCATGGCTAACCGCAAAGGCGCGGGCAGCCTCAGTATCCGCTTTGGCAGCCTCGATCAGCTTGATGGTTTGCTGGCGCGATTCAAGTGAGCGAGAGCGTTGTGCGCTTGCTGTTCTTCGGCTCTTCCGGTAAATCCTACGGAGAAATGAGATGACCGGCACCCCGGAGATGGTGAATCTAAGGAACGCCTACGAAATAACTTCCCGTTTTTGACCGCGCGATGCGGCATGCGAATTGGTTTATCGAAACCAAATTTCTACGGGAATTCATCGCCGGCAACACGTATCGCGGGCCGGCTACCTTTGGCTGTCCGAGGACTGCGCCGACCGCTCTTTTCTCGGCACTCGCAGCAGCGGGGTGCCCGACGAGGGGTCGGGCCTGATCCGCGAGCCGGCGGGGATCCACGCCGTGCCGCCCTTCACCATCACGCTGCTCAAGGGCGACCTGATCCGCACAGTGTTTACGAGATGTATGCATAACTCTACAATTTGGGTTGCTTTAGTAGTTGACTATCTTTGTCGGCTATAGTAGATTGGGATCGTCGCATACAAACTGCTGAAAGGAGCCCATCATGACCGAACTACTTTCCATGCCCATCCCGTTTGCCTCGTCACTCGTCGTACTCGCGATGGTTGCAGCCTTCTTCTTAATCAAATTCCTTGTCCTGGCGCTCTCTCTTGACCAAGGGGCACAATCGGCGCGCGAAGACCGGCGGATGGGGCGACGCATGAATCGGCGTTCCACTGACTGTGATTCAGGTGGCAATGTCGTTCTATCTTGAAACATGCTGATCGCAGACGGCTTGATGAGTGTGGCAAGTCGCCAGCACCAGACAGGAACCCGCAATCCCCCTGAGCCAATCTGTTGGAGATCACCCGAACGATAGCATCCTGTCTGTTGTCGCTACTCTTGCGCGCATGAACCCCGTCCTCGACTACCACGAGCGCTCCAAGCATCACCTGAATCGCTATGCACCCGGCCCCGACGGTCTGGACTGGGCCTCGCAGCCCGACCCCTTCCGCCGCTATGCCGGCGCACCGGAGGTGGAATTGCCGCTGCTGGCTGGCGAACTACCCGTTTGTTGGGACGAACTGTTCAGCTCCACTGGAGTACTGCAACATGAACTGAATTCAGACAGCGTGGCCAAGCTCTTGCAGCTATCTCTCGGTCTGTCAGCCTGGAAATCCTTTGGCGGCAATCGATGGGCGCTGCGCTGCAACCCTTCCAGTGGCAATCTGCATCCTACCGAGGGTTACCTGATCTGCCCCGACCTGCCGGGACTGCCGGCCGGCGTCTACCACTATCGCCCCGACCGACATTGCCTCGAAAGACGCGCAACGACGCCATTCGCATGGCAAGGGGGCTTCTTTGTCGCCCTCACCGGCATTCACTGGCGCGAGGCATGGAAGTATGGCATGCGTGCCTTCCGCTACTGTCAGCACGATTGTGGGCATGCCCTGGCCGCAATTTCCTATGCTGCTGCGACACTCGGCTGGCCGGTACGCCTGCTGGCCAACTGGGGCGACGATGAGATTGCCACCCTCACCGGGGTGAATCGGGCAGAGGACTGCGCCGCAGCTGAAGCCGAGGCGCCCGAAGCTCTGCTCTGGATCGGACCGGGCGTGGTGCCTGGCAGGACAGAGGTGATGGCCATGTTGGCGGGCGCGAAATGGGCCGGCCATGCCAATACCCTGAGCCCCGAACATCGTGACTGGCCGGATATCCCCGCAGTAGCCGCCGCTACCAGCAAACCCGCCGGTACGATCGAGCAGGCTGGCTTGTCAGCGCCGCTGCCAGCCTCACTGCCGGCTTTGGCCCCGGCCTCGTGCGAGCCGGTCAGCCAGATCATCCGCCGCCGCCGTTCCGCCCAGGCATTCGATGGTTTCAGCGCTATTAGCGAGCAACGCTTCTACCGAATACTCGACGCCTTGCTACCGCGTGCCAGTCAACCGCCCTGGGCGTTGCTGGAACAGCCACCGAACCTGCATCCGGTGCTGTTCGTCCATCGCGTGCATGGCCTGGAGCCCGGCATCTACTGTCTGCCCCGCGCTCCGGAGGCGTTGGAGGATTTGCGCACCGCGATGCGTCCGGACTGGCTCTGGGAGCGGGTTTCCAACGGTCCGGAACATCTGCCACTCTACCTGCTGGCACCCCTCGATGCGCGCAAATTCGCCCTCACCGTGTCATGCCATCAAAACATCGCTGCCGATTCCGCCTTCGCCCTGGCCATGCTGGCGCGCTTCGACGACATCGGCACAGGAGAACACCCCTGGCGCTACCGCCAGCGCTTTTGGGAGGCCGGCATGCTCGGCCAAACCCTCTATCTGGAGGCTGAAGCTGCCGGCGTCCAGGGTACTGGCATTGGCTGTTACTTCGACGACGAGGTGCATCGCGCCCTCGGACTCGATACCACGCGCTTTCAGGACATCTACCACTTCACGGTCGGTACGGCCGTGGTCGACGCACGGCTCGGTAGCGAAGCGGCCTACGCGCATCTTGAGGCGATTGCGCGGAGAGAGGATTAGCGCATCTATGATGAGTTTCGCTTTTGATAATAGCTTTGCCCGTGAACTGCCCAGTTTCTACGTGAAATGGGCACCAGATCGCGTGCCTGGCCCGCGTTTGCGGTATTTGAATCATGCTCTGGCAGAGGAACTCCGCCTGGATATAGGGCGGCAGGATGCGGCTACGCTGGCTGACATGCTTTCCGGCAACCGCTTGCCGGAGGGAGCAGAACCCATTGCGCAAGCGTATGCCGGCCATCAGTTTGGCCGGTTTTCACCACAACTCGGCGATGGCCGGGCGCTGCTCGTGGGCGAGCTTATCGATTGTCACGATAAGCGCCGTGATATTGCATTCAAAGGTTCCGGGCCTACCCCCTTCGCTCGCAACGGAGATGGCAAGGCTGCCCTCGGTCCCATGTTGCGGGAGGTGCTGATCAGCGAAGCGCTGCACGCATTGGGCATTCCGACGACGCGCGCATTGGCGGTCGTTGATACGGGGGAAGCCGTCCGTCGCGAGAAACTGCTGCCCGGCGCCAACCTCACGCGCGTCGCCGCCAGCCATATCCGCGTCGGCACCTTTGAGTACTATGCGGCCCGCGGCGACCACGCGCGCGTGCGACGACTGGCTGACTACACCATTGCACGGCACGATCCCGGATTGATCGGCAAGAAAGGGCGCTATCTGGACTTTTTAGGTGCAGTGATCGATCGTCAAGCGGCGTTGGTGGCGCAGTGGATGGGGGTGGGGTTTATCCACGGCGTCATGAACACCGACAACATGAGCATTCCCGGGGAGACCATCGACTATGGCCCCTGCGCATTCATGGAAGCCTACGACCCCAAGACGGTGTTCAGTTCAATTGATCAGCACGGTCGCTATGCCTACCAAAATCAGCCGGGTATTGCGCAATGGAACTTGGCGCGTCTGGCGGAATCATTACTGCCCTTGCTGGCCGATGATAATGAGGATGAGTCTGTTGCCCTGGCTACCGAGGCCATCGCAAGCTTTGATGGCCGCTATCAGCGCTATTGGCTCGATGTAATGCGCACGAAACTAGGGTTCCATGATCAAGTGCCCGATGGGGGGGATGAAGACCGTGCCCTGATAGCGGAATGGCTTGCCTTGCTCCAGCGCAATAGCGTCGATTTCACACTGGCATGGCGGCATCTGGCGGATGCGGCAGAAGGGAATCCGTTGCCAATACGGGATCTCTTCGCTGATCACTTGGCTTTGGATGCCTGGTTAGCGAATTGGCAGGTTCGGTGTGCCACGGAAGATGGCTGCACCAATTCAGATGAGTCAGGTATTACTGCATCAACACGCGCAAGCAGAATGCGTAGATCCAATCCTTGGCTCATACCGCGTAACCACTGCGTCGAGGATGCACTGTCTGCCGCATCCGATGACAATGACTTCGGACCGTTTGAGCAACTGCTGAACGCGCTCAAAAACCCTTACGAAGCGCATGCCGAGTTCGTCCGATTTTCGAAACCCGCCCCGGCATCATTTACGGAGAGTTACTGCACATTCTGCGGAACATGATGTCCAGACAGCGTAATTGCACATGACCATGACAGAAACACCGCACGCGCCTGACGTTATCCGACTCCGCGACGACTGGAGCATTCGATGCGTGGTCAACAGCAACGATGCGTCCTGGATGTCCTCCTCTTCACCGCACGTACAGCAGCTTCCGCTGGAGCGTTTGGAGGGCGAACAGGCTCCGGCCACGTCCATTTGTCGATATGAGCCGGGCGCATCTTTCAGCGCGCCACCCTTTGCCCTAGGCGAAGAAATACTGGTGCTGGATGGCATCCTCAGTGACGAGACAGGCGACTATGGAGCCGGCGCTTTCATCAAGAACCCGCCCGGTTCCTGCCACGTACAATTTTCAGCGCAAGGTTGCACGATCTTCGTCAAGCAACGCGACCAGGACCCGATGGACAGCGAACGGGTGGTTGTCGACACCCGCACCGCCGACTGGCGGCCCGGCTTGGTGGAGGGGCTGGAGGTCTTGCCTTTGCATAGTTTCGGCACCCAGCACACGGCATTGGTGCGCTGGGCGCCACAGACCTACTTCAACCCGCACCGCCACTACGGAGGCGAGGAGATTCTTGTGCTGGAGGGCGTGTTCTCGGACGAGCACGGCGACTATCCGGCCGGGACCTGGCTGCGCAGTCCCCACTTAAGCCAGCACCAACCCTTCAGCCAATCCGGCTGCCTGATTCTGGTCAAGGTCGGACATTTGCTCACGGCCTGATCCGCTTTCTTCTTATTGCCATCAATGAAAAACTCTCTCTTCAAGCTGTTAGCTGTCTTGGGCCTGGGTTCGCTAGGCACGAACGCACACGCCATCGAGGAACCCGCGTACACAGTTGTTCGCCAGTACCAAGCCTTTGAAGTCAGGCAGTACGCCCCGTACCTCGTTGCCGAGGTCAATGTACCCGGGCCAGCCAGCGAAGCAGGCAATCAGGGGTTCAATATCTTGGCGGCTTACATCTTTGGCAAGAACAAGGGCGATCGCAAGATCGAGATGACGGCACCGGTGACGCAAACACCCGAGCCCATGAAGATCGCCATGACCGCTCCGGTGACACAGGCTGCCAGCGAAAGGGGCTTCATCATTCAGTTCACGATGCCCAAGGAATTTACACTTGACACCCTTCCCGAGCCGCTGGATTCAAGCGTCAAGCTGAGGGAATTGCCGGGCGGGCGGTTTGCTGTTATCCGCTATTCCGGTACTTGGTCCGAGTCGAACTACGCAGACCATCTGACCCAACTCCGGCAGGCGTTGAAGGCAGAAGGTGTCCCCACCCGAGGCGAGCCAATTTACTCGCGATACAACGCTCCCTTCGTGCCCTGGTTCATGCGTCGTAATGAAATATGGCTTTATGTCGATTGAACCGCCATGAAGGACCGAGGGGACTCGATTTGGCTGGCAACGGACAGGACGGCTTGCTCAGTCAGTGGCTGACGTAACGGCTTCCGGATTTCCCCGGGCTAAATTTGTCATTCCGGCTTGAGTTCCAACGCTGCCTGCATCTCTTTTTCAGTCGCGGAGTATCGCAGGACGGCATGGACAGCAAACAGTTCCTTCAGTTTGAATATATGAGGTTCGTCGCCAGGCTGTACGAAGACGATGACTTTTGCCTTTGGCGCGAATTGCTGCAGGGTTGCCAGGGTGACATCTAGATTCGACAGATTTGTGCCGGCATAGTTGTTGGCCCAGCCGTAAATGAAATCACCCACGAAAAAGTCGGGAGTCTGTTTGTGCAGTGCCTTGTGTAAGTTACGCGCACTGGAGAATGGGGTTTCCAGGATGCCAAGGCGCTGATGCAGCGCAGCGAAGTTCGGGTGGAAGGGTGACTCGACGAGAGAAAACAGGATTTGCATGAGATGTGCGATAGCTGATGAGGTTGTTGGGGAATTCTAATCACAAGCGCACCACCAATCACCGCATTGTCCGGGAGCACGAATTCGGGCCGGATGCTCCCTACGCCTTGCCTTCCTTGGCCAGTTCGCCCAGTAGAAACCGTCAATATCTTCCCGGCAACCCAGAAGGTGCCGTGACAGGTCTTGCCTTCTACTTCACAGGTGAAGCGTTGGCGCTGCGGATCAAAACTCATGGCGGGCAGTTGCACTGTTCAATTTGAAGGCTTGGCTCTCGATGGCTTTGGGCGCGAGGTTGGCGGCCTCTTTTTCTCGTTTGAGCTCGCCTGCTGCACAGACTGCTCATTGAGTTCGCTCGGCTTCTTCCCCGCCAACTCGACAATCAGTCGGCTTAATGCGGTCGCCATTTCGTCACGCGGATGCTCCTCGCAGTACTTCTTGATGAAGCCAAATAGGGCGGCGATATCGCGCCCTTCGCCTACTTGGGGCTTGCGTGGTGTAACCGAATTGATTCCCGAGATAAATCCTGCAATGTAGTTTTTGTATATCTCGGGAGCGATCGACGGTCGTGCTTCCAGGTCAGACGTGAGCGTGTCGCACGTTGCGGTAAAGCCGAAACCATAAACGACGCCTGTGCCGGGGTCGAACGCCAGCGAAACCGGGGATGCAAGCAACAGTACTGCCGTCAGAACGGCTAAACGCACAACACCCCCCATCGAAGTTAGTTCATTCACGCGAAAGTATCGACCTGGTTGCCGAGATTGGGCGGATTGGTGCTGATCACCTG
>JFJP01037409.1_pt1 | contig 29208 bp, 20 predicted proteins | sample 431651 | NCBI WGS metagenome assembly JFJP01 (sample SAMN02602958, study PRJNA72255) | Microbial mat metagenome, whole genome shotgun sequencing project. | biome: fresh water; feature: sink hole; material: water; isolation source: purple microbial (photo- and chemosynthetic) mats found in... | reverse complement strand
CAGCTTGTTGACCTGATTGGCAAGGATCCATCGAAAATGACGCTCCAGGAAAAAATGACAGCAACACGCGCTTATCGCGAGGACAGGTATGAACAACTACTTGATGCTGTATATGCACGCCGCGGATGGAATAAAAATGGAGTTCCTACCATAGCACATTTAAAGGAATTAGGCATGGATTTGCCTGAAGTACTTGAGGTGGTTACTCCATTGCAATAACAGTCGTTGTTCAATAAACCATATCCCTGTCTGCAACTTCATTTGCAGGCAGGGATTTTTTTTTCACCAGAAACATTTTTATTACTAATATCAGTGTTATTGTTAAGGCTTGCAACTTACATTTCAATCCAAATACAGCCGGGCATAATAGCTTCGGCTTAGTTTAGTACAACATTCAGATAAATCCTTAACTTTGCACAAATACAATAAGCCTTTCCTGTGAAATTTTCGCCTTTTGAGTTTATAAAGGACCTTCGTCGACGTGATCACAAACCATCATTTGGAGGACTGGATATTCTCAAGTATATTGGCCCCGGGTTACTGGTAACAGTTGGCTTTATTGATCCGGGAAACTGGGCGTCAAACCTGGCAGCAGGTGCCGATTATGGGTATGAGCTTTTATGGATGGTTACCTTATCAACCATAATGCTGATTGTTTTGCAGCATAATGTTGCCCACCTGGGAATTGCTACCGGCCTGTGTCTTTCCGAAGCGGCTACCATGCATATGCCAAAGTGGGTTTCACGATCGGTTCTCTCGTCAGCGATAGTTGCATCTGTATCTACTTCTCTGGCCGAATTACTGGGAGGTGCCATCGCTTTAAAAATGTTGTTTGGCATACCAATACGGATTGGTGCAATAATTACACTGATCACTATTGTAATACTGTTATTTTCAAATTCGTACCGTAAACTGGAAAAGTGGATTATCGGATTCGTAAGCCTGATAGGACTTTCATTCATATATGAACTCACGCTTGCTGATATTTCCTGGAGCCAGGCTGTAGTTGGATGGATAAAGCCTTCGTTTCCCGAAGGTTCAATGATTGTGATTATGAGTGTTCTGGGAGCAGTGGTAATGCCGCATAATCTGTTTCTGCATTCCGAAATTATACAAAGCAGGCAATGGAATCTCTCGGATGAGAAAATAAAAAACAGGCAACTCCGTTATGAATTTCTGGATACGCTTTTTTCGATGATCGTTGGCTGGGCTATAAACAGTGCAATGATACTAATGGCAGCTGCTACATTTTTCAGGTATAAAATTCCGGTTGCAGAACTTCAGCAGGCAAAAAATATGCTGGTTCCGTTGTTAGGAAATAATGCCGCAGTTGTTTTTGCAGTTGCCTTACTGATGGCAGGCATTGCTTCAACCATCACTTCGGCTATGGCTGGAGGAAGTATTTTTGCCGGTTTCTTTGGCGAACCTTTCGATATGAAAGATAACCACTCACGATTGGGAGTTCTGATATCGTTAATACCTGCTGTACTGATTATTTTTGTGATCAGCAATCCTTTCAAAGGCCTTATTTACTCGCAAATGCTGCTTAGTATACAATTGCCAATAACCATATTTACCCAGATATATCTTACGTCATCAACAAAAGTGATGAGTAAATATGCCAATTCATTACCACTCACAATGTTCCTTTTGGTAATTGGTGCTGTGGTTACTCTACTGAATATCCGACTGCTTGTAAGTTTTTTATAAAACACACGAAATACAGAATCCAATGGATCGTTTAGCGAAAAACCTGTTTTTATACCTGTTGTCAGTCCTTACAGGTTTTACCACGTATGCCCAGTCTGATGAAGCAAACGTTGAAGTTGATTATTCAACAGATGGTCGAGGATGGGTTTTCGGATTGAATGTGGGTGTTTATTATCCTTCAAAAGCAACAGCCGCATATTACAATGGCAAATCAAGTAATAAAAACAATGTTGAGTATGTATTGTCAAATTACTATTGGTACCAGGATATATTTCACGCTCTTGGGGCAAACGATTCGATAAGTGTTGCCGGTTTACCGGAGAATATGCATTATAAGCTCGCCATGCAGCCTGGTATATACGCTCAATACTGTTTTAATTCCACATTAGCCATTATGATAGAGTTTAACTATATGAAGCTGAAGGCCGATGATGTCATCATCTTTGAGGTGGATCCCCCACTGGATTATCTGGGAAATCCTGATTTGCGATTATATCCCATGCGGGGCGTGGAAGAGCGCATTTATGCAGATATCGGACTTAAACGCACCTACCCGAAAACTGATAAATTGTCATATTATGTAATGGGTGGAGTGAATGTGAACAGCACACAGGTAAAGAAGTCTTCTTTTTATGTTGAAGATGTTGAATACAATATGATAAACATTTACGAAGATGGAGGTTATGTTCCCAACGGGAATTCACAAACATACAGTGTTTACCAGGGAGGTATTGGCGTTGGTGGATTTGCCGGAGCGGGCACTGCACTTACTTTTGCCAATAGCATTGTAATTGAAACAGGCATTACTGCACACTGGCTTATGGTTAAGCTTGAAGATTACCAAAATATGAATCCCGGATTCGGGGCTTATATACGATTCATGTTCTAAACTGATGACTCACTCTTCAAAAATAAGACTTTGGATACAATCTCCTATGTTTTTTTAAGATTCATGATTGTTCTTGTCGGGATAATGCCCTTCAGAATGATGTATGTTTTGTCGGATGCAACTTATTTTCTGGTCTACTATCTAATTGGTTATCGGCGTACTATTGTAAAAGCTAATTTGAAGAGTTCATTTCCTGAAAAGAATGCGGTTGAAATCCGGTTACTTACGAAAAAATTCTATCGCCATCTGTGTGATATCGGACTGGAAGGTATAAAGGGATTTACTCTAAATGAAAAGGAACTTAAACGCAGGCATCTTATTCTTAATCCGGAACTTGCTGATCATTATTTTGATAAAGGTGTCAGTACTATTTCGGTACCAGGCCATTATAACAACTGGGAATGGGGTTCACTGTCACCTGGATTGCAAATGAAATATCCGATCGTGGGCTTTTATAAATGTATGAGTAATACCCGGGTGGATATATTTGTTAAGAAACACAGGGCAAGATTCAATACAAGGCTGGCTCCATTAACGGATACCTCAAATACTTTTAAGGATATATCGGACATTCCACATGCTTATATTATGGCCTCAGACCAAAGCCCTACAAACCTGAAAGAATGTTATTGGATTGATTTCCTCAATCATCATACAGCATGGCTTCACGGACCCGAAAAATATGCCCGAAGATACAATTGGCCAGTGATATATGTTGATATACGAAAAGTAAAAAGAGGATTTTATGAACTGAAATTAGTTCTTCTTACTGAAAATCCGAATTCTTTACCTGAAGGTGAAATAACCAGGCTTTATACTCAACATCTCGAAAAATCAATTTTACAGGAACCCGCTTACTGGCTTTGGTCGCATAACAGGTGGAAACATAAAAGGGAAAGGGCTTAGGGATTAGGATTTGGGTATTAGTGTTTCAATATTCAAGAGTATAGGTATCTAACCACTTTTATTGAAATCTGACCTTTAACATTCCGCTCATTTCATCGCAATTAACTATTTCCCGTTTTCACGCTGAACTTACCGGCGTGAACTATTTCCTATTGTTACCCAAAGCTTGTCGAAGGTAACTATTTACTATTTTCCATTAACCATTAACCATTAACCATTTTCTTCCCCTTACCCTTCCTTATACATATTCTCTATCTCAGCTTTAAATTGCTCGGCAACAACCCTCCGTTTGATTTTCAGAGAAGGCGTTAATTCACCGGTTTGAATACTAAACTCATTCGGGAGCAGGACTATTTTCTTCACCTGTTCGTATGGCGAAAGATCTTTCTGCAGTTCATTAATACGTTGCTGATAGAACTCAATTACGGCTTTTTCCTGAACCTGGTATTCTTTTTTTATCTTTTCAAGGCCCATTTCTTTCATCAACTCATCGAAAGCGATAGCAGCAGGTACAACGAGTGCTGTTACGTATTTGCGTTCACTGCCAATAATGGTTATCTGTTCAATATACTTATCCCCCGAAAGCAAAGATTCAATCTTCTGAGGCGCAATGTATTTACCTGATGATGTTTTAATAATGTCTTTGATTCTGTCAGTAAGGAAAAGATACCCGTTTTCATCCAATCGTCCGGCATCGCCGGTACAGAAATATCCATCTTTCATCACTTCGGCAGTGAGTTCCGGCTTTTTGTAATAGCCCATGAAAACAGTACCGCCTTTAACCATTACTTCATCATTTTCTCCTATTTTAACATCAAGGGTAGGCATTATTTTGCCAACGGAGCTTGTGTTTATATCGTCATCGAGCAGGCATGTAACTGAGGCTACCGTTTCAGTTAGACCGTAACCTATTTTGATATGGATACCTACCTGTTCGAAAAAATGAATGATATCAAGCGAAAGCGCAGCACCACCGCATACCATAAATCTGAAATTTCCGCCAAGCACAGCACGGCCTTTGGAAAGAACAAGTTTGTCGGCAATAGCATATGCTAGCCGCAAGCCTAGCGGGACAGGTTGTTTTATACACAGATAATTGAACCGTTTGCCACCCATGTTGATAGCCCATTTAAACATAGCCTGTTTTGTGGCAGAGCTTTTTGCGATTTTTGCATTCACACCCTCATACGTTTTTTCAAAGAAACGCGGCACGGAGCACATCACTGTTGGTTTCACAACCTGAACAGCATCAACCACTTCCTTTGGATTACGCAGGTAGTATGATGTAATTCCATTGCTTAAAGCGATAAAAGTCCATCCCCGTTCAAAAATATGGCTCAGTGGCAGAAAACAAAGTGATACATCCGCATCGCTTATAGTTATACGTAAATCATGGATGCTTACGCAGTGCCTGAAATTTGAAACTGAAAGCATTACACCCTTTGGTTCACCCGATGTACCTGATGTATAAAGAATGGAACATAAATCTGAATCCTGCGCTTCGCTACTCAATATCTTCAATTGCTCTGAATAACTTTTATCGCTGCCTGATTTCAGAAAATCCGAGAAGTGTTCCGAACTTATTGTTTCATCAAGTTTGACCAGGGAATCGAAAGCGACAATTTTCCTGAGGGTCGGAACTTTTTCGAAAAGAGTCTTTGCAACATCATATTGTTCCTGTTCGCCAACAAGACAAATCAAGCATTCGGTTTCGTTAAGCATATATTCAGCCTGGGCTGCGCTGGTTGACGAAAACAACGGAACCGAAACCGCACGTATCAATTGTAGGGCATAATCCGAAATAGTCCATTCGGGCATATTACGAGACATGATAGCAACTTTATCGCCGGGTTTTACTCCGTTTGCCAGTAATGCCTTAGCCGTATCTTCAATGGCTTGCCAAAATCCGGCCCAGGTAATGGGTGTCCAGCTTTTATCACTTTTCTGATAGAACAACGCATTACGGGAGCCGTATTTGAGACTGTTCTGGTAGATAATCGTTGTTAGAAGCTGGTTTTCCATAGTAAATAAAGTTTTTTGATTATGTGTCCTGAAAAGGCCGTCGAATGTTACTTATACCGTTCGTTTCTTTTGAGATTCGGAAATTCTACCGGTTTAAATCGATGTAAAGGTATAATATTATTATAAAAAGTACAACACATATTGATAGCTGCATATCAGGATTTTGACGTTGTTTTCAGCTGATAGGCTACCAGTTGTGAAGGTTTTACCCGAAATCTCCCCCAAAAACGGTATCTTTGCACCTCATTAATAAATACAAATGATTTCAGTAGACGGACTTACGGTAGAGTTTGGAGGGACCACGCTTTTTAAAGATGTATCTTTTGCAATAAACGAAAAGGACAGGATTGCAGTCATGGGCAAGAATGGCGCAGGAAAATCCACCTTACTTAAAATAATTTCTGGCACCAAATCTGCTACACGCGGAAAGGTTTCAGCTCCTAAAGACGCAGTGATTGCCTATCTGCCTCAACATTTACTTGCTAACGACAGTCGTACTGTTTTTGAAGAAGCTGCACAGGCTTTTGCCCAGGTTTTCGAAATGCAACACGAAATTGATGATTTGAACAACCAGCTTTCAACTCGTACCGATTACGAATCGGCCGAATACTACGAGCTTATTGATCAGCTTTCGACACTAAGTGAAAAATTTTATTCAATCGAAGAAATTAATTACGATGCCGAAGTAGAGAAAATACTTCTTGGTCTGGGTTTTGTTCGCGAAGATTTTAATCGTCCGACCGGTGAATTCAGCGGCGGATGGCGCATGCGTATTGAGCTTGCAAAAATCCTCTTGCAGAAACCCGATCTTCTCTTACTCGATGAGCCTACAAACCATATGGATATTGAGTCCATTCAATGGTTCGAGGATTTTCTGATTAACAGCGCAAAAGCGGTCATCGTAATTTCGCACGACAAGGCTTTTGTAGATAATATCACTACCCGTACCATTGAAGTTACCATGGGCCGGATTTATGATTACAAAGTAAACTATTCGTCGTATTTACAGCTGCGAGGCGAACGCCGCGAACAACAGCAGAAGCAGTTCGACGAACAGCAAAAATTTATTGCCGATAACCAGGATTTTATCGATCGTTTTCGCGGCACATATTCAAAAACCAACCAGGTGCAGTCGCGTGTAAAAATGCTCGAAAAGTTACCTTCCATTGAAGTTGACGAAGAAGATAACTCCTCGCTGAGACTTAAATTTCCACCATCTCCACGATCAGGAAGCTACCCTGTTATATTGGAAAGCATGTCGAAAAGTTATGGCGATCACAATGTTTTTTCCGACGCTACATTTAGTATTGTACGTGGCGAACGTGTGGCTTTTGTAGGTAAAAACGGCGAAGGCAAGTCAACCATGGTAAAAAGCCTGATGGGCGAAATCGATTATGATGGCAAGCTAACACTTGGCCATAATACTATGATCGGCTATTTTGCTCAGAATGAAGCCTCGTTACTCAACGAAGAAAACACGGTTTTCCAAACCATCGACGATGTAGCCAAAGGCGATATACGCACGAAAATAAAGGATCTTTTAGGTGCATTTATGTTTGGCGGCGACAGCTGGAATAAGAAAGTTAAAGTTCTATCGGGCGGTGAGCGAACAAGGCTTGCCATGATCAAATTACTGCTCGAACCGGTAAATCTGTTGATCCTCGATGAGCCTACCAATCACCTGGATATGAAGACGAAAGATATCCTGAAAAGCGCTTTACAGGATTATGACGGAACGCTCATTCTTGTATCGCACGACCGCGATTTCCTGGATGGATTGGTAAGTAAGGTATTCGAATTTGGAAACAAACAGGTTAAGGAGCATTTGTGCGACATTAACGGTTTCCTGGAAAAAAAGAAAATGGAGAATTTGCGTGAATTGGAACGGACAGGTAAAAAAGGGTAATGGTTTACATGAAAATGGGAAATGTTTAATTGTGTAATTTGTAGAGACATGATGTTCGCGTCTCAAATTGGCAAATTGACATTTACCCGATTTTCGATGCCAATTCCAAATATCCAAATTTACAGAAGATCATTAGTTCCGAGCGTTAAGAAACGATGTATTCATAATTTTATCAGTGAAATGATCATATAATAAGAGATAATTGTTTACAAGAGATACAATTACTGTAATGAAAGCATTTCGCGTCCTACTTATTCCATTGTTGTTTATCACTGCATGTCAATCGCAGCAGGTAAACAATAATGATGATGCAAAAGAACCTTCCGTTATTGAAGTAAAATCTTTAACAGATAACTATAAAAATTCACCAGAACATCTTTCACCGGTCATAAAACCCACTGCTGTAATTGCACAAAACAATCGCAACTCTGAATTCGAGACAGCATTGCATGAGCCAGAATCCAGGGTCTTTATAAAAGTCAGAACTCATGACAAAAAAGTAGTAGTTCCAGTAACTTATAAGTCTTCACGTAAGTTAATTTCCAAACAAATTCCAGGTATAAATTGGATTGAACAAAGGGTGGATAAACGGACAATTCTGAACATCCATTTCGAAAACGATCTGATCACCTATGCCAATACGGACCGGTATTTCACCAATGGCATCAGATTTGATCTTCAGGCGGCCTGGCTTGCCGGATCATCTTTGCAAAAACTCATGATACCATACAGACATAAATCCTTTGTTATATATAACCTCAGTATGGTACAGAATATGTACACGCCAACTGATACAAGGATGGCTCCGGAATTAAAAAATGACCGGCCTTATGCTTCCTTATTGTATTTTGGCTTCCGGAAATCAGCGTCTGATCCGCTACGTGAAATCAAAATATCATCCGAACTGAATGTAGGTTATATGGGGCCTTATTCACTGGGATCATCCCTGCAGACAATTGTTCATAAAACCTTTCCGACCAATAATGAACCTTTGGGATGGGAAACTCAGATCAATACAGATGTTATTGTGAATTACAATGTTCAGGTTCAGAAAGCATTGTTAAATAGAGCAAACTTAACATTACTGGCGGGTTTGGATGCTGAAGCCGGAACCTTGTTCACTAATGCCGGCGCCGGATTGCAGGCGCAGATAGGTAAAGCTGATCCTGTTTTTGGATTGGTTGAAAATCAGCAATGGCCGGAATTTGAATATTATTTCTTTGCGAAAACGGATATCAGTTTTGTAGCTTATAATGCATTACTGCAAGGAGGCATGTTTAATCATGATAATGTTTTCACATTAAAACAAAACGAAATACGACGTATTGTTGGTAATGCTGAAGCCGGAATACATTTCAGGTATAAAGGAATTGGAATGGAAATTGCGCAACATTTTATTTCGCCTGAATATAAAGGTGGATTGTGGCATAAGTGGGGGAGAATGAGTTTGATTTTCAGGTTGTGAGCATGAAGAAAAGAATAGTAAAATTGTATCCTGGTTTATTTTAAATGATAACAAACATTGTTGAAGATTAATCGGTTACTATTTTTGTGAAGGTTTAAATTTTATTAATATCTGGTTCGAAAAAATGTTAAAAGCAAAAAGTTCCAATACAAGTAATCATTCATTTTCTGTTTTTATAAAGCGAAAGATCATGCATATCTCGCTGATAATTTCAGCTGCATTGTTGCTTGCCTTACTTCCTTATAAAACTTCTGAAAGTGCTTCCCAGGTTGAGCTACCGGCAGTTACTCACGAGATAACACTCATTTTTACCGGCGATATTATGCAGCATATGCCGCAGGTGGATGCCGCGTGGAATGAGGAACTGGGCGTTTATATCTATGATTCCTGTTTCAGGTATATAACTCCATGGCTTGCCAATGCTGACCTGGCTATTGCCAACCTCGAAACTACACTTGCCGGAAAACCATACAGCGGCTATCCCGCTTTTAGTTCACCCGATGAACTTGTGAATGGATTGATGAATGCAGGTATTGATATTGTCGGTACTGCCAATAACCATTGCTGCGACCGTGGCCGAAGAGGTGTTGAACGTACCGTTAGCGTACTCGACAGCCTGGGATTGATGCATATGGGAACGTATGCAACTGCTGAGGACTATCGCAAAATGAATCCAATGATTGTGAATACCCGGGGATTCCGGCTTGCATTTCTGAATTATACGTATGGTACCAATGGAATTCCGGTGCCGGAGAACAACATAGTGAGCCTGATTGAAAAGGATCGGTTGCAAGTGGATCTGAAAGCTGCGCTAGACTCTGTTGTGGATATTACTATTGTTTATATCCATTGGGGTGAAGAGTACCAGCGGATGCCAAATGCATTTCAGAAAGATATTGCCGAATTCCTTTTTGATCACGGTGCTGATGTAATTATTGGATCGCACCCGCATGTAATTCAGCCCATGGAGTGGCACAAAGCCGACAGCCTGAAAAAGGAACAATTAGTCGTTTGGTCATTGGGGAATTATGTTTCGAACCAGCGGAAACGCTTTACAGATGGTGGTACTATGTTTTCCTTAAAACTACAAAAAGAATCAGGACGTACCACAATAAAAGATGCAGGCTATCAGCTTACCTGGGTTCATAATCCTGTGGAGAAAGGCAAAAAACAATATTATATTCTGCCGGCTGCAAAGTATGAGAATGATACTATACTGCTAGGCCCCCAGGCCAGGAGCGATTTGAAATTGTTTTTATCAGATTCAAGGGAATTGCTGGATGGGAATAATATTAATATTAAGGAAATACGGTAGGCTGTTCTTGTTGTATATCACGCCTGACTGTTATATATTTTGTGTTTTCCTATTCTGCCTAGTTTCTTGATTCTCTAAAACAGATGTCATATCTTTACTTTCACAAAGCCAGACATAATCCGGACTTTTATACCATTTTACAGATTAGAATTATTATTTGTTCCGGGGAATATGGATTCCCGCTACTCATCCGCAAAAACAGTTTGTATGAAACGACTATTTATAATCTCAAACCGCTTGCCACTGCAGGTAAGGGAAATTAACGGCAAAAAGGAAATTGTTCCTGTAACTGATGGTTTTGATTCAGGATTGAAACGGTTTTATGAATCGTATGATATAAAATGGATTGGACGCGGAGGTGTAAATATCGACGAAATCAGCGAAACCGAAAAGATAAAGATTGACAATAAGTTCCGAAAAGACAATTGCATCCCTGTTTACCTTGATCAACAACTAAGGACTGAATTTCTGGAAGGATTCTGTGACAATACCATCTGGCCGCTTTTCAATTATTTTACACAAATAGCCCGTTACAATCCAACCAATTGGGATGCGTATAAAAAAGTTAACCAGATTTATGCCGCGGTTATTGCAAAATATGTGAATGAGGACGACGTAATATGGATTCATGATCATCACCTGATGCTGCTGCCACAGTTGATTCGTGAGAAATTTCCAAATATCTCAATCGGTTATTTTCAGCATATTCCTTTTCCTTCTTTCGAGATTTTCCGGCTTTTACCCTGGCGTATGGAACTGCTCGAAGGCATGCTGAGTGCTGATCTGGTTGGTTTTCATACCTACGATTATCAACGTCACTTTATGAGTTGCGTCCGCAGGTTGCTCGGCCACGAGACCGTTTTTAACCGTATTAGACTGAACGAGCGAATTGCCATGGTTGATGCCTATCCTAAAGGAATTGATTTTGATTTTTTTAATTCGACGGCAAAAGAACTGGCTAAAAACACAGTTGCTCAAAAGTCGGAGATTCACAATGAAATCGAATATTTAAAGAAAAGTAAAAATCGAAAAATCGTCCTGTCAATCGACCGCCTTGACTACACCAAAGGCATTCCTGACCGTTTATTGGCTTTTGAACATTTCCTCGAAATTTATCCTGAATATCTGGGCAAAGTGAGTCTTTTCCTGTTTGTAATCCCTTCGCGCGAAACGATGACAGATTATAAAAATCTAAAAAAACAAACGGATGAATTAGTTGGTCGGATTAACGGGCGGTTTGGAACCATTGGCTGGATGCCGGTTTCCTACTTTTATAAGGCAATCAGCCGGCTCGAAATGATTGAATTATACAATATTGCTGATATTGCACTGATTACGCCTACCCGGGATGGTATGAACCTGAATGCAAAAGAATACGTAGCTTGCCGGACAGATGAAACCGGTGTGCTGATTTTAAGCGAAATGGCCGGAGCCGCCAAGGAGTTGGGCGAATCGCTGATCGTGAATCCAAATAACAGGTCCGAAGTTGCCGAAGCCATTCACCAGGCATTGAATATGACTGTGGAGGAACAGGCTGAACGTATTTCGGTACTTCAAAAAAGGCTTAAAATATACAATGAAGAACGTTGGGCTACCGACTTTATCAATGGGCTCGAAAGTGTTAAAGCACTTCAGGCCACCAACTTTACCCGCAAAGTCAGCAGCACAATCATATCTGAATTTGTTGAGGCTTATAAAACCGCGGGAAAACGAATAATATTCCTCGACTACGACGGCACGCTGACCGGGTTTTTCAAAGATCCGCAAATGGCCATGCCCGACCAGGAACTATACTCGATAATTGAAAAGCTGATTGCTGATGAGAATAATACGGTTGTGATAATCAGCGGAAGAGATAAAGAAACTTTATCGAAGTGGTTCGACAAATCGCCGCGTCTGGCATTTATTGCTGAACATGGCGTGTGGAGTAAAAATCCGGATGGCAACTGGAAAATGACTGACCAGATCGACAAGCAATGGATGGGGATTATTGAGCCCGTTCTGCAAAATTTTGTTGATCGTACACCGCGCTCGTTTATCGAGTATAAGAATTATTCGCTGGTATTTCATTACCGTGGCACCGATCCGGATATGGGCCAGCAGCGCGCCTGGGAATTGAAGGATACTTTAAAAGATTACTTATCGAATCTTAATCTTGAGATTATGGATGGAGACAAAGTAATTGAGATTAAAAATGCCGGCATCAACAAAGGAAGGGCAGCACTGGCAAAAATCGGGAATATAAAGTTTGATTTTATTTTAGCAATAGGCGACGACTGGACGGACGAATTCACCTTTAACGCAATGCCCGAACAGGCATATACAATCAAGGTAGGAACAAAAGCTACAGCTGCGAAATACTATTTAAATGATGTGGCTGATGTGAGGAGTTTGTTAAGCCAGTTAGAAGCCTGAAATGTCCTGTAAATCAGTTTTATCTCAGGTAGATTTAATTTTCCGAAGCAATTTGTCCGATAAAAAAAACATATCGTCCCTGACGGGACTATTGCTCATTTTCATCTTGCTCTCTACCAACATTAAGTCCCTAGCGGGACTGTCCCGTCAGGGACTTAATGTTGGTGGGAAAATAGTAATCCATGATTTTTAGAAGTCCCGTCAGGGACGATATAAAGAGTTTCAACAGTTTCAGATTTGTCAAACATACAATAAAGTTTCAAAATCTAAATTGAATTCCCGCATATACATTCCTGGGTAATCCGGGATAGTAATAACGCGGTTCGCTGTTTCCAAATCCAATTGCATTTACTATCAGCATCGACGCGTACTGTGTGTCAGTCAGGTTATTGATTCCTGCATACAGTTGTAGTGAAACTGTTTCCTTTAATTGAAATTGAGCTGAAGCTTTAAAGTTGACTAAAAAATATCCTTCATAATTCAATGAGTTTGCATCATCCAGAAATTGATCGCCGGTATATTGAAGCTGAGTATTCAAATCCAACCTGTCGAATGGATTCCAATCAAATTGCAATTGCAAATATTGATCAGGGATTCCCGGTAAATCGTTGCCATTGTATGTATTTCCATCGTTAATAAAATCAATAAAGCGGTTCCGTGATAGCGTGTAGCTAAATGTTGAATTCAATTTCCCTGGAAAGCTGCTGAACCCGAAAACCCGATTCCGTAAAAGCAACTCAAATCCCTGGTGACGCGTTTTTCCGGCGTTCATGCCCGTAAAAATATCTTCGGTTATCCGCTTGGTTACAAGAAGATTATTAAGTTCAATCCAATAAAGTGAAGCATCTATTTCAACAGCTTTATCAAAGATGTTTAACCGGGTTCCGATTTCATATTGAAAACCTTGTTCCGGCTTAATATCTGGATTTACGTCCCCTTCAGGCAATAGAGTTTCTTCCGGCGAAGGAAGTGAAAACCCATGACCTACTGAAGCATAAATTGCCAGTTTATCATTTGGGGCAAAATTTAATCCGATTCGTGGAGAAACGATTATCGGGAAATTACGTTTACCCGATTGATCGCCATTGGATGCATATAAATCAGTGAGCTGATACCTTACAGCGTTCACATTGCCTGCAACCGAAATGTTGAGTTTATTAGTTGGCCGGTAATTCATTATTGCAAATACGCCAAACTGGTTGCGGTTTTCACGGTTCTCGTTCAGCAGGATTTCATCCTTATCAAGTTTCCATTTATACTGTTCTGCTATCCAGTCAATTCCTGCAATCCAATCGGTTTTTAACCTGTAATAACTCAATTTGTTCCTGATGCCTATACTCTTAGTCTGGTCGGTGAGGTTGTTAAAAGGACGCTTTTCATAACTGTCGCTCCATTTTCCATGTACTGTAAATTGGTTGGTAAGCTTTGACGAGAGGATATTTGACAATGTAATTCCTGCCAGTGCTTTCTGGTATTTCTTATAACCCTCAATGGCTGCCCAGTTTGATGCTGCCGCCTGCGGATCATTTTCGAATTGCGTTTTCCCCAGCGAACTTGGAATTTCCCCATTGACATCAGTCAGCATGAAGGTTGATTTTACTGACCATTTGGTTTGTTTCCACTGCGCTGTTGACAGAAATGAAGTCCGTTTATATTCATTGTTATTCCGGTAACCATCCGATTGCAGATGACTGAGGCTGCCCCAAAGGTTTGCATTTTCTGTGTTTACTGTTCCCGAAAGATTGGTTTTCAGTGTATTAAAGCTGCCATAACCGACACTCAGATTTCCTTCAGTATTCAGATTTACTGGCGTGAATAAATTAATGCTTCCGCCCAGTCCTGAACCGTATAATGCTGAAGATGGACCTTTAATTATCTCAATCCGGCTCAGGCTCAGTGGATCAATTTCTTCGGGTGTTGAAACGCCATCGGAAGAAGTCAGGGGTATATCGTTGAGGTACGATCGTATCCGGTTTGTGTTATACGGTGTGCGGCTTCCCATTCCCCTGATTACGATCCGGTTGGTAGCATAGGTTCCGCTTTGCATGCTTACGCCGGGAATTGTGTTAAGCGTTGTTGCCATGTTTGTGCCGTCGTAAAGGTTGAGTCCTTTACCGGCAAGCACTGACAAACTACCCGGGAAAGTTTGTAGTTTGCTGCTTAACTGGTAGCCTTCAATGGTAACCTGGCTCAACAAAATAGCCGAATCAGGAAATTGAACCCCGGCTGTTTGAGGATTGACTTTTTGTGCATGAATATTCAGCAAGCTTAAAAAAAATACCAGGAGGATTGAAAGGCTGTGTGAATAATTCATTTTTAAACTTCATGAAAATGAGGAAATTTACGATTTACGATTAACGGTTTTCCATTAACTAATTCCCATTAACTTATCCCCACCTTTACTCCACAGGAACCAGCTTCACAATCTTCCCCGGATTTTCGATAGCTACATAAATAAACCCGTCAGGACTAACAACCACATTGCGTACGCGTCCTATTCCCTGCAGCAGTTTCTCCGTATGCATTACTGTATGACCCTTGATCACTACCCTTTCGAGATATTGAAAACGTAATGAGCCAACAAACAGGTTATTCTGCCATTTTTTATAGCGGTCGCCGGTTAGGAAAGTCATCCCACAAGGAGCAATGGATGGATTCCAGAAGAAAACTGGCTGTTCCATTCCTTCTTTTTCGGTAAATTCGGTAAGAATGGTGCCGTTGTAATTAATACCGTAAGAGATTACCGGCCATCCATAATTTTTTCCTGGTTCAATCAGGTTGATTTCGTCGCCTCCACGCGGTCCATGCTCAGTTTCCCATAGTTCGCCGGTTACAGGATTTATACAATTGCCCTGCGGATTCCTATGGCCATAACTGTAAACGGAAGCAACAGCACCTTTTGTTTTTACAAACGGATTATCTTTTGGAATGGAGCCATCATCATTTATGCGGTGTATTTTTCCGTTGGAGTTGTCGAGATTCTGAGGGAAATCGTCATGTTGTCCACGATCACCAATCCCGAAAAACAAATGTCCTTTATTGTCAAATGCAAGTTTGCAACCGTAGTGATGTGATCTGTTATTGTCATGATCTCCTCTGAAAATCAACTCCTGATCCACCAGCTTATTTCCATCAAGCCTGGCACGCATAATGGCTGTATTGCTTACGGTTTTGCCATTTTGTTTGTTCAACGCGCTGTAGGAGAAGTATATCCAGCCATTTTTTTTATATTCGGGATGAAGGCATAAATCAAGTAATCCGCCTTGTCCTTCAGCCCTAATTGGTGGTAAGCCTTCGATGGGTGGAGAGAGTTTACCTTCGGAAAAACGGTGCAGCGTTCCGGCACGTTCCGAAATCAGCAGATCGCCATTTGGCAGAAATGCCAGTCCCCATGGCACATCTAATCCTGAAACAACAGTATCGACTATAAAATCCTGTACTTCTGTTTCCATCACTCCGCCAGGAATAACTGCTGGTTTCAGTGAACTTTTATCTTCAGGAATTCCTTTTTTAACATAGGCTGCCAGTTCTTCTATTTCAGCTTCTGTAAAAGTCTTCTGGAAGGATGGCATTCCCTGCATTTCGATTCCCATCTTAATGCTATTGATAACCGAAGCATTACCAGGTTCATCCATCCACTTTTTGGCTGTGAACTTTTCGAGGTTATCACCATGGCATCCGGCACAATAAGTACGGTAATTCAAAGCTGCCGGGTTTTCAGCAGCGGCTTTGGTAGCCGATGGTTTGGTGTGTAAACACTTGAATCCAAGAAAACCAAACGAAGCCAACAAAAGCAGACTGCTTGAAAAGATTACAGATTGTTTCATAGTTTAAATAATTATTTAGAAGAGTCAAACACTATAAACACATGATGAAACTCATTTGTTCCGCAAAACAAATGCAACCTGATAAAAAAGTGTAAAATCAGAAATTAATTAATTCTTTATTCTGTGTAAATCCAGGTCCTGAAAATCAAAGCTGAAGTCAATGTTTGGTGAAATCCCTTTCATTTTTATGCTCTGGGCTTTCCCTTCTTCATCCAGGCTGAAAATGGCAAATGCATCTGCATTCATATCCTGGTATTCCCATTTTATGGCAAAGGAGTTTGCTTTGTAAAAGCTCATTGGGCCATTTAGTTTTGGAGACCTGTATGATTTCATCCAGAGTTTATTATCCTTTAGGAAAACTTCAACTTTACCGAACCATTTATCTTCATAAATACCTGTATAATCGGTGTAATTCAGATGTGAGTAATCGGCAGTTTTTACAGTTTTCCAAACTTTCGTGGTAACAGAATCAGACTCATTTTCATTCGCCTTGTAACGCTTGTAATTGGTTTCGATCCAATCGAAATAATCCATCCCCATGTAACTTTCGATAATAGTTTGTGAAACTGCCGAAAATAGCGCGGCACCGCCGTTTTCTGTATTGGTTAAAACTACTACACCAAGATTAATGTCGGGAATCATAAATGTTATTGATAGCATTCCGGGCAAACCGCCTGTATGTGAAACACTTAAATTGCCTTTGATATCAGTCAGGCCCCAGCCTAAACCATAGCCGGCAAAATGTGAATTATAGCGGGGATTTTGTCCAGCATTTGTAGTTGTATGTATTTTCCACATTTCGCGCTGGCTGGCCTGGGTAAAGAGTTGCTTTTCCATGTCCTTTCCATATTTGCCCTTATTCAAATGTACAAGCATCCAGTTGCTGATATCATTAACATTGGATAATATACCACCTGCAGCTCCGTTTACCATATCTTCATAATTTGGTAAAGACCTGATAGGTCCGTTGACTGTTGAATGCGGCGATGAAAGGTTGCTTTTATCTTTTATGGCTGCCATTGATGCATACGTATTGTCCATATGCAAAGGTTCGAAAATACGTTTTGTTACAAAAGCTTCCCAGGTCATTCCACTAACCCGGGCAATAATTTCACCTGCCACCAGGTACAGCAGGTTATCATAATCAAACTTTGTTCTGAAAGCTGAGACTGGCTTCATATATTGAAAGTTAGCAAGTATATCTTTCATGGTAAAGTCTGAACCATCAGGAAAAATCATAAGGTCGCCGGCACCAAGTCCAAGCCCGCTGCGATGAGTTAACAAATCCTGGATATTGAAATTTTCGGTTACATATGGATCGTACATTTTAAATTCAGGGATGTAGTTCTTTACTTTATCTGTCCATTTCAACTTGCCTTCTTCAACCAGAATGGCTAATGCTGCTGTTGTAAATGCTTTACTGTTTGATGCAATCGCAAAATTGGTATTCTCATTTACTTTCTGCTTTGTATCTACTGATTTTACGCCATAGCCTTTTTCGTGAACGATTTTCCCGTCTTTTACTATGGCAACCGCAACGCCTGCAACATTAAATTTGGCCATTGCTTTTTCAACAAGCTGGTCCACTTCTGCGGAAGTTATTTGGGCATAAGTTCTGCTATAGGTCAACAAAGCTATTGTGACCAGGAATGGTATTGCGAATCTTAAATTCTTCATTGTGTATAGTTTATGCATGTGAATACTGATTTCTGCCTTCATCCTTAATTAATGGTAAAATACCTGAACAAAAAGGACTTTAAAAGTACTGTATTTTTGAATATCGATAATTGAGCTGCATCGCAGAAATCCAAAAAGCAAATTTAGTGGAGTTAGTTCTTAATTCAGAATTTGATTCTTTTGCCTGGTATGAAGGAGCTAAAAAAGCATAATTCCGGATGGTTTTAGAGAAAACAGAGGTTACATAATCCTGATCCCACTCCTAAAGAATTGCCTGCTTTCTTTGCTTCATTAATCAAAATCTGAATCCTGCCTGGAATGTAAATTTACTTTCATTTAACCGCAAGAGCGAGTTCACAGCAAAAGGATCAGTCAGGTATTCATATAAAAAATTAATGCATACTGATTGTGAGTTAACCAGTTTCTTTTCTAGTCCAACTTTTCCGGAAACTCCTATTAAATATGGCTGTATTGTTCGTCCATATTGGTTTTCGAAATTCTCAATTTTAAACTCCTTATTGTTACTCAGTATAAATTTATTGGTAATTCCGATTCCCGGAACCAACGAAAAATTCCGAAAATCAAAATTGTAATTTATCATTAAAGGTATTTTCAAATTGATTAACTCAAGGTCAACAGTCAGGGCAGGGAGAGTATAATAAAGCGGGAAACTAGTCAGGATGTATTCATCACCATTGTAGCTCACGTGCACATATCTTTTATCGCTTACCGGCTTCATTGAATACTTTGAATCTTTCTCAAATAATACGTCCACGCTTATGCTTAAATTTTCATTCGAAAAAAGCACATTTTTGATTCTCATTGATACCCCGGCCTGATAATCCGGGCTGTAATCACTAACTAATTCAGACCCAAATTTGTATTTATTACCAGATATGCCGAGGACTATTCCAAATTTTACTTTGACGGGTGATGCTTCCCTTTCATAAATAATGCAGCTTTCAGTAGTACAAACTCTGTTATGGTAATCCTTTGACAGCTTTACTAAAGAAGTATAATTCAGTTGAGTGTTGTTTATCTCATTTTTAATTTCAGGGCAATCTGCCATAATTACATTAAGTTTTCCTTTGTAAATGAGTTCATCTTTTTTATCATCATAGGTATTCATATCTGAATCCGATAATTCTACTAATCCGAAAGGCGTTTTTTCAATATAAAAATGTTCGCCTTTTTCATCAACAAAATAATATATACTGGCAATTCCCTTAATTAAGAATTCCATAAATATGCTTACCTTAACCTGATCTGAATTGCTGCCAATTTGTTTCGAAATGTAATATTTACCGTCATTATATCTATATCCTAAAATATCATCAGGAGTATAAACTATTTTAGCCTCCTCCGGATTACTCCTGAAGATGCACTTTTTTGAAGCATTGATGCTGATCTGCTCAAGGATATAGCCTTTAATTGTATCTCCTTTTAAATTTATTATGTATCCACTTTTAAAAGTATTGTTTGCAGACAGGTTGAAATTAGCCAGGCATATTAAAGTCAGAACGATTAATAGATGTCTCATTTTGATGCAAATTGATAGTAATAAATAGTTAAAATACCTTGTTATACTTTGCTTTTATGAATTCTGATTTTTATTTTGTAAATGTACTAAATAATCTAAATGGATTTTTAATCATAAAATTTACTAACAAATTCTGTATAAAATACTTTTGCGATAGTTACGGATGTTTCTGCTTTTATAGCTGGTTCGAGAATCGCTTTTCCCAAAAAACTTTCGTCTGTCTTTTGTGTTTATTAAACTTACAAAAACAACTTACATGCCTGGAAAAACTCTTTTGCTGTTTTTACTCTTGCTTATCTGGCAAAGCACATATGCACAGATAAATGAGGGAAACGCTGTACATGTCGTAAACTACTACCAGCTAGAGCCTTATCTTCAAAAGAGTAATGATACCATTTACCTGGTGAATTTCTGGGCAACATGGTGTGCGCCATGCATCAAGGAATTGCCGGCAATTAAATCTGTTGAACAAAAATACGCTGACAAAAAGTTTAAAGTGCTGCTTGTGAGCCTGGATTTCCCAAAGGAACTTACCAGCAGGCTTGAACCTTTTATAAAATCAGAAAACATTACTTCCGATGTTTTTTTGCTCGACGATCCAAACCAGAATAGCTGGATTAATAAAGTTGACGCCAACTGGTCGGGAGAAATACCTTTTACACTGATTTACGGGAAAAAATTCAGAGAATCGTATTTCCAAACATTCACCTTTGATGAACTTGATTCAATTATTAACCTTAAACTAAATTTACCATGAAAAACATCATAGCACTAGCATTCATTGCATTGTTTGCCGTTTCGTCTGCCTTTGCGCAGGGATATAAAGTTGGAGATAAAGCCTCCGGATTTAAACTCAAAAACACCGACGGGAAAATGGTTTCCCTCAGCGATTATCCCGATGCTAAAGGATTCACTATAGTATTTACCTGCAATCATTGCCCTTATGCAAAAGCATACCAGGACAGGATTATTGCTATTGATAAAAAATACAAATCAAAAGGTTATCCTGTTATTGCCATCAGTTCAAACGATCCTGAAGTGAATGCCGAGGACTCTTTCGAGAATATGATTGTGCGGGCAAAAGAAAAGGGTTTCACTTTTCCCTATCTCTTTGATGAGACACAGGATATCTGCAGAAAATACGGTGCTACCCGCACACCCCAGGTTTATTTGCTTGAGAAGAAAGGCGGAGATTTAATTGTTCAATACACCGGTGCTATTGATGATAACAGCCAGGATGCAAGCAAGGTTAAGGCTCCTTTTCTTACAAATGCAATTGATGCGTTACTTGCAGGATACTCACCTGAACCTTCGTTTACAAAGGCAGTAGGATGTGGAATTAAATTGAGAGAAACAGCTAAATAGGAGGGAAGCCATTCCCTGACAGGCACTTTAAAATCCAATACAAATGCTTTTAGCAGGAGCAGAGCAGATTCAACTGAAATCTGCTCTGCTCTTTTTTTATTCGTTTAGCTTAATCAGCTTTATGTTTTTCGAAACATTGTTGTTCGACAGGCGGCAAATGTATATTCCTCCGGGAACTTTGATTCCTCTTTCATCATTTCCGTCCCAATTCATAGTAAATTTTCCTTCAGGAAGAGTTTTGTTAATGATGTCCGTAATTTTTTGTCCGTTAATACTGTAAACCGAAATCCTTGTGGCTCCGCTTTTTGGCAGATAACAGGAAATTGTTGTTGATTCTGTCATTGGATTTGGTAAAACATCCAGGCTAGGCAATTCGCCAGTAGTTAGTTTGGTATTTAATCCTAAAGTCCCTCCCTGAACCACGGTTGCAGTATCCTGATCGGTAATCATAATGTTATCGAACCATACTTCTTTTCCATCCATTGAGCCATACTCCGAAACGATTTCCATCCGGTCAACAGCGGACCAGTCAAATTTGCCTGTCGGCGTGTACCATGTGTTATTATCCCAGGATCCATGTTCGGTAAAATCACTCAGCGGGATATGCAGATGATGCCAGCTTTTGTCCCAGCCAGGGATGGCGCCATCAAGTGTTACCCTCATTCTCCAGGGATGATCCAGCGGATCTGCGGTTTTACTGTCGAGGAAGCGGATATCAAACTTTATTCCGGTGGTATTTCCTCTTACAATCATATCAAGCGCATAACCTGAATTTACCAGCCTGGATAAGTCCTTGTTGGGTATAAAATCGAGGGTTACAGCAGTATATTGGGGGCCACCTGACCAATAAAGACAATACTGGTCATTATTTGGAATCAGATCCGAATAATAATTGATAGTTCCCGTTGTGTAACTGGCATCCAGAATTCCCTGCCCGATATAATCATCGTAAATCCTGAAACCCACACTGTCCGGCTTTATAACAAGTGGATGTTGCTCAGGAATCGTAAAATCCAGGGCTTCGAGCAGGGAAATGTTGAGGTCGGATTCAAATATCTCGCCTGATCCTTTTTCGAAAAGGCCAAAACCGCCTTTGTAATCCCAGATTGTCCATGGGATGGATTTCTCTTCAAAATAATCTTTTACAGTTTGATACCAGAAAGCCCTGTCTGTTGTATCACTGTTTGGAATATAAACTCCGAACTCGCCACAGAAAATTGTTACGTTTCGTGCATTCCTGAAGTTTACTGCAATATCAATCAGTGATTTTACTTTGGCCACGGTACCGTCGTTCTGGTAATTGTTCAGGTTGCTTTGTATCCATGTTCCTACAAGTGACGGTGGACATACAGGCATTTCAGCTTGTGAATACGGAAAAGGTACGCCCGAAAGTGGCTCCATCGATGGTGTTGACCAGCTTGCACCCTGATGCGTAAACAGGAAAGGATCGTAAAAATGAAAAGTATAAATCAGGTTTTGATCTGAATAAACAGGCATCTGCGCCAGATCAGCATAACTGTTATACCCGGATGCTCCAACGATAATGGTATGTTTTGTATCCTTTGAGCGAATTGCATCAATTGCCAGTTGTTGTATGCTGCCCCACAACTGATTGGTGATTCCGTGAGGTTCATTCAATATTTCATACAAAATGTAATCCGACTTATCTTTATAGCGTTCAGCCAACTGCGGCCATACTTTGGTGAGAATCTGGCCAATTTCCGGACTCGTGTTAACTGCAGGATCGAACGAATGATTATCAATTATAAGGTAGAGTTGCAGGTTTTCAGCCCAGTCTACTGCTGAATCCAGGAAGGAAATGAACAAAGGGTCGATAGTATAATCCGGCGCACCTGATGTCATTCCATGCAGGTTAACCGGCAATCGGATCACATCGCAACCCAGGCTTTTTATATCATTGAAATCCTTTTTCGTATACTTCCGGAACTGTATTTTACTTGCGTTATCAGCCTGTAGCCAGTTGGTAAGGTTTACGCCGCGATGAAACGGAGCCTGTGCGTGTATGAATTGGAAAATGAGTAAGGAGAGTGAAATCAGGATCAGTTTTTTCATGCAGATATTTTTGAAATATTTTGTCACCATTAATTTAATGTCACAGTGATAGATTGTTTTTCCTGTTTTTATTCCGGGGACTCAGCAACAGGCGTTAAAATTAATGCAATTTAAGGTGTCTGTCAGTAAAAATAAAATAATTGATTGTAGCTTGATTCCATATTGATCTAAATTTGATTCATACATTTGATTTTATAGAAATCCATATCTTTAACCCACATTTTCTTTATCATTTAAAGTAATTCCCTCCAGCCGTGAAATATTCAAAAGCAATTATTTTAAGCAGCCAGATGCTACTGATTTCAGTCTTTGGTTTCACTCAGTCTAAAATCAATCCCAACGACATCAAAGAAAAAATGCAATGGTTTGCCGATGCCAAGCTTGGTATTTTTATCCATGCCGGCATTTATTCCGTTGATGGAATTGATGAGTCCTGGAGTTTTCACAATAAAAAAATCAGCTATACCGATTATATGAAGCAATTGAAGGGCTTTACGCTGAAAAAATACGATCCTTCCTCCTGGGCTGACCTGATACAGGAAAGCGGAGCGAGGTATGCCGTGATCACCACCAAACATCACGACGGCGTGGCGATGTATGATACCAAAATTAATGATCTCAGTAGCGTGAAAGCTACGCCTGCAAAACGTGATATGATAAAGCCGTTTTTTGATGAATTGCGGAAACGTGACATTAAATGTGGTGCTTATTATTCGCTGATTGACTGGTCATACGCTGATTATCCTGGCTTCCTCAAAGACAGTTCCAGGTACAAAGTTGAAAGTGATTATGAGCGTTGGAACCGTTTCCGGCAGTTCTTTCAAGGGCAGATCAGGGAAATAAGCACATGGTACAATCCTGATCTCTGGTGGTTTGATGGCGACTGGGAACACAGTGCCGAACGATGGGAATCGGAAAAAGTGCGTAATATGATTTTGACAAACAACCCGAAAGCCATCATCAATGGTCGTTTGCAAGGCTATGGCGATTATGCAACTCCTGAACAGAATTTTCCTGTCACGCGTCCCAAATTCGATTGGTGGGAACTTTGCATGACTACTAACGACAATTGGGGTTTTCACCATGACGAAAACTGGAAAACACCATATGAGATCATCACTATATTTATCGACGCAGTTTCGAACGGTGGCAATCTTTTACTGGATATGGGCCCAAAGGAAGATGGTACTATTCCGGCTGAGCAGATTCATGTATTGAAAGAACTTGGCGCATGGAACAAGAAAAACGGGGAAGCCATCTTCAATACCATCGGCGGGATTCCACAAGGACATTTTTATGGTCCGACTACATTATCCAAAGATTCAACAGTTCTTTATCTTTTTCTGCATGGTCAGTCAAGCGGAACATTTATGCTGAAAGGACTTGATAACAAAATCCAGGAAATTACAGTAGTTGGAAATGGCACAAAGCTTTCGCATAAAGTTGTCGGTAAAATCTCCTGGAGCCCGGTTCCCGGCCTGGTTTATATTGACGTTCCCGCAACTGTACTTGATAAATATGTAACCGTTCCGAAACTGAAGCTGGATAAACCGGTGAAACTTTACCGCGGACAAGGTGGATTCAATTGAAAATCATATTTGGAAGAAACTAGCTATGTTTTATGCTTTTCAATGAGAATCTCTAATTCTGAAATGGAATGACCAGGTACATAATTGTCCTTTTGATGCTGGTATCACACAGCATACTTTTTGCTCAGCAAATAGGTGTACCTGTTTTTACTTCAGGAACCGACGGGCATAAGAGTTTTCGCATTCCAGCAATTATAAGTTTATCTGACGGACAGTTGTTGGCTTTTGCCGAAGGCCGTGTGAATGGAAGTGGTGATTTTGGAGACATTAATATCGTATTAAAAAGTAGTTACGACAATGGAAAAACCTGGGGTGTCATTTCAACAGTTGTGAACTACGATTCGCTTCAGGCAGGTAATCCTGCTCCGGTACTTGATTTAACTGATCCCGACTATCCGCAGGGGAGGATTTTCCTGTTTTATAATACCGGCAATAACCACGAAGGGGAAATACGAAAAGGCAATGGGTTTCGGGAAGTATGGTACAAAACTTCAACCGATGCTGGCCTTACATGGTCCGATGCCGTTAATATTACTTCCCAGGTGCACCGACCTTTCCAGCCTTTGGTTAATCCGGATTACAATTTTAAGGACGACTGGCGATCCTATGCAAATACTCCCGGCCATGCCATGCAGTTTACTTCCGGCAAATACAAAGGACGGATGCTGGTTGCTGCAAATCATTCATTAGGAAATCCTTCTGCACAATTTGCTGATTATTTTTCACATACATTTTATACTGACGATCACGGTAAAACATTCAAAATAGGTCAAACTGTAGGTTTACCCGGAAGCAATGAATCAACTGCTGCTGAGCAATCAGGCGATGGCTTGATTTTAAATGCCCGAAATCAAAGAGGCGATATCAAAGCACGAATTGTAGCCATAAGCAATAGTGGAGGTGAAACCTGGGACAGTGTCTATTTTGATAAAAAACTGCCTGATCCGGTTTGTGAAGGAAGTATGTTGGCAATCGGAAACAGAAACGGCAAGAACATTCTGGCTTTTTGTAATGCTGCCGATACGTTGTACAGAGATAATCTTACACTTCGGATAAGTTTCGATGATGGATTTAACTGGCCGGTTTGTATTCCGGTCGACAAATCGCAGATACCCGGGAATACTAATGATTACACAGCGTATTCTGATATTGTAAAGATCAGTAAGAATAAAATAGGTGTGCTTTACGAAAGAGATGACTATTCGGAGATTGTTTTTAAAATAGTAAAGTGGTCAGCAAAAGAAGTAGAATAAATTTTGGAGAAGAATGAAAAAACAAGTTCTGATTAAGTATTTTTAAGCCATAGAATTCCAGGAAAACCCAAAAATGATGAAAATGATAAACAGAGATTTACAGCAAAGAATTGCATTAGCGCTAATTATTACTTTCACAGTCTTTGCCTTTGCAGGTAAAAGCTATGCTCAGCTCCCTGAAGAAACTCCGGAGCAAAAAACACAGCGCATGAAATGGTGGACCGACGACCGTTTCGGGATGTTTATCCACTGGGGCCTTTATTCTATGCCTTCGCGCCACGAATGGGTAAAGAAAAATGAAAGGATGACGAACGAAGAGTACGAAAAGTATTTCCAACTTTTTAATCCGGATATGTACAATCCCAGGGAATGGGCAAAGATGGCTAAAGAAGCCGGTATGAAATATGCCGTAATTACAACAAAGCATCACGAAGGATTCTGTTTGTTCGATTCGAAATATACCGACTACAAATCTACCAATACGCCTTTTGGCAAGGACTTGTTACGCGAATGGGTTGATGCTTTCCGCGCTGAAGGAATCAAGATCGGATTCTATTATTCACTTATCGACTGGCATCATCCTGATTATGTTGTCGACAGAAATCATCCGCAAAGCCAGTCGTCCGATACAGCGTATGAGCGCATCAATAAAGGACGCGATATGGACAAGTACCGCAAGTATTTAAAAAACCAGGTGACCGAGCTAATGACTAATTATGGTGAAATCAGTGTGCTCTGGCTCGATTATTCTTTTCCAAAAGGGAAAAATAGCAAAGGACGAAATGACTGGGACTCGGAAAACCTGTTGAAAATGGTGCGGAAACTTCAACCTGGTATTTTAGTCAACGACAGGCTTGATTTACTGGATGTTGAAGGCGGTTGGGATTTCACTACTCCTGAGCAATACAAAGTAAGTAAATGGCCCGAAGTAAACGGGAAACGGGTTCCCTGGGAAACCTGCCAGACGTTTTCGGGTTCGTGGGGTTACTACCGTGATGAAAATACGTGGAAAGACAACAAGCAATTGCTTGGCCTGCTGATCGAGTCAGTAAGCAAAGGTGGAAACCTTTTATTAAATGTCGGGCCAACCAGTCGTGGAACCATTGATTACCGCGCCCAGGATCGACTCAAAGCCATGGGTGAATGGATGAAATACAACAGCCGATCCATTTATGGTTGCACCGAGGCCCCACCAGAATTTCAGGCACCCGACAATTGCGTTCTCACTTATAATCCTGTTACAAACCGGATTTATATTCACTGCCTCGACTGGCCCATGGGTGTACTACATCTGAAGGGATTCAAAGGAAAAGTGAAATATGCACAGATGCTGCACGATGGTTCCGAAGTTAGGTTTTCCAACAGTGAAGGTTACTGGAATCCGGAAACAAAGGCCGATGATGTGATTAGTTTAAGCCTGCCGGTTTTAAAACCCAATGTGGAAATTCCGGTGATTGAGATTATTTTGAATAAGAACTAGAGAAGGAATTTAAATCTGCACGGAATTTCAATTTCTGAAGCAACTCAAATCACAGAATGCATTATGGCACATTTTATTTAGCCACAAAGTGCTACACTGAGTTTGCCGAAGGTTCACTAAAACATATAAAAAGCACAAAGTTTAACACTCAACTCTTACCTTCAGCTATTTTTTTGTGTGACTACTTTATAAAGGGAACTAACTCAGTAAGCGTGTTGGGCATACTTATAATTTGTTTGGTTCTGGTCTCCATGAGCACCATTACAGGTGTAGCAAGAATAAAGTAATCATTTGCAACCTTGCTTCGCACTCCTTCATCGGCCCGAAGCTGTTTCCAGCCTGGCAGGTCTTTTGATTTCTGTTCCCATGCTTTAATTTCAGTTTCGGTTTCATCAAGGCTCACTGCCACTACCGACACCTTCTTCTTTATCTCCGGGTTTTGCTGCCAGGGATATAATGCATATACTGTTTCCATGCAGTGACTACAATCCGCCGACCAGAATAATAATAGTATGTACTTTTCAGGCGGGTTAAAATTATAAAGTTCAAACAAACTGCCGCCTGTTTCCTTTAGCGAAATATCCGGTGCTCTGCTTCCTGCCACCAGTGTTTCCATTCCTTTCAGCCTTTTCTCAATTTCCAGTCTTTTTGTAGTAAGGCAATTGGGATCATCCAGGTAGGGCTGCAATACTTTCATTCCCTCTTGAATGCTGTTGCTTTCAAAACCTTTATAGAAATAATCCACCATCCATCCATAGAGTAAAGGGTGCCCCTGTTTGGCCTTTTCAATTGAAGTTTTAGCCGCAGCAGGAAATAGTGAGTCACGCAAAGCAATAGTTGTGGCCATTTGCCCATAAAGGTTTACGTAATTGTTCATCCAATCATTGAGTTGTGAAGTTTTAGTGATGATTGGATCATTGAAATCGATTCCGTCGAAATAATGATTGATCACACTGACCAACCTGTCCTTTTCAGTTCCTTCCCAGGTGATTTTTGGCAGGTAATTAAACCTGTACATACTGCTCACAAATAACAATTTATCTTTTATAACCTGCTTTTCGAGCCATTGATTGTAAGCAAGTCTTCGCTGTTCGTATTCTTTGATTCCCTCTTTGTAAAACTTCGATTTAGTATCATCATAGCTTGCAAGGAATTGTTGCAACAGCCCAAGCTTTTCTTTCTTCCTGGCATTTTCTTTTGAGAATGAAACAAACGCACCATTCTCCCTTTCTCCCGGTTGAAACCAGGTGCTGTCGGCATTATTACAATATATCGGGCTTACCCAAAGTTCCAGGTCCTGATTATTGATGAAAATATATTTCTCTGAAGGATAAGGTGCACTTTCTGGCTTCTCTTTATAATCGAACCGCAGCACAAATTCTCCCGGAAGGTTTTCCTTCAAAACCAGAATTTTTGCGGTTTCACCGTTTTTTATACCCTGCACTTCAGCAATAGTCTTAATGGCTTTTGTACCCGTTAATGGCTTCAGGCTTATTTTGCTTTCGAAAACACCGCGAAGATGGATTGTTACTGTTAAATTTTGCGCTGAAGCGTGAAATGCAGTTATATTCAAAAGTGCGAAAGCAATCACTCTGATGATTGATAAACAAATACTTTTATATTTTCTATCCATTTTTTTACTTCCAATAAATTTATTTTTATTCCGACAAAGTGTAATAAAAATTAGATTAATCTGATTAATCTTTGATACAACGTATCGAAGAACCATTTCCCTTATTTAATTCGAAAATTCCAGAACAGGTGTTATAGATATAT
>JFJP01011107.1_pt1 | contig 29216 bp, 19 predicted proteins | sample 431651 | NCBI WGS metagenome assembly JFJP01 (sample SAMN02602958, study PRJNA72255) | Microbial mat metagenome, whole genome shotgun sequencing project. | biome: fresh water; feature: sink hole; material: water; isolation source: purple microbial (photo- and chemosynthetic) mats found in... | reverse complement strand
GCGTTGCATCGAATTAAACCACATGCTCCACCGCTTGTGCGGGCCCCCGTCAATTCCTTTGAGTTTCAACCTTGCGATCGTACTCCCCAGGTGGGGTACTTAATGCATTAGCTGCGGCACTGAAGGGGTAGAATCCTCCAACACCTAGTACCCATCGTTTACGGCTAGGACTACCGGGGTATCTAATCCCGTTCGCTCCCCTAGCTTTCGTGCCTGAGCGTCAGTTCCGGGCCAGTAGGCCGCCTTCGCCACCGGTGTTCCTCCAGATATTTACGCATTTCACCGCTACACCTGGAATTCCACCTACCTCTCCCGGACTCAAGACTGGCAGTTTCAGGGGCAGTTTGTCGGTTGAGCCGACAAATTTCACCTCTGACTTACCAGTCCGCCTGCGCACCCTTTATACCCAGTGAATCCGAACAACGCTTGCACCCCCCGTATTACCGCGGCTGCTGGCACGGGGTTAGCCGGTGCTTCCTCTGATGGTACCGTCAAGCCTCACGGGTATTAACCGCGAGGTTTTCTTCCCAATCTGACAGAGCTTTACAACCCATAGGGCCTTCTTCGCTCACGCGGCGTCGCTCGGTCAGGCTTTCGCCCATTGCCGAAGCTTCTCGACTGCTGCCTCCCGTAGGAGTCTGGGCCGTATCTCAGTCCCAGTGTGGCCGGACACCCTCTCAGGCCGGCTACCCATCGTCGCCTTGGTGGGCCATTACCCCGCCAACTAGCTAATGGGACGCGGGATCATCCATCGACGGGAGCTCTCCGAAGAGGCGCCCCCTTTCACCTCCAGACCATGCGGTCCAGAGGTCGTATGCGGTATTAGCAGCTCGTTAGAACTGTTATCCCCCATCGAAGGGAAGATTTCCCACGCGTTACTCACCCGTTCGCCACTTTACTAACTTCCCGAAGGAAGCTTTCACGTTCGACTTGCATGCCTAAACCACGCCGCCAGTGTTCGTTCTGAGCCAGGATCAAACTCTCCGTTGTCAAAAAATAACAACAGAAGCTTCGCTCCTGTTAAGCGCAATTGAAACCCGCCACCTGCAACTCTTAGCGCCACCGAAGCGGCGATCCAAGTTTCAGACGGCTCGGTATTGCATTCGGGCCATCGCACGCTATTCCGTTGTCAAAGAGCTGTGCCGGGCAGTCGTTGCCGCCGGTCCCCCCTTAGCAGGAGGGGCAAGATACTCAAGCAACCGAAGTGTGTCAACTGGAAAATTGACTTTTTTCGGAGCCGAGCCGCTTTCCTGTCAGGCCCGCAAGGGGCGGTCAGGGAAGCGGTTGCCCGGGCGGTCGTACACCGCTCAGTCGGGCAACGGGGCGCAACTTAGTAGCACATCGGATGCCTGTCAAAAGTATTTTGCTGTTTTTTTTACATTCTTCCCCAAGCACCTCAAATGCCCTCTAATCATGGGGTTCGCGTGCCAATGGCCGTACCCGCGGACGCGGCGAAGGTGCTGTTGGGGGGTTGCCGTGGGGTATTCGGCCCGAAAACTTCCGGGCGACATCGTCGCCGAACACGCCGGAGGCCCAGGCCGCAGCCCGGTTCGCCTGCCGGACCGGGAACCTGCCGGGACTCCGAAGGCTTTCGCAGGCTGGGTTGGACTTGGATGCGGGCGCCCGGTTATTGTGGGTGTCCACGAGCCGCTGCCCGCGATACCGCCGGGAGCCCCACGCGCCAGGGAGGGTGCATGCGTAGACTTCTGAACCGGACGATCCCGCGACCCTGGGTGCGGCGCCTGCTGTGGCTGGCGGCGGCCGTGTTCCTGCTGGCACTCGGCGGCACGATCGTCGGGCTGAACTGGCTGGCGCGCGACCTGCCCCCCATCGACACGCTGCGGACCATCGATCCGTCGGTCAAGACCATCATCTATGCCGCCAACGGCGAGACGGTGCGCGAGTTCTATACGGAGAACCGCACCATCGTGCCGCTGGACCGCATTCCGCTGCAGTTGCAGCAGGCCGTCGTCGCGGTCGAAGACAAGCGGTTCTACAGTCACTACGGTATCGACCTGCGGCGTGTGGTCGGCGTGATCTGGATCAACCTCACCTCCACGAGCAGCCCGGGCGGCAGCACCCTGACGCAGCAACTGGCGCGCAACCTGTTCCCGAAGCTCCTGCCGAGTGAAAAGCGCCTGACGCGCAAGTTCCGCGAGTGGATCGTCGCGGCGCAGATCGAGTCCCTCTATACGAAGGACGAGATCCTGGCGATGTACCTCAACCAGATCTACCTGGGAAAGGGCGCCTACGGCGTGCAGGCCGCCGCGCGCACGTTCTTCGGGCGCGACGTCTGGGACCTGGGGCCGGCCGAATGCACCATGATCGCGGGCATGATCCAGCAGCCGGAGCACTTCTCCCCTCTGCGCCATCCCGAAGCGGCCTATGCGCGCCGGGCGACGGTGCTCGAAACGATGATCCGCGCGGGCTATCTCAGCCGGGCCGAGGCCGAGGCCATCGGCGCCACGCGGGTGCGCACCGCCGACGCCGACGCCGCCTCGGCATCGGCCGGTTTCGCCGCCTACTTCGTCGAAGAGGTTCGCAAGCAGCTGGAAAAGGACTACGGCGCCACGCGCCTGTACCGCGACGGACTGCGCGTCTGGACCACGCTGGTGCCGCAATACCAGCAATGGATGGAAGACGCGCTGGAGACGCACCTGCTCGAAGAAGAACGGAACCGTTCGAAGCGCTTTTCGCGGGCCGACTACGATCGCCTGGTGGCGGCGGGAAAGCGGCCGCCCAAGGTGACCTATCTGCAGGGCGCCGCGCTGCTGCAGGACGTCCACACCGGCGCGGTGCTGGGCATGATCGGCGGGCGATCGTTCGAGGACTCGAAGTGGAACATGTCCACGCAGGCCAAGCGCCAGCCAGGCTCGACCTTCAAACCTTTCGTCTACCTGACCGCGCTGCAACACGGCTACACGCCCAGCACGATCCTGATGGACACGCCGTTCGTTCTGGACACCGGTACCAGCCTGTGGCGTCCCGAGAACTACTCGGAGACTTTCAGCGGGCCGATGACCGTCCGTTTCGCGCTGAGCCATTCGGTCAACGTGCCGACGGCCAAGCTCTATCTGGACTTCGGCGTGGCTCCGGTGCTGGAGAACCTGCACAAGCTGGGATTCGCCGACGATCTGCCCGAGGTGCCGGCCCTGTTCCTGGGCGCCGGTGAGGTGACACTGGCCGAGGTCGTCGCCGCCTACAGCGCTTTCGCCAACCAGGGGGTCAGGGCCGAGCAATACCTGATCACACGAGTGGAAGCGGCCGACGGCGAGGTGCTCTACGAATCGCGGGTCAACCAGCACGAGGCCATCGACCCGGCCCAGGCCTACGTCATGACCAGCCTGTTGACCAGCACGCTGACCCAGGGTACGGCCGCCGGGGCGGCCCGCAACGGCTTCACGCGCACCGGCGCCGGCAAGACCGGCACGACGAACGACAACACGAACGCCTGGTTCGTGGGCTACACCCCCAGCTTCTGCGCGGGCGTGTGGGTGGGATTCGACGAACCGGTCACGATGGGGCGGGGCGCCACCGGATCACGCATGGCCGTGCCGATCTGGGCGGCTTTCATGGGCCGCGTCACGGCGCGCAAGGGCGATGAACCCTTCTCCCGGCCACCGGGCATCGTCGAAAAGATCGTCTGTATGCGCACGGGACGGCTGGCGACGAGCGGGTGCGACTCGATCCTGACGGAAGTTTTCCTGCAGGACAGCTTCCCGAAGGAGAAATGTGACGTCCACGGCGGCCGCCTGCTGGATCTCAACGAGGGCGGGCAGGATTTCCGCGCGATCGACCGCGGCGACGACGAATTCTGATCGGCCGGCAGGCGCCGGGCGCTATTCCATCCGGCCCAGGATCAGCGGCCGCGGCGCCGCGGGTTCACGGGCGATGGTCATCGCCGCTCCCAGGCGCGACACGGCTTCTTCGGCGCGCGTGCGGTCGTGGCAGAACACGCGCACCAGCGGCTGCCCGCGCGTCACGGCGTCACCCACGCGCACCAGGTAGTCCAGACCGGCGCTCAGGTCCAGCTTGTCCTCGACCCGGCGACGGGCGGCGCCCAGATCGGCCAGCGCCAGCCCCACCTGTCGGCAGTCGACCGTCGACAGCCAGCCGTCGTGAGGCGCGGTCAGATCCATGGCCGCCGGCGCGCAGTCCAGCCCGAAATCGTCCCGCCCGGGCTCGATGCGCCCGCCCTGCGCGGCGACCCACTCCAGCAGCACGGCCAGTGCGCGCCCGCCGTCCCAGGCGGCGCGCACGCGGGCCAGCGCCGCCTCGGCCGTCGGCTCGAGCCCCGCGACGCGCACCATGTCGGCGGTCAACTCCTCGGTCAGCCGCACCAGGTCCGCCGGCGCCGACGCGCGCCCGCCTGGTCGCAGCGCCGCGAACGCCTCCAGCGTCTCGTTGGCGTGCCCGATGGCGCGGCCGAGCGGCTGGTCCATGTCCGAGAACACGACCGCCATGCGGCGGCCGTAGCTGCGGCCGACCGCGATCAGGGCGGTGGCCAGCTCGCGGGCCTGCTCCAGGTCGCGCATGAAGGCGCCCGAACCCGTTTTCAGATCGATGACGATCGTCTCCGGCCCGGCGGCCAGCTTCTTCGACATGATCGAAGCGGTGATCAGCGGCACGCAGTCCACGGTGCCGGTCACGTCGCGCAGCGCATAGATGCGGCCGTCGGCCGGCGCGATGGTCGGACCCTGCCCGATGATCGCGCACCCCACCCGCTCCACGATCCCGAGGAACCGCGTGTTGTCGAGGCGGATGTCGTAGCCCGGGATGGCCTCCAGCTTGTCCAGGGTGCCGCCGGTGTGCCCGAGCCCGCGCCCGGACAGCATGGGCACCTTGAGCCCGCAGGCGGCCGCCAGGGGCGCCAGGAGCAGGCTCACCTTGTCGCCCACGCCGCCGGTCGAATGCTTGTCGGCCGAAGGACCCGACAGGACCGCGGTGTCGAGCTGTTCGCCCGAGCGCAGCATGGCGCCCGTCAGCGCGGCTGTTTCGGCCGGCGTCATGCCGCGGAACCAGACGGCCATCAGGAAAGCCGCCATCTGGTAATCGGGTACGGCGCCGCTCGTGAATCCGGCGATCAGTTCGCCGATCCGGGCGTCGTCCAGTTCGCGTCCGCGCTTCTTGGTCTCGATGATGTCGAGTGCGTTCATCGGGGGTCGCTCTTTTCCGCGCCGGGCGCGCCGTCACGCTCATCGGCCAGGTTCGCGCTGAAATCGGTGAAGGCCAGCGGCACCAGTTCCCCGGCGGTGGAGACCAGGACCGGACCTGCCGCGCCCCGGTTGCCGGCCATCAGGACGATCAGTTCGGGGCCGAATTCGAGCAGGAACTGCCGGCAGGCGCCACAGGGGGGCGTCGGCTCGCTCCCGTCGGCACAGATCGCGATGGCCGCGAACGAGCGCTCGCCGTCGGCCACGGCGCGGCACACGGCCGCGCGTTCAGCGCAGATCGACAGCCCGAAGCTGGCGTTCTCGACGTTCGTGCCCAGGTAGACCGCACCGCCCCGACCCAGCAGCGCCGCGCCCACCCGGAATTTCGAGTACGGGGAATAGCTGCGCATCCGCTGGACGCAGGCGGCCTCGATGAGATGGCGGTGCGCTTCGGTCATGCGGCTCCCCGATCGCCCAGACGGGCCAGGAAACTGTGCCCGCGTCGCGGCGGCGGCGCACCGAAGAAGTCGGCGAACGTGGCCGCGACGTCCATGAACCCCTCGAGCGTACCCAGGTCGACGCCGCGATCGACGGCGCCCAGACAGGCCAGCAGCGGCACCATCTCGCGCGAGTGGTCGGTGGTCGGTGTGGTGGGATCGTTGCCGTGGTCGGCCGTCATCAGCAGCAGATCGCCCGCGCGCAGGCGCGTCAGGAATCCGCCCAGCCAGCGGTCGAACTCCTCCAGGCCGCGGCGCATGCCCTGCGGGTCGTTGCGGTGGCCCCACAGCATGTCGAAGTCGACCAGGTTCAGCAGGATGAGCGTGCCGTCGTCCGCGGCGGCGTAGACCTCGTCCAGACGCGCCATCCCCTCGGCGTTGTTCCTCGAGGCGTGCGTCCGGTCGATGCCCAGGCCCGCATACAGGTCGTAGATCTTGCCGATGGACTCCACGCGCACCCCGGCCCGCTGCAGGGCCGGCAGCAGCAATTCCTTCGGCGGCTCGACCGAGTAGTCGTGACGCTGGGTCGTGCGGGCGTAGGCGCCGCTGGGCCCGGTGAACGGGCGGGCGATGACGCGGCTGACCTGATGCGGCGGCTGCAGCAGATCGCGCGCGATCTGGCAGACGCGGTACAGTTCCTCGATGTCGCACACCTCGTCGTGGGCGGCGATCTGGAAAACGCTGTCGGCAGAGGTGTAGACGATGAGCTTGCGCGTGGCGCGGTGCTCGTCGCCCAGTTCCTCGATGATGGCCGTGCCGCTGGCCGCCTTGTTGCCGATGACACCGTAACCCGTGAGGCGCGTGAATTCGGCGAGCAGGTCGGGCGGGAATCCGTTCGGGTAGGTCGGGAAGGGATGCTCGGTGACCACACCCATCAGTTCCCAGTGACCGGTGGTCGAGTCCTTGCCCGCCGACACCTCCACCAGGCGGCCGTAACCGGCCCGCGGGCGCGCGGCCGGCGCCACGCCCGCGATGGCGTGCAGGTTCCCGAGTCCCAGGGACGCCAGGTTGGGCACCTGCAGCCCGCCGACGGCGGCGGCCATGTTCGCCAGCGTGTCGCTGCCCTCGTCGCCGTAGGCGGCGGCATCGGGCGCGCCGCCGACACCCAGTCCGTCGAGCACGATGAGAATGGCCCTTGCCATGCGGTCGCTCCTTCACCAAGAATATCCGGTACCGGAGATTCAGGTTAACGGTGCCACCGGGCAGCGTCAACCTGCCTTCGTCTTGGCGGACAGCAACTTCGGGCGCGCACGGTCCGCGCCGCGGCAGGGGCATGAACGGCGATCTGTTCGACGGCGGAGACGAAGCCGCCTTCCCGCACCAGGAAGCTCCCGCGAACGCGGCCACGGCGCCCCTGGCCGACCGTATGCGTCCGCGCACGCTGGACGAGGTCGTGGGCCAGCCGCACCTGCTCGGTCCCGGCGGTCCGCTGCGCCGGCTGCTGGACGGCGGCACCCTGCCCTCGCTGCTGCTGTGGGGTCCTCCCGGCTGCGGAAAGACGACGCTGGCCCGTCTGGTCGCCGGCCTGGGCGGCGCGCGTTTCCTCGAGTACAGCGCGGTGGCCGTCGGCTCGCGCGAACTCAAGGAGGTCATGGCCGAGGCCGGCCGCCTGCAGCGCGCCACCGGCCGCCGCACCATCCTGTTCCTGGACGAAATCCATCGTTTCAACAAAGCGCAGCAGGATGCGCTGCTGCCGTGGGTCGAACGCGGCGATGTCACGCTGATCGGCGCCACCACCGAGAATCCCAGTTTCGAGGTCAACAGCGCGCTCATCTCGCGCACGCGCCTGTTCGTGCTGGCGCCGCTGTCGGCCGATGACGTCGGCGCGCTGCTGCGCCGGGCGGCCGTCGCGCCGCAGGGCCTGGACGGCCGGCCCATCTTCACGGATGAGGCGATCGACCTGCTGGCGCGCCTGAGCGAGGGCGACGCGCGCGCGGCGCTGGGCCTGCTCGAGAGCGTGGCCGCGGCGGCCGGCCCCGACGCCGATGCCGGCCCGCTGGACGCCGACACCGTCATCCGCCTGGTCCAGACAAGGGCCGCGCGCTACGACAAGGGCGGCGAAGAGCACTTCAACATCATCTCGGCCCTGCACAAGAGCCTGCGCAACAGCGATCCGCAGGCGGCGGTCTACTGGCTGGCGCGTATGCTCGAGAGCGGCGAGGATCCCCTGTATGTCGCGCGGCGGCTCGTGCGTTTCGCCAGCGAGGACGTGGGCCTGGCCGACCCCGACGCCCTGGGCCGCACGCTGGCCGCGCGCGACGCGTTCCGGCAGTTGGGCATGCCCGAAGGCGCCCTGGCGCTGGCCCAGGCCACGGTGTATCTCTCGCTGGCGCCCAAAAGCAACGCCCTGTACCGCGCCTACGGCCAGGCGGCGGCGGAAGTGGCCCGGGGCAGCAACCCGCCGGTGCCCCTGCACCTGCGCAACGCGCCCACCCGCCTCATGAAAGAAGTGGGATACGGCGACGGCTATGTGTACGCTCACGATACGGCCGACGGCCTGGCGCAGATGAGCTGCCTGCCCGACGAACTGGCCGGCGCCGCCTACTATGTTCCCGGACGGCGCGGCTTCGAGGCCGAACTGGCCGAACGCCTGGAGCGGATCCGGCAGTGGCACGAGCGGCGGCGGCAGCGCGGCGCCGGCGCGCCCGGATCAGGCCCCGGCGGAGACGACGACACAACGGACCCGGGGCGACCGAAGCCCGGGCAGCAAACGGACGAACCATCACGGGGCGAGAAGCCAGGAGGCAGAGGATGAAGCGGATCGGAGTCCTGACGGGCGGCGGCGACGCGGCGGGCATGAACGCGGCTCTTCGCGCGGTGGTGCGCACCTCCTGGCGCCACGGCGCCGAGGTCGTCGGCATCAACAAGGGCTGGCTCGGCCTGGCCGAGGGCACCTACCAGACGATGTCGCCCGGTTCGGTCAGCGGTATCCTGCAGAAGGGCGGCACCATCCTGCGCACCTTCCGCTACCCCCAGTTCGCCACCGATGCCGGCGCCGTGCCCGTCGGACGCACGCTGAAGAAACTGAAGCTCGACGGCATGGTGGTCATCGGCGGCGACGGCAGCTTCCGCGGCGGCACCAAGCTCGAGAAGGAGTTCGGCATCCCGTGCATCGGCGTGCCCGCGACCATCGACAACGACATTCCCGGCACCGACTACAGCATCGGCTTCGACACGGCGCTGAACATCGCGATCGACGCCGTGGACAAGGTGCGCGACACCGCGACCAGCCACGGCCGCATCTTCGTCATCGAGGTGATGGGACGGGAATACGGCTTGCTCGCGGCGCAGACCGCCATCGCCACCGGCGCCGAGGAAGTGCTGCTGCCTGAGATTCCCTGGAAGATCGACGAGGTCTGCAGCCGCATCGCCGACGGCTATTCGCGCGGCAAGCATCATGCGTTGATCATCGTCGCCGAAGGAGCCGGGAAGGCCTCCTACGTCTCCTTCGAGATCAAGGCCCGGCTGAACCGCGACGTGCGCATGGTCGTGCTCGGCCACGTGCAGCGGGGCGGATCGCCCTCGGGATTCGACCGCATCCTGGCCAGCCGGCTCGGGCACCACGCCACGGAACTGCTTTTCGCGGGCGAGCACGGCATCATGGTCGGCGTCGTGGCCAACAAGATCCACACAAGCCCTCTCGAGAAGAAGAACAAGGTCGCGGCCAAAGCTGTCCTGAAGGACGCGCGCCTGATGGAACTGCTGGTCTGATCGCGCAGCGCGGCCGACGGCGCGGGCCGCGGCCGGGGATCGGGTATGAAACAAGCGGGCTCCCCGGTCGGGGAGCCCGCTGTTTCATCACGGTACGGCAGCGATTCGGTCGGAACCCGATCGCGCACCCCGAAGGGCGGCCGCTACCGGTCCTTGTTCTCGAAACCCTCGATGTAGGCGTTGGCGTACTGGAACCAGTCGATGCGCACCGTGCCCACCACGTGGCCGAGGCCCGGGTGCTCCATGCGACGCTTGGTCCACTCGTCCTCCAGCGACATCAGCGAGAAGGCGCCGATGACGGGCAGATCCTTGTCCTTCAGCAGGTGAAGCATCCACTCCGCACCCTCGGTCAGCCCGACGATCTCCAGCGAGCTGGTGTCGCCGATCAGGTACCAGGCGTAATCTTCGGGCGAAGCCGTCGCGCCGGCCGCCAGGTCGTGGCGGGGACGGTAGGCGAAGTTGGCGAACGCGCTCTTGACGGTCTTGAGGTCGTCGCCCTCCTTCTCCGGCAGGAACGTGCTGCGGGCCTCGTTGATCTCATCGACCTTGAATCCGATTTCCGGCAGCGGGGCGCCCGGCACGTTCTGGTCGATCGCACCGGCGCGCACCAGGCGCGGCAGCGTGTAATGCGCGGGCTTGCGCAGGGTGGTCGTGTCGGCCTCGACCACGCCGTTGCGCTTGATGCGCTCGAGCACCAGATGGGTCGGCTGCGGCGAGAACGTCTTGCGGACGCCCAGCAGCGTGCCCGCCAGCCTCTGGTAGTTGCCCTCGAGGCCCTCGGCAACGAAGAACTCCAGGAGATTGCCGTCGCGGATGATGCCGGTGTTGCCCCGCACGTACTCGAACGACGGCGCGTCGATCTCGAAACGGAATCCGACACTCAGCGTGTCGCCGCGGGTGACGCTGCGCAGCGAGTCGTACACATAAGGGTCAACGATCTCCTTCTTGCCGCAGCCGGCCAGACCGAGCGCGGTGACGGCCAGCACGACCATCAGCAGGATCGTGACGCGACGACGCGGGGAAGTGGCACCGAACATGAATCAACCTCCCTAAGGGTGATGGCAGGCCTTGCCGGTGGGAGGCAAGGCAGACAGGCGACTCGCGGGCCATGGCCGATCGGCAGCGCTGCCGCCGCACGGCCTGGGCCGGCGAGCCGGCCCAAATCACCAAGACGGGTCCTCGGACCTCGCAGGGTGACTGCCGCTCGCACTCGAGAACTGCCGCTCGCATAAAACCGTCCGGCACAAGCACCTGGCCGGATCGGCAGAAGCTGCTGCCGGACGCGGTTCGAGCCATCAGGACCAAACGGTCCGACCCGATCGCCACGACTCAGCGGCTCCATGAAATTGGGGCAACTGCCTGCAAAAAGCAAATCCAATCAAGGGCCGAACGCGGCCCGCCCCTGCTGCCTGACCCGCGAATGGAGCCGGGGCAGACGACGCACCAGACCCACGACGTCGCGGGGGCGGCCGTTCAAACCGTCCCACAACCCCTGGAACGAGGCCCAGTGCTCAGGCATGAGCACGCCGGCGGTCGAAAACAGGCGGCTGAAGCGGCTCCGGCGTTCGACCAGTGCATATCCCGGCAGTCCCAGCCGGGCCAGCCGGCCATCGACGGTGACGGACCAGGCTGCGGCGAACGCCTCGGCCAGCGAGGCCGGCACATCGGTCGCCCGCAGCTCACCGCGCAGGACATCGCGTGCCCACAGGAGCTGGTGGTGCAGGAAGGCGTCGGCCCGCGCGCGCGAGAAACCGGCGGCGGTCAGATGGCCGTCGACGGGAGCCGGGGCCGGCCGCTCCCATACCGCCCGCGGCGGAAACACCGTGCTCGTGGCCGGGCGGGGCACGCCGAACACATCGGGGTGGCAATAGATCGACAGCGACGGCGGGCCGCCTGTCGGACCGGGCCGCGGCCTCAGCCAGGCATCCTCGGTCCCGGCCAGGTCATCGGCGCTGATCTCCAGGGCGGAAAGATCCTCGCCGAGATCCAGCGCCTGCAGAGCCTGCCGCGCGGCATCGACGACCATCCGCTCGACGGCCGGCTCGAGCCCCACGCAGGAAATGGATGGCCCGTCCATCACGCGCTCACGCTTCCCGCAGCAGAGGGCCTCCGCCGATCGGTCGCAGCTTCGCCGTGAAGTGGCGCAGCGTCGGAGGCTCCCAGGTGATCTCCAGGCCGCGCAAACGCTCGCCCAGCGCCATCACCTCGGCGCAGACGCTGGCCACGTAATCCAGCTGCGTGTGGGTGTAGACGCGGCGCGGCACGGCCAGGCGCACCAGTTCCATGGCGGGCGGCACCAGCTTGCCGGTGTCCGGATCGCGGTGCTCGAACATCAGGCTGCCGATCTCGACCGCGCGAACGCCGCCGATCAGGTACAGGGCCGCGGTCACGACCTGCGCCGGGAACTGCGACTGCGGCAGGTGCGGCAGCATGCGGCTTGCGTCCAGGTACACGGCATGGCCGCCGGTGGGCCGCACGAACGGCACGCCGTGCTCGTCGAGCCGCGTCCCGAGCCGCGCCACCTGTCCGATGCGGTAGGCCAGGTAGTCGGGATCGAGCACTTCGCGCAATCCCTGCGCCACGGCCGCCAGATCGCGCCCGGCCAGGCCGCCGTAGGTCGGGAACCCTTCCCTCAGGATCAGGAGGTTCGTCGCTCCCTGCGCCCAGGTGTCGTCGTTCAGGCACAGGAACCCGCCGATGTTCACCAGCGCGTCCTTCTTGGCGCTCATGGTGCAGCCGTCACCCAGGGCGAACATCTCGCGGCAGATATCCTTGATGGCCGTCTCGCGGTAACCGGGCTCGCGCTGCTGGATGAACCACGCGTTCTCGGCAAAACGGCAGGCGTCGAAAATCAGGGGCACGCCGCGTTCGCGGCAGAATGCGCTGACCGCTTTCGCGTTGGCCATCGAGACGGGCTGACCGCCGCCGCTGTTGTTCGTGATCGTCAGCATCACGAACGGGATGCGCGCGACACCGTACTTCTCGAACGCGTGGGCCAGCTTCTTCAGGCTCATGTCGCCCTTGAACGGAGCCTCGAGCGCGGGATCCAGGCCGGCGTCGTCGATGCAGTCGAGCGCGATGCCTCCCACGTGCTCGACATTCGCGCGCGTGGTGTCGAAATGGATGTTGTTGGGCACGACCTGCCCCGGCTTCACGGCGACGGCGAAGAGCAGGCCTTCGGCCGCGCGCCCCTGATGCGTGGGGATCACGTGACGATAGCCGAAGATGTCGCGGATGGTCGATTCGAAGTCGGCGAAGGATCGGCTGCACGCGTAGGCTTCGTCGCCGGTCATCAGGGCGGCCCACTGCAGATCGCTCATGGCGCCGGTGCCGCTGTCGGTCAGCAGGTCGACGTAGATGGCGGTCGAAGGCACCTTGAAGACGTTGTGTCCGGCTTCGGTCAGCAGCCGCAGGCGCTCTTCTCGGCTGACGCGCTGAATCTTCTCGACGACCTTGATGCGATAAGGCTCGAAGGGAAAGTCCATGTTCCGCTCCCGGGCTCGAGGCACGCGTCGCCGCGCCGCCGTCACGGCGCCGGCGCCGGCTGCAGATGCGGCGGCGCCGGAAGGAACATGGTCAATGCGCGCCACTGGGACAAGGTACGACGACCAGGACGCGGCCCGGTTCAGGACCCCGATCAGGTCGCGTCTCCGGGCAGCGGCGAGCGCACCTGGTACAGGACCAGCGCCTGGTCGGTCAGACGGCCCAGGACTTCGTAGTGCCGCCGCGCGTCTTCGGTGCCCTGGCACATGTACACGCCGGCGGGTTGATAGGCGCCGCCGGTGCGGGCGGCTTCAGCCAGGATGGCCAGCGGGCGCGCCCCCGCCAGCGGCTGCTCGCCCAGATCGGCGAGCGTCACCAGCCACCACGCCTGCCACAGGGGCTGATCCAGGAGTTCCACCAGCGCGGCGCGCCCCCACGCGGCCACCACGGCGGTGATGCGTTCGCGCGCCTCGGGTTGCGCGAACACGACCTTTCCCCACTCCGAGACGGCCGCGGCGGCGGCGAACGACGCCAGATCCGGCACGCCTTCGGACGTCTGTTCCGCCTGCCAGCGCCGGCAGGACTCGCGCAGCGAAGGCTCGACGAACCGCGGCAGCAGCGGCGGCGCCGAAGCGGCCGTTGCAAGATCGGTCGTCTGTCCGTCTGCCGCCGCCGCGGCGAGAAGCCCGTGCCGCAGCAGCGTGACCCCGTCGGCGGCCAGAGCGTCCGCGACCGCGGCCAGCAGTTCGCGCGGACCCGGCAGCATCAGCCAGTCCAGGCGCGGCTCGCTGGCGACGAGCCAGCCGCGATCCTGCAGGGTCGCGGCGATGTAGTCCAGGTCCGCCGGCAGCGCCGCGATCACGCGCAGCACCGGACCCAGTTCCTCGCTCTGCCGCGCCGCGACGATGCGCGCGATGCACTGGTCGAGATTCGCCGCGTATTCGGCCAGGGCCAGGCCCTTTTCGCGCCGACGCGTCGGCCCGGGATCACGATCCAGCAGGGCCAGATGCCCCACTTCGGCCCAGGGCCGGCGGGCCAGACGGCGCTGCGTGTTCAGGTCGACGATGTCGTCGGCCCGCGGCGTGGTCAGGAACAGGTGCTCCCACGGTTCGTCGGCCGCGGACTGGTCGACGGTCATGATCAAACGGCGGCCGCGTCCGAGCTGGGCGATGCGGTAACGCGTCTCCGGCTCGAACCGCTGCACTTCGCACATGACCACCACCGCGCCGGCCGGGTCGGCCGCCTCGGCGCCGCCGGGGCGGCCCAGATCCACGGTGGCGCCGCGCGCCGGCACCCGGACGTCCAGAGGACCGGCCAGGCCGCGCGCCAGACACTCGCGCGTCACGAACGCCGCCGTCGCGGGGTCGGGACAGTACAACGTGACTTCGCCGGGATCGGCGCCCTCGCGATGCGCCCGCGCCAGCCCGCGCACCAGCGCTTCGTGGCGGCCCGAGCCCAGGGTGCCGCGCAGCACCAGGAACCGCTGTTCCTCGTCCAGGCCCGCCACTTCGGCCACGCGGTCGACGACCGCCGACAACGAGGGCCTGCCTTCGGCGCCGCCGAGCAGCCCCCGCAGGCTGCGGCGTGATTCGACAGCAGGCGAGCCGGCGTCCGCGCCCGCGTCCGGACCGTCGGCTTCACCGGCGAAACGACCGGCCACCAGCGCCCCCAGCAGTTGCCAGCCGTCATCGCCGGCGCGCACGGTCGGACTGTCGGCGAGGCTGAGCAGATCCACCAGGTGCATGGCTCCCGGACACGCCGGCCCCAGCCAGCGCCAATAGCCGAGCGCGGCGCCGAGCGCCAGGAAATGCCGCTCCTCGTCCTGCAACTCGGTCACGCCCGTCTGCACCAGCAGCCCGCCTTCGGTGGGCACCGCCACGGCCAGCACTTCAGCCAGTCGCGCGGCGAAGATGCCCAGCCCCTGCTGAAGCCCAGCCAGCACGTCGTCGGCGGGCCTCCGGATTCCCACCAGCCGTCGCGTGCTGTAAAGCAGGCCCCGCGGACAGGCGTAGGTCAGGCCCACGTCGCCGAACGCGCCGGCGCCGACCATCACCAGCAGCGTATCGACGGCCGCCAGTTCCTCGGGCGACATCCGCACCGGCGGGTGCTCCTGGTCGATCCAGGTGAGTCCGCCGATCGGCACCTCGTGCAGCCAGTGCGGCAGCACCGCGGTCAATGATCCGCCCAGCTGTTCCAGACGGCGTTCGACTTCGGCATGCCGACGCGGCAGCATCAGGGCATGGCTCTCCGAAGGGCGCCGCGAGCCGTGCGCGCGGACCGAAGCCGCCGACAGAGGATCGCCCGCCAGACGCGCCACCCAGCGCAGCAGGCCCGCGCCCTGTTCGACATCGGCCGCCGGCAGCCCACCCAGCGCCGCCAGCCAGTCCAACGGCAGCAACTGGCGCCCCGGCGGCGGAGCCGGCTCGTGGTCCGAGCCGTCGCCACGGCCCGCACGCGCGGCCATGACCGGCCGCAGCCGGGCCAGAAGGCCCTGGAAACGGCGGATGACCGCTTCGGCACGGTCGGCCGAGCCCACGCCCGGCCACGGCGCCGGCAGGGCCGCAGCCGCGGGTCGTTCGTCTTCCGGGATCGGCGTGCCGGCCACCGGGACCATCAGGCGGGCGCCACAGGCGCGTTCGACAAAGCGTATCCAGGGCGCGGGCATCGAAACCGTCTGCAGGATCACGCCGTGCGCGCGCGCGTCCAGCAGCGCCCGCAGCGCCAGCGCCGACTCCTGCGCCTCGCGATCATGCGCCGGCAGCCATTCGTAAAGTCCGGTGGCCACCACCGTGCGCGGCGGATGGGCGGCCAGGAACGCGCGCAGCTGGGGATCGCCGAAATCCGCGGGCGCCACCCGCAGCAGCGGTGCGGGGAAATCGGCCGGCGTCTCGCCACCCCAGACCGACACGCCGTCCACGCCGCCGGCCGCCACCAGGGCCGCGGCGCCTTCCGGACACTGGTCACTGACGAGCAGCACCCAGTGGTCGAGGTCGCCGCGTTCCCAGGACAACGTCGTGCGCGCCGACACGGCCGACCACACGGGATCCAGATCGCCCACCAGAAGGTGCACCCCCGCGGGCATGCCCGCGTCCCCTGCCGTCAGGGCAGCGGTGGCCGCGACTTCTGCCGCATCGCGGGAGGCCCACTGGCGTGCCGCGGGCAGGAAGCGGCCCCAGGCGTTCTCGCGGTCGCCGGGCGCGAAGCCCGGCAGATCGAAGGTGCGGCAGGCAGCGTCGGCCGACACCGCGGCCGCGCGAACGCCGCTCCAACCGCCGGTATCGGCGGTCTCGGAACCCGCGCCGCGCGAACGCAGCAGACGCCACCAGCGCGTGTCCATGATGTCCACGCCGGTCCACGGCCCGGCCAGGCGCGCGGACACTTCCAGCGCGCACAGCCGCACGCGCCACGCCAGATAGGTGCGACGTTCGGCGTCGGCGTCCAGCCACTCCTGCGTTCCGTCAGCGGCCGCCATCGGCACGGCCGCGCCCTGCAGACTGGTCAGCGCCGGCACGACCAGCGGTCCGCCCTGACCGGGCACGGGAGCCTGTCCGCTGTCCAGGAACCGCCAGCGCGGACCCGAGGCCGCGACCTGACCTTCCTGCACCTGCGACCAGAACGACCCGGCGTCCCCTTCGGCCGGGACGAGCACCGTCACCAGGCCTTCCTGTTCCGCGACCCGATCGGTCCACGCGGCCTGAGCCGCCATCGACTCGGCCAGCAGCAGACGGGCATCAGGCACCGCGCCGTGATCGACCAGCCGCAGCCGCGGCGGACGCGCGTCGCCCAGCGCCGCGCAGTACGGCGCGCCGAAGACGCCCAGCCAGGTCGCCAGCAGCGCTTCCAGTTCGCTCCGCAGCCAGACCGCTCCCGTCAGCAGCGACAGGTGCCGTCCCCCACGCGTGTGCAGCAGCGCGTGCAGGGCGCGGATCTGCATGTCGTTCCGCCTGAGCAGGTCCCAGTGCACCGCCGCGCTGTCCAGGAAGACCCACGACGCGTCGCTGCCTTCGAAGACGCCCCACAGCGCATCCAGCCGTTCGGCGTCGGCACCCAGATGCAGCACCGAGCCGGCGACCAGCCCGGCCTTGCGGACGCGCTGACTGAACTGTCCGGCCCAGGTGCGGCCCTGGCCATCCAGGCGCGGGGCTTCGCGCGGCAGGTCGGTCACCAATTGAGCATACCGGTCGTAGAGGGGCACCGCGCCGTCGGCCCGCGGCCGGACCTCGCGGAAATCCAGCAGGTCGCCGTTGTGCGTCTCGACCAGCCGCGTCCAATGCATCAGCGGCATCAGCGGATCGCGGCCATGCCCGCGGCCGGTCAGCAGGTCTTCCAGCAGGGCGATCGCCGCGTCCAGATCGTGGACCTCGCCGCCGGCGGGGATCAGCGTGATCGGCCCGACCACACCGCCGGCCACGCGGCCGAGCGCCTCAAGCCGTTCGAAGCGGTCCAGCACCACGCGCCATTTCTGGCGGCCTTCGCCCCAGGCCGCGATCACGGCCGGAGCGTTGCCGGTCGCGATGATCGCCAGGTCGGAGCGGCCCAGTTCCGGCGCCGCCGCCAGTTCCTCGGCTTCGGCTTCCGCCGTGACCGTTCGCGAAGCGGTCAGCGACCAGCCGTACGGATCCGGCCGCGTCCAGAGGACCGGCAGCGTCCACGGTTCGAAGGTCGCGTCCATCGCGCGGCCCGCTTCGTCGTTCAGGCAGATGAACGGATACAGAAAGCGGCAGACCGGATCGCCGCGGCGCGCCATCGCGCCCACGCCCGCGCGCAGCGCCGGATCGGCGGCGTGCAGGCGACTGCGGACCGCCAGCCAGAGCAATCCACCCAGCACCGCGCCGGCCGCCGGCCCCTGCGGCCAACCGTCGCCCAGCGAGGCGCGGCGCGGCGGCTCCAGCAGCGGATGCCCCAGCGCCGGATCCCAGCCCGAGCGCCAGGGCTGCGTCTCGCCCAGGCCGATGCGCACCAGCGCCGGGCGTTCGGCGCCCGCGCCCGGCAGGCGGCTCTCCAGCACGGCGGTCAGCACCGCGCCCGCGGACCACGGCGCCGGATCATGTTCCCAGGAGGCGCCGACCGCCTGCGCGACGTTGTCGTCGGCCGCGACCACGCGACCTGCGCAGGGACCCAGAAAGGCGTCGATGGCCGTCGGATCCTCGCCGGGGCGCCAGAACGCGAGATCGCGCGGCTCGGCGCCCCACCAGAACACGACCGCGACGCGTCCGTCGGTCTCGACCGCGGTCGAGGCCCAGGAGAGATTGTGTTCGGGCAGCGGTCCGCCCTCGGGACGCCGGTACTCGATACGGCCCAGCGCCCGTTCGAAACGCGGCGCCAGATCCGAGCCCGGCGCGAGTCCCGCCGACTGCATGGCGCCCAGCGCCTCGTCGTAGCGGGGCACCGGAAAATGCACGCGGTCGGTGTTGCCCAGCAGTTCGAGCAGGCGGACGCGCGCTTCGCTCGCCCGCGCGGCCGACCCGGGACACACCTTGAGGAAGGCGCGGTACAGTTCGACGCTGGCGGCGGCGCGTCCGAGCAGGCGATCGGCGGTGATCGCCTCAAGCCAGCAGCGCTCCTCTTCGAGCCGACCCGCCGAGCCGAAATAGCGCGGCTGCAGCAACTGCAGGAAGACCTGCGCCCACTCCTGGGATTCGGAAGAGCCCTGACGGAGCACGCCCTGCTCGACGAACGATTCGAGCAGTTCGCCCCCCTTGCGGGCCATCCACAGCCGATCCTCTTCGGTCAGCGGGATGTCGTGGCGCACCAGGTGCAGATCGAACGGGCGACCGGTGCGGCTGGCCGTGCGGAACAGTCCCTTCAGCAGAGGCACGGCCGACGCCGGCTCCTCGATGAAGACCCGGCTGCGCGCGACCAGGAACAGCGCCTTTTCCAACACCGGCTGGTTGCGCTCGGCATCGTCCTCGGGGCGCAGTTCGGCCACACGCACGCCCTCGCGCACGACCTTTTCGGCTTCGGCCAGGAAGTGCGCGCGGAACTGGTCGGCGTGCCGGGTCCAGCGACCGGGGCGCGCCTGCCCCCTGTGCAGCAGTCGACCGGCGCCGTCAGGCAGACGTTCGGTGAAGAACACGCGCAACCCCGAGCGCTCGCGCGTGTCGACGGCTTCCAGGAAGGCCTGCTCGGAGGCGGCAAAGTCCTGCGCCGAGAGCGCGCGCCCGGCCGCCGACAGGGATTGCCAATAGTTGATTCCGGAGCGCGGTTCGTTGTCCATGGCCGGAAGATACCACGCAGGCACCGACGCCCAAAGCGGCAAAAGACGGGTTGATCAGCGCACGATGGTCAGGCGTGCCGCGGCTTCGGTTCCGGCCCCTCTCGCGCGCACCAGATACGTGCCTGCCGGCAGCGGACGGCCGTCGTCCCCGCGGCCGTCCCAGGCGACGGTCTCCTGGCCGCCGTCCGGCTGGTCCAGCGCCCGCACGCGCCGTCCGCGCAGATCGTACACCTCGAACACCGTCGGCGCGCCGGTCGCCGCCCAGCGGAAACGGAATCGCCCGGCGCCGGGGTTGGGCTGCACCTGCAGGACGCCCGGCGCCGCGACGACCGGTGACACCGGCGATCCGCCGACGACCAGCGGGTAGGCCCCGCTGTTGCGCCCGTCGCCGCGGGCCGCGGCCCACAGCGGGTCCGAGGCGTAGAGATCCGCCACCGGCGTGATGGTGGCCACCCTGTCCTGAACGTCGATCCGCAGCAGCAGTTCGCCGCTGACCCGCGCCAGCGCGGCGCCGACCGCCGACACGGAACCCGCCGCGGAGCCGCCGGAAGTGGTCGGCCTTCGCACCGACAGCCCGTGGTCGTCGCCGGTGTCCACGAACCAGGCGGTCGTGGCGCCCGGCGTCGAGGACAGACCGTAGAGCAGTTCATACCAGGACAGGTGGGCCAGCACCGCCAGATCGGTGCCCCAGCCGCCGCGGTGATTCCAGGCCACCGGCGGTGCCAGCACCAGCGACGTCAGATTCAGTTCACCCTGGTCGCTGGTCGCCCGCACCCGCAGACCCGGCACGGTGCGCGAGGCGGCCGCGCCGTCCATGCCCAGACGGGCCTCGCCCAGTTCCCAGACCGCCTGATCGCCGACCTGCCCGTTGTCGACAAGGCCCACCAGCCCCACGTGCAGTTCCCCGCTGCCCGGCCGGCCGGCCACTGCCGCCAGCGACACCCCCTGCCAGCGTCCGCCGGTCGGCGCCGCCGCGATCGCACCGTCGCCGGGAGCCGGATCACCCGCGCCGTCCAGCACCCGGAACACCACCGAGCTCCGGTCGCCGCCGAACACGGGCACGACCACTTCGTGACGGCCGTCGCCGTCGAAGTCGCACAGCACGGGCGCCGACGCCGGCTCCGCCGCCAGGTCGCGCGGCCAGCCGGGCAGCGTGATCAGCTGGCCGTCCAGCGCCGTGACCACGCCGTCGGCGAACGCCACGACGATCGATTCCGAAGCCCCACCGGTCAACATGCCGACGGCCGGCTCCAGCGGCGCCTGATGGCCGAGCGCGGCCGACGCTTCCTGCACCGGCCCGTGGCGCCAGGCGCGCGCGTTGCCCAGATCGTCGACCACCATCACGCGGCGCCCGCCGGCCGCCGTCTCGTAGCCGACCGGCGAGGTCAGACCGCGGTTGAGCGCCAGATTCACCGTCTGGTAGCTGCCTGTTCCGCTGAAGAAGTAGACGCTGCCGAATGCCGCGCTGACGACGATTTCGTCGCCGGCCACACCGTCGAGATCCCACACCAGAGGCAGGTTGAGTCCGCCCTGCGCCGACGGATGCGGGAACACGAACACCGGCCAGCCGGGCCGATAGGCGCCATCGGGAGCCAGCACGTTCACCGAGCGCGCCACCGGATCGGCCGCCACCAGCGACGGCACCACGAACGACGGTCCGCTGAGATTCGCCAGTGCGCCGCTGGCCGGATAGCCGGTCAGCGGACCCGGCAGCTGGCGCCAGGCACCCTGCTGCGCGAATGACGAGGCTTCACGCACACGCAACACGACCACGCCGTCGCCGGCCAGTCGCTTGACCGCGAGCAATCGCCAGCTCGCGGCGTCCGCGGTGACGTAGGTGAATTCCGAAGTGCCGGCGCCGCCCTGGTCGAGCCGCACCACCGCCGCGCCGGTGCGGTCCGTGTCCAGGTCGCGCGGGTCGGCCACCACCAGTTCGATGTCGACGCCCGGCGACGGCAGCGCCTCGATCAGGTAGCGCACTCTCGGTTGCAGGTCCAGGCGCCGCGCGACCACCGGCTGCCGACCAGCGGACCGCAGCGAGTCGGTCTGGTCGACGCCCGGCCGCAACGGCACCAGAACCGCCTTCACCGCCGCGTCGATGCGCAGCAGTCCCCAGCCGCGGTCGTCGCGTGGCGACGTGCCCGCCGGCAGCGCCACGCTTCCCAGTCCATCGTCCGTCTCGGCGGCCGTCACCGGGGCTGCCGTCAGCTTCAACACGGCCTGCCGCGTGCGCACCGATTCGAGTCCGGGGGGCAGCACCGCGGCCTGTTCGCCCAGTGCTTCATCGAACAGGCAGAGCGCTCCGGCCACATGCGCGGCGGCCAGACTGGTACCCCAGCGACCGCTGTACGTGTCGTTGGGTTCGCTGTCGGCGCACTCGATGCGCCCCGCGCCGCTCAACAGGCCGCCGCCGGGCGCCACGAGGTCGGGCTTGGTGGCGATCCAGCCGCCACGTCCGCTGAAGGCCGCGACGGCGCCGGCGTCGTTGACCGCGCCGATCGTCAGCGCTTTCGGCAGCCGCGCCGGCCAGCCGATGGCCCCGTCGGCGCCGTGGTTTCCCATCGCCGCCACGGGCGTCAGGCCCGCATCGGCCAGGGCGCCCACCGCGCCGGCGATGCCCAGTTCCGCGTCCCAGTTGACGGCCATCAGCACCGGGCCGATACGCAGCGCCTCGTGCTGGTCCAGCACCCAGGCGCAGGCCGCCAGGAAATCGCCCGCCCAGGCATGCCAGACCTCGTCGAAGTCGTAGCACTTGACGATGACCAGGCGCGCGCTCGGCGACATGCCCCGGCCCGTCGTCGCGACGATGCCGCGCCCGGCCGCGACCGAAGCCAGCGCCGTCCCGTGGTGGTTGTAGTCCCAGGGACCGACAGCCGCCGGGAAATCGTCGGTCACATCGTGCCAGCCGACGACCTTGTAGCCGTCGAACAGGGGCCAGCCGTTGACCGCCGGGTACCAGTCGCCGGCGTCGCCCACGGCGGGGGGCGGTCCGTCGCGGTTGTCGCCCGACGGATCGCCGAGATCGTCATGCGCGGTGTCGCAACCCGAATCGAGGATCGCCAGCGCGAACGAACCGTCGTTGCCCAGGCGCCAGGCTCCCGTCTCCAGGCGATCGACGCCGACGGCGCGGCGGCTGGCCGCGAGCGCGGGCACGCCGTCGCGGTCCAGCAACAGCCTTCCCGAGACCTGCGCCTCGAGCAGGGCGCCGAGCCCGGCTTCGTCGACCTCGACCACGGTGACCCCGCCGAACCTCGGCGTGGCGAACAGCGTGCGGCAAACACCGACGCGGCCGGCCGCCTTCAGGGCGGTGGACTGCGCCGACGGCGGCGCGTCCAGGCAGAGCAGCCTGAGCCTATCCGGAGCCCCGGCGCCGTCGCCGGCTTTCGTGGCTTGAAGGAGATTGCCGGAAGCGTCGGCGGCCGTCGGCGCGTCTTCATGTCCAGCCGCGGCCGCGGCCGCCCGCGCCGCGCGCGCGCTCGCCGTCGCCCGGCCGCGCAGATCGTCGAACGAGCGTGCGCCGCGCCGCCACTGCTGGAGCAGATCCTCGATGCCGTCGCCATCGGCGTCGGCGATTCCGGTCTCTTCGTCGACCACGGCGTCGCTCGCGTCGTCAGCCGCTGTCGCGGACGCCGTGAAGGTGAACAGCACGCAGAAGGTCAGCAGGGTCAGCCACGCATGGACGGCGCTGTGCCGGAACCGAATCCGGTCGCCCGGCGCGGGATCCATCGTCGGCTGTCGGGACAGGAACATGCGCACCCCCGCTCCAGGTGGTCGGCCCGGTGGGCGACGGCCCGTCGACCGCCGCCGCTTTGATAGTACGGAGGGCAGGTGGCCGTCGCAATGACGTCTCCACCGCACCCTTTTTGTTCCTCGCCCGCTGCCGAACGGCCCGCCACCGCCTCAGAACACGTCGGCCAGGTGCCGGATGTCGACGCCGCCGCCGGTCCCGTGGTGGACGATGGCCACGACATCGAACCGCACCCGCGGCCCGCCCTGTCCCGGGTGCGCCGCCAGCCAGGCCACCGCCGCCCGGCGCACCCGGCGCCGCTGGCCCGCGTCGATGAAGTGCTCGGGCCCGGCGGCGCCGTCGGCACGGCGCGTCTTGACTTCGACGAACGCCAGCACCGAACAGTTGCGCACCACCAGATCTATTTCGCCGCCCCCCACGCGGAAACGGCGATCCAGACAGGTGTACCCGCAGGCGAGCAGCACGGCTTCGGCCAGCTGCTCGCCCCAGGCGCCGCGGCTGGCGGCTACGTTTCGCGGCAAAGGCATGCGGGAGCGGTCCGTTCCGGGAGGAGGTCGACAGCCACGGCAAATTCGCGGCCACCGCCGGCATATTAATACATTACATGATAGATATGCGCTTATTGGCTGTCATTGTTGCAATTACGGGTGCGTGCAGCGATCACGTTCGAACGGTGCGGACAAGACCGCCGTCAACCGGCGGCGACCCGTGGCCGGGCGCCGTCACGGCTACCGGAACAGGGAAGACTGGCCCCGCCCGGCCAGGGGTTCAAAGCTCAGGCGGTGCAGAGGGCAGGGTCCGAGGCGGTCGAGCGCGGCCCGGTGAGCGGCCACCCCATAGCCCTTGTGGGCGGCGAAACCGTAGCCGGGGTAGTGCCGGTCCCAGACGGTCATGACGCGGTCGCGCAGGACCTTGGCGATGATCGACGCCGCCGCGATGGCGGCGCTGGTGCCGTCGCCACGGACGAGCGACTCGGCCGGCATGGACACCACCGGAACCTGGTTGCCGTCGACCAGCAGCAGGTCGGGCGTCAACGAAAGGCGCGCCACCGCGCGGGACATGGCCCGCAGGGTGGCGCGCAGGATATTGCTGCTGTCGATCTCGGGCGCGCTGACCGCGCAGGCGGCCCAGGCCAGGGCGCCGGCACGGATTTCCGCATACAGGGCCTCGCGCCGCGCCGGCGACAGCTTCTTGCTGTCGTCCAGCCCGTCGGGGGCCCAGCCGGCCGGGAGCACCACGGCGGCCGCGACGACCGGGCCGGCCCAGCAGCCGCGCCCGGCTTCGTCGACGCCGCCCAGCACGAGACGGCCGTCCCGCGAGCGCTCGCGGTCGTGACCGGCCAGCGCGGCGGCATCGGCCCTCACGCGGGCACTACCGGCGCGCTTCGCGGATCCGCGCGCTGCGGCCGGTGCGGCCACGCAGGTAGAACAGCTTGGCCCGGCGGATGCGGCCCTTCTTCTTGATCGACACGGAGTCGACGTTCGGCGACTGGATGGGGAAGATGCGCTCGACGGACACGCCGCCGGACATCTTGCGCACCATGAACGTGGCCTCGCGGCCGGCGCCCGAACGTGCGATGACCACGCCGATGAAGTTCTGGATGCGGGTCTTGCCGCCTTCGACGATGCGCACGCCGACATTCACGGTGTCGCCGATCTCGAAGTTGGGCAGGTCGGTGCGCAGGTTTTCGGCCCGCATCTGGTCCACGATGTTCATCTCTTCCTCCTGTTGCGGTCTGGCCGCGGCACGCGGTCGCCGCCCTTGTCACTCGTACCGGTCTATCGAAGCCTTCAATCGGACAATTTCGTCTTCCCGTCGCGACCAGCGGCCAGGTCCGGCCGTCGCTGCCGCGTGCGCTCGACGGCCTGCCGCCGGCGCCACTGCTCGATGTTCGCGTGGTGGCCCGACATCAGCACCTCGGGCACCGTCAGCCCGCGGAACTCGGGCGGCTTGGTGTACCAGGCGCAGTCCAGGCCGCCGTCGCGGTCGGTGGTGAAGCTGTCGTTCGCCGCCGAGTCCTCGTCGTGCAGCACGCCCGGCAACCGCCGGACGATCGCGTCGACCACCACCAGGGCCGGCAGCTCGCCGCCGGACAGGACGTAGTCGCCGATGCTCACCTCGCGCGTGACGACCAGCTCGCGCGCGCGTTCGTCGATGCCCTTGTACCGTCCGCAGACCAGGATCAGTTCGCCCTTGGCCTGCAGATCCGCCAGCAGCTCGAGCGTCAGGTCTTCGCTGAACGTCTCGCCCTGCGGCGTGGTCAGGATCACGGTGGCGTCTTCGCGCCTGCGCACCGCCTCGACCGCCTCGACCACCGGCGGCGCCATCATGATCATCCCGGCTCCGCCTCCATAGGCGGTGTCGTCGACGGTCCGGTGCTTGTCCACGGCGAAGTCCCGGATGTCGGTGACCTCGTAGCGGACCTGCCCCTGCCGTTCGGCGCGTCCGGGGATGCTGGTGGCCAGCACCGCGCGGACCATGTCCGGGAACAGCGTCAGGACGCGGATGACCGGCGCCTGACCTGTCATCACCTCTTCCGCCGACCCGTCGGACTCAGCCCCGCTGGACATCGAGCAGCCCTTCCGGCGGATCGATCACCAGCGGACCGGTGAGTCCGTCGTCCGGCCGCAGGATCGGCGCCAGGGCCGGCACCAGGATCTCGCCGCCGCCTTCGGGAATCACCAGCATGTGCTGCGCGCCGATGCGCCGCACCTCGTCCACGACGCCCACGACGTCGCCGTCACCGGTGACCACTTCGCGCCCCAGCCACCGGAACGGCAATCCGCCGTCCGGCTTCGGGAACGCCGGGTCGCTGTAGCTGACGGCCATGAAACCGAGCTCGCGCCCGATCATCGCCTCGGCCGCGTCCCGGCTGCCGACACCGCGGGCCGTCAGCCCCCAACAGCCGCCGCTCATCACGCGGTGGCGGGAAAACGCCGCGGGCGCGCCGTCCGACCAGACCAGGAACGGGCTGCCGAGCAGCGGCTCGTGGAAGTCGAGCAGCGGGTAGAATTTCAGTTCTCCCCGCAGCCCGACCGCGTTGACGATTTCACCGATCGCGATGAACCGGTCGCTGTTCGTCTCCATGCTACTCGACGATGTCCAGTCCGATGCGCTGATCGGTTCTGGCGCTGACCGCCGTGAGCAGCACCCGCAGAGCGCGGGCGGTCTGTCCGCCCTTGCCGATCACGCGACCCAGGTCCTCGGGACTGACCCGCACCTGGTACACGTCGCGATCCTGCCGGTGCAGGATGTCCACCGTCACGTCAGCGGGACGGCTGACCAGATTCACCACGACATAGGAAATGAGTTCGAGCACGCGCTCCTGACCGATGGTCAGCTCATCGCCCTGGGGCAACCCCTCGGCTGCCACCTCGTCGGCGGCCGGGACCCCGTCCACCGGGAACTCGTCGCGCGGGGCGCTCAACTGTCGCCTTCCGCGGGCTTCTCGGCCGTGTCGGCTTCAACGGCACCGTCGGCGGCCTCCGCGCCGGCCGCTTCCGCGGCAGCGGCGGCGGCTTCCTCGGCGGCCTTCGCCGCGGCCTCAGCCTCTTCAGCGGCCTTCGCCGCGGCTTCGGCGTCGGCCTTGGCCTTCGCCTCGGCCTCTTCGGCGGCCTTCTTCTCGGCGGCGGCCTTCGCGGCGCGCGCCGACTTCTCCTGGATGCGCTTGGCCTCGCCGGCCTCGGCGCCTTCGCGCCAGGTGGCCAGGCGGGCTTCGATCTCGGAGGCTTCCACACCCTGCTTCACCAGCGAGAACTGGTACAGGATGCCTTCGCCCTTCAGCAGAGCGCGCGCCGTGTCGCTGATGGTGGCGCCGCGGCCCAGCCAGGTGATGATCTCGTCCGCGTGAAGCTTCACGTCGGCCGGCTCACAGAAAGGATTGTAGTAGCCGAGATTGGCCAGGTAGGCGCCGTCGCGCCGCTTGCGATGGTCCACGGCGACCAGACGGTAGAACGGACGCTTCTTGCGCCCCATGCGCGTCAGACGGATCGTTGTCGACACTATCAGCCTCCCCTTACTTGGTATCGCCCCGCGCGACATGCGCGAAGCGTGCGTGGTCCCGTCGCTGCCGGACTCGTCCGGCGGCGGCGCGACCGGTTCAGCCCTTGAAGACCTTCTTGCCGAAGGCTTCCAGGCCGCCTGCGGCGTTGATGTCGCGCATCATCCGCCGCATATCCCTGTACTGCTTGAGCAGTTTGTTCACCTGCGACACCGAGGTGCCGCTGCCGTTGGCGATGCGCTTGCGCCGCGAACCGTTGATGATGTCCGGCTGGCGGCGCTCCCTGACGGTCATCGAATTGATGATCGCCTCGACGTGCGCGAACTGCGAGTCGTCCACCTTGGCCTTGTCGAGCATGTCACCATTGACGCCCGGCAGCATCTTGAGGACGCCCTTGAGCGGCCCCATCTTCTTCATCTGCCTGATCTGCGCCTGGAAGTCCTCCAGCGAGAACTCGCCCTGCGCGAAACGTCCGGCCAGATGCTCGGCCGTCGCCGAATCCATCTTGTCCTGGGCCTGCTCGATGAGCGTCAGCACATCGCCCATGCCCAGGATGCGCCCGGCCATGCGGTCGGGGTGGAAGACCTCCAGGTCCTCCAGCTTCTCGCCGACGCCGACCAGCTTGACCGGCTTGCCGGTCACTTCCAGGACGCTGAGCGCCGCGCCGCCGCGCGCGTCGCCGTCCAGCTTGGTCAGCACCACGCCGTCGAAGTTCAGGCGCGCCGCGAAGGTGCTGGCGATGTTCACGGCCTCCTGGCCGGTCATCGCGTCGAGCACCAGGAGCTTCTCGTCGATCGGCACCATCTGCTCGATCGACTCCAGCTCGCCCATCAGGGCGTCGTCGATGTGCAGGCGGCCCGCCGTGTCGATGATCAGCACGTCGCAGCCGTTGTCCTTGGCGCGGCGCAACCCGAGCTTGGCGATCTGCGACGCGTTCTTCTTCTCGCGATCGCTGTGCACCAGCACGCCGATGCTGTCGCCGATCACGTGCAGCTGGTCGATGGCCGCCGGCCGGTAGATGTCGGCCGCCACCAGCATGGGCGTGCGGCCTTCCTTCTTCAACCGGAGCGCCAGCTTGCCACAGAACGTCGTCTTGCCGGAGCCCTGCAGTCCCATGACCATCACCGTGGTCATGCCCTTGGACTTCGCCTTCGCCGGATCCAGGTTCAGTTCGCGCGCGTGTCCGCCCAGCAGCGTGGTCAGTTCGTCGTTGACGATCTTGACCACCTGCTGCGCTGGCGTCAGGCTGCCCAGGACATCCTGGCCCAGCGCCTTGTCACGGATGTTGGCGACCAGGTTCTTGGCGACGTTGTAATTGACGTCGGCCTCGAGCAACGCCAGACGCACCTCGCGGAGCGCCTCCTTGACGTTGTCCTCGGTCAGGCGGTCGGCGCCGGACAGCTTCTTGAGCGTCTGGTCGAGCCGCCTGGTCAGATCCTGGAACACGACACTCCATCCGGACTTCCGGCCCGGCGCGCATTGGGTCGACGGCAAAAGGGCGTGCCCACCCGTGAGCATCGCCGCCAAAGTGACACCTAGACAAGGTAACACCTAGACAAGGCGACGCCTGCGGGGCCCGGCGCGCATCTTCCACAAATTCAATAACTTAAAGAGACTGCTTCTCCACGCCCATCGCGCGGACGCGTCCCTTTGACCGCCGGCCCGGGGCAGGCGGAACGGCCAATCTAGCATTCGGGGCCGTTTTGAGCAAGGACGGGCGATGTCATGGATGACTCCGGGGCACCGGGGACCGGCGGGCTCAGCTTCCCCGCAGCAGCGCGGTGCGGGCGGCGCGATCCGGCGCCTTCAGCAGCCAGGACCCGCTGACCAGGATGTCCGCTCCCGCGCCACGGCACAGCGCGCCGGTGCGGTCGTTGATCCCGCCGTCGACCGAGATGAGCCACCGGCCGCCCTGCTCGCGGCGCGCCTCGCGCAGCGCGGCGATGCGGTCGGGGGCCGCCGGATCGAACGGCTGCCCGCCGAAGCCGGGCGGCACGCTCATCACCAGCACCAGGTCGACGCGGTCCAGCAGCGGCAGGACCTCGTCCAGGTCGGTGCCCGGACGCAGCGACAGGCCGCGGCGGCACCCCAGCGCGCCGATGCGGTCGAGCGCCGCGCCGACATCGCAGGTCGCTTCCACGTGGATGGTGATCGCGTCGACACCCGCTTCGGCGAATGCCTCCAGGTAGCGGTGCGGATGGGTCATCATCAGGTGGGCGTCGAGCGGCGTCGGGGTCAGGCGGCGGATCGCCTCGCAGATGAACGGACCGAACGTGAGGTTCGGCACGAAGTGGCCGTCCATCACGTCCAGGTGCATGAGATCGGCGCCGGCGGCGGCCAGCGACGTCAATTCGCCGCCCAGGTCGGCGAAGTCGGCCGACAGCAGCGAGGGCGCGACCAGCGCGCA
>JFJP01005356.1_pt1 | contig 29232 bp, 25 predicted proteins | sample 431651 | NCBI WGS metagenome assembly JFJP01 (sample SAMN02602958, study PRJNA72255) | Microbial mat metagenome, whole genome shotgun sequencing project. | biome: fresh water; feature: sink hole; material: water; isolation source: purple microbial (photo- and chemosynthetic) mats found in... | reverse complement strand
TGGCCCGGTTTCGGTGAAAACATGCGGGTGCTCAAGTGGATTGTGGACCGTGTCCATGGGCGTGCGTTTGCCGTAGAGAGCCCGTTGGGCTGGATGCCACGGTTTGAGGACATTCATTGGGATGGACTCGACTTTCCCAGCGCTGCGTTTTATGACTTGATGGCGGTTGGCAGCGATGCCGGTACCGCGGAGGCGCATTCCCACGAGGAACTCTTTGACCGCTTCCGTGACCGCTTGCCCAAGGAGTTCACCTTTGAGCGTGAGATGCTGCGCTCGCGCTTGTGGCGTTCACCTGCTCGTTGGGAACTGGCCCACGAGTAGCGTAGCCAGACGATAAGCTCCAATGGTTATTTAAGCCAAATGGGGCTGTAGCGCCCGTGGGACAAGCGCGGGCAGCTCCTATCTTTGTAGCAAGAGCAACCACATGCCGAAGAGTTTATAGCCTGCAACGGCTATTCACGCCCGAGATCGACCTTGTGCAGAAACGAGGTCACCACCCGCGGCGGACTATTCAGCAGTTCGGAGATGTCGGCGATATCGTCCGGTACTGCCGGGTTGTCCCAGCCGCTTGCGATGTGACGCGCCAGGCGCGAGGCCAGCACCACATTGCGCACGCTGGGGTGATCCGGGTGCTTGCCATCGCAAATGCGCACCAGCAGTTCGGGCAGGTGCCAAAGCTTCATCAGGGCGTGGCCCAGATCCTCAAGGTCGACGTTGTAGACAAAGCGTTGCAGGGCGGCCGTCCGCAGGGTCGGATTGGCCTTTTGCATGGCGATGATTTCGAGCTGGAAGGTGGGCGCATGGCACCACAACAGCATCTCTGCAAAGTCGTGCAGGATCGCAGCCTGATAGATCACGCCCGCATCGGTATCACCCCGATGTACCGCGAATGCCATCGCGAAGTGCGCTGCACGCTGCGTGCGCTTGATCAGGGCCATCAACCCCTCGACGGCCAAGGGCTGGTCGAATAGTTGGTCTTGCACGGTTGGCTGGATGCCAAAATTGCGAAAAAACGGTGCCACCCCGGTCATCACCAATGCGGTGGTCACAGTTTCCGTATCGGTCTTGTCACCCGGTTTGCGCCGCGCCGCCACATCGGCCATGACCTTGATGGTCATGAAGGGGTCACTCTCGATCACGGATCCCAGCATCTTGGCATCCACATTGTCCTCATCGGCGCGCAAGGCTTCGATCGCCATGGACGTCGAAGCGAGTACGGGAATTTCGGTCTTGCTGAAATACCGCACCCAGGCCCCCAAGTCGCGCTGGGGCTCATCCAGATACGGTATGCGAGCCCGGGGTGCTTCGGGTTCGATGGGGGGAGTAGCGTCGGTCACGGTGGGGCCAAGCGTTGCATGGCCACCAGTATGGGTGCACCTCTGCAGCAGGTCAAGCGCAAGTACCCTCGGAAAATAGGCCTATACGCTGCCTTCAGGCGGTCAGCCGTGCGAGTGCTTCCTGGTACTTGGCGGCGGTTTTTGCAATCACGGCGTCGGGCACCCGGGGTGCGGGCGGCGTCTTGCCCCAGGGCTTGCCATCCACCTGCGCCTGCTCCAGCCAGTCACGTACAAACTGCTTGTCGTAGCTCGGTGGGTTGGTGCCTTCCTGGTAACTTTCCTGGGGCCAAAATCGCGAGGAGTCGGGGGTGAGCACTTCGTCCATCAATGTAAGTGTTCCGGCCTTGTCCAGGCCGAACTCAAACTTGGTGTCGGCAATGATGATGCCCTTACGCAATGCGATCTCGGAAGCTGCCTTGTAAATGGCAATGCTGATGTCGCGCATGCGGGTGGCCAGATCGAGCCCGACCATTTCCACTGTTTGCTCGAATGTGATGTTCTCGTCGTGGTCGCCCACCGCGGCTTTCGCCGCTGGCGTGTAAATGGGCTCGGGCAGTTTCGATGCGTTTTGCAATCCTGCTGGCAATTGCACGCCACATACAGCCCCATGGGCCTGGTATTCCTTCCAGCCACTGCCCGCCAGATAACCGCGCACCACTGCTTCCACTGGCAAGGGCTTGAGCCGTTTGACCAGCATGGAGCGCCCCGTCACCTGCGGCACTTCCGTGGGTGCAACAACGCTCTCCGGCGCGTCGCCAGTGAGGTGGTTGGGACACAGATTGGCACCGTTGGGGCCGAGTTTGTCGAACCAGAACAGCGCCATTTGCGTGAGCAGTTTGCCCTTGCCCGGAATCGGCTCGCCCATGATGACGTCAAAGGCACTGAGCCGGTCGCTCGCCACCATCAGGATGCGGTCGTCACCCACCGCGTAGTTGTCGCGCACCTTGCCGCGCGCCAGCAGCGTCAGGGAGCCCAGGGTAGAGGTATGCAGAGCATTGGGCATAGCGGTGCCTACTGGACCACTTGCGCCAGTTCACCCCTGGCGTATCGGGCGGACACGACCTGCAGGCTGTCACCCCTGACCTTGGCACCCTGGCCTTCGCAACCAAATTCGAGGTAGCGCTGCTTGCACAATTGCCTGGCGGCTTCACGGGCCGGCTTGAGCCAGTCGCGGGCATCAAACTTGTCCGGGTTCTCAAACATGTATTTGCGCACTGCGGCTGTCATGGCCAGGCGGATGTCGGTGTCGATATTGATCTTGCGCACGCCAAACCGGATGGCTTTCTGGATCTCCTCGACCGGCACGCCGTAGGTTTCTTTCATCTTCCCGCCAAACTGATTGATCAGCGCCAGCGACTCTTGCGGCACGCTGCTGGAGCCATGCATCACCAGGTGGGTGTTGGGGATGCGGCGGTTGATTTCCATGATCCGGTCGATGGCCAAAATGTCGCCGGTGGGCTTGCGGGTGAACTTGTAGGCACCATGGCTGGTGCCAATGGCGATGGCCAACGCGTCGAGCTGCGTGCGTTTGACAAAGTCGGCGGCCTGTTCGGGGTCGGTCAGCAACTGGTCACGTGTCATGGTGGCGTCGGTGCCATGGCCGTCTTCCTTGTCGCCCTTCATGGTCTCCAGGCTGCCCAGACAACCCAGTTCGCCTTCAACAGTCACGCCCACCGCGTGCGCCATGTCCACCACCTTGCGGGTGGTTTCCACGTTGTACTCGTAGCTGGCGATGGTCTTGCCATCGGCTTCCAGGCTGCCGTCCATCATCACCGACGAAAAGCCGAGGTTGATTGCACCCTGGCAGACCGCGGGACTTTGGCCGTGGTCCTGATGCATCACCAGTGGAATGTGCGGCCAGGATTCGATCGCCGCCTGAATCAGGTGCTTGATGAAGGGTTCACCCGCATACTTGCGCGCGCCGGCGCTGGCCTGCAAGATCACCGGTGCGCCCACTTCGTCAGCGGCCATCATGACTGCTTGCACTTGCTCCAGATTATTGACGTTGAAGGCCGGAATGCCGTAGCCGTTGGACGCGGCATGGTCCAGCAATTCGCGCATGGAAACAAGTGCCATGGTGGAGTCCTTGAAGTCAGGCTATTTACAGGGTATTGACCGCATTGAGCTCTTGAAAGGCCTGCTGCAGCCGCGCAATCATGCCGGCCTGCCCGGCACGTTGCCACACGCGGGGGTCGTAGTACTTCTTGTTGGGCTTGTCATCACCGTCAGGGTTGCCGATCTGACCTTGCAGATAGCCTTCATTCTTCTTGTAATAGTTCATGACACCTTCCCAGGTGGCCCACTGCGTGTCGGTGTCGATGTTCATCTTGACCACGCCATAGCTGATGGACTCCTTGATTTCATCGGCACTGGAGCCCGAGCCACCATGGAACACAAAGTCCAGCGTATTGGCCGGCACCTTGTATTTGTCAGAAACAAACTTTTGCGAGTTGTCCAGAATCTTGGGCGTGAGTTTGACATTGCCAGGCTTGTACACACCGTGCACATTGCCAAAGGAGGCGGCAATGGTGAAACGGTGGCTGATTTTGCTCAGCTCCTCATAGGCATAGGCCACATCTTCGGGCTGGGTGTACAACAGGGATGCGTCCCGGTCGCTGTTATCCACGCCGTCTTCTTCACCACCGGTGACGCCCAGTTCGATCTCCAGCGTCATGCCCAGTTTGGACATGCGCTCCAGATACTTGCCACAAATCTCGATATTTTCCTTGAGGGGCTCTTCCGACAAATCGAGCATGTGTGAGCTAAACAGCGGCTTGCCAGTCTCTGCAAAATGCTTTTCACCCGCATCGAGCAAACCATCTATCCAAGGCAGCAACTTCTTGGCCGCGTGGTCGGTATGCACAATCACCGGAACACCATACGACTGGGCCAGCAGGTGAATATGTTTGGCGCCCGAAATGGCCCCCAGAATGGCTGCTTTCTGGCCATCAAGCTTCAAGCCCTTGCCCGCCACAAAACCTGCACCACCGTTGGAGAACTGAATGATCACGGGGGCCTGTGCCTTGGCTGCGGCTTCCAGTACCGCGTTCACGGAATCGGTGCTGATGACGTTCACAGCAGGCATCGCAAAACGGTTGGCTTTGCAAATTGCAAAGATCTTTTGCATATCATCACCGGACACCACGCCGGGCTTCACCACATCCAAAATTTTCTGTGTCATCGACGAATCCTTTTCAGTTACTTGCGTTGAGGAGGAACACCTTCTTCAAAACGCTGCAGTGACAATCGAGTCTGCGAGCAAATTTTAGAGATTCGGTCCAACAGAAGCTTAACCAAAATCAAGCTATAGCGCGACGACTTACTCGACGCGACAAATTTTCAGCATATTGGTTCCCCCCGGGGCCCCCATGGGCTCACCACAGGTAATGGCATACACGTCGCCCGCCTGCATGAGACCACGCTCTTTCAGGTTGTGCTCCACCTCGGCCAGCGCGGCGTCACGGTCGGCAATGGCATCGATCAGCAAGGGGCGGACATTGCGGTAAAGAGTCATTTTTCGCTGTGTCGCCACTTTGCTCGTCAACGCATAGATCGGAACCCGGATCAGGTGGCGACTCATCCACAGCGCAGTCGAGCCACTGTCGGTCATTGCCACAATCGCTTTGGCACCGAGGTGGTGCGCTGTAAACAACGCCCCCATGGCGATGGAGTGGTCAATCCGGCTGAAACTCTTGCCAGAAAAGTCGGACTCCAGCTCGAAGTGCTCATGGCTTTCGGCGGCATGGCAAATTTTTGCCATTTCGACCACAGTTTCCAGCGGGTACTTGCCGGCCGCAGTCTCTGCTGACAGCATCACGGCGTCGGTTCCATCCAGAACTGCATTGGCCACGTCGCTGACCTCGGCACGGGTAGGCACCGGGTTGGTAATCATCGACTCCATCATCTGCGTCGCAGTGATCACCACTTTGTCATGATCACGGGCCAACTTGATCATCCGCTTTTGCAAGGCAGGAACGGCGGCATTGCCCACTTCGACGGCCAAGTCGCCACGCGCCACCATGATGCCATCGCTGGCCGCCAGGATCTCCTCGAGCTTGGGGATCGCTTCCGCGCGTTCGATCTTTGCAATCAATCCAGGCCGATGGTTGCCGTGCTCAGCAGCCGCCACATTGCAGAGTTGGCGCGCCATCTCCATATCGGTGGCATTCTTGGGGAAACTCACTGCAACGTAATCGGCCTGAAAAGCCATGGCGGTACGAATGTCCTCCATGTCTTTGCCTGTCAGCGCTGGAGCGGTCAGACCGCCGCCCTGCTTGTTGATTCCCTTGTTATTGGACAACTCACCACCGAGCTTGACGATCGTATGGATGGCTTCGCCCCTGATGGCGTCCACGGTGATCACGATGAGCCCATCGTTGAGTAACAGCACATCGCCAGCCTTCACTTCGCGCGGTAGCGATTTGTAGTCCAGCCCCACAGCGTCAATGTCGCCCAGCTCAGTACGCGCTGCATCGAGGACAAACTTCTGGCCAGGCTCCAAAAAGACCTTACCGTCCGCAAATTTGCCAACGCGAATTTTGGGGCCTTGCAGGTCGGCCATGATGGCCACCTCGCGGCCAGCTCGCTTGGCGGCCTGACGCACCAGCGCGGCACGGTCAATATGATCTTGCGCCTTGCCATGGCTGAAGTTCAAGCGAACGACATTGACACCGGCTCGGATCATCTCCTCAAGCAGTGCGGGGTCACTGGAGGCCGGGCCCAGGGTGGCAACAATCTTGGTGGCGCGACGGGGCATAGAACTATCTCCTCTAATAATGGTCGCCATTCTCACATGGAACCAGGCAAAAACGGTTACATGTGTGCGTCAAGTCGACCGGGGGCGCATGAGGAATCCCCTCCGCAATTTCCGCTTTTTACTTCGAACAAGGTGTGGTCCAATGTGGGGCATTGCTTCAACCATTGCGCCGCACCCCCTAGAAATGACCGACCAAGAGACGTCCGTAGCCGAATTACTGGAAGGTGCCCGAGGCAAGCCCAAGCTTTTAGTGGTGGACGACCAGCCGATCAATATTCAGGTGATGTACCAGGCTTTCGCTGGTGATTACCAGGTCTTCATGGCCACGTCCGGCGCCCAGGCGCTGACCATCTGCAAGGACAACCCGCCTGACCTGGTGTTGCTGGATGTTGTGATGCCAGGGATGGACGGGTTTGAAGTGTGCCAAAAACTCAAAGAGGATGAAAGCACGCGCAATATCCCGGTCATTTTTGTGACCGCCCACACCGATTCGGCGCAGGAATCCCATGGCCTGGGCCTGGGCGCTGTGGACTTTATTGCCAAGCCCGTCAATCCGTCTGTGGTACGGGCACGCGTGCGGACGCACCTCACACTCAAGTTCCAGTCGGATTTGCTGCGCAAACTGGTTTTTCTGGATGGACTCTCGGGTGTTTTTAACCGGCGCTATTTTGATCAGCAGTTCGGCATTGAGTGGTCACGCGCGGTGCGCAGCTGCTCGCCCCTTTCGGTGATCATGCTGGATGTGGATTGTTTCAAGCTATTTAACGATCGCTACGGCCACCAGGCCGGCGATGACTGCTTGCGACAGATTGCCATGGCCATCAAAAGCTGCCTGAAACGTCCCGGCGACCTGGTAGCCCGCTACGGGGGCGAAGAATTTTCATGCGTTCTTCCAGACACCCCGTTTGACGACGCCATGACCTTGGCCACCGATCTCGAGCGCAAGGTTCGCAGTCTGGGTGTTCCGCACCAGGACTCCCCGGTGGACACCATGGTGACCATCAGTTCTGGTGTGGCGACCCGCACAGTGGACTCTCAGGGGGACGCAGCCACGTTGCTGGGCCTTGCAGACAACCAGCTCTACCTCGCCAAACAAACCGGCCGTGGCCGGGTCTGCGGCAAAGTTCTGTAGTACCCGCCTCCTCATTCCGTTTCCAAATCATTTCTGTCTAGGCGCGAAGCCGAAGGCAGTGCTGTAGTACGACAAGGCGAAGCAACAACGACAGGGATGATTTTGAAGCGGAATCAGGCGCGGGAGTCGAATTGGAGGATGGCGCGGGCAACCTGTTCCAGCGGCAGGATGTCGTCTACAGCCTGTAATTTGATTGCTTCCTTGGGCATGCCAAATACTACGCAGGTCTCCTCGTTCTGGGCGATGGTTCTGGCACCACCGTCGTGCAACACTTTCATACCGCGCGCTCCATCGTCACCCATGCCAGTGAGGATGATTCCCAACACATCTCGTCCACCACATTCCGCCGCTGATCTAAACAGCACATCCACGGAAGGTTTGTGCCGATTCACTGGCGGGCCATCGACCACGGTCACAAAGTACTGACCGGCACTCTTGCGCAGTTGCATGTGCAGACCGCCGGGCGCTATGAGCACCACACCGCGCTCCAGTCGATCCCCGTCTTTGGCTTCGCGCACATTCATGGCGCAAAGACCATCGAGCCGCTTGGAATACATGGCGGTGAACTTCTCGGGCATATGCTGCGTGATGGCGATGCCGGGAGCATCGGCTGGCAGGCTGGTCAGCACCAGTTCCAGCGCCTGGGTGCCACCGGTCGAACTGCCAATGACTACTGGCTTGTTCATGGCAAACGCATGCACCGAACCGAGCACGGGCGTTCGCGATACAGCAATTTTGTGCAGCGCATCGTTGATGACAGTTGGCCGCCCCCGCGGACGGGACTTCGCAGCCGTCTTGAGCGTCTGAATCATCTCGCGGCGGGAGTCGTCCAAAAACTGCCGCAATCCCAACTTCGGTTTGGCCAACACCGCGACGGCACCGGACGACAAGGCCTCCAGGGCCACTTTGCTACCCTCCGTCGACAGGGTGGAACAGATGACGGTGGGAATGGGATTGCTGGACATGATCTGGCGCAAGAACGTCAAACCATCCATGCCAGGCATTTCAATATCCAACAGCAGCACATCCGGCGGATTCTTGCGAATCATGTCCATCGCGAGCAGGGGATTGGGCGCACTGCCGATCAGTTCGACTTCCGCGTTGCCCGACAACATATGGGCCAAAGCCTGTCGCACCACGGCGGAATCGTCCACCACAAAAACCTTGACACTCATCAGATCCCCTCTTGCTCTGCGAAAACCGTCTCCACCAGCGGTTCGCTGGGTCCTACAGTCCACGAAACTTTTCTGTAGCCATTACCACCCAGGCAATGGTCAATCACATGAATGCCATGGTCGTGCAGGAAATCCAGCACCCAATCCACGTTGGCATCGCCGACATGGCGCACGTCAAACAGCTTGGGGAACATGTTGCCCCCGCCAAAAACATAGGCATCGCATTGTTCCGGACGAATGCCTACAGCGCGCAACCGGGTAAACATGTCGCGCATGGCCGCCTCGCCAAAGGCCGTGTTCTTGGCATTTGCGCCCGTGGGTTTTCCCACGTGCACGATATGACACATCACCCCCACTGTGCGCCTCGGATCGGTCAGGATGACGCAAACACACGAACCCAAAAGCGTTTTCAGCTGGTCTCCAGCCTGCCCCAGGGCAACGTCACCTGGCATCAGTTCAACCGTCATGGCAAAGCCGCCGGGAATGGGTCGTGCCCTTCGCAAGTGCTTTACCATGAGCCACTCCAAATCATGGAGTTCATGCCTTGCGGTACGCGCCGGGCTGCACCGCCTGCAGCGGCGTCTTGCACGGCACACGCCCCTCTGCAGTACCCAGAAAGAACAGCCCGCCCGGCCGGAGAGTCTCCAACACCCGATCCACCACGTCGCTCTTGGTCGGCGGGTCGAAATAGATCAGTACGTTACGCAGGAACACAACATCGAAAGGTCCCAGACCACTGAACGGCTTGCACAAATTGAGCTGGCCAAACTTCACCCTGGAACTAATCTTGTCTTGAATTTTCGACTGGCCCTCGGCCGGGCCTTCTCCACGCAGGCAATAGCGGCGCAAACGCTCTGGCGAAACAGCACGCAAACGGTCATTGGGGTACACGGCCTCCTTGGCGCTCAGCAAAACCCGGTGGCTGATATCGGTGGCCAGAATCGACCAGTCCGGGCCAATTCGGCCGCCCGTCTGCATGTCGGCCAGCAACATGGCCGTGCTGTACGCCTCATCACCAAACGATGCTGCTGCACTCCACACCGCGATCGGGCCCTTGCTGCGGGCTGCAGTCAGTTCACGTTCCAGCAGGTCGTAATGTTTGGGTTCGCGAAAGAAGTACGTCTCGTTGGTGGTGAGCAGGTCAACCGCCATCTGGAACTCGGCCGCCTCGGCCTCATCGCCCAGCAGCGCAATGTAGTCCGCAAATCCACTGAGCCCGAGTTTCTGAATGCGTGTCGAAAGCCTGGAGTGAATCAGCGACTTCTTGGACTCGTTGAACGAGAGCCCCACCGCGTCATACATGATGTCGGCAATCTGTTTGAACTCTCTGTCACTAAAAGCTAAGGCGGTCACAGGACTCGATTCATTTTGGTAGAAGGGCGAAGCACATTTTGCCGGTGCGATCCGGGTGCGACGGCGCCGGTATTGAAGAACGCAATTGACTGCTGCAATTGCTCAGCCTGGCCCGAGAGTTCTTCACTGGTTGCGGCCAGTTGCTCGGAAGCGTTGGCGTTTTGTTGTGTGGCTTTGCTGAGTTGTCCCATGGCACCACCAATTTGCAGCACCGACTCGCTCTGCTCGGCACTTGCCGCGGCAATCTCCTGCACCAGCTCGGAAGTCTTCTGGATGCTGGGCACGATCGCATCCAACAATTTTCCGGCACTCTCGGCAGTGGACACGCTGTTTCCCGCAAGCTCGCCGATTTCCTTGGCAGCTGCCTGGCTGCGTTCTGCCAGTTTGCGAACCTCCGCTGCGACGACGGCAAATCCCTTGCCGTGCTCACCGGCACGCGCAGCTTCGATGGCGGCGTTCAGCGCCAGCAAATTGGTCTGGTAGGCGATGTCGTCGACGATGCTTATTTTGGACGCAATCTGCTTCATGGCCGATACCGTCGAGCTTACAGCCGCACCGCCATCTACAGCCTCTTTACTGGTTTTGGTGGCCATGCCATCGGTCACTTTGGCGTTGTCGCTGTTCTGACCAATGGAGGCCGACATGTGCTCGATGCGGCCACTGATCTGGCCGACCGAGGACGCCTGCTCGTTCGCCGCCAGCGACAAAGTCTGGGCGGTGGCGCTGACGTGACTGGCCGCATCGGTCAATGCATCGGCGGCGCCACGCACTTCACCCAAAACACGTGTCAAATTCTCGGCCGTGGAGTTGGCGCTGTCCTTGACTTTGCCGAAGAGTCCCTGGTAGTCATGCTCTATGCGCTGGGCCAGGTCACCCTCGGCGAAACTCTGCAGCAACTGCGCGATATCGTTCAGGCCTTGCTCGCTGGTGTCCATGAGCTGGTTCATGCCCTCGGTCAGATTGGCATAAAACCCGGTCTTGCCGATGGGATCGAGGCGCCTGCTGAAGTCGCCCTGCGCGGCGGCTGATATCAAGACCCTGACCTCTGCCTCCGCCTGGTTTTGCTCAGTAATGTCTTCCCATTGGCCCACGCTGCCCATGCGCTCACCGTGCGATGAAACCACCGGACTTGTCGTGAGACGGTAGGTGCGCCCACCCAATTCGAGCAAGCTGGTGACGGTGGAACTGAGATTGCGCAAACGTTGCAACGCAGCCTGCGGATCCTGATAAAACACACCAACACTGCCGCCTTCAATCTTGTCCGGATCAAAGCCGGGAATCTGAACGCTAAATGCTGCACGGTCTCTGTGCAGCACATCCTTCAGCGCCTGGTTGATGTACACCAGTGTCCCGTCCAGCGTGGCAATACGCACCGGGTAACTCACGTTGTCAAGCGCCTGAACAATGCGCTGGTTGGCAATCGCTGCGTCAGCCGCCTTTCGCAAGGACGCCTGAACCTTGTCCATAGCTTCAGAAATGCGTGCCTTTTGTCCGGGCAGCCGGTCCATGGTGACATCAAGATGCCCCTCCGAGTAGGCGGTGACAACCTCCACCACCTTCATCTTCACCGAAATATGCGACTGCACCAGGGTATTGATCGAGCGGCCCATTTCACGGTAGACCCCTTCGGACTGATCCACGGGCATGGTGTAGTCCAGCATGCCAAGTTCATGCTGGCGGGCCATCTCCGCCTGGGAAACTTCAAACTGCTGCAAGGTGGCCTGCATTTTGGCCAGAGGCGTCAGGAGTTGCCCGATCTCGCTCTGGTCGGTCACTATGGTGCGGTTCAAGTTGCCCGATGCCACATCACTGGCAACAGAAAGTGCCGCTGCCAGCGGCCGTGTAATGCTGGCCACAACAACAAACGCCACCAGGAGCGCGAGCACGGTGGCCACAGCAACGATAGCAAAGGCCACATCGGATATTTGCCCCGATTTCTCGGATGCTGCTCCGAGGTCGACCTTCATTTTGTCCACCTGGGATTTGACGAAGGGTTCCAGCGATTTCTGCAAATTTTGGCTGGCTGCATCAAACCCCGGCATGAGTTTGTTTCCCGAGGTTGGGCCGTCAGAGACGTAGGCCATGGCCATGTGTTGACCCGCAGAGTAATACGCAAGCACATCGGCCCTGACAGCTTGAATTTGCTGAAGTAGCTTCGCGTCGCCTGTCGCAGTGAATTGCTTTTCAAATACCGCCAAAGAAGCATTCAAATGGTCGAATATCTCTTGCGCCTTGCCGAAGCCGTCATCGAGTCCGTCCTTGCCACGAGTCGCCGAAATGTCAGTCAAATACTGTTGAATCTGCACCACCTGTTTGTCGATGTCGGTGGCCAGCAGGGCGAAGCGCACTTTTTGTTCGGACACATCAGACATGCTGTGGCGAACGGCCTCCAACTGCTGGCCCAACCAGAGAGCGAAGCCCACAAACAAGACAATGGGCAAGCAAATGCCCAATACGATGCGCGTGCGGATGGACAGGTTGAGGTACGCCATAGAGGTACCACTTAGGTCGATTGGCCTTGTTGTGCAATCAGTGCCATGTCGTCAATGTTGAGTGCGCGATCGGGTTCAATGATGACCACAAATGCCGCGCCGACCCGCCCCATTCCGCTGATGAAATCGCGCTGAATGGTGCTTCCAAATTGTGGCGGCGGCTCAATCTGTGCCGATGCAATATCAATGACTTCACTCACCGCATCCACCATCAAACCCAACTGAACTTTTTCACCCTCATAGTTGGAATCAAAAATGATGACGCAAGTCTTTTTGCCCACGCTCGAGCGATCACGCAGAAAGCGCGCCTGAAGATCAATAACCGGCACCACCGCACCGCGCAGGTTGATCACGCCGCGCACAAAGGGCGGCATGAGCGGCACGACCGTCACGGCACCATATTGAATGATTTCGCGCACCGTACGAATATCCATCGCGAACACTTCGTCCCCGAGCGAAAACGTAAGGTACTGCAAGACAATGGACTGGGTCGTACCCGAAGGTGGTGCAACCGTGGTTTCCGTGCTCATCGGCGTGTCCTCAGTAAGGTCTGAAGTTGGATGCTACCCCGGGGCCGCCACGCACAGGCGCAGCTGCAACCGGGGCTTGGAGCCTTGGTGCGCGGTTGCGCACAGAGGCGCTTGCCAATACGTCATGGCGACTTCGCACCACCGGTGCGGAATCGTCACCAATATTGAAGAACGCCACCGACTGCTGCAACTGTTCGGCCTGACCCGAGAGCTCTTCGCTGGTGGCGGCCAGTTGCTCCGAGGCGCTGGCGTTTTGCTGCGTGGCCTTGCTGAGTTGGCCCATGGCACCACCAATCTGCACCACCGACTCACTCTGCTCGGCGCTGGCCGCAGCAATCTCCTGCACCAGCTCGCTGGTCTTCTGGATGCTGGGCACGATCTCATCAAGCAGTTTTCCAGCACGCTCGGCCGTCGTCACCGAGTTGCTGGCCAGGCCACCAATTTCCTTGGCCGCTTCCTGGCTGCGCTCGGCGAGTTTGCGTACCTCGGCAGCCACCACCGCAAAACCCTTGCCGTGCTCGCCCGCGCGTGCTGCTTCGATCGCCGCATTGAGCGCCAGCAGGTTGGTCTGGTACGCAATATCGTCGACGATACCTATCTTCGATGCTATCTGTTTCATAGCTGCTACCGTAGAGCTGACGGCCGCTCCGCCCTCAACAGCCTCTTTGCTGGTTTTGGTAGCCATGCCGTCGGTGACCTTGGCGTTGTCGCTATTCTGGCTGATCGAGGCTGACATTACATCAACCTGCGCAGTGGTTTCCTCTACGCTGGCTGCCTGCTCACTCGCGGCTTGCGACAGACTCTGCGCCGTGGCGCTGACCTGGTTGGCGGCTCCGGTGAGCGCGTCTGCAGCGGCCCGCACTTCACCCATGACGCGCGCCAGGTTTTCGGCTGTAGAGTTGGCGTTGTCCTTGACCTTGCCAAACAGGCCCTGGTAATCGCGTTCAATCCGTTTCGTGAGGTCGCCGTCCGCAAAAGCTGCCAATAGATCCGATACGTCGGTGAGACCCTGTTCGCTGGTCTCGACGAGCGCGTTCATGCTGGTGGACATGGTGGCAAAAAAGCCCGTCTTTCCATCGAGTGTCAGTCGGCGGCTAAAGTCTCCTTGACCCGCTGCACCCACCATCAGGGTGAGTTCCTGCTCCGAGGCAACTTCGGCGGTGCGGTCCACCCAGTGCGTGACCCGACCGAGGCGCTCGCCGGTCGCCGTAAGAACGGGTTTAGCGAGAAGTTGTACTGTGAGCCCATCGATCACCATCTCCACCGTTTCACCGGACGAGGTGGCGTGGTCAAATTTCTCGGCAACTTCCGGTCTTGAAAACAGGGAACTGAGCTTGTTGCCGACGAACCTCTCAGCATCAAATCCCGGTGACAACTTCTTCAGCAGCGCTTCAGCGGCCGGTGTGGCGTGCACAAATTGGGCTTCGTCGTTGGAGACGGTGACGCATTCAGGCAAGCTGTCCAGAGCTATCTTGATACGCAGATTCTCCGCAGCCACGGTTTGTTCACGTTGCTGTGCGTGCTTCTTCTCTTCCGCAACCCGCAATTCCGCCAGCACTTTTTCTTCCATGTTTTTGAGTGACTGGTTCATGGCTATTTGCGAGGTCTGGAAGCTTCCCCGCAAACCTGTTGTCTGACCCAGGCGGAAATACTTGCCTTCTGCGGCGTATTTGAGGGCAGTAGCCTGCTCCCGGAAACATGCCTCCAACTGGTCCAGCATGTCGTTCATCTCCCAGCACAGCCCACTGGATTCGGCGCCTTCAGGAATATTGGTCATGCGATTGCCGAACTTGCCATGGGCAACCTCGGTCGCCAGCGTGCGAACACCGGCAAGCAGCGTTGCATTGGGCGCCAACCGTCGCATCCAGATCGCCAACACCAAGGCACAAGGCAACCAGGGCAGCAAAACCATCCAATCACCCTGGGACTGCCAGAACTGAAAACCTGCTCCCGCGATCAGCAGCGCGCCGACACCACCCGCAAACCGGCCCGACTCAGATTGAAAGAACAAACTGCTCATAACTCACTCCATTTTGTGCCAACACGCCATTCAATAGTGCCACCGATGCCGCACACGCATCCCGCGGGCCCGCCCGTCGCTCTTCGTCGAGCATCTTGCGGTAAATGTCTGTCACGGCGGCAATGGCCTGGGGCTTGGGTTTGCGACGCACCGAGAAATATCCTTCGACCTGGCCTTGTTCATCCAGCGACGGAGTCACGTTGGCAAACACCCAGTAGAAGCTGCCATCCTTGGACATGTTTTTGACATAGGCGAATACTTCCTTCTTGTCCTGCAGGGTGTCCCATAGCAACTTGAAGACCCCGCGGGGCATATCCGGGTGACGCACGATGTTGTGCTGCTGCCCCAACAACTCCGACTCGGAGTAGCCCGAGTATTCGAAAAAGATCTGGTTTCCGTAGGTCAGTCGGCCCTTCAGATCGGTCCTCGATACCAGGAAGTCGTCTTCCCGCATGACTTTCTCATTCTGGCTCGGAACGATGCCTCTGTCTTTCATAGTGCCACCTTGAAGATTGCCATCATCGAATCAATAGGGTTTGAAGTTGCCACCACTGCCACGCACGGCTGCTGGCGCCAGCGGTGCAGTCAACCGCGCAGCCGCACCTGAACGGCGTTCCGGCCTTAACAAGGCTTCAGGACGGCTACGCGCCTTGGGAGTTTCCCCACCGGTATTGAAGAAGGCAATGGACTGCTGCAACTGTTCAGCCTGACCCGAGAGTTCTTCGCTGGTGGCGGCCAGTTGCTCCGAGGCGCTGGCATTTTGTTGCGTGGCCTTGCTGAGTTGGCCCATGGCACCACCAATCTGCACTACCGACTCGCTTTGCTCCGCGCTGGCCGCCGCAATCTCCTGCACCAGTTCGCTGGTCTTCTGGATGCTGGGCACAATCTCGTCGAGCAGTTTTCCCGCACGCTCGGCGGTGGTCACGGAATTGCTGGCCAGGCCGCCAATTTCCTTGGCCGCCTCCTGGCTGCGCTCGGCGAGTTTGCGTACCTCGGCAGCCACCACCGCAAAACCCTTGCCGTGCTCGCCCGCGCGTGCTGCTTCAATCGCCGCATTGAGCGCCAGCAGGTTGGTCTGGTACGCAATGTCATCCACGATGCCAATTTTTGATGCTATCTGTTTCATAGCGACCACCGTAGAGCTGACGGCTGCTCCACCATCAATCGCTTCTTTGCTGGTTTTGGTAGCCATGCCGTCGGTCACCTTGGCGTTGTCGCTGTTCTGACTGATGGAGGCCGACATCACATCGATCTGCGAAGTGGTTTCTTCGACGCTGGCCGCTTGCTCGCTGGCGGCCTGGCTCAGTGACTGGGCGGTGGCAGACACCTGATTGGCCGCACCCGTCAGGGCGTCTGCCGCGCCACGCACATCGTTCAGCACACGCGTAAGGTTCTCGGCGGTGGCGTTGGCGTTCTCCTTGACCTTGCCAAACAGGCCATGGTAATCACGCTCGATACGCTGGGTCAGGTCGCCTGCGGCAAATGCTGTCAACACGTCGGCCACATCGGTCAGCCCACGCTCACTGGTCTCCATGAGCTGGTTCATTCCCGCTGAGACGCTGGCAAAAAACCCGGTCTTACCCTCTAGCGAAAGCCTGCCACTGAAGTCGCCCAGGGTCGCCGCATTGACAATGTCATCGAGCTGCTTCTCTGACGCAATTTCATCGGTGCGATCAACCCATTGGGTAATGCGCCCCAGGGCATCGCCGTTTTTGTCGCGCACCGGGCGAGCCAGGAGACGCATCTTGCGCCCACCGATATCGATATCCACGGTTTCACCGGAACGCACAGCCTGGTCAAAACGCGCAGCGTCGTCGGGATTCTTGAACAAGGTGCTGAGCTTGTTGCCATAGAACTTGTCCGCATCGAAGCCAGGCCCCCCAAACATCTTGAGCAACTCCTTGGCCGGTGGCGTAGCGTGCACCAGCAGTGCCTCGGCATTGGAAACCGTCACGCACACCGGCAAGCTGTCCAGAGAAATCCGGATACGCGCGTTAAACGTTGCCGCCAATGCCGCTCCCTTCAAGGCACTCTGCACTTTGTCAATGGCCTCGCTGATCTTGGCCTTTTGGCCAGGCAGACGGTCCATTGCCATGTCGAGGCGGCCCTCCGAATATCCGGTCACCACCTCTACCACCTTCATCTTCACGGCGATATGTGACGCCACCAGTTCGTTGGTGCCTTTCATCAGGTCGCGGTAACTGCCCTCCATCTGGTCAGCAGGCATCTGGTAATCGATCATGCCCAGGTCATGTTGGCGTCGCATCTCCGCCTGGGCAGACTCAAAGCCGAGCAGATTTTTCTGCATGTGGTCAATCGCCCCTAACAGCTGACCGGTCTCATCGACGCTTTCGGTACGTACATCGCTGTCAAATTTCCCACCCGCAACCGCTTGGGCGGCCGATAGCGCTTGCGCCAGGGGGCGGGTTATGCCGCGTACCAGGTAGGTACCAAACACGACGGCAAAGAGCGCACCGAGCACCATCATGGCAATCGAGCGCGTGCGTGAAGTCTGGTATTGCTGAAAGGAAAGCTCGTAATCGGTCTTGCCATCCGTATCGATGGCGGTTACCAACGCTTCGAGGTGCGGCTTTGTGGCGTCATAGAGTGGATGAATTTGTTCCAGTACGATGCGCCGGGACTCCTTGAAGTCTCCGCTGCGTAGCGCCGCTACGGCGGGGCGCAAGCCCTGTTCAACAAAAGGTCTGCGGTTGTCGGCATATTGCTGCGCCAGCTTGGCCTGGTCCCCGGGCAAATTGGTGGCGACAAACTGTTTCCACAGCCCACTGATGGTGCCAATATTGGCTTCCACCTCGGCACTGTACTTGGTGACATTCTCCGGAGTCGGGTCCAACAAGGTGTTGCTGATGGCCAACCGATTGCGCGTCATCAAAAAGTTGATTTGATCCAGACGATGCAACTGCTGCATGTTTTCTGCATACATCATCTCCATCTGCTCGCTGGCATTTTTCAACCCGAAGAGACCCAGTCCCCCAATCCCGCTCAGAAGTGCCAGCAACACACCGATCAGGATCACCAGCCGTGTACCAATTTTCAGGTTACTAAGTTTCATCGTATTACTCCGAAATGTCGAACTTGAAATGGCTTCCACTGGAAAAAGAAGATGGCGACCGTGGCGACCGCACTTGCACTAGGCCAACTGCGCGGATGCACTGGCAGGGGCGGATGCGGCAATTGCCTCCACGGTGACCAGATCCCCCAGAGACACCACATCCAGAATGAGCGCCACCTCACCACTGCCCAGGATGGAGGAACCCGAGATACCCCGCAGCGACTTGAACAAGCGCCCCATCGGTTTGATAACGGTCTGGTGCTGGCCTAGCAGTACCTCCACCTCAATACCGAACTTACCCCTTGGGGAGTTCACCACCACCACGCTCACGCGGTCAGGAAGTGACGACTCAATGCTGTAGAGCGTGCGCAGGCGCACCACCGGCAGTATTGCTCCACGCAGTTCCAGCACATGGCGCCCCGACGCATCCACCCGGGTGTGCTGGTGTGCAGCCTCGATGACTTCCACCACCGACTCCAGCGGCAACACAAACTTGGAAGCCCCCACACCCACCAGAAAGCCATCGATTATCGCCAGCGTGAGCGGCAGGCGGATGTCCACCTGCAGTCCCACTCCCGGGTGGCTGTTAAGCCGAATGGAGCCTCGCAGCGCTTCAATATTGCGCCGCACCACATCCATACCCACACCACGCCCCGATAGATTGGTGACCTGCTCGGCGGTGGAAAAGCCAGGCTCGAAGATCAGCATGTTGATGTCGTTGTCGCTGGGCACCACGCCCTGCTCGACCAGGCCGCGGTTCCAGGCGCGCTGCAGCACGCGCTCTCGGTTGATGCCACGGCCGTCGTCGTCGATGCGGATCAGGATGGCACCGGTCTCGTGGCGGGCGCTCAGGGTGAGGTGTCCAGCGCGACTCTTGCCCGCCGCCAGGCGCTCTTGGGGCGTCTCCAGGCCATGATCCAGCGAGTTGCGTACCAGGTGCATGAGAGGATCTGCGATCTTCTCGACCATGGATTTGTCGAGCTCGGCGTCGCCCCCGACGATTTCGAAGTTGACTTCCTTGCCTAGACTCGCTGCGGTATCGCGCACCACCCGCCGGAAGCGGCTGAAGGTTTCACCCACGGGCACCATGCGCAGTCCGAGCGTGCCGTTGCGAATCTCTTCGATCAGGCCGTTCATTTGCAGGTTGGCTTCGATCAGCGACCCGTGGTGCGTTGCGCGCGCAAGCAGGGTGGCACCCGCTCCGGCAATGACCAACTCTCCGAGCAGGTTGATAACGGCGTCCAGCCGATCGGCTTGCACCCGGATATAACGCTCTTCGCTGGGTGCGTTCTCACGCAGTTTTTGCTGCTTGGCGACCGCCGCAGCCACCACTTCAGGAGCTACACCGGCTTGCGCTTCGAGCAAGTCGCCGAGTTTGGGCTTGCCCACGGCGGGCATACCCCGGGTTTGCTGCTGGGTAGACAGCACCTGGTCGAGTTTGTCCTGCGACACTGCGCCCACCGAGACCAGCATGGCGCCCAGACGGGGTGTCTCAGGCATCTCTTCAATGGCTCGGGCCAGTTTCTGGTCCGCCGTCTCCGGCGCCACCACGTCAAACTGGCAATCGTCAAGTACAAAGCTGAAGGCACCTTCGATGTCTTCGCGGGTAGAAGCGCTTTCCAGCTCCATCGAAAAGCTCAGGTAGCAACTTTCCGGATTGAGGTTTACCAGCGCAGGCACCGTGTCCACGCCGCTGTGCACGCTGACCACCCGGCCCATGCCCGACAGGTAGCGGGCGATGGACAGCGGATCCATGCCGTTGCGAAATGTCTCCAGGCCAAAGCGGGCCGAGATGTGCCAGATACGCGGACCCACCGACCCGGCAGCAACCGATTGTGCGGCCGCGGCAGCGCTGGCAACTGGGGTCGGTGCCTGCCCTTCGGTCAACGCACGCAGCTGGACCACCAGATCCGCACGGGTGTCTTTCTGCTCTGGTGTGTCAGCGCTTTCGTCGGCAGCGCTATCGACTAAAAACTTGATCTGGTCGTTGCATTGGAGCAGCAGGGTGCTGATGTCCGGGTTGAGGGCGATGTCGCCGTCGCGCATTTTGTCAAGCAGCGTTTCCACGTGGTGGGTGAATTCGACCACCCGGTTGAGCCCGAATATGCCGGCTGAGCCCTTGACGGTGTGGGCACAGCGAAACAGGGAGTCGAGCAGGTCACGGTTGTCGGGCTGCTCTTCAAGTTCGAGCAGCAGCGTCTCGATGGCTTCAATCTGTTCGGCCGCTTCACTGATGAACGCAGGCATCGCCTGGGCGATGAATTCCTTGTCGGAGTCGGATGCGTAACTCATGATGCACTCTCCCCTGCATGGTCCTTGAGGTAGCGCTTGTCCAGCCAGTGGGAAAAGCCCATGAGACGGCAGGCTTGCGCAAACGGTTCGCTGGTTTCCACCAGGTGCCACGGCGTCTCCATATTCGAGAGTGCCGCCAGCAGTTGCAGCCCGGAGCCATCCACTTCCTCTACATCGCGCGCAGAGATTTGCAGATAATCATGCCCCGCACTCGCCTCTTCGGCAACCCAGGCAAGCATTGCGTCGCGCGTCTCGATAGCACTGTAAATATTTAGCTCCGATGGGAGCTCAAAGCGTTCACTCATCACATCTCCCCGACAGCTTGCATGAAGAAACCCAAGGACCGACCAGGCCCCAAACACGCCTAAGCGCAGAGCTTGGTCACTGCGCTAACGAGCTGCGTAGGAGAAAACGGTTTGACCATCCACGCCTTGGCACCTGCAGCCTTGCCTTGCTCCTTTTTTTCTTCCTGGCTCTCGGTGGTGAGCATCAGGATCGGCAGGAATTTGTAGGCGGCCAATTGTTTGGCGGCCTTGACGAACTCGATACCATTCATCACCGGCATATTGACGTCACAAATTGCCATGTTGATCTGGCGGCCGTCAAGCAGCGCCAGCGCAGCCTGCCCGTCGCCCGCCTCCAGCACGTTGTAGCCGGCACCGGTCAGTGCCATCTTCACCACCTGCCGCAGACTCGCCGAGTCGTCAATTACCAAAATAGTCTTTGCCATTCCAACCTCGTTTTAAAAGAAAGTAGTTTCGTTATCCTGATCCGTTGCGCGTGGAGCGCTGGCGTCACCCCGATGGTCGTCACGCTGCTCTGACATCGCGTATTGCGATTCCAGATGCGACAGCCAGTCCACCAGGTCGGGTGCAGCGCCAGTGCCTGTGGCCAACGCCTGCTGCAATTTGGCCATGTCGCCTTCGAGCAGCGCCAGCATCTGGCTGATGCGGTCCTGGTACTGGAAGCCCATGTACATGCGATCGACCTGAGCTGCCACCATCTGGGTTTGGTGTTGAAAGGGCCGCGCAACCTGCTCCAGGGCGCCCACGGCAGTACGCACCATCTCAAGCACCTGCACCACCGCCGCTTTGCTGGCGCCAGACATGCTGCTGTCTTGCAGCACAGGTGTCAAAACATGTTCGCATGCCCCCACTAGCCCATGAATACCCCCGATAGGCTGCGCCAGCGCGTCGTTGATTTGCTCGGACTGGCGCTCCGCCATGTGAATATGGGGACCGATATCGGAAAACGCCTGTAACATTTGCTGAACAGCCACCTCGGACTGTGCCCTTGACGTCGCAAGATGGCGCGACCACACGGGCAACAAGCCCGCGCACAGCGCCAGCATGGCGGGCGCAGAACGCGATTCAGGCTGTTCGTCAGAAGGTGGAGCGTTTCCTTGGGCCATGACTGGGTGATGCACTAATTTGATGCGCCATCGTAACGCCATTTTTGCGTGAAAGACAGTCACTGCATTTGATGCAGTTCAATTAGTTCCCCAATTCGTGCAACTTGGCCGCATAGGCAATGTCTGACTTCAGATAGGTACCGCAACCAATCAGCGTGCGGTGGTCCAATGCAACGACGTAAGACATCTTCTGCCCGACCGTCCCGGTAACGGCGCTGGTGATGTCATAGGTAATCCAGCCGCCGCCCGCGTCGCAGGCGGCCCAGGCATCTGCCAGCACCTGCGGCCCGTTCATTCCGGGCGTATCGGTCACCCAGGAACCGACGCGGTGCGGAGCATTGCCGAAGACACTGTAACGGCCGTCCCGGTCAAAAGCAAAAATATAGAGGTCGCGGTCAATGAAACGCCCCTCGGGATCGTGGAAGTCATTGATCGCGCGTTCCATGCCAACGTTGTGAACATGCACTGTGGCATCCAGGGTGAGTTGCTGGGCCTCTTGCGCGGTGCCATTACGCAGGCGAATAAACCCGACGGCGTCGTCCAACTCGAGCGTCTGTTCTATCAACGCGTCTGACTTGTGCGCGGCCTGCGCCACCAGGGTGCTGTTTTCCTGCGTCAAAGTATCGAGGTCTCCCACTGCATTGACCACCTCGGCCAACGCAGTGCTTTGCGCCGCACTGCCTTCAGCCATGACATTGATGTTCATGGCAATTTCTCGAATGCCCGCCACAAGACTTTCCATCAGGGTGTTGACCTGGTCGATTTCAGTGACCGTGGTGGCCACACGTGCTGACGACTCGGCGATCAGGCCACGCACCTCACCCGCCGCCACCTGGCTGCGCTTGGCCAGCGCGCGCACCTCGGCAGCCACCACTGCAAAGCCTCGCCCCTGCTCGCCGGCACGCGCTGCTTCCACCGCGGCATTGAGCGCCAGCAGATTGGTCTGAAAGGCAATGCTGTCAATCGTGCCGATGATGACGTTCATGTGCTCCGAAGTAGTCTGCAATGATCCCATGCCACGCACCGCCTGCTGCATCATCTGCTCGGCCGTCTCCGCCTCGTGGTGCACGCTGGTGGTCATCAGGCTCACCTCCTGCGAGGCATCGGCGTTTCTGGCCACTGTTTCGCTGACCCGCCGCACATGCAATGCAGTTTGCTGCAGACTGGTGCCCTGGGTTTGCGCCCGCTCAGACAGGGCACGTGTGTCTTCGACCAGTCCTCGCCCACTTTCGCTCAGCAGCGCAGACGCCGAACGCACCTGCGCAGTCATGTCCGAGAGGCTGTCGAGCATGCGCTCAAATTCACGGCCCAGTTGCCCCAGGTCATCGCTGCCACCGTAGTAGCCACGCATGGACAGATCGCCCTCGGCCGAGCGGCGCACACCATTCATAAGCTTGAAACCCATCACCCGGTTATTCACATACAGGCAGATCAGTCCGTACGCACACAGGCATCCACACACCCCCACCACCAGCCAGGTCACCACCAGCATGAAATCGGCGTTCTCCCTGCATCCGCCGCCCAGATGGCAAGCCTGTTGCTGCAGCAGAAACAGGAACGGAACCGCAATCAGCGCGACCAGAATGGTGATCTTGATGCCGAGCTTGGTTCGCATCATCACGGCCGTCCCCGGCCGCAAGAACCAGTGGGGCGGTTTGCCCCGGGCCGTGAAGGTGGTAGTCATGTATTTACTTGCAAAATAGAGCCGCAAGCCGCGCCTGATGTGCGTAAGCCGCTATCAATTTAAGATTGACTAGCCAGCAGCGCGGCGCGTCAGTATTTCGAACGCCGGCAGGGTCTTGCCTTCAAGCACTTCCAGAAATGCGCCGCCACCGGTGGAGATGTAGCCAATCTTCTTTTCAATGCCGTACTTGGCAATGGCGGCCAATGTGTCTCCCCCACCTGCAATACTGAATGCGCTGGAGTCCGCAATAGCGTTGGCAATGGTCCTGGTGCCGTTCTCAAATGCGGCGAACTCAAACACTCCCACCGGCCCGTTCCATACAATGGTGCCAGCCAGTTTGAGCTGAGCGGCCAGCGCATGGGCGGTTTGCGGTCCGATGTCCAGAATCAGGTCGTCATCGGCCACATCGGTTGCAGCCTTTACCGTGGCAGGTGCGTCCGCAGCAAAGGTCTTGGCGGTGACGACATCGGTAGGAATCGGAACCGCCGCACCACGGGCTTTCATCGCCTCAATGACGGCTTTGGCTTCCTCCAGCAAATCGGCCTCGGCCAGACTCTTGCCAATCTTCAGGCCCGCAGCCAGCATGAACGTATTGGCAATGCCCCCACCCACAATCAACTGATCCACATTGGCGGCCAGGCTCTTGAGAATGGTCAGCTTGGTCGACACCTTGGAGCCCGCCACAATGGCAACCAAGGGGCGCTTGGGCGCGAGCAGCGCCTTGGAGATGGCATCCATCTCGGCCGCCAACAGCGGGCCAGCGCAGGCTATCGGCGCAAACTGGGCAATGCCGTACGTGGAGGCCTCTGCGCGGTGGGCAGTGCCAAACGCGTCATGGACAAAGATGTCACACAGGGCCGCCATTTTCTTGGCCAGCTCCTCGTTGTTCTTCTTTTCGCCCTTGTTGATGCGGCAGTTTTCCAGCAGCACCACGGCTCCGGGTGCCACCTGCACGCCATCGACCCAATTGGCGATGACGGGGACTTCACGACCGAGCAGCTCGCCCAGGCGCTTGGCCACCGGTGCCAAAGAATCCTCTGGCTTGAAGGCTCCCTCGGTGGGGCGCCCCAGGTGGCTGGTCACCATCACGGCCGCGCCCGCTTGCAGTGCCATCTGGATACAGGGAACGCTGGCACGGATGCGGGTGTCTTCGGTGATGTTGCCGGCGTCGTCCTGCGGCACATTCAGGTCGGCGCGGATGAACACGCGCTTGCCGGTAGCCTGGCCACTGGCGCACAGATCAGAGAATCGAATCACGTTCATAGAGAAGCTCCTTTTGATGCACTCCATTGTAGAAGCGCAAAGAGTCCTACCAGCCTAGTCCGATATGCAATGGCAAATACACCGCCATACCCACCACAATAGTGCCCAAAACCGCCTGCCCTGCACCCTTGCGCCAAAAGAAAAAGGCGATGCCGGCAGCAACCGCGCAAATACGTGCGTCTGCCAGTGTCGTGATGAGACGGCCATCGGTCATGACCATTTCCGGGGCGATGACGGCCGACAGTGCGGCAATCGGGGCGTACAGCAAGCCGCGTTGTGCCCAGTGCGGCAGTTGCCATGGGGATTGCGAGAGAAAGAAGAACGACCGGCTCAGCACGCTGATAAGCACGAGCCCGATGATGGCCAATAGCGTCCAGCCGTCCATTCCAGCCATGAAATGACTGTCCATCGTCTCACCCCGGTGCCGCAGGGGGCTCACGGCGCACGTGCACCTTTTCCAGCAGAATGCACAGCGCGACGGCCGCCCCGATCGCCAGCAAAATATTCAGCCGTAAAGGCAGAGCGTAGCTTGCGACGCCTACCGCGGCCGCGGCCACTGCTGCCACCCAACGCAAACGGCTACTGGCCAAAGAGCAGGCCATGCCGGTGAGCGCCAGAATGCCGGCAAAGCCCAGTCCCCAGGACATCGGGATGAAATTGGCCGCCACCACACCGACCACGCTGGAAGTGGTCCATGTCAGCCAGTTCACGCCGCCATTGGCAATGAGATAGGCCACCTGAGCTTCACGCCCAGGCGCGTCCGTGGCAGGATGGGCGAAGCGTTTGACAAACAGCACATAGGTCAAGTCCCCGGTGAGATAGCCGCAAAACAGGCGCTGGCACAGCGGTAAATGCATCAAGTAGGGCCGCATATGCGCACTAAACACCATAAAACGCAGATTGACACACAGCGCCGTCGCAAAGACCACCCACAGCGGTGCACCGGCCAAAATCAGTGGCGTGGCAGCCAGTTGGGCGCTTCCTGCAAAGACCGTGAGGTTCATCAGCAGCGCAGGTGCCAGACCCAAACCGGACTGCCCGATCGCCACGCCAGTCATCAGCCCCCAGGCTCCTATGCCCAGTGCAACACCCAGCATATCCAGCGCACCCTGGCGAAACTCCGGGTGGCGACTCAACGAAAGTGCAGGCATCACGCCGACGGCGCTACTGCAAGCGCACCATCATCCTCGACCTGCATGCGCATTCCCACCTGGACATCGAAACCGTGCAGAAAATCCGCGGCAGCCAGCCGCTTGCCACCAGCGCGCTGCAACTCGGTCAGAACCACTATGGAATTCATAGCTGCCACCGCAATCCCTGCGGGCGTTACACCCACAATTGTTCCTGGTAGAGGAAGTGCGTTTGTGACGGTAGCGGTGCCTTCGTGCGCCCGCCAAATCTTGATGTCTTCGCCCGCCAAACGGGCCTTGGCCACGGGAAACGGGTTGAATGCGCGCACCTTGCGGCAAATCGTAGCAGCGTCTTGTTCCCAGTCGATGGCGGCCTCCTGCTTTTCTATCTTGTGGGCATAGGTAATACCTTGCGCACTTTGCGGGATCGGCCGCAGTCGCCCCGTCGCAGCCTGTTCCAGCGCCTCCACGATCAGTTCCCCACCCAGCGCGGCCATGCGGTCGTGCAACGAAGCGGTTGTGTCGTCGGACCCAATCGGGATGCTTTGCATCAGCAGCATATCCCCGGTGTCCAGGCCGGCGTCCATTTGCATGATGGTGATGCCCGTTTCGACGTCGCCCGCTTCTATCGCCCGGTGGATTGGCGCCGCACCCCGCCAGCGTGGCAGTAAAGAGCCGTGGATGTTTAAACAACCATGTTTCTTCGCCCCCACGCTTGTCGCTTCGCGTACTGCGCTGCCCCCCAAGGGCCCCCCCGCGCCTAGGGGCGGCCCGTCGGCGCTCGTCTCACCAGACATATCCTGTAATACCCACTGCGGCAGGATCAGCCCATAGGCGGCCACCACCATGACATCTGCCTGGCACAGGGCGATGGCTGCCCGTGCCGCCAGCGCGTCTTCGGGATATTTGCCATCGAGCCGCAGGCTGCGCGGCTGTGCAATCGGCAGTCCATGCGCCAGCGCAAACTGCTTGACGGCAGAAGCCTGCAGTTTCATGCCGCGCCCTGCGGGGCGATCGGGCTGGGTTAGCACCAACGCAATGGCATGACCCGCTGCGTGCAGCCGCTGCAAGGCCGCGCAAGCATACTCGGGGGTTCCCGCAAAGATGATCCTCATACGGTGCACCCGTCTGGGACCGTCCTCACCGGGATTCCTCGCGCTGGGCTTTGAGCATTTTGGTCTTGATGCGGTTGCGTTTAAGCGGCGAGAGGTACTCGACAAAGACTTTACCCATCAGATGGTCCATTTCATGCTGGATGCACACAGCCAACAGTTCGTCCGCTTCGATCGTCTGAACAACCCCATGGCGGTCCAGCGCACGCGCATGCACGGCATCGAAACGCTCGACGCCGTCATAGATGCCAGGGACCGACAGACACCCTTCTTCATTGAGATGGGTGGTGGGGCTGGTCCAGACCAGCTCCGGGTTGATCAACACCAGCGGTTGATCGCGTTCTTCCGACACGTCGATCACGATCACGCGCTCGTGGACATTGACCTGTGTGGCGGCCAGACCGATGCCTTTGGCCTCGTACATGGTTTCCAGCATATCCGACACCAGCGCACGAATGCGTGCGTCAACCACTTGAACTGGCTGGGCTACTTTATGCAGTCGGGGATCGGGGTAACAAAGAATGGGTAGGTAGGCCATATGTCGTTATTTTCGCTAATTTTTCCGATGACAGCAGTGCCCATTTGCCAAAAACGTTGCCGAATCAAGGGCTTGAGCGCAAAATCGCGCGTAAATTATCAAGTTTTCCCTGGGGTCGTACCACGCTATGAAGACACAACTGTTGGTGAAATCCGCCCTGGCTGCGGCTGCCTTGGCCAGTGCCTGGATTGCCACGCCAGCGCTGTCACAAAATTTCCCCATAAGCGCGGAGCAGCGCGACACCGCCAAACAGGTAGCCCAAAAAGGTGTTCCATTGGGCGACCTGACTGCCAATGCCCCTGATCGGCACACCGTCAAGCCTGGCGACACCCTCTGGGCTATTTCTGCCCTGTTCCTCAAAAGTCCCTGGCGCTGGCCCGAACTTTGGGGCATGAACCTGGAAGATATCAAGAACCCGCATTTGATTTATCCAGGCCAGGTTTTGGTGCTGGAACGCAGCAATGGCATGGCCAGGTTGCGACTGGATTCCACTGGTTCTTCGCAGGACCCGAATGAGCCACCCACGGTACGTATTTCACCGCGCACACGGGTGGAATCGCTGGCCGATGCGGCATTGCCCACTTTGCGCAGCAGCATTATTGAGGCCTTCCTGGCCGAGCCCGTGGTGGTGGATGAAGCGGGTTTGATGGCGGCCCCGCGCATTGTTTCAGCACAGGAGAGCCGGGTACTGCTGACGCGTGGCGACCGCGCCTATGCCCGAGGTACCGCTGAGGCGCCGTTGCTGGACGACCAGCGCTTGCAAAAACAATTCCGCGTCTTCCGCAACGCCACGCCTCTCAAGGACCCCATCACCGGCGAAGTATTGGGCTTTGAAGGGCAATACGTCGGCAAAGCCACCCTGGTTCGGGGCGAAACCATGGCCGAGGTACAGGACAAGGGTGGCGACACGAGTCCGACAATTGTGCCCGCGACGATTGATATCGTGGCGGCGAAGGAGGAAATGCGCGTGGGTGACCGCATGTTGCCCGAACCCCCGCGTGAGCTGCGCACCTACACACCCCATGCGCCCAAGGGCCTGACCGACGGTCGCATCGTGTCAGTGTATGGAAGCGCCGTGGTCAATGCAGCACAAAATCAAGTGGTGGCCATCAACCGCGGTACGCGTGATGGCATGGAACCGGGTTTGGTGCTGGCCATTCTGAAAGATGGCGCACGGGTTGTCGACAAGACCGACGAAGCGCGCCCTCTGATGAAGTTGCCCGACGAGCGCAACGGCTTGCTGATGGTGTTCCGCACCTTTGAGCGGGTGTCCTATGCGCTGATTCTGGAAATCACCGATGGCGTTCGGGTGGGCGACCGTCTGACCAACCCGCGTTGAGCCCGCCAGGGCCACGTTAACGGCTTCTGCGCCCCAATACGCCAGCCATGGAGCGCGAAGAACTATCAGGCTGGCTACGGCTGCATTTGACGCCGGGGGTCGGTAACCTCAGTGCACGCAAGTTGCTGGCGACATTTGGGCTGCCGGAGAAGATTTTTGAGCAATCCGAGTTGGCACTGACACAGGTAGTCAGTGCTTCGCAGGCGGCTGCCGTGCACGCCACACCGCCAGACTGGCAAGCACTGCTGCAGCCAGCGACGCGTCCTTACCCTGGGGGACCCGTGCTATCCGCAAAGCTTGCTGCAACTCGACGACCCGCCCCTGCTTCTGTACGCGATGGGTGATCCGTTGGCGTGGGAGCGCAATGCCCTGGCCAGCGGCGCCCGGCATAGTCTGGCCATCGTTGGCAGCCGCAACCCCACCCCACAGGGTCTGGGCAACGCCCGTTTGTTCGCAAAAACTCTCGCTCAAGGTGGAATGACCATTGTCTCCGGCATGGCCATGGGCATTGACGGCGCCGCCCATGAAGGTGCCCTGGAAGGCGCGCCAGCCGAACAACTGGCGACAGTGGCGGTGGTGGGCACCGGACTGGACC
>JFJP01037424.1_pt1 | contig 29244 bp, 24 predicted proteins | sample 431651 | NCBI WGS metagenome assembly JFJP01 (sample SAMN02602958, study PRJNA72255) | Microbial mat metagenome, whole genome shotgun sequencing project. | biome: fresh water; feature: sink hole; material: water; isolation source: purple microbial (photo- and chemosynthetic) mats found in... | reverse complement strand
ACCCGCTTCAATGGTGAAAACCACGCCAAGGTCATTGTTCAATACATTGAGGGGGTAAACGGCTGAGATAATCAGTTGGTCCGAATCCTCCGAATCGGAATAGTAATGTTCCAAAACCAACTCCTCCTCAGAATCTATACTTTTTGTTATTGTTTCAAGATCCCTAATTAAAACAGTATCGGGAAAATTACACAACATCACTTGGTTATCGCTACTCACAACCCATTGCCACTGGAGTCCTTTGAGCCTGAATAGTGAGAAGATGGAATTGAGATACCTTTCCAGATTAATTTCCACAACGATGTTTCCGGTTAACTCATTGTTTTTATAAAAGGGGAAGTAACTAAGATAATACCCTTTCTGCTTGATAATAATATCTTTGGCCCGAAGATCATTGCTGGCTTGCCTCGGGAAGGAATCGATAACCAGCTCATCATTGTCTTTCAGGTAAATACCCAGCTTATCAGATCCCTGTTTTTGGAATATAGACCCTGCAAATTGAGCGATATGTCCTTGAAAACCCTGTCATTGGTAAAAATATCCGGCATTTTCTGGATATTTGCGAAAATAATTCGGGTAAGGTCGTTTTCATACGAGGCAATCGTCTTTTCAATGTGTGAACCACAAAGTCCAACCTGCTCTGCAACCAAAGCTTTCTGATAATCGATTATATTCCGTTTAAACTTCAGAAAGAAGACAACATTCAAACAGACCACAGACAGTACGGCTAAAACTATAGCCAGGTATAAGTTTTTCATCTAGACCACAGAAGTTAAAAGAGAATACATGTATCGTTATAATTAATTCAAAACAAACAGTAAAACAACAGTGATGTCATACGACAAAAAGCTAATAATGTTACCTCCCTCCTCTATACCTGCCTTCATCTAAATCCAATATACTCAAGTAACTTTCGTACCGTGAAGAAGCTATTTCATTTTCTTCAACTGCTTTTTTTACCGCGCACCCTGGCTCATGGGTGTGTAGGCAATTATTAAACTGGCATTTCCCGGATACTTTAAAAATCTCAGGGAAAAAGTGAAACACTTCTCCTTTATCGAAATCCACTACCCCAAAGCCTTTAATGCCAGGGGTGTCTATAATAAATGTGTTGCTGTCCAACTCAACCATTTCAGCAAAAGTGGTGGTGTGCTTTCCGGTTTTGTGATAGTCGGAAATGCTGCCGGTGCGAAGCTTCACCTCCGGATGGACGGCATTAATTAGTGTTGATTTTCCAACTCCAGAGTTTCCGGAGATCAAGGTAGTTTTCCCTTTCAGTTCCTGTTTCAGGAAATCAATGCCTTTACCCTCCTTCGCCGAAACCGAATAGGAAGGGTAGCCAATGTCGCCATATAGTTTTATCAATCCCCCGAGCTCTTCCAACAGTTCCTTTTTATACAGATCGCTTTTATTGAATATTATGAATGCCGGAATCCGGTATGCCTGCGCGGTTACCAGAAACCGATCGATAAACTCAAGGAATGTTTTGGGAGAAACCAGGCTGGCAATAATCCAGGCCTGATCAATATTCGAAGCAATAAGCTGATACTCTTTGGAGAGGTTGGAGGCACGACGGATCATGTAGTTTTTCCGCTCTTCTATCTTTTCTATAACCGAAGTGTTGTCCTTCTCGATCCCGCTGATCTCAACCCTGTCACCTACAGCAACGGGACTGGTGGCACGGATTCCTTTAATACGGTAAGTGCCACGTATCTTGCAGTTAAAGATATCGCCCTTTGTTGTTTTTACTGTGTACCAGCTTCCCGTCGACTTTATGACAATCCCTTTTTCCAAATCCGAGGCGTTTATCTCATTGATATTTAGCAGCTTTAGCTAAATTTTGCAATTTAAACATCTTATTTTGACAAACATAGTTAATTAAAACCTTTTTTCAGAAAAATTTCTGACATAAAGATTCATTGTTTTTAAATCCTTTTAGCTTTGCAATGAGGAGCAAAACCCTGTTGTGTGTTTTTGTTCCGGATAACAGAATCAAAACCTGGGAAATCCTCTTAATCCGTATGAAAAAGATAATCAGCTATAATGTTAACGGCCTGCGGTCGGCAATCAGCAAAGGTTTTATGGAATGGCTCGATGCCGAAAAGCCTGATGTCATCTGTCTTCAGGAAACCAAGATGCAGGAGAACCAGGTCGACAAGATGTCTTTCGAGTTTCTGGGCTACCATCAGATTTGGCATTCTGCAATTAAAAAGGGATACAGCGGTGTGGCAGTGTTGAGCCGGCAAAAGCCCGATTCATGGTCAATCGGGATCGGAATTCCGGAATTCGACTATGAGGGACGGCTCATTTGTGCTGAAATCGACGGGCTAACCATTGTCAACTCTTACTTTCCCTCAGGAACCACCGGTGATATCCGTCAGGCAGTGAAAATGCAATATCTCGATGCCATTTATGAATACCTCCTCAGGCTAAAAACTACCCGTAAAAATATTGTTCTATCGGGCGATTATAACATTGCCCACAAACCTATCGACATTAATCATCCCGAACGGCATCTGAAATCATCGGGGTTTCTTCCCGAAGAGAGGGAATGGATGGATCGGCTTACCGCCCTGGGCTTTGTTGACACCTTCAGGGTGTTTAACCAACAGCCCGAACAATACTCATGGTGGAGTTACCGGGCCGGATCTCGGGGGAAAAACCTGGGCTGGCGACTCGACTATCACATGGCAAGCGAAAACATGAAACAAAGCCTGCTCGATGCGGGAATACTGCAAGGCATTGTTCATTCCGACCACTGCCCGGTATATGTGCTTCTTAAATAAGAACTCTTGCAATAGGAGTTGATGAATATATTTGGTTTTGTCGACTACAGCGAAAGCGCTTTTCTTAATACTTCGGTCCAGATAGCGTATCCTTCGGGAGTCATGTGGATGCCATCCTCTACAAATAGCGAATGCCTGAGTTTTCCATCCTTGCTGAACATGGGTGTAGCAACATCCACAAATACCGCGTTTTCATGACTTTCAGCAAGCTCTTTCAGCAATTGGTGGGTCTGCTTGTACTTCTCCCATAAGTGCATTCTGTGAATGCTTGGTTTAGGGGAAAGAATATAAACTTTTGTTTCCGGCAATTCCTCCATAACTTTTTCAATAAAGTACCTTACGTTTGCCTGAACTTCTTCCGGTGTGATTCCCATGGGAATATCATTATCCCCCTCGTAATAAATTATTTGGGAAGGTTTGTAGGGCAAAGCGATCCGGTCCATGTACATAAGAGCTTCCGGGCTTGTGGATCCCCCGAAACCCCTATGAATAATCTGCAATTCGGGAAAATCGCTTCGAAGGGTTTCCCAGCGGACGATACTTGAACTTCCGATAAACAAGGTAGCGTTTTTCGGGGGAGAGGCTTGCCGGTCCATATAAACGAAATTCCTGATTTCCCTGTCAAATCGTTTTCCTTCGGTGTATTCATAAAGCCGTGGAGCCAGGAAAAGCTCATGTAGAAATAGACTTTCGCCATTAAGTGTAACAAACAATGTGTCGTTTTCGATGTCCCAGTCCAGGGAGCTAATGTCGAATGTGTCTGGCAGATGGCTTGTCGCACTTGAAGAACGATATTCTTTCACAAATATGCCATTGCGGAATAGGTCGATTTTGTCGCCTTTAATCCCCCCGAAAACAAAGAGATTCATTTTATGATTGTCTGTGATTGTAACACGGGAAGATCCCTTGAGACGGGTCGGCATTGCATCGCTTAGGTTTACCGTGAACATGGAAGAGGACGAATTGTAGCTTTGTCCCAAAGGATACCAGACTAGTTTGTTTTGAGGTTTGCTGTCGGCATCGTCGGCGTATGCCTGAAGGGCAAGACTGCTTTGGCTGTTTATTTTCAGGAATTTGTCATGGTTATCTTCCCGGATTCCGATTATGACTTCTGTAATTCTTTTGTTTCCCTGAAATTGAGTGACAGCGTGAACCTCCCCCGAGAACAATCCAGAATGATCTCCGGCATCAAATCCGGACAGGCGGATAAAGTCTTTTCCTGGGAGAGTAACTATTGAGACCTGGTGAATTTCTGCCGAACCCCTGAAGGGCGCCAAAAATATTTCTATAGCGTCGCCATTCCAGGGATTTATAGTATCTGACGAAATACTGTCGTCGGTGATTTCAAATAGGAAGTGCAGGCTTTTGGCAGTCCAGCCAACTTTCATACAGGCCTCAAAATCCTCAGGATCGCTGTATTGCCCCAAAGGGTCGGCCCACAGACGGTAAGCTTCGATTTTTGACCATTCGGCAGGGCTTCCGTCAAGGGAAAAGTTTTCCAGGCGGGGCAGGTCGATAGATAATTTTGGTTGAGGACTATGAACCGCACAGGCTTGAATAATCAATATGAGCAGTATTGTGGCAAAAAATGTAACAGTTAATCTTCTCATAATTTTTTTTGATGTTATGGTTATTTAACGATTTTGGCAGTTTGTTCCGTATTCATTGGCAACAGCTGTTCAATGCTATAAATATATTATTTGTGGGAATCTGATTCCCATTTTTGTGGATTATTTGCAATATATTTTGAAATTCGTTGATATTCTCCGTCATCTCTGATTATGTGATCGTGAAAACGTTCCTGCCATTCCATATCTAACCCCAAACGATGGGCGTGTTTTGTAACGGCGGATTTGTAGGAACCAATTATAGACGAAACGGAATTTTTACCGACATTTTGAAAACGTTGTTGGCCAATGGTTTTGGGTGGTGGTGGTGGTTGCGGCGGTGGTTGCGGCGGTAGATACAGGGCATGCCCTGTATCTACGTCGCCGATTAATATCAATATCCCATGCACGTGGTTTGGCATTACCACAAAATTACCCAATTCCACGTTTTTTGAATGGTTTTTTATTTCATGCCAAAACACATCGGCTAATATTCCTGCACCCGACAATTGCATTTCGCTGTTTGTGATGCTGCCAAAATAATGTTCGCGATTTTTGGTGCAAATTGTTATAAAATATGCCCCAGCCCAGCGGTAATCCCAGTTTTGCAACCGTGTTGAGGATATACGGTACTTATTTAGAAATTTGTCGGACATGGGTTTTTATTTTCGGATATAAATTACATAATATTTCAATGAAATCGTTTTTTATCAATATCATTTTCACACGAAAATAGTATAATAATTAATTGGCCTTATGGAACTTCCATGCGCCCAGTTTCCTGAGTTATGCGTTCTTTTGTGCCTCCTAAATCAGAATTAATAATTGAGGCATGGAAGTTTCATTTTACAACAATTTGTCCAATTATCTCCTGCAGCGCCTGATGGTTGTTGCTCCCGGAAATTCTAAAAACACTATAGTTGGTGAAATTCCATTTCTCCAGGATATCTTTCAGTGCGCTTTCGCGGATTACAAGAATCATATGTCGATCCGGTTCATCCAGAAACTCACGAATTTTGTTTGACCATCCCCCATTTTTCAATTCGAGCGCTCCGATTTCATCGATAATAACAAGCCCTATGTCAGGGTCTTTTGATTTTTCAAGTGCCAGGAGTCCTCTTTTCACTCCCCCCGGAAAAATCCCAAATCTGCCTAACCTTTCTAGTTTATCATCGTTTGCAATTCGTAAAAAAGCCTCTTTCTCTCCGCTTTGAACATCAACAATATCGTAGCCCTCCAGAGTATTGTCCACCATAATTTTTTCTGAATAGAGACCTCCGGCCCGAATGGGGGCATCCTTTAAATGTGCAATTAAACTCTTAATCAGATTGGTTTTCCCACTACCGGAAGTTCCTGTAATAATAAATATTTTCCGTTGGAAGCTGGTTTTTCGACTAAGTTCACCGAATCGGCTTTCAGCATGTGATATCATTGCATAGATGACCGATACTGGATTTTTGACAAGACTTTTAAATCCCGGTATGCTCCCTATTATTGCAGGTAGGGATTCAAATGAAAGTTCAAGGGCCAGGGGGAGTTGCTTGAATGAGGTTTTTAAAAAAAATGTCCGGATTCGCGGGTTGTACAATTCCGTTCCCAATACCGCAAACCCGACTATGATAACGGTTGCCCGGAAATTCATTCGGATTCCGGTCAAAAGACCTTCAGCAAGACTGTTGGCTTCTCCCTGAAGCTTCGTAAAAACGAAAGCTGTTATCATGGTGATGAAAACAAAGAACAACCAAAATCTGGGTTTCGAGAGTTGCCGCAAGGCTCTTTTGTACCTAAGCGCCCAAACGATAACCACTGCTGCAACGCTTACGCTCCAATAGATCCAGTCCAAATAGTTCAACATGGCCAGCAACCCGATGATCAGCAGAAGATTTGCTGATAGCCAGCCTATAGAATACTTGAATCCTGTGTCGTTGGGTGATACAAAAGCGGCCTTGGGGTTGGAATTATTCGAAGGCCTTGCCTCCTGCCTTTGAGCTGCAAGTTTCCTCCCGGTCTTAATACCAATGATTGCTGCAAAGACGCCGAAAATGATGTATGCGGCCAGCAGGACGAAAATGGGCAGCCAGACAATGTCGAATTGCAGGCGAAGCTGTCTTTCGGCGTACGTGAGCAAATTGGCATAAATCTCAACAATGTTGAAACCGTAGAATATGATAAAGTTTGCGATTTTCTGAAACAAGTTCCACGACATCGCCAAAGCAGAAGCCATTATAAAACCCGGGATGGTTCTTCCCAGCAAACGGGTGGATATTTCGAACAGCAAGGATTCGCTGAAGATAGCAATCATAGGTCCGAAAATGACTGCACTGGGCGACATGGTTTTCATCAGGGCACAGATCAGTCCGGCCCGCCAAAAAAGCCCCTTTTCCGTCCAGATGTAACTAACAGATATTAAAATAACAATCCCGATGGCCGTTAGAATATTACCGCTGAAGGGGATCCTTAAATTATGCAGGAAACCACCCAACACAATTTCCGATGCTGCCCAGGTAGTCCCGATGATGGATGCCTTGATCCATTTTTCGCTTAAAACTGCTTTTCTGTCCATTCAATTGTAACTGCTGCTGCAAAACCCAATGAATACAATGCGCTCTACAAATCCTTGTCAAAGGCGGAGTCCGATAACCACAATATCGTCAATCTGCTCTACATCGCCTTTCCAAGCCTCAAGGGTATCGTCAAGAATTTTCCCTTGTTCGCGCATCGACTTGGTCTGCAGTGTCATTAGCAGGGTTTTGAAGTTCGAGTACATAAACTTCTTCGCCTTGGGCCCGCCGAACTGATCGGCATAACCGTCAGAAAAGATGTAAAATGTGTCGCCTCGTTGAATATCAAAAGAATGCCGGGTAAATGAGTTCATTTTCTCGTGAATTCCCACCGGCATCTTATCGCCTTTTATTTCCTGCAATTCCCCCGTTCTTACAAAGTACAGAGGGTTGTTTGCCCCGGCAAAACTTAGGGTTTTCCGGGATTTGTCGAAAACCACTATGCTCATATCCAAACCGTCCTTGGCCTCTCCCTCCTGACCTGTCTGCTTAAGGGCTTTAATGATGTATTTCCTGAGTTGGTTGAGGATCTCCTCCGGACCCATGTCCTCCGATTTATTCACGATCTCGTTCAGGAACGAGATTCCCAGCATGCTCATAAAAGCTCCTGGAACACCGTGTCCGGTGCAATCGGCCGCTGTAAGAAATACTTTGTCTGTTTTTTCGGTGACCCAATAAAAGTCGCCGCTCACAATATCCCGGGGCTTGAACAGAATAAAGTGCTCGGGGAGAATTGTTTTCAAACTATTGGCCTGAGGAAGCAGCGAACGCTGGATTCGTTCGGCATAGTAGATGCTGTCGGTAATCTCTTTTTTCTGGGCCGCTATCTGGTCGCGCTGACCCGTAGCAAGATCTCGTTGAGCTTCAATTTCAACATTGGCATCTTCAAGCTCACGCGTTCGGTCCTTTACCAGCAGCTCAAGCTTTTTCTTCTGGGCTTCAACACGGCGGATTCTTACCCGATAAAAGCCCCAACCAGAGGCAAGGATCAGGATTAACAGCGTAAAGCGCACAATCCAGGTGTTATACCAGGCTGTTCTGATCGCAAATTCATATTTCTGCGCATAACCCCAGATATTGTTTTTCCCTTTGGCTTTGTAAATGAATTCGTATTTGCCGGGTGGAAGATTGTTGTAATAGGCTTTGAATTCCTTTCCTTTATGATAGGAGGAATAGCTGTTGCCTGTGCCCCTGAGGTAGAATTCGTATTCGATAGATTCCTCATCGGTAAACGAAAGGGCTGATATCTCAAAAACGAAATTGTTCTGATTGTGCCGGAATGACTGTCCGGGCTCAAGCTCAATCTTCTTGCCGTTCAGTATTGCCCGTTCGATGTAACAGGCAGGTGAGTGCGATACCGTGACCTTTGCCCGGATATTGAAATTGCTTAGACCATGATAGGTTCCAACCCAAAGCAGATCGTTGCTGTCGAGAAACAATCCTGATGGGGTGATTTCATCGCCAGAAAGTCCGTCTCTGGAATCTACGAAAAACTCTGCCTCTTTGGAATTCTTGTTAAAATAAGCAAATCCCCGATTTGTTCCCAACCAGAGGTAGTTTTTGTTTTTGGCGGGATATATTGCTTTTATCAAGGTGTTATGGTCTATCGGGGCAAACTGAATGTTATTGAAATCGTTGTTTGAAATATAACCCAGACCGCACTCCGATCCCAGCCATAGCATCCCATCCTCGCTTAAAAGTGACCAGACGTTGCAGTCGATACGGGCAATGGATTTCAGCATCCCATCTTTTAATTCCACAATCCCGTTGCTGTTTCCCCCTAAAATCCTACCGTCTTTCTCAATTAACTGAAAAATGTTGGAGGACCTTTTTTCCTTTATTATCACGGGGGAGGAATTAAAATCGGCGAAATAGTAAAGCGTTCCGCTGATTCCGGTGAGTAGCACTATTTCACCCTTCGAAGAGACGAAAACACTTTCAAGGCTCAGGAGAATCTGGTCGAATGTCTTTTTGCGAACCAACCTCAGCGTTCCCGGATCCACTTCGTACAAACCTTCCGAACTGGCAAGCAGCAAGTTCTTTCCCGGAGTCTGTGCAATGACATACTTTTGCTGATGGCCATTCTGGTTCGGCGAGAATTTAACAAGTTTGTTATCAAAGTAATAAACACCATTATTTGAAGCAATCCATAAATGATTGTGTCGATCCTCAAGAACGGAATAGACGTAGGAGTTTAGTGTAGTGGGGTAAAAATTTCGTAAGCCTTTTTTATTCGAGAGTCGTTGCAATCCCCCGGAAAACCCCACCCAAATGTTATCCTCCTGGTCGATGAGGAAGGACATGATTTTATTGTTTTTGAGTCCTATTTCCTGCTCATAGACAATGGCCGACTGGTCAGTGGAAAGCACCTGCATGATTTTTGAGTCGGTTACCAGCCAAACGGATCCGTATTTGTTAGTGCTTATGTTTTTAATAATGTTGTTTGGGAAATTCAGTACCGAATTGAGATTCTTTGAACGGCTTTCAAAATTCCCTGATTTGAGGTCCTGTAGCCCGCCGATCAGCAATCCTTCCTTGGTGGAAATCCACATGCTATCGCTGCTGTCGATGAAAAGGGAATAGCTTTCGCCCTTTGTAAGCCGGAACATTTGGTTTGACTCGGGGGAGTAGAAATACACACCTTCCGATGTAGCTATATATTTATCGCCGGTATTCAAATCCTCCTCGATGTTATATATGATGCTTGGAAGCAGGGGGAATTCTTTGTTCAGATGACGCTGGGAGCCATATTGGCTTAGAATGTATATTCCATCGTTGCCAATACACCATTTACTGTTGAATTTATCGATATAAACCGAATGAAACCCTGAGCTGGTAAACAGTTGATCCACAATCGTGTCGCGATCGAAAACAGCTATTCCCTTTGCTGTTGCCATGTATATTATTCCTGCAGAGTCCTGGTTTATCGACCTGACGCTGTTATCCGACAATCCCTGAAGCACCCCGATGGTCTTCATCTCCCTGCCGTTGTACCTCACGGCTCCGGAATTCGTACCGAACCACATATAGCCCTTGCTGTCCTGAAAAATGGTGAATATGTTCTCCTGTGGCAAACCATCTTCGGCCCCAAAAATCACATATGGCAGCTGTCCGGATTGAAAGCTTTCGTAATAGCTGCGAATAAACGCTTCTGGTGACTGCAGCGTCTGTCCCTGCATCGATTTGATAAGAATTTTGATGAGTCCCTTGTTCTTCGACTGGGTGATAAACTTCTGAAGCTCAGCCTTCAATTTAGGCTGGTCTTTACGCAAACCCCAGCAAACGTCAAGATTTCCAAGGGCGATCTTCGATTCCAGCCCTTGATAACTTGATAGCTCAAAGAAAGCATTATAAATGATGGTATAATCGGCTTTGCCGGACTGGACGTCGGGGAGAAAATTGTTTACCTCGTCAAAGTAAAAGTTGCTCAAATTGTTTTCGCCCAAAATATCCTCATAAACAGAACCTTGGTTGGTAACGCATTTTAGTCCCCTGAGATCCTCTATACTTTCAATTTTCACGTCTTTTCGGGAGATTACGGAATATTCGGAAGGGTACACAGGCACGAAATCGATTTTTTTTGAGCGCCAGTCAAGAGGAGCGAACACTTCGCAGGCAAGATCGAAATAATTGAACCAATCGGGATTGTATGCGCTATCGCGCACAAACTCACCGGTCTCCGTTTCCCAGTATTTGTTAAGGTAAGGGGTAACCACATATTCGAGGGAAACCCCAAGGTAATCGGCGAATTCTTCGGCCAGTGCATGCATAAACTGTTTCTCTCCACCCTCTTTGTAGATGAAGCTCCTGTCGCGAAGGGCTACAACAAGTTTTCGTGAAGCGAGGATTTCGTCGAGGTCGCGGTTGCAGCGGTCGCGATGTACGTTTTTGTTTATTTTTTCCACGTAGCTCGAGTAGGAAATACCGAATTTGTTGTTGAAAATCCGGTTAAGCACGTTGTTGCTTTCGATGGTTTTAAAAAATTCCTCCACCTCCTTTTTCAGGTTGTTCCCTTTTTCTACAGTCCAGGCAGTTTTGCTCATGGGGCTAATGGGAAGAGCTATGCTGTATTTCTGGCCGCTCTCGGCATTATAATTCAGTGCCTCATCGGCATCCAGAACAATACCGAAAACTTTTCCGGAATGAAGAAGATCCTTCGATTCCTGACTGGTTTTTGTGGGAACAAGCTTTATGGAGCCGTTCATGCTCCTGTTAATACGGTTCAGATTGGTTTCGAAGCTTGTCCCGCTAACAAACCCGATTGCCTTGCCTTCCAGCATCGAGAAGTCTTTTATGGGGGGACTTTTTTTGTCGACAAGCAGCAGTTCAGCGGAATTCAGGGTTTCGGCAAAATCGAAAAGTTTTTTCCTCCAGTCGAGGATTGTAAAGGTGGAGCAGATAATATCCAGCTTTTTGAAAATGTCGGGATTATAGGTGGTGGCAGGGTTCGTCTCAACATCGGGTGGAATAGCTCCTTGCACCATAAATGCCTCATCCCATTTAATCTCAACAACTATAAGCTCCACATTCAGGTATTTGGCAAACTCAACGGCAAGGGGATAGTTTATGTTCTGCCTGTCGTCTCGCGTCATCCCCACATAAATTTTCCCGCTGCGCTTGATCGCATTCAGATCCCTCGAAAAAGAAGAACTGAATAAAAACAAGCTTGCACAGAGAAGCAATACTATGCGGGTTTTCATTGCCTTATCCGGATTAAGTGTATTCTAAGTTAAATTAAAAAAATGTTTTTGCCGAACCGATTCCTGAATGCGGTTTTATGCTATACCCAAGCGCACTGCAAAAACTAATGATGAAAAAAGTCGCGCAATCCCCCGAAATAATAATGATCCCAGCCGTATTTTATGTCATCGAATGCCTCATCGGGAATATTTGTGTGCAAAAGCTCCACATTGGTTGAGGTTCCGGCAGCATGAAGGGTGATGGTGACGATCGAGTCCTTTTCGGTTTCACCGAAAAACCATTCCTGGACAATTTTTACATCCGGAACGAACTCAAGATTCTGTCCGGTTATATCTCCCCCGAAAATCGAAAACAAGGTTCCGGGAGTCTCTTCCATCTCTGCTTTGTCGCCCGACCATAGCTCAATTGCAAAAGGTTTTACAAGAGCATTATAAACTTCATCGGGCTTTGCTTTAAGCTTGTAGTATTTATGGTAGCTTTTCATTGGGTTCGGATTTAAAATAAATTATTCGAATTTAGGGAATAAAGCTCAAAATATCACTAGCAATGACTGATTTCCGTAATATTTGCATACGAGTTAAGGATTTTCGGCTTACATTTCGCATTCATTGATTTAAAGCTAGTCTGAACAGAAGAATAATCTATATAGTCGTGTTGATTTGTGCGCTTGTGGTCCTTCCCGGGTGCATGTCGTACCGGCATTATGCACTCACGAAACGAACCCAGAAATGGGAAAAGGAGCATTTCGACCCGGATCGCAAGGTTTCCAGAAAAGGCAAAAAAGCGATGGGGAAAGTTCCTAAAGCCACGTATGGTACAAAAAGAGTGGGGTAGAAAATCGAGCAATCATGAACAGTTTACCGGATATAAAAATATTTATGATGCTGAAAAACGATTTTGAAGAAAGCTCATTGCCATTTATGGTAGACCCTGTTGTTTTGCACTCGCTCACAAATCGAGATTTTATTGATCATATTAAAAGGGTAGGCCAAGTTTTTTATCAGGGCTAAGAAGATTTTTAACCACTAACAAAATAAGCCTGGCAAGCAGTGTTACAAACCAGCATAGTATCAAATTTATGGACCAATCAAATAGTAATTTTCAAGCATTATTGGGGGAGGTGATAACCGATCTTACGCATTTAAAAGATAAGGAAATATCCGAGGATATCAAGGGGATTGTTCTCAAATTGGGCGATACCCTGAGGCTTAGCAACTTGTTGAGTGACGGCAAGGAGAGTGACTTTATCGACTTTGAGGAAGTTCCTCAAATTCTGGGTTCTGATTTTCTTCCGCAACTCATTGAAGGAATCCGGAAGAAAAAGGTTCTCGAGATCTATTACCAGCCGTTTTACGAAGATAAGCCCTATTTTATACGTGTGCATCCCTACCTTCTGAAAGAGTACCGCTACCGCTGGTACCTCATTGGCCTTAACGAAACAAAGAAGGAACTGAGAACTTATGGTCTTGACCGTATCTGGGAAATCAAGGAGACCGAACTTCCCTACATCGCAAAAAGTTTTAATTCGAGGGATTATTTCAAAAACACGGTTGGAATAATTTCCCCATCCGGAGAACCGCCCCGTATACGAATCGTAGTACTTAAGCCCCAAGCCCACTATCTGATTACCCAGCCCCTTCATCCCAGTCAGAGCATCGAATCAGAAACAGAATCCAATATCCAGTTTAACTATCGTGTTCACCCGACCTATGAATTCAAAGCCTTGTTGCTTGGGCTTGGCTGTGACATAAAAGTCCTGGAACCGATTGGTCTTCGCAACGAGATTGTTCGCGAGTTGAAGAACGCTTTGGATGCCTACCAAGCCTGACGAATTTTGGTCGAAGCCTTTTTGCAGAAAAACACTTGGTCGTATTATTCAAGTTCTTCCATATCGCTCAGGTGGAGGTCCAAGGCTTTGACCGAAATCTGGATCTCAAGCACCGATATGGCGAGTGAAAGGACCAATAGTACAAGGGCTATTCCAAAAAGCACTTCCGCAACAAGGGTGTACTCCACATAAATCAGGAACATTACAAGAACGCAAAGGAGCAGGCTGCTGATTCCGAGAATTTGCATGTTTCGTGTAAGAATCAACCGCCTGCGTAGGTTCTTGATCTGTCCCAGCAAAATATGACTGGGATCATCCTTGAATCGGGCATGCAGGTTTCGAACGATCTGCGCATAAGCAAGAAAACGGTTTGTGTAAGCCAGCAATAGAAGAGATATGGCTGAAAACAATAAGGCCGGAGTGGTTAAGGTAAGTTGTTCCATGGGATTTTGGATTTCGAATTGCTCCTTGAAGAGCAATGCAATTTGTACAATAGTTCTTAAAGTTCGTGCATTCTGTTTGATTTGCAAGTTTTCGGCGCGCAAGTTTTGCTTTGGTCCGGATTTTTTTTTAATCAAGCTATTGCACAGTAACTTTTCTTTTTATTACTTTGTAGCGCAAAGCACTTTTAATTATACGCTATGGAAAACCAAAATAAGCAGCTTCAGGAGCTGGCGGAAATACGCAACCTGATGGAGAAATCCTCCAAATTCCTTTCTCTTAGCGGATTGTCTGGAGTAGTTGCCGGATCGGTAGCAATTTTCGGAGCCCTGAATGTCTGGCTCTATACACAGGCAGGAGCAGCGTCGTACGATAGTTTTTACGAGGGAGTTGGCGAATCGGCGGATATTCCCTTTCTTCGTTTTTTGGTTCTCAATGCGGTAATCGTTTTGTTTCTTGCCTTGCTTTCAGCTTGGTATTTTTCAAAACGAAAAGCCAAAAGGATGAATGTCTCACTTTGGAATTCAGCCACACGGAGAATGCTTTTGAATCTCTTCATCCCACTCGCCACAGGGGGCATTTTGTGCTTAATCCTTTTGTTCCGTTTGCAACTGAATCTGATAGTTCCGCTGATGCTTCTGTTTTATGGTCTGGCCCTTATCAATGCCGGGAAATATACCGAGAACAGTGTAAATTTTCTTGGCCTTGCAGAAATTGTAACAGGACTTCTTGCAGTGGTTTTTATAAACCAAAGTCTCCTGTTTTGGACCCTGGGCTTCGGAGTTTGGCATGTTATTTACGGGATTGTAATGTACTACCTTAATAAAAGGGCCTGGTAAAAGATTGGCAAGTGAGCTTCAATTGAATAAGGGTAAAAGTTTGAAAACATGATCAATCCGATAAAACAAATAAATAAAACCTTTGAGAGTCGCGTAAGACTTGGTATCATGTCGATTCTGATGGTTAATGCGTCGGTCGATTTTAATGCCTTGAAGGAAATTCTTGAAATTACAGATGGAAATCTGGCCAGTCATCTGAAAGCATTGGAGTCAGAGGAAATGATCAGCGTTTCAAAGCAGTTTATCAGCCGCAAACCCAATACAAGCTATTCTGCCACGGACAAGGGCAGGCAAATTTTTACCAGTCACCTTAACGCCTTGGAAATCCTCATACGCAGCAACAACAGCAAGGCCCAATGAGTTAGCAGCTATTTTTTTATTTATTTACTTTGAAATACAAAGCACTTTAAAAACCAATCAAAATGAAAACAACAAATGGAATTTTAAGTTTCACCCGCACTGTGTCGTTTAAGTTTATCCTAATCGGGGTTCTCAGTCTTTTTTTGCTGATCCCGGTTGTTTCGATACGTAACATAATTAACGAAAGACAAATGCGTCAGGCAGAAGTGTTGAACGAGATCAGTTCCTCATGGGGAAATGCCCAAAGCATGGCTGGTCCCATTCTTACCATTCCCTATAAAAAATATGTAGAGACCGATTCGAAACCCGCTGTTGTTATCGAATATGCGCATTTTCTTCCGGCCCAGTTGTTGATTTCCGGAAGCATTGAACCCGAAATGCGGTATCGGGGGATATTTAAGGTTGCTGTGTACAACACCAAACTCAGAACAGAGGGGATTTTTGAAAAACCTGACTTTACCTCCCTTGGGATCGACCCTTTGAATGTGGATTATGAAAATGCTTTTGTCAGTGTTGGCATTTCGGATATGAGGGGAATAAAAAACGATGTGCTAATAAATATGGCAGAGGAAGAGTTGGTAGTTATCCCCGGGGTTCCTGTAAAGGATATTCTCTCAACAGGCTTTCACGCAAGGCTTAACCCGGAAAACCTAAAAAATTTGGAGAGGCTTCCCTTTCGTTTTGATATTTCTCTGGATGGTTCCAATTCATTGCGTTTTTACCCAATTGGAAAGGTCACAAAAGTCGATTTAAACTCACCCTGGTTGGATCCCTCTTTTGAAGGCGGCTTTCTTCCGGCCGACCGGAATATTACGGATACCGGGTTTACAGCGAGCTGGATGGTAACCCATCTCAACCGGAATTTCCCGCAATCGTGGAAGAATACCGAGTATTCTATCGAAGATTCCAGTTTCGGGGTAGGGCTTTTTCTTCCTGTCAGTCATTACCAAAAAGCTGATCGATCAGCCAAATATGCAATTATGTTTATTGGGCTTACCTTTCTTCTGTTTCTTTTAATCGAGGTGCTCAATGCCAAAAGACTTCATCCGATTCAATATTTACTTACAGGTCTTTCCTTATCCGTATTTTACGCTTTGTTAATCTCAATTTCAGAGCAAATTGGCTTCGACTGGGCTTTTGTGGTTTCGGCTGCGGCGATTATTCTTCTTATAAGTCTATATATACAAAGTGGTTACCACAGTCTCAGCTTTACTTTAATTACAACAGGAGTGCTCACTCTATTGTATGCGTTTTTATACATAATACTCCAATTACAGGATTATTCCCTGCTCTTTGGAAGCATAGGCTTATTTATTGTTTTGGGAACATTTATGTTTCTTACAAGGAAAATAAACTGGTACAAAGAGGAAACCGCTGTAGGGGAAGAAAACTGAAAAATTAGTTGAACAGCATTTCATGTCTCCAGATTGGGATGGCCTTGTTTCTGTCAGACCGCTGCCGAAATAAGACCATCCGGATGAGTTTGCCGTTTTCGCGGTGGAATCCCAAGACCAGGAAAAGGTCCTTGCGGCGTTCGATTTCTTTGGGATGGATGGGAAGAATATGATTGAAAAGGTCTGCATCCCCGGGATCATCTCCAATAGTGGTAAAATATATGTTAAGCCATTGCTGCAATATCCCGGGGCTGTAACTTGAAAATGTTTTTAACTTACGAATTCCAAACTCCCAGATCTGGGTATAATAAAGAAGGTTGTAGGAAAAGTAAACCCTCAGAAGTAAAATGTTTTCGAGATTACCAGAGTAATAAAGCGACTTTAGCCCAGAGTAAAAGAAAGAGGTATTATGATTAAAGATATCATTATTAAGGGTGTCCCGCATAATTCTTTTCATCTGATCGGCCTCTTCCTCGAGAGCAAATTCGCGATAGACTTCATTCAGAGGGATATTACTGGGTGGGACTGCCAGATAGTCGAGACCTTTGTTGTTCCAAGATTTAAGAACTCGGGCAAAATCGGCACTGGCCTTCATGTCTCCTTTCCACATAAAATAGTTCATGCAGATGCGTAACAGGTTTTCAGGCAGATAATTATTTATTACACAGACCTCAAAAATAGGAAGCCAGTTGCTATAATCAAACTGAACTATTTCCGAATAGACCTGGTGCATGGCTTCATTGAGACTGTCAGAGCCGTAATACTGGTGCAGCTTATCTATACTATCCCTTATATTGCCTAAAACTTTCAATATTTTAAATAGAATGGTTTACCTAAAGGTAAAACTTTCTGTTTATAAAAAAACTTTTAAGGTTTATTTTTTTGATAAAAAGTTGCGTACTTATAACAAAACCCTCTATTTGAAGGGGGAGCCTGCTGCATTTTGTAAAGAGACTTTTTAACTCAAATCTCTGATTTCAATCTGTACGATCTTGAATCCTTTCCATACCTCGATAGCGGCAAAAATAACACCCGAAAGCACGAAAAGCATTCCAACCAGGAATGCTGAAATGACAGCCCAGTTGAGTCCTGATACGGAATTGATCTGGTTGAGCCCGATTAAAAGTGAGGCAATGATAAAGAACGCTACTGCGAGGGAATAAGAAAATACGGCATTCCTGATCAGGAAAATTCGGTAGCTCAGTTTGCTGATCTGCAGCTCAATGCTCTTATGCCTTCTTTTCTTGTTGGATACCACCTCTTCTTCGGTGCGAAGCCGTCTTCGCTCCTCATTAAGCAGACGTATGCGATTTACAACCAAGGAATACTTGTTGTTCATGCCTAAAAGAAGTAGACCACAGGCAGAAATCATAATCCCCGGGGCAAGCATAATTTGAATCAATCCTGAAACAGAGTCCGACATTGTTGTGTTTTTTGCAAATCTACACAAATTGAGCTGTAATACAGTGGAGTATTCTTTAAATTATTTTCCGTCGCGACGGCCTCCGTTAACCCATTTAGCATATCCAGAAATTAAACTATTATGCCTCAGGTATGCATTCCCGAAAGTTATAGGAAAGCCGTCACCTCAATAAAAACGCAACCTGACAGGATTACCGCAAAACTCCAAAGCATGTCAGACGATTTTTATCTGTCCGACCAAATACCTGATCTATAATCACAATGCCTCATTCCTTCCCCCTAAAAGCAAAACAGTGAAATACCTAAGTACTGGCTTTCCAGGAGGCGCTCGAGAAGCGGCTTGTTTCTAAAACAATGCAATGGCCGAGGCAAGTGTTGTGGCCATAATAAAGATCCTGTAAGCTCTTTCCGGAATGAGCTTAATGAGGTAGTAACCGAGAAACGCTCCGGCAATGATGGGCAGCATCATTATCATATCGAAGGTAAGACTCTCCAGGCTTATGGTTTTCCAAACAAACACATGCAAGGGCACTTTAAACAAGTTGACAATTAAAAAAAACCAAGCGCCCGTTCCGATGTATATATTCTTGGGGAGACGCATGGAAAGCAGATAAAACGCCATCAGCGGACCTGAAGCATTTCCGATCATGGTAGCAAATCCGCTTCCCAGACCAAGAATTGCGCTGAACCACCAGGATGATGGAACTTCCAGATTTTTTCGGCGGAGGTCCTGATAGATCATTAATGCAATACCAACAATTACCACAAGGGCAATCATGCCGCGAAACTGTTGGTCGTTTACTGATTTCCCCACGAAAAGGGCAATTAGTATTCCTGCAACTGTCCAAGGAAGCAATTTGATTACATATTTCCAGTTGGCGTGACGGTTATAGAATTTCACCGCAAAGAGATCGGCAATAATGAGCATGGGAAGAAGCAAACCTACGGAAGGCCGGCCCCCAAATATTGCCGCGAGTATGGGGACAGCAATAAGCCCGGCCCCGGAAATCCCTGTCTTCGACATGCCAATGATCATGCCGCAAAGAATGGCCAAAAACCATTGAAATGTAGAGAGATCGTAAGACATCAGGTACTCCATGATACTTTATGGTAAATTGACTTTCAATATACAAGGATTTAAGCAAACAGTTCTTCCAGGTCTTTTCGGGTTATTTCTTTCATCGGGTTATTGGAGTGAATAAAGGTGTCGGCAAGCTTGCTCTTCCTCTCCTGAAGCAGCTGTATCTTCTCCTCTATGCTGTTCTCCGAAATAAACCGGTACACAAATACGTTTTTATCCTGCCCGATGCGGTGAGCACGGTTCAGGGCCTGACTTTCCGATGCGGGATTCCACCAGGGGTCGAGAATAAAAACATAGTCGGCTGCGGTAAGGTTTAAACCCACCCCACCGGCCTTCAGGGAAATCAGGAAGATCTTGCAATCGGGATTGTCCTGGAATGCTTTTACAATCTCTTCCCGGTTTATGCTCGACCCGGTGAGCATTGTATACTTGATGTTTTCTGCTTTAATGTGCCTCTCAACAATTTCAAGGTGTTTAACGAATGAGGAAAACACAAGAACTTTATGCCCTTCCGAAATGATGTTTTCGATGTTCCGGCTTACTTCATTGAATTTGCCGGATTCATCGACATATTCCTCATCCACAAGCAAAGGGTGGTTAGCAATTTGCCGAAGCCGCGTCAGGCCTTGCAAAACTATCATGGAGGATTTCGAAATCCCCTCGTTTTCAATGTTCTCGAAAATTGAGTTCCGGATAATCGATTTTTCCGACTCGTAATACTTCCGTTGCTCATCGGTCATGCTACAGTAGATAACCTGTTCCGAAACGGGAGGCAGCTCCTTGGCGACCTCATCTTTTTTGCGTCGCAGAATAAAGGGATTGATAAGCTTTTTGAGTTTTTCCTCCTTGGCCAGCTGCTTTTTCTCTATGGGGATGGCAAATTCCTTCTTGAAGAAACCAAGGCTGCCCAACAATCCGTTGTTGACAAAATTCATCTGGGCCCAAAGATCAATCAGTGAGTTTTCGATAGGAGTGCCGGTCAGAGCCAGTTTAAATTGCGATGAGAGTTTTTCAACCGCCTGGTAAACCTTGCTGCCCGGATTTTTTATAACCTGGGATTCGTCGAGAATAATGTAGTGGAACTTAAATCCCGAAAAAAGATCAACATCCTGACGCATGGTATGATAACTGGAAAGGATGATGTCGAAAAGCTGAAAACGGGAAGTGTTCTTTCCTCTGTGGTTTCCGATATGGGCATGTACATTCAGGGAAGGGGCAAACTTGCGGATCTCATTAACCCAGTTATGTATAAGAGAGGCCGGGACCACGATAAGCGAAGTCAGGTTTGCCTGGGGAAGACCGAACAAATCCAGTTGTTGGTTGTCGGGGCTTGCGCTGGCTACCTGATCGACGAGGCTTTCCTTGTTTTTTAACAAGAGGGTGATTGCCTGAACCGTTTTTCCCAGTCCCATATCATCGGCAAGGCATCCTCCCAGGTTGTTGGTCTGAAGGTACAGCAGCCAGGTGTAGCCCTCGTGCTGATACGACCGCAGCTTTGCCGTCAGGCCAATGGGCAGCACAGCCAGCGGAAGGTTTTCGCTCCGGTTGAGCTTATCAAGTTTTTCGAGTTTTGAGCGACTTTCATACGACTGGGCTTTTTCCAGAATAACAAAGTGTTGCTTTTGGATGCGGATAATGTCGCCTTCTGTTTTCCCGAATTCGAAAACTTCCCGGTAGCGCGCAAACCATTCCTCCGGCAAAACAAAAATCGCACCGGTAGGAAGAATATATTCCCTGATGTTGTTTAAGATATGTTTTCTGAACTTATGAAAGGGGATTTCGAAACCATCGAGTTTGACCTTCGCATGCAGGTCAAACCAGTCATTTTCGGTTTCTGTATCAACCTCCAGCGACACATCCCCAAGGTAGAAACTCTTCTCCTTGATTGCTTGTGTATATTGTATGTCAGAGTCTTTAAGCCAGGAAAAGTCTTTTGTGATGCCCTCTACCATCTGGTACAACTGCTTTTCAAACTCAAATTCCCGGTTTCCGAAAAGCTCGTAATTCGCGCCGTCATAACTTATATATCCTGCATTTTTCAGGAGGTTGTGAGCCTTCTCCTCAAAAATCTTATCGCGCAAGGTTTTTTCAAAATAATAATGATCCTTGCCTTTTAAATACTCAACAAAGCAACCAGCCGTGTTATTGGCAAAAATGATTTTCTTTCCGTACTGGAACCGTAAAACAAGCACGGCATTATTATGCAATCCGGCTTCGAGACTCAGCAAGGCCTGCTTTTCTGCTTTAGTCTCAACGATATCGAATCCCAATGCTTTTACCTGGAAATCGCGAATTACATTTACAATGAAGGTCTTGTAATACTTCAATTCTGAACTCGCAGGAACTGAGATAAAATCGCGGGTAAAAAATGGGCGTATCTTTTTTCCCTCAATATCCTTTACATAAAAGAGGGAGTTGTTAATTCGAAGTATAGCGGGGAAATCGCTGAGGATATGTGCCTGGGAATCTTTAATCTTCAGTTTTTTACCGGCTTTCTGGATTTCCAGACTGTAACGGGTGCCGTCTTCCTGCTTCTCAAAACTAAATACGGCTTCGGCAGCCGTATTTACGGCAGTTACAAAGTCCTCATCAAAAATATTGCTCCGCGATTTATCCCTTGAAAAAACTTTGGTGTCGCTGTTGATCAGAAGGCTAAAAATGGAGGCAAGCCTTTTTTCGATGAATGGCCGAATATGTTCTTCTATTTTTACTTTGTCAACCTTTTCCAGAAATTCCTTGACGGTTTTGTTCTTGCTGAACAGCTTGAAGAGATTTTGATCGCTGTACTCGTGACAAAGCGACACCATTTTCTGCTGAGGCTCCGGCAGCGATTGATAACTCGCGTCGCCAGGTTTGGGGAAAATCGTATGAGAGGTAAAATAAAAATTCCCCTCCCCGCTTTTCTTGATAATATAAGGAATAAAGACGTACCCCCAATGACGGTGCTCGTTTAAACCCAATCCAAAAAACTCCTCGTTCATGACTTCTTTTATCCTTCCTGCTAAAACCTACAATATTAACCATTCGCCGGAAGAATCAACCAGGAAATGGAAAATACTTTGAATTTTGTGCTTTTGGGACTAATAATCCTGAGTTCCAACGGAACAAAATCTATCAGCGCAGAGCTTGCCCTGTGAATAAAACGAGTAAAAGTGGATGGCTTTTCAAAACATAAAATGGAATTGCATTTTTCACGTATTTGTATTCCAGAGTTCCAACGGAACGAAATGTATAAGCGCAGGGCTTGCCCTGTGTAATACGTGAATAATGTCAGTGAGGGCTGAAGGACCGGAATGTGTTGCAAGATTAAAAACAAAATCGAGGCGTTTCGAAAGTATTTGCCTCAAAAAAACGAAATTGATTAAAAATAACTATTTTTGAAACCGTATAGAGTGCTTTATCCTTGGAAGAATTAATATGAAACCCAACCCGGTTTATCGGGAAACGCTTATTAATATGGGTTCTCCCGCGTTATCGGGACCGGCTGTCAGGACATAAAAACTAAATTTGAAACTGATGAAAAAACGACTACACCGTATTGGCATTCTGGTATTATTTGCAGCCATAATCCCTTCCTGCGAGCTTTTGGAGGACTGTAAAACCTGCACACTAATTACTGAAATCGAAGGTGAGGAACCAATAAGGGGAACCAGCGCCACCTATTGCGGGGCCCAACTTATCGCAAAAGAGGCAGATTTACCCGTTACCATAGGAAACACAACAACCTATTACGAATGCGAGTAAGACTATAGCCGTTAGTAACGCAATCCGATAACCGTTACATCGTCCACCTGCTCCACATCTTTTTTCCATTCTTCGAAAACCTCATCCAATTTAACACCTTGCTCAAACATGGTTTTATCCTGGAGGGTCATAATAACATCCTTGAAATTTTTGCTGAGGAATTTCTTTTGGTTCGATCCTCCGAACTGATCCACATAGCCGTCGGAGAAAGTGTAGAAAGTATCACCTTTGTTCAGTTTGAAGGTGTGCAGGGTAAAGGGTTCCATGACCTCGTGAATGGCAACCGGCATTTTATCTGCTTTCACATGGTTTAGCACCCCATCCTGAACAATGAAAAGGGGGTTGTTTGCACCAGCCCATTCGAGAACGCCAGTATTGTAATCCATAGCACAAACAGTGATGTCCATCCCGTCTTTTACTCCATTTTCCGCTCCTTCCTGCTTGAGGGCACTTACAATATTGTCGCGCAAAGTATTGAGAATCTGATCAGGCTTGTGGATATTCTTATTGTTCACAATCTCATTGAGAAAACTCACCCCCAGCATGCTCATGAAAGCTCCCGGAACGCCGTGTCCGGTGCAGTCGGCAGCAATCACAATCCAAAGATTGTCTTTTTTGTTGACCCAATAAAAGTCACCACTCACGATATCTCTGGGTTTGTAAAGCACGAAATGCTCTATCTCATCTGTGAAAAGTTCAAGGGAGGGCAAAATTGCCCTTTGAATCCTTAATGCATAGTGTATGCTATCGGTTATGTGTTTCTTCTGATAACTTATCTGATCGCGCTGCATCTCGGCAACTTCTTTTTGCTCTTGAATCTCTTCCTTTTGAAGGGTGATAAGTCTGTTCTTTTCTTGTAGTATATCGTTAGCTTTCTTCTTGTTGCGGTAGTTTACATAAACAAAATAACCAAGTCCTGTAACCAAAATCAGGGCAACAAAAACAAAATAAGTTATAAGCTTTTGCTTTTCGATCTGTTTTAGCTGATCGATGATTTTACCGTCTTGTTCAGCAATTAAGGCCGACTTTTTTGAAATCTCCAAATCCTTCTCCTTTTTGTCGGATTCCAGTTTAAGCAGGTTCTCTTTTTGTTTGTTTACTTCTTCAACCTGTCTGCTGATCAGCGATTTCTGACTGCTGATTTCTTTTACCTGTTTGGCCAGCACGATTTCTTTTTCACGGATATTAGCCTGCTTGGCTTTTATTTCACGATCAAGGTTTGCGAGGCGGACTTCCTGCAAACGGATGCGCTCTGCCTGCTCAGTGATCTTTGCAGACTGGTCCTCTATAACTACCTTTTGCTGCTGCGTTACCACTTTCTCTTCTTTGAGCTCAACATCGGTCTTTTCAAAAAGATTTTGCCAATCTTCTCTGGTTTTGATAGCCTGAGCGAGGAAGAGTTGGTTAACCTTCAGCCCTTCCTTGTTCATCAACTCTTCATTGGCCTCAAACTGGGGCTTTTCATTCACCACCACAAAATTCAGCATTGACTCGCGAAATTCGTATCCCTCGCTGATGAGCAGCGTTCCCTTTCCTTGAATTTTGGGCAAAAGCGCGGAAATCTTTATTTCGCTGGTTTTGTTTACATAGATGACGTTGGTGGGTTTGATTTCTGACAAATCACGAAAAAGACTAATTTTTATGGGTTTGCCCTGAATGAATTTTCGGGCGCGTGCCACGTTGTCAATTTCCCAAAGCAGAACGTCTTCCTTATCGAGAATTCCGATGGTAAAAAACTCCTGGTTGGCAAAATCCGCCGGAAACTCAACGTACTTGGAAATGTCGAGAATATAAATCGCCCGGGTTTGGTTATCAAAACCTTGCGAATATGCATTTGCAGTAAAACTTAAAAACAGGATGATTGCTGCGAAAAGAGATCGTAACTGATTTTTCATTTGCATTGTATTTAGTAAAATGGTCCTTTCGAACCTGTATGCCATTTAATTCCGAAACCAGAAAAAGTTTGCTGAGCTATCCACAAACCTGCTTCATCTGTAGGGTTGAATCTATTTTTCCCTTTTCATCAGCTCCGCCGAGAAACGCATCAAAACTTCCTTTCTCTCAACCGGAACATTTATTGCCTCGAGGTATTTCAATGCATTTTGATGATGTTCGTTTATCTTGGTCTCTGTCTCTTTCCGTATGTCGAGCTTATTAAAAACTGCCAGTACACTATCAATTTTTTCCCGGGCATCAAACTCCTCCCCCGAAAAATACTTTTGCAGTTCCATAAGCTCGTGTCCGCTTGCTTTCTCAAAGGCCCTTATAAGCAGAAAGGTCCGTTTATTGGTAATAATATCATTCCCGATTTTTTTCCCGAAAACATTCTGGTCGCCAAAACTGTCGAGCAGATCGTCCTGGAGCTGGAAGGCAATGCCCAGATGCAGTCCAAAGTTATAAAGACTTTCAGATTCCTTTTCCGCAGCGCCGGCGATCAGAGCTCCGACTCCCAAAGAGGCGGCGATCAGCACGGAGGTTTTGAGCCTGATCATGTTGATGTATTCAGAAATGCTAACGTTTTCGCACAGTGCGTATTCCATGTCCAACATCTGTCCCTCGCACACCTCGATGGCTGTTTTGTTAAACAGGCTGCTCACAGGTCCCAGGATTCCAGCATCAACCTTGTTTATCAGGCTGCTTGCAAGAATCGACATAACATCCCCCGATAAAATAGCGGTATTGGGATCCCATTTTATATGAACCGTTGGTCGGTTCCTGCGGACGGTGGAGTTGTCCATCAGGTCATCATGCAGGAGGGTGAAATTATGGAACACCTCGATACCCAATGCGGGATACACCGCCTTGAGATAGTCGCCCCCAAAAAGATCGCAGCCCAACAACACCAGAGCCGGCCGAAAGCGTTTCCCTCCGTTGCTGAGTATATATCGTACGGGCTCGTACAGATTCCGGGGTTCCTGAGGAATTTCGAGTTTTTCAAGCTCACTTACAATCACTTCCTGAGCCTTTTCAATGCTGAGCATTACCTGAAAAATTTGTTTTTTAAATATGGATTCCAAGATACAGATAAATATTTAATGCCTCATAGGATTTTTACAAAAGATTACAATCTGAAACAAACTGCATGTATTTCATGCTTTACTTAATACGCCGGAAGCACAAGCTAATTGCTCAGAGGAAAGAACAGATGAATCTGCAATTCTTTTTTTTGGCATGAATTCTGTTCAGCAAAATTGAATTCGCACTAAAGCAGCTAAAATATTTTTGTGTAACTTTAACGCGCAGAATTCTTTAATTTTGGAAGTCATTTCAACAATTTTGGTATAGTCTGAAAGATATTATTATGAGAAGGATTATTATTGGTTTTATTGTTTTCTCTCTTGCGCTTTCTCTGCCTGCCGATTTGCTGGCTCAGCACAAAATCCGGATTTCAATGCCCGACTTTGCCGGGGGCAAATTAATTCTCGGACATTATTTCCGCGAGTCGCTTATTATTCAGGACAGTGCGTTCCTTAACATGAAAGGGCAAGGGGAATTTTCGGGGGAGAAGACCCTCCCGCCCGGCCTTTACCTTGTGTATTTGCCCAACCGCAGCCGCTTTGATCTACTAATCGACAAAAACCAGAATTTTTCGGTTGTGGCCGACACGAGCGATTTGACCAGAAAGACGATCGTTACCGGCGATCCTCAAAACATCTTGTTTTACAAGTACCAGAGTTATATTGCCGACCAGCGCGATAAGGCAAATGAGCTTCAGAAACAGCTAAACTCAAGCTCTACAAAAAAAGATTCTGCTGATGTCAGGGAGAAAATCCAAAAGATAAACAACGAAGTTTTCGATTATGTGTCAAATCTGACTCAAACCAATTCCGAATCGTTTTTGGGTAAGTTTCTCATCGCCTTGAAAGACGTTGAGGTTCCCGATCCCCCGAGAGACAGCAATGGGACCATTACAGATTCGACCTTCCAGTTGCGCTATTTCAAGTCGCATTACTTCGACTACTTCGACCTCTCGGATGTGCGTCTTCTCCGATCGCCCTTCTATGAGAAAAAACTGATGTACTACCTGGATAATCTCGTGGTTCCGGTTCCTGATTCGGTATACAGGGAAGTCGACCATTTTATTGAACTCTCCCGCACCGATACCTTCCTTTTCAAATATATGCTTACCACCCTTTTCAATTATTATGCGAACAGCAAGTATCTTACCATGGATGCTGTATACGTATATATTGCCGAAAAATACTATATCCCGGAGGCAGGCTGGTCGGACAAGAAGTTCATTGATGACCTGAAGGCTCGGGTAACAAAAATCAAACCCCTGCTGGTTGGCAAACCTGCTCCCGACATTCAGCTGGTTAGCATAAGCGACGATCATTTTATGGTGGCAGCCAATGATACCAGCTTGAAAAAGAACCCTTATGTAGGTGAATTTTTCAACCTGAGGAATATTCCTGCCAATTATATCCTGTTGTATTTCTGGGAGGCCGATTGCGGACATTGCAAGAAGTCGCTTCCAGAATTGCATTCCTTGCATGAAAGACTTAAATCGCTCGGCGTCGAAGTGGTTGCGGTACATATGCTTTCGGGCATTCCCGGTAAAGAAAAATGGGTCGATTTTATTTCCTCGCACAACACCTACGGTTGGATTAACGCATGGAACCCCTACGACTTCTCCTACCGCGAAATCTATGATATTAAAAGCTCTAACATACTTTACCTGATTGGGAAGGACAAAAAAATCCTTGCGAAACATATCAGTCCGGAACAGGCTGAGATGATCATTAAGGAAGACAGTAAAAAAATCAAATAGGCTCATGAACGATACATTAAAACAATAATTTAGATATATGTCAGACTCCCCCCGTATTAAACTTTGGCTCGAGGACGGAACAGAAGTTTCAGGAATTTCATTTGGTTACGAAGGCTCTGTTGCCGGTGAAGTGGTTTTTAATACCGCAATGACAGGTTATCCCGAAAGTCTCACCGATCCATCCTACAAAGGGCAGATTCTTGTGCTTACCTATCCTCTTGTAGGCAATTATGGAGTACCCTCCCCCGAGGAAGAAAACAAGATGTTGAAATTCTTCGAGTCGGGCAATCTTCATATCTCGGGACTTGTGATATCCGACTATTCGCAGGATTATTCGCATTGGAATGCCGAAAAAAGCCTGGGCGATTGGCTGAAAGAGCACAAGATACCTGGAATTTACGGTGTGGATACCCGCTTCCTTACAAAAATACTCAGGGAGAAGGGCTCGATGCTGGGTAAAATTATCTGCAACGACAAGGACGTACCGGTTTATGACCCGAACCTCGAGAATCTGGTTGACAAAGTCAGCATAAGCAAAAAAGAAGTCTATGGCAACGGGAAGTACAAAATCCTTTTGGTCGACTGTGGAGTGAAATTCAACATCATTCGTTACCTGCTTGAGCGTGACACAACAATCATCCGGGTACCCTGGGATTATGATTTCCTCAATGAAGACTACGATGGATTGTTTATCTCAAACGGTCCGGGAGATCCCAAGCGCTGCGATGTCACAATACGAAACCTGAGTCGCGCATTTGAGGGAACGCGGCCTATTTTCGGGATCTGCCTGGGTAACCAGTTGATGGCCCTGGCTTCAGGTGCCGACACCTATAAGTTGAAGTACGGGCACAGAAGCCATAACCAGCCCGTTCTACGCTGTGGCAGCAATCATGCCTTTATTACCAGCCAGAACCATGGTTTTGCGATAAACAACAATACCCTTTCGAAGAACTGGGAGCCACTGTATATAAACCTGAACGATAACACAAACGAAGGGATGATTCATAATCTCAAACCCTTCTTCTCAACCCAGTTTCACCCGGAAGCTTCCGGAGGCCCTACCGACACTGCATTTCTGTTCGATCGTTTCATCGATTTAATCAAGGAATATAAGGGAGAGGAAGTGGCAGAGAGCATCGCTATTTGAACCCTTTCTAAATAAAGGGGGATAAATTGCTATGTATTCGATTATTTAATTACATTTGATCCCACTATTTTCCATATAACATGGTAAAAGTAAGGTTAATAGGCATATTAGTCCTCCTTTTGTTACCTCTGATAATTTACTCTCAGAGTTTAACCCGTTCGGTAATTTGCATAACCGGAAATTCCAGTTTGGAAAATGAGGGCCTTTTATCCTATAGCATTGGTGAGGCCGTGGTACAGACCAATCTTTCAGGGGATCCCCCATTTTATACCCTTACCCAGGGTTTTCAGCAGCCTGCCCTTATTAATAAGTATAGTACGGAAAACCTGGGAATCAATGCCGTTGAGGTGTTTCCAAACCCTGTTCAATCCGCGCTTACTATACTTTTCAATACCCAATCGGATAAGGTTTTGAACATCGTAATTTTTTCATCATCAGGGGTATTGCTTTATAGGGATGCAATTCAAATTTCCGATTCGGGATCGATAATAATTAATATGGAGCCGTTTGCCTTCGGCTTTTATTTGCTCCATGTTTATTCGGAGGATAAGTTGTTGGATCG
>JFJP01011335.1_pt1 | contig 29245 bp, 28 predicted proteins | sample 431651 | NCBI WGS metagenome assembly JFJP01 (sample SAMN02602958, study PRJNA72255) | Microbial mat metagenome, whole genome shotgun sequencing project. | biome: fresh water; feature: sink hole; material: water; isolation source: purple microbial (photo- and chemosynthetic) mats found in... | reverse complement strand
TCCCCAATTATTTACAGGTGGTTTTTATTACCCTTTATAAAATTTTCACTTGGCCTGTGGTGCCATTTAACTCTACTACCTGACCGTCATGTAATATTTTGGAAGCCGTCCCCGTACCGACAACGGCGGGAATACCCATTTCACGCGCCACAATCGCCGCATGGCTTAACATACCGCCATTATCTGTAATGATACCCACCACATTCATAAAGAGCGAAGTCCAAACAGGCGTGGTCATGGTGGTGACAAGAATGTCACCAGGTTGTAATTTAGCCACTTCACTCACGGAACGGAGAATTTTCACTGCGCCCGTCACGACACCTGCGGAGGCCGCATAGCCTGATAAAAGTTGTGGGTCTGCGGTAGGCGGGACAGGGCGTTGTAACATGGCATGGTGAGACATTACATCTATTACGGGATTAACGGGGGGATGTCCTGACGGGAAAGTGCCAAGATATGGCGGCGGAGTCAGTTGTTTGTAATGGGCTAGGTCGGCTTGACGTTGCGCCACCAGGTCAGCTTGCGAACTGTTATTATTAGCTAGGTCGCGTAACTCGGCTAAATGGAAATAAAAGACATCGTTCACTTCCGTAATCTGGCCGCGGGCCTGTAATGCCCGTCCCACCGCTAGGGCAATTTGGCGTTGATGATGATTTAAGGCCGCTTCCATCCAATAGGTATGTTCGTCCATAATATAGGCCGCTTTTTGCCCCTGTGTAAGTAGTGTTTCAAATTGTTGCACTACAGGCTGGGGATAAGTGGCTATTTGGGCGCGGGTTGCGGCAATCACCTGCTCATGGTGTTGCAATTTCTGACTAATTTCCGCGTCGAGGTCACGGTCAGGTTGCGTGAGCATGGTTTTCAGGTTTAGGAGAACGGGAGTCGGCTCTTCTCGCCAAGAGGGGGAGCGCAAGGAGAACATGGCTTCACTTTGTTTGCCATATTCCGTTAGATAGGCTTGGAGGTCGGCTAAAATGGGCTGCCCCTCCGCCGTCGCGCCAAGTTGGGCGCGTAATTCAGTTAAGGGAACGGTCAGGAAAAGTGCCTTAATTTGGGGATAACGCTGAATTTTGCGGCTCAATTGCCACAATTGCCGATTGGCTCGCAGGGCATACGTCTCATTGTTTTGTAATAATTGGTGGAATGAGGGAGCGTCCTGGCCTAACAAATCTTGATACATGGCCTCAAAGTCATACATCACCATTAACATGGTGACTTGATGTTGCATGTGCAGGTAGGAAATGCGCGCACAACGGTCAATGGTATCATCAAGATAAGTTAAGAGTTGGGGCAAGGGTTGGTTAAAATCAAATTGATCCATTTCGGCTAAATGTTGCTTAACCTCTACCGGCCAAGCCTGCACCCACGCCTCCATTGTTCCCGTTTGCGCCGTATATTGCGCGACGAGGGGATTAAATTTCTCTTGCTTCCAAGCGGCTTTTTCTTCCTCCGTAAATGAGGGGACTTCGTTCACATTCACATACCAATAACCGTTAATAAACTGTACGCGATACCGCCCCGCTTGTAAGGAGGTAAAGGCTCGGTCAAATCCCGTAATATAGGTGGCAAGGATGGTATCCATTTCTAACGGGGTGAACGGTTCGGGCATGTAGCTGCCATAAAACAGCCAAAATTCTTGTTCATCTTCAGGCTGTCGCCAATTCAGGGGAAAAGTATTATTGGTCATTATATCGCTCCATTACAATTAGGTCGCCCTAATAAAGTTTCAAAACCTTATCAGGGCGTAATCTTTATAAAATTTTCACTTGTCCCGTCGTACCATTCAACTCCACCATTTGACCGTTGGCTGTTCCCGTGCCGACTACGGCGGGAATACCCATTTCACGCGCCACAATCGCGGGGTGGCTTAACATACCGCCACTATCGGTAATAACGCCTGCGGCATGGGCAAAAGCAGGTGTCCATACGGGGGTGGTCATGCTGGTAACTAAAATATCGCCAGGGGTTAATTTAGCCACTTCATTAATGGAGTGGAGAATTTTAACGGGGCCAATTACAATGCCTGACGAAGCGGGATAACCTACCAATATATCGGGAATTTCAGAGGGGGGCAAGGGCATCCCTAACGTGGCATAAAGAATATCCATGACCAAATTCGCGGGCGGCATCTCGGTGGGAAAATCGCCCAGAAATGGCGGCGGTGTCAGTTGCTTAAAGTGCGCCAGTTCTGCCTTACGTGCAGTTATGAGGCTTTCTTGTGAGGTAGGATTTTCGGCTAGGGCGTGAATCTCGGCTAAATGTAAATGGAAAATATCCTCATGGTGGGCTATACACCCCATACTTTGCAAGGCGCGCCCGACGGGTAATAGGACTTGGCGAGCGTGATAATTGGGGGCCAATTCCATCCAATAGGTATGCTCATCTAACATGTAGGCCGCTTTTTGGGCATTTGGCAACAAAGTTTCAAATTGTTCCCGCACAGGTTCGGGGTAGGTGGCTAATTGGGCGCGCACTGCTGCGAGGGCTTCGGCTTGTTGCTGGTGCTGGTGGTTTAGTTCAGCCTCAAAATCACGCTCACTTTGAGTCAGATAGGCTTTAAGGTTAAGGATAACAGGCGCAGGGTCTTCGCGCCATGAGGGGTAACAAACATGTAACATCAATTCGCTTTGTTTACCATGTTGACTCAGGTAATCATTTAAGCCTGTTAAGATGGCTTGGCCTGCGGTGGTGGCCGATAGCTGATTCATTAGGTCATCAGGGGAAGCCGTTAAGAAAAGTTCTTTGATGGTCGGCTGTTGCGAGATTTGCCGACTCAATCGCCATAATTGCCGATTGCCCCTAACGGCATGGGTTTCATTTTTATGCAGCAATTGATGGTAGGACAGGCCCTCTTGACCGAATAAATCTTGATAAAATTGTTCAAATTCATGCACAATCATCACCAAAATGGGAAATTGCATGGCATGAAGGTCAGAAATACGACCATATCGCCGCAGCGTTTCAGCTAAACAATCTAACAATTGGGGCAATGGTTGCGCGAGGTTAAGGTTATCTAGGGCGGTCAAATGTTGTTTAACCTCCGCCAGCCAAGCCTCCTCCCAAGCCTCAAATGAAACGTTATCAGGTAAATTTTGCGTAAGATATTGCCTAGAAAGCGGCGCGATTTTTTCCTTTTTCAAGGTTTCTACGTCAGCCGCCGAAAGAGTCGGGGTGTCCGTTAATCCTTCGTAATAATAGCCATTAAAAAAGCGGGTCTGAGATTGCCCCACTTGGAAATAAGCAAAGGCTTTATTCCAACTTGTATATGGCGGTAATTATATCCCTTTCGATAGGCGTAAAAGGTTCAGGCATATAATTGCCATAGAAACTCCAAAATTTTTGTTCATCTTCAGCTTCTTGCCAATTTATCGGAAAATCGGCGGTTTCAGGTGGTAATAGTTCCGTCATTATGTTTCTCCATTGTAATTAAGTTAAGTTTATTTTTAGGTAGCGGCTGCCAGGTGGGTAACATCGCCACCGTAATTCCTCCGATGAGGCCAAATTTGTTAATGATAATGATAGACACTAGCCCAAAATTAAGCAAGAAAACGGCAGCAATTCCCGCAATCATGGGCGCGACTGTCACGCCAAACATGAGGTTAATGTTATTATGGAAACTTTGGGCAATGTTAAATAGGGCAGGTAATTGCTCTAAATTACCGTCCATTAAGACAATTTGCGCCGTATCCACTGCCACCGTTGAAGCTCCTCGTAAGGAAACAGAAACCTGCGCCTTACGTAAGGCAATGGAGTCGTTAATGCCGTCCGTAAGGCAATGGAGTCGTTAATGCCGTCACCAATGTAACAAATGGATTTGCCCTCGCGCTGGAGCTGCTCAATCAATTCTGCTTTATGTTGCGGTAAGGTTTCGGCAAAATAATGGTCAATGCCTAACTCTTGGGCGAGTTGGCGCGTGGGCGTTTGATGGTCGCCAGAGATGATGTACATGGCTTTAATTTGCGGCAATTGGCGTAATTGTTGCACCACCTGACGGGCTTCAGGGCGTAAGGCCGCCGCCAATTCAATCCCGCCGATAATGGTTTGGTCAATCGCCACTAAAATCATGGTGTGGGCTTGTTCGCTACATTGCGTAACCTGCGCCGTTATCTCCGCCGTAATAGGCAACGATTCCAACTCCATAAAGCGTAAGCTACCCACCCGCACCGTTTGCTCGCCGATAACCACCTGTAGCCCATAACCTAGCTTATAGGTGGCGTTATCAAGCGTTAGTAAACTTAATTCTTCCTGTCGGGCGGCCCGTAAAATGGCTTTGGCAATGGGGTGAGTCTGTTTGGTTTCAGCAGAAGCCGCATATTGTAATATGGTTGCCTCGCGGTAATCGGACGCAAAGAGATGAATTTGCGTCACTTTGGGTTCATCTTGCGTCAGCGTCCCCGTTTTATCAAAAACAATCGTGTCCACGCTATAAAGCAAATCTAAGGAACGGCCATCTTTAAACAAAATGCCCTGTTTCGCCGCGCCCTTAAAATAGTTTAAGGCACTCAATGGCGCAGTGGCGTTCAATTTAGCCTTAAAGTGGGCTGAAACCACCGCCAACGCCCCATTCACGCCCACAATCGGCAGGCTCACCGCGCCTAAAATCAGGGTCGGCAAAACTGTACGGTCTGATAATTCTTGTGAACGCATTTGCACGCTAGACTTAAAATCGGCGGTATCATTCAATATTTGGCCGATTTTCGCCACAATGGTATCACCACCTGCTTTTTCCACCTTAATTTGCAGCCGCCCCGATAACAGCACGGTGGTGGCAAAAACGGGCTGCCCGACCTCTTTTTCCACAGGTTGCGCCTCACCCGTTAGCACATGTTGGTCAACGGTAGCCATACCCGCGACGACCGTGCCATCAGCAGGAATCATCTCCCCCGCATGAACGGCGACAATATCACCAATTCGTAAGGTTTCAAAACGTTGGCGCACCTCCACCCCTTCAACCAGCACCCACACAAAATCGGGGTGAACCTTAAACACATCAATCAACTCTTTCTGGCTCATGTCACTGGCAAGCAGGGTCATCTTTTCGGAAATGGCATAAATAAACATGCTGAAATTCCCCACCCAGAAATTGCTCGTCGTCGCCAGGCCACCCATTATGACTAAATATAACGTGTTGATATTGATTTTACCTTGTCGTAAATCTCGCAGCCCTATGAGACAGATGGGAATACTAACGAAAACTAACGAGATACCACCGAGAACGTAAAAAAAGGGCGAGCCTATCGCCCCTAAAGAAGAGAAGATTAAGGCAGTGGTGGAGACTAAAAATGTTTGTTGCGCCCCTATCTTACGTTTGGTAATTTTGTTGTCAGGCAAAGGGGTGGTTTCGCCTGTTTTGAGCCAATTCATGAATTTCGTGGTGCGTGTTAAGGGGGGGGCTTCCTGGTTTAACTGAGTGATGAGTTGCCTTTTCTGCGAGTGCGACGGGATTTTTTTCAGCCAAGTCACTGCCTGAGTGACGGTATCTATCGTTTGCTCTAACCAGGTGGGTGGCTGATTATTGGCCGTCAAATGGGACATTAAATTTTTTGATGGGCTAAGTAGCATGGGAGTTTACCTCAATTACTGTAAAAACTAAATGAATTAGGACTTACGCAAAACCGTTCATTTTGAGGAGTGACACACGCCCTCGTGTGTCACTGTTAGCACGAGGGCGACCGTTCATTTTGAGGAGTGACACACGCCCTCGTGTGTCACTGTTAGCACGAGGGCGTGCTAACTCCGCGATTTTTGCGTAAGTCCTATGAATAAAACTCAACTGGTCAAACATACAGGAGTGCCACGGCTTTAGATGTGGCACTCCTGTAAACACGTTTAATTGCACAGGTCAAAAAATTTACCGCAGGATTAGTTTTGTTTAACAATCAACGGCAAGTAAGTTCTTTGGATACTAAACTCGGCCCGTAGCTCTTTTATGAATGAACTACGTAATGTTTCGGTAACTACTTGCATTTCGGGTAGGGGAGAAATCCCACTGAAAAAAGTATCAAATCCTACTTCGCTTGTAGCCACGACATAAGTTGTGCTATCCTCTATTGGCTGGCCCTGCACTCAGCAGAAAAAGAGTGATTGTGTAAATAAAACGTAGGTGAATTTGTTTCATAACTCCCCCCTTTTTGGGCGCGACATCTTTCATCTCAAGTCGCATAAATAGCGTTACTGTAGGGTAAACCCCCGACAAAGGTTATCATAACAGAGATGTTTAATGAGGGCAAATGAGAAATATAAGTAGGTGAGCATAAATTCTGCGGCAGCCCTTATAAGGCTTCAAGCCTTATAAGGGCAAAAAATTATGCCGATGGTAGCCAGAATAAATTCTGGATTTAGCCCCAATCAGCCATTTTTGCGTAACTCCTATAAGTTTTCGCCCTCGTTTCGTGTCAACGGTTTAAACGCAAACAACCGCCCAAATAGGCGGTTGTTATGCGAAAAAATTCCGATTAAAATTTGTGCTAATAAATGTACTCGAACCAATTATACAGCATTGGCTATAAAACGAAATCCTGTTTTCAAGTAAACTTTTTCAATAATCGCATTGCCACTAACCGTAATGCCCTTAATTTGAAAAACCAAATTCAAAAAATCACGGCGGGCATTATCTGACAGCAAAACCCGATAAATTAGCCCCAAATTAGGGGAAACTTTTAAGGCCATGTGCAGATAATCAGGGCAAAAATCCGTTTGACCCGTTAAGCAATCTAATAGCTTAACTACTTTTTGCTCAATATCATCCGCCCTAATGTAATAATCTTTAGCGAAATAGTAGCCAAACTTACCCTTGGCCATAACCCCTTGCATGACAACTTGATACTTGTTTGACCACAATAAGCCCGTCAATAACCAAAAATGACGCTTAACCACCCCGCCCGAATTGCGCTCCTCTAGCAAATTTTGTACTGTTTCAAATGTTTCCTCATCAATCAATGGCACATGGTCGCCAATGAAGGTCTCCCCTTTATAATCGTATTTCCCCATGTATAGCGTATTTCGCAAAATTGCAACGCACTGTGAGGTATACATGGGCTTCCCATTTTTCCCCAGTAGCCCTTTCGCCAAACTTTCTAACGTATGTTTACCTGTTGCATAATCCCGAAACATTTGGCGGACTACTTCCGCCTTGTCATCATCAATCACCAGCTTTTTATCCACCCGTTTATAGCCAATGGGGGGAATTGAGCCATGCCAAGTGCCTGACCGCGCCATGTGAGCGCGCCCCTTGCGAGACTCCCGCCCAATGTTATCGCTGGTGTATTCAGCCACCGCCCCAATAATTGAAGCCACCATGCGACTTTCGGGGCTGTCATCATTCAAAAATGGCTCACTGGCAGACAGCAAGCGAGAGCCTGATTTTTCTAGTAAGTGGCGATAGCCTAGATAATCCTGCAAATTACGGGCAAAGCGGTCCAACTTGTGAACCAAAATCGCCTCCGCCCCACCGACACGAACAAAATTTATGGCTTGAATGAACATAGGCCGCTTATCCGTTCGCGCTGATTGCCCTTGCTCAACAAAAACCTCAATGACTTCATGCCCCTGCTCGCTGGCCCACTTTTTGCAAAGCTCCGTTTGCGCGTCCAAACTGTAGCCGCTAACCTGTTCTTGTGATGAAACCCGTACATAAATGACCGTTTTCACTTTATCCCCCTGCGCTTTCTTGACCGTTCTAAGATGTAAGGTTTCGCCAAATTCAAGAAGTGGCAATACCAGGCCAAATCAGGAGCGTGCTGTAAACATGCCTCTAACAAGTCAATTTCAGAATTATAACTTTTTGCCCCATCAGCCCATGCAATCGTTACGGGATATTCTCCAAGTTGGGGCATTACAATGGCTTGTGATGTCACCACCTCTAGGGACGGTTCACTTTTTTCTACCGTAACCGTTTCTATTTCAAGCTGTTTTTGTTGTTGATTGAACTGTGATAATTTGCCCATTGTCGTGTCAATTCTTTTATGCACATGAAAAGCCTTAGAGTCTTAGGATTACAAATTTAAAAACCCTTATGTACATTTTAATTAAGCAGCCTCTTTAGCTACTAGAAATGAATTTTTATATTACACCTAAGACTCTTAGACTTTTTATGTGCATAAATGCGTTTTGCACATGGTAATTTTTTTGAGAAAATTACTGATTTGCCTCTTTTTTGGGGCAAAGTTCGGGATAAATAGCCTTAAGGTCAAAGACCATGACATGTTCAGCAGTGGATTTACCAGCAATCCAGCGCACTGCTATTTCTTTCAAAACGCCACCTTCACGCAACCTAGCATACAATTCATTACGCTTGCTGAGAGGGAATTTCTTGCCCTCATAATCGCCTTCAAAAATCGCACGGGCATAAATGGGGTACAAACAAAATTCCTCTTGTGCCTGATTGATAAATCCAACCAACTTAACCCCATGCGGTACATCTTCGTAACTGCTCTTAACTGTATAATTTTTATCGGCAGTTGCATTGTCGTTATACAGTGTCATGTTTTTCGCAACGTACCAATCGCTACGGCCCAGATTTTCCTTCAGCAAATCAACAAAAATAATTACAGGGTCGCCACCTGATATAATTTCATTGTGTTTCAACATCACCCGTAAGAGTGTTTTCTTCGCCATGTCCCGATAAGAGGCACTTTCATTCAGGTTAATCGCGCCCGTTTCCACTGCAAAGGCCAGCCAAACATCAATGGCCGTCATCAATTGGGCGAAGGCTTCGGGCTGTCGGGCATAAGAACTTTTATTGAAGTAATGGGTATGTTCCTTGACCTGTTCCGCTAAATCCTCTTTAATATCTTCCCAATTTTCCTTAAGGTAGTAGATAAAAGCAGACATAGCATGGGGCAACAGGGGCGCGGTCTGCTCTTGGGCTTCGGTCAATTTTTCCTTAAATTTGACCAATTCAGGCGAATCTTCGGTTTCATTAGACCATGAGCGCGCCTTCACGCTGATAATCCGTGCCAAAGCACTTTGATTTACGCCAGGCACTTCCTCCGCCAAAATAATGCTTAAGCAACGCACTTTATCCGTTGTCGCTTGAAACCTCCGCCCATTCGCCAGCCGTTCCCGTCCATCGTTATTACCCGCCAAACGAATGATATTACTGGCCGTTTCAAGCTGTTCATCCGTTTCTTTGCGAGTTTCACGCGGGTAATAATCATCAATGACCATTAAACTATCTTGCGCCACGCTCGCATTTTTCAGCGTGCTAAAGGGCGTGCGCTTGAATGAGCAGGGCAAAAACTTCCAGCCGTCGCGCCCCGTCCAATCCCCAAAATGGCACATGGCTAACGCCCCTTTCGTGCTTTTGAATGAGGTTGTTCGTGCCACAATCACTAAGGTAAATGACGGATTAAGCAACGGTTTCATGGGCGCAATATAGGCCATGGCCGTCATCATCAACATATCGTCACCTAGCCCCATTTCCCATAAACCCAAACTAGCCCTTATCGCCTCTTTCACCTGTTGCGGCTCAACAGGCAAGTTATACCGTTCCATCGTGGTGCTGTCTCGCCCCAGCTTTAGGTCAATCTCCACATCGCTAATTTCAGTCATACCCAAAGGAACTTTGCTCAAATAGACCCATTCCCCGCCAATTTTGGCCCAGCCCATGCGCTCATAAATCGTTTTCTCGCTGTAATTCCCATCACTCATAATGGTTATCGCCGCCACCAAATGTTCTCTCACGCCCCGCGCCGCGTTCAGGGCCACAAACGGCCAATTTTGCCGTATCCATTTCAGGCTATCAAATTGTTCTACCTCTACGTAAGCAGGCTGTAATTTTACGCCACTAGAACGGGTACAAGCCAATTCAAAAAATTTGGTCACATTCTCGCCACCGTCCGTCCGCACAATCAAACGCTCAATTTTGATGACCGCCTCCACCAACTTATAGGCCCCGTCATTCATAAAAACCATGCACCCTTGAATAACCCGATACATTTGTTTATCTGAGCGTAAATCAACCTCCTCCTCTTTAACTTCACCGTCATCTTTGAAGTATTCATTAAACTCGGTTAATGACATATCAAAAGATTTCATCACCAGCTTTTTATAGCGCATAAAGGGCATTTTATCAAGCCCCTTAAGCAAGATGAATATATCCTTAAGCATTTCATCTTTGGCCTCACCCTGCTCTAAGGTAGTGCGCTCTATCAAAAAATTAAGATACGGTTTGGCCTCCGTCAACATCCCTTTGGCCTGCTCGCTGGTTAGCCCCATTTTTAAGAGGTCGTTACTATCTTTAGGCTGTTTTTTGGTCAGCCAAAACCAGATGTCGGTTAATTTCACAATGCGAGTCAACGGGCAAAAGAAAGGGGCAATTTTATCAATATTCTTTTGCCCTGGTTCATCTTGGTCAGGCACATAATAAATCGTTTTGTAAGGTTTCAACTCGGCTTTATCCAAGCCCGCCGTATTCAACCCGCCCAACGACATGCTATGGAAACCCCACTGCGCCCAAGTCAGCCCATCGGCGCGCCCCTCAGTCACCACCAACACGTCATGGTTACGGTTTGGCCGCAAATGACAAATCTGTTTATCGCCTAATCGTTTATGTTGCGGCTCACGGTCTGGGTCGAGGGCGCGCCCCTCAAACCCTAACACCCGTCCGATTTTGTCATGAATGATATAGACCATGAACCGTTTAGGAATGGCATCATAGACCCGCCCCGTTTCTTCATCTTTGCCCAATAGCCCCAACTGTAAAGCCAAAGGAATGGCACCCAAACGGGTTAAATGTTCAGTGAGCTTCCCGTCAGAATAACCCAGTGAGAAACTCGCTATCATCTTTTCATCAAAACCCCGCCCCTGCCAATAGGCTAAGGCTTCAGGTGAATTATGCATGGCGATAACGTAATAATTAGCCACCATAGCATAAATCTCCCGTTCATCCGCTTGCCGTTGGCGGTGCGCCACTGCTTCAGGTGAGTTATCCAATGAAATATTGGCTTTATCCGCCAACAGCCGCATGGCCTCGACAAAATTCAGCCCTTGTTCCTTCATCACATAATCAAATATATCCCCGCCTTCATTACATGTGCCAAAGCATTTCCATGTTTGGGTATGGGGAAACACCGCAAATGAGGGCGTTTTTGTGTTAGTGTGAAAGGGGCAAAAGCCTGTAAAGCTGTTGCCTGACTTTTTGAGCGTGACCTTATCGCCCACAAAATCCACCAGGTCTATTCTGCTTTTGATGTCGTCAATTATCGTCATATTTCTAGGTATAAAAATAGCCCCCGCCTGATATTCATCATTCAGGGGCTATTTTTTGTTTATGGTTAGTTAGTGCAAGGCTTGCGCGGCTGGCCTTTCCAAGCCTTGCCGCAATCTAGGCATAAAAACTTATCCAATATCTGAACAAGGTAATGCTTTTTAATTATCTGTCCATCTAATGACTTTAGATTGTCAGACAATTTAATCATGTCATCAAAGCGAAACCATGCCACTTTGCCGTATTTTCGCATCCATTCAGGGCGAGCCTCACCCGTAATGGGCAAAGCCTCAATGAGCGTCATGCCTAAAAGCCCTAGCTCGGTCACTTTTTGCATTTGCACTGTTTTGGCTACTATCTGGTCGAGGTTAGTCATCAACTCACCTTCACCCAATCAGGGTATTCACGTTGCCAAACATTGCCCACCCACCGATAGCCAAACCGCCGCAAAACTCGGTATAATTCGTTAGGCGTATAGGGGCTTATGGTCAATTCAGGTGTTCTAAAGTCTACCGCCAAATTGAGAGCCAATACCTTTTGGGCGGTTGCTTGTTTGCGCGTGGTACGGGAAATAGGTAGACCCTTCCCACTTTTCCCCGTCACCACAGGCGCAATAAATGCCTTCCCTTCCCGTCCTACCAATTTTTTAGCCATAACTACCCATTCCCCCTACGTAAAAGTTTTGGTCGGGAAGCGAAACTCTTATGCAATTGCCGCACTTCCTTTTCAGACATTTGCTGTAATCTATCCTGAAATTGTTCCGCCTGTTCATGCCCGCGTATCTCAAAGATTAAATTAAATCGTGAGACTTGAATTGTGGGTGGATTGGCTTTTAGCCATTGGCCCCGCTTCTTAAATTGGTCTGATTCGTTTGATGTAAACATGTCTTTTTGCGTGGGGTTAGTGGGGCGGGTACAATTGCACTCGCTCCACTAACCCTTAATAACTGTCCAGGTTATTGATTGTTTCTTCACAAGCCACGCGCCTTTTGCCGCGTGGTTTTTATTTCATTTCCTCAAATCGTTTATAAAGCCCCTCGAAATATTGCAGTCCGTAAAACTCATACTTTTTCCCGCAATAAATCTTTCTAGTTCGCCCGTTCACTTTCTTAAAAGCGTACCAGAACTCATATCCCCGCCGCGTTTCCTTTCGCATGGCGATACCCCGATACGAAAAGCTGTCTATTTTGTCTAATAGGGTTGACCATTCATGGCTGTCAATTATCCTACTGTCTTGATTCAGCTTTAGACGTTCAGAGTTACCCAATGGCTTACCCATTGGGTAACTCGCTAGGCTTTATCCAGCCCCGAACTTTACTGGCGAGGGTGAAATTTTTATGCCAATTATCGCCATGGCCGAAGTTAAACTCCCCATTAGCCACATCGCCCGTCCATTTGCCCGCATGGAGATTGATGAAACACTTGGTGCAAATGGGCAACTTTGGCCCCGCATCCATCCCGCATGCCCGTTCACAACCAGCCTCACGAGACTCCCGTAATCGCTTATAATCAGCATCTTTGTGGGGATTACCAGATACCACCGGCGATAACTTCCGCCCGCCGCGCACCGATTGACCATTCATATTCAGTTGATACCCAGGGCTGATAAATTGCGCTAATTCAGCGAGTGTGGCCGCCGTGTCTGCCTCAGTATATTCATGATACTTTGGCTCAAAAGGCGCGGGACCGAGGGATAAATCATGGGAATTGCCCACATCACATGGGACTTTTTGCCCACTTAGGGCGGGGGTACTAGAATCAAAAATGCTCATTGTATAGACCTCCTTCGGGTCGTCATGCTGTGACTGAGTGGCCGCACCCCCGTTGCTGACTAAGGCGTGGGGGGGTGCGGCAGTTATAAAATTATCAACACAGGGGGAATACCCTGATGTTTTCTATTGGGGTGGTATTTCTGCAAGTTGAGGTGTAACTTTACCATCAAGCCACATTCTCAACAACATAGTTACCACTGACGAGAGACTTACCTTTTGACGTTTAGCCATGGCCAAGGCAGGCGAGTAAATCTCAGGGATAATGTATATTGACCGTCTATTAGGTTTTTTTACTGTTTCGTCTCTGGTTTCCATAGCAAGCAGTATAGCATAAGGACACACATTTTGTCAATCCCCTTTAACGCAAGCGTAGGGTAGTCGTAGGGTATTGCTCAGGATAGTTGTAATTGTTACTGTAACCGTATAGTGGGGCTGTTGCTCATTTGTTGGGTTTATTGGGCTTTTGGGGTGGTTCTGGCGTGTCTGTGGGTGGTTCTGGCGTGTCTGTGGGTGGTTCTGGCGTGTTTAAGAGGTCATCAAAGCCACCTTTATGCCAGTAGTAGATAAGGGGCACCACAAAAAACATTTGCCCCATTGTACAAATGCAAGGCAAATGATACCCCCATCTTCTTAGGCCATGTTCAATCTCCTGTATGCCAGAGAATAGCCCGACAACCCACATGACCCTCAATATTCGCCTTACGCCCTCATCCTCATAAAACCCAATGAACATAAACAAAAAATACCCTAGGTATCCAATCAGCATAAAAGCATTAATCCATCTATCAAATATATCAGCTACGTCTACGCCCGTCATGCGCTTTATGTAAAACGAAATAGGACACAATATTACACAAAGCCCCATTATAACAACAATCTTTAGCATACGTAATTTCATGTTTTTTCCCTCCCCTTGTTACTCATTATACCACAAGGCACTGAGTAACAGACAGCACGCACAGGGTCGGGGTCTCACATGAATAACAACAGCCCCATGCAAAGCTGCATGGGGCTGTTTTATTCATTATCGCCGCTGCGCCACTGTTCAGAGTGTTCACGGGGCCGCTTATGGTTGCCCGTATCGGTCAGAGCCGCCGTGATGATGTCATCTAATTGGCCTGACGTATCCATTTTACGCATATCAATCCGCAGCTTCCCCACAATCAGCTTTAATATTTCGTTTTGCGTTTGATTGCTCATGAGGATTTCATGCGACAACTTTTCTGTCTTTTCGCGGTTGACCAACAGTTCTTTGAGCAAATTCGCACATGGGGCCATCTGGTCAACGATTTTAGCCATATCTTCACGCATCTGAGCGAACTTATTATTCTGTAAATCCTCCACCTGTAGGCGATATTTCTCCGACTGCTCAATAATATAATTTATCGCCTTCGCCTCCCCCGCCAATTCATGGTCTAAGAGTTTCTCGCCCCGCTTTTGCTGATAGGCTTGCCACTGGGCAAGCACCTCTTTCAGCCCAAGACCTCCAATAAACAGCATCATCACAATCTCAGCCCAGCCCTTTGCATCCATGCGCCTCCCCCAGCTTGGCTAAAGCCTCGCTTAAACTAATTTCGCGGTCATCATGCCCCGTCCCGCCGCACTTGGCACAGGGCATCGCCTCCGCAACCACATTGGCCGCCCCATTATCCGCCATGAAAGTCTGCAATTCAGCCACCGTCCCCAGCTTGCTCACCGCCCAAAATTTATCCCACAAAGGATGGCGGGTAATCCCTAGCCCGCTACATTTTGGGCATAAATGGCGTTCAATCACCATAAACCTCATTTTCCCTCACACACCAAGCGATAAATCACGCCCTCATCAGCAAAATTCAGCGTGATTGATACACACCCAAACACCACCACCCACCCCTGCTGATTAGAGCCAGAGACAATCCCCTCCGTTCCCGCAGGCAACCTATGCCAACACTGTAGCAATTGAACCAATCGCCCCGTCATTCGCGTCATTTCCCCGTTATGACCATCACCGCCGCGCCACAGGTCGCACACGCCCCGCGCATCGCCTTGCGTCCATTCTTCATGGTCACTTCATTTGCCTCTCTTAATTCTCGCTTAGACTTGCACTTCATGCAATAGCCCGTCATGGTTATGTCTCCCTTGTTGGCGGAGGGTTAACAACACTTGTATCGAATGACGTGGTTATAGTCGAAATTCCGCCTAATTGCAACACGGCAGTCATGGCGGCTGGGGCAATGGTAGAACCAGCCGCCATGCCCCCATTTATCCATGCGGTCAGGCTACCACTGCTTTTCTTGAATTGCCAATAATGCCATCCGCTTAAGCCCATGAGTATCGCCGCGCCATTCGCCTCTAAGCGGTCTCCATAAAGATATAATCCCGTCTCAATAGCCGCCGTATCGCCAATTCGTATAATTTCGGCTGTTCCTACGTGATTCGCCCAAAAGCACACCTTACCATAACGGTTAGTGGCATTATAATTATAGATGGTTATGGATTTTGGGGCATTGAGCGCGGCAATCTCCGCCGTCAGGGTCACAATTTGAGCCTCAAGCGCATCAATCTCCGCCTGCAAAGCAGCCTCATTCCCCCCCAAACTTTCTATAAAATCAGCCTGATTATTTTCATGCCATTGCGATAAAGCGGACTCATCCTCCGCCCCATATCGCCATCCATCAGCCAAAGTAAACCATGCACCCAGGGCATTTTCCCGCGCCGCCGCGCTGTTTGGAACGGGAATGGCTAAATATCGTTCTATCGGGCTTGCATCCGTTATGTTGACATCATCCGCGTAGCTCATTGTTTAGTGTATTGCCCGCCATTATGAGTCAAAATTGTACTTAATGTAAATCATCAATCATCACCCATTGCGCTAAGGAACAGACAGCACGCAGACTAAACTTTCGTATAATTCCCGTTGGCATAACTCAATTGCGTACGGTTACTATTGGCGGCAAATGAAAAGTTTTGCGTTGCCCCCGCCGTTGGTGCTGTCTGAATCATTGTGCCACTTGCCCCCAATAAATTGGTGGCTGACACCGTGCATATCACAATATTAAATGCAAAAATAGTCCCAAAAAGGTCCTTGCTAGTGTAATTGCCCGTAATTGTATCGCCTGATTGCGATAAATACCAATGCCGTTCATTTGTGCCAGTTAGCCCATTCCACCAATGCCCCGTGAAGGGGAATTTTTGCACCAGGGCCGCGTTATTTGATGTCAGGCTGCTAATTTGGCTTGCTTGGTTTGCATTGGCTGTAGTCAAGGCCGCGTTATTTGATGTCAGGCTTGAAATTTGACCCGCTTGGCTTGCGTTCGTCGCGGTCAGCGTTGCCACTTGGCTGTTAAGGTCGTCAATTTGTGATTGCAACGCGGCCTTGTCAGCGTTTAGGGTCGTAATTTGCCCGTCAAGGCCATCAATTTCCGCTTGCAACGCGGCCTTGTCAACGCGGCCTTGTCAGCGTTTAGGGTCGTAATTTGCCCGTCAAGGCCATCAATTTCCGCTTGCAACGCGGCCTTGTCAGCGTTTAGGGTCGTAATTTGCCCGTCAAGGCCATCAATTTCCGCTTGCAACGCGGCCTTGTCAGCGTTTGCATTATCAAGCAACGCCTCCAACGCCGATTCACTTCTTTTGATGATGATTACATTTCTTCTCATTGTCGGGTAAATGTCTGAACTGGCGTACCAAAATAAACCTCAGTTCCCTCAATGTTCGTTGACATGGTAAATCCACTGTCAGGGAAACCCGTATGTGATGTTACATGCAATGTCCCGCCTGCTGCCAATTCGTTGTTTACATCAATTAAGCCGTTCACTATTTCACTTTCATACAAAGAACCAAACAAATCTTTAGAGGTACTTGTGCCAGCCACCGTAACCCCATCACTTTCCAAATAAAGATGTTTCTCCCCATTGCCTGTTACTCCATTCCAAAAATGACCACAAAACAACCCCGTTAATGGACAAGGGCAATAGGCTTTATAGTCATTCATATCAATAATGTTAGCGAATTGGTCACTAGCATTGCTATAATCCCAAACATCAGATAATGCTTCATAGGCAAAATAGGCAGACGGATTACCTGTTAGCATAGTGCCAAGTAATGTGAATATTTTAGTCTTGTTCATATTGCTTATCATACCACTGTCACATGCTATCTCGTCAGCATTATTACGTATTGTTTGACTTAGCGCGTATAATGTTGCCATACTGCCATCAACAACATACATAGTAGTAAGTTTAGCGCCCTGTTGCTTAACCAGGTCAACTCCCTTAGCTTTAATCAAATTTACGCTAACTGCAACTGGCATACCTGTACCGCCCGAAAGAATTGTGCCAATAATTGTTGCTACTGTGGTTACGCCATTCGCTATATCAATTGCTGTTATGCCCATTGCGATTGCAGCGTTACCCGCCACTGCACCATATAGTGCCATTTCTTCCAAATAGTCAGCCGTGTCAATCAACATCTTGTATGTAAAACCGCATTTTGCGTCATGTGAGGTAGAAGGTTTGATTAAATTCTTGTAATATGGGTTTTCGGTGTAACCATCTTCCAACGGATTATTAACAGTAGAATTGATGACTTTACCCGTGACAGGGTCATAAGGTAGTACTTTGCCTGTGACAGGGTCTAGCAAGGCAGGCTTACCAGTCACGGAGTTAATCGGTTTGTTGATGTCTACTGGTGGTTGTGAGTGGTCTACTGGTGGATTAGGTACTGTAGGTTTAGGAGTAGTGGTATAAGTGCCATCTCCGTTATCTACAGTGTCACTACCGTTGTCTTTAGTTAAATCAACAAGATTCTTAATCTGGTCAGCAATGTCTTGTAGTGGTTTTGTAGTAGTGCTACTGCCATTACCACACATTATGATAGGCTTACAAGGTTGTACCGTAATAGGATTGTTGATAGTAGGATTCACCGTAGACGGTTGTACCGTTATCGTAGGGTTAGACGGCGCAACGTTAATCGTGTTGGTATTGGCTACAGTAGACGGGGTAACTACGGTATTATTGTTTATGGTAGGCGATAGCTGTAATGTGCTTATAGTAGTGTTTATACCACTTAGGTTCGTATTAGTGTTGTCACTTCCTAGCTTGATAGTGTCCTTTAAGTCATCTAATTTGCTACTCCCATTGCCATTTATGAACGCTGTAGGAATAGCACATATACAATCTCTTATAGCAGCCATAATGTTCTCAAAATTAAGCCATGTTGTGGTATACCATACATTAAAGTCAACAAAGTAGCTACCATTGCCTAACCCATTGCTTGCGACACTTGACATGAAACTACCTGCAATGTTCTTAGCTACAATGATGATATTGTTGTTTGCTAGTATCATATTGTCGGATACAACGGTTGCTATGCCTGTGTTGTCAGTTAGTTTCAATGAATTATCAATACCCATTAGATAATCCCTTATGTCTAAAAAGTAATCGCTAAATGCCTTCCAATCAACAGTTAGCCAAGTATTAAGTGAGCGAAGATAACTATTCTTAGCTAAATCCGTATTGGCATCAAACTCCTCATTAAATGTTGTACTAAAATTTTGATTCATTTTATCAATAAAACTGTGCTGCTTAACCCAATAAGGCACACTAACAGTACCCCAAAGCGGAATTGTTACACTTACGTAGCTTTTTTGAGTGTCATTGAATGTGTCTAATACCATTTGATAAAATGTTAGCTTGCCTATTGGATTATTTATTAAGCTAATTGGATTCCAAACCCCCTCACGAAATGAACTAGCAAACCAATTTATTAAATCAGTAAAGTCATTTGTGAAGTGAACTTTTGTTTCGTTTATGTCAGTCCTAATGTCATCTAATTTTGACTCCAAATTAAAGGGGTTAATGTCAGGAAAACCAATCGTTCCGTCATCCAGCATAGCTATTTTCAATACGTCCGTAATACTGTTTGTTTCCAACAAGCTCCCCACCTCTAAATTTGAGGTTCGCCCCGTCTCAATTGATTTATTATCCGTCATGTCCCAAGAGCCATCTTCTAAAAGAGCAGGCTCCGCGGGCTTATCAATAAAAAATTGAATGTCTTTTTTATCCGCCATTTGAGCTAAAAAATGTTTCAGCGTAAATTCAATTTCAATGAGGCTGTTCACGCCCCTGTTTAGCAGTTCGTCGCTCATAAAATGTACCTCAATTCCGTCTAATGCCCTGGCGGTATATTTATAGCCTACATCTTTCTCATTATTAACCACATAATAACGGGCCTTCGCCAAACACAAAATTAAGCCCCTGATATTTTGCCGAATTTCTGGCGTGTCATGAGGGACGTTAAAATAGACGAATAAGCCCTTGCTTTTATCTATTTCATTTTTGGTATTCGCCCCTAATTCTAATCTCATAATCACCTGTAACAAAAAAAACGGTATCACTAATTCAGCCCTTTAAAATTAAAGAGTTGAATCAGTGATACCGTGAAAAGCCTAATTACGGGCTTTTTTGATTTTCACAACCTTCAACGCCCCGCCCGCCGCGTCAACAAACAATGATTCAAACTTAGCAACTAAATCAGCAAACGGTGCGGCTGTAATATCCGCATCCGATGCGCCAGGCAGTAAATCAAAATCCGCCGCGGGAATATAATGAGTTTCTTTATTGCCCAAAGAATTTAAAGCAACAATCGCCCATTTTTGGGAGCGCGCCTCACCTTTCGTTTTGTCGTATGGAACAGCCGTAACTTCAAGCACGGTTGGCAGCGAATAGCTTGCCCCTTCCAATCCCAAACCTTGAGTTACACCCTGCACAGCCGCGAAAAAGCTATCAATAGCAGCCCCATCAGGAGTTGCAACTTTACCGCCTATGCCTGTAGGCTTGCCTTGAGCATCTTTCATTTCAATCTTCAATCTATTTTGAGCCATTTGAACACCATCCTTTTAAGTTTTTTGTGAAAATAGACCAAGTCTATAAATCGCGTCGCGACGCGATTATATCATGGTAAGTCAATAGTAATTTATCTGGTTACACTATATCACATGATTAAATTACGTTCAATCAAGTGTTGACAGGTGTAAACACTTTGGTATAATCTCATTATGGCAACAATAAAACAGCGCAAATCATTAGGCAATGTAACAATTTCTAGCGATATTTGGAAAATGGTTCAGGCACTCATGCGAGTGTCTGGGGAAACCAAGCCGCTAGGGATTGTTTCAGATTGTGTGAAGAAAGAATACATGCGGCTTATGCAACAAAAAACGGGCTAGGGAATTTAATCCCTGGCCCGTTTTTTTGATTTAAACGCAAAACATCACCCAAATAGGTGATGTTTATGCGAAAAAGTTCTTATAAAATAGGCTGTTTTTGGCCTTTTTTGGGCCTAAAATGCACAATAGCCACGAAAAGCGGCTATTGTTATACGAAAAAGTTCTAGTTAAAATTTGTGCTGATGGGTGGACTCGAACCACCGACCTCGAAATTATGAGTTTCGCGCTCTAACCAGCTGAGCTACATCAGCGAATTACGTGGCTTATTGTAGTCTAAACTTGAAATTTGTCAAAAACGACCAGGGCTTTTAGAAGACCTCACAGGTTTGAGAAACCTGTGAGGTCTAAAAATTCAATACTTAAGCAAACATGGCCTCAAAATTCTTGGCATCTAAGGTTTCTTCTTTTAACAACCGTTGAGCAATTTCCTCAAGTTTCGCCTTATTTGCCAATAAAATCTCGCGCGCCTTCTGATGAGCAGTTTCCACAATTCGCCGCACTTCCATATCAATCTTACGGGCAATGGCTTCACTATAGTTACGTTGCTCACCAATTTCTTTACCTAAAAAGACCAATTCCTCTTTTTCGCCAAAGGTCAATGGACCCAGCGCAATGCTCATGCCATATTGCATGACCATTGCCCGTGCCATTTTGGTGGCCTTGTTCAAATCATCACTCGCCCCATTCGTAATTTCATTAAAAATAATTTCCTCAGCCGCCCGACCACCTAAAATAGCGGCTAAATCGGCCTCAAATTTTGTCTTATTTTTAAGATAACGTTCATCAGGCAACGGAATCACATACCCACCCGCCATGCCACGCGCCACAATGCTCACTTTTTGCACCTTGTCACACTCGGCTAACAAGCGCATGACCAAGGCATGCCCCGCTTCATGATGGGCAATAATAATGCGCTCTTTTTGCGGAATGACCCGACTTTTGCGTTCAGGGCCAGCAATCACTTTCTCCACCGCTTCCTGAAACTCTAGCATGGCGATCTGTTTTTTATCGCGCCGCGCCGCTAAAATGGCCGCTTCATTCACTAAGTTTTCAATGTCCGCCCCCACAAAGCCTGGGGTCTGCTTGGCAATCACCGACAAATCCACATCACTCGCTAAAGGTTTCCCTTTGGCATGGATATTCAAAATTTGTTCACGCCCTTTGCGGTCAGGGCGGTCTAACACCACCCGACGGTCAAAACGGCCAGGGCGTAATAACGCAGGGTCTAAAATGTCAGGCCGATTGGTGGCGGCCACGACAATAATGTTAGTGTCGGTATCGAAACCATCCATCTCCACCAAAATTTGGTTCAGGGTTTGCTCACGCTCATCATGGCTACCACCCAAGCCTGCGCCACGATGTCGCCCGACGGCATCAATTTCATCCATGAAAATGATACAGGGGCTATTCCGTTTGGCCTGGTCAAACAAATCACGCACCCGACTCGCGCCCACGCCGACAAACATTTCGACAAATTCAGAACCCGAAATGCTAAAGAAAGGCACGCCTGCCTCACCTGAAATGGCCTTCGCGGTAAGCGTTTTACCACAGCCAGGCGGCCCGACCATTAACACCCCTTTAGGAATCCGCGCGCCCAGCGAGATAAATTTCTCAGGTTCACGCAAAAATTCCACGATTTCCGAGAGTTCTTGCTTGGCTTCATCAACCCCCGCCACATCATCAAATGTTACAGTAGGTTTATCCCCCGTGAACATGCGGGCGCGGCTTTTGCCAAAACTCAGGGCTTGATTACCTGCGCCCTGGGCCTGACGAAGAATAAAAAAGAAAAAACCCCCAATTAGCACCAACGGTAATAACGTTGCCAGAATATTCACCCAGCCTTCCCAGGGGCTACGGGGTTTAATGGTAACTTTCATCTTCCCCAGCATCTCTTGCGTCACCCCTAAACTGCCCAGCGTCTCGACAATGCCCACCTCAGTTTCTTTATAAGAGGCTAATTCAGGCGCACCCTTGATTTTTGCAACCACTTTATCATCTTCAACCGCAATACTTTCCACTTGCCCTTCTTTAATTTTTTGGGCAATGTCGGAAATTTGTACCACTGCCGCGGGGGTGGGGCGCATAATAAAAAAGAGGTATGCAAACCCCAATGAAGCTAACAGCGATATAACTAACACCGTACGTGACCATTTCATAATTTTACCTACCTCGTGTTTTAAAATTGACCTGACAAAATATACCATGTGGCTACCCCTGTGTCAAACTAGGAAACATTCCTGTCCTATAAACCAGGTTATCTTGACACGCCCCTTAATTTGGCTTATCCTTAGACAATAACATTAGCAGGAGTCCGCAATTCTTTGCGGACAGTCCGTAAATGATTACGGACTCCTGAGTAATAACATTAGCGTGAGTGCAACCATGGCAATTCCATCCATCGTCATCACGGGCGCATCAAGCGGGATTGGCCTGGCCTGCGCCCTCCATTTTGATAAATTAGGCTATCAAGTTTTTGCTGGTATACGACGCGAGCAAGATAGAGACGCATTGCAAAAAATGGCTTCGTCGCGTCTACAGCCCTTGATGTTAGAGGTGACAGATGAGGCCATGATTCACGCCGCCGCCACCACCGTGAGCGAAAAGGTCGGTGAGGCGGGCTTGGCGGGCTTGGTGAATAATGCGGGCGTAGCCGTTGCTGGGCCATTGGAGTGCCTCCCGTTGAGTGAATTACGGCGACAATTTGAGGTGAATGTCATCGGCCAAATGGCCGTCACCCAGGCATTTTTACCCTTGTTGCGGCAAGGGCCTGGCCGAATTATTAACATTGGTTCAATTAGCGGCCTCATCGCCATGCCCTTTATTGGGCCATATTCAGCCTCGAAATATGCGATGGAAGCCCTTAACGATTCGTTACGCGTGGAGCTACGGCCCTGGGGCATCCATGTGGCAATTGTTGAGCCAGGGGCAATTGCTACGCCCATTTGGGAAAAATCCATTGACCGAAATCAGCAAATTTTAGAAAGTTTGCCCTCGACGGCCCAAACACTCTATCGTCCTACGTTGCTCAAACTACTTAAGAATGTGCAACGAACTAGCCGTGCCGCCAGCCCCGTTGAGTGGGTCGTTTTAGCCGTTAGCCATGCTTTAACCTCGCCGCAACCACGTAACCGTTATCTCGTGGGGCGAGATGCCCGCGCCGCGTTATGGTTTATTCGGTTTATACCTGATGGGTTACGGGATTGGTTGATTAGTCGTTAGTCATTTGTCCGTTGTTATACGGTGCCAGCCATTATAAGGTTTGAAACCTTATAATGGCTTAAGCTAAATAGGAGAAGTTATGGGTATCAAACAAACTGTATTTCATTTCATTGCGGGTTTGTTCATTGAACGTCCCGCTAGAAAAAAGACGCTGGAACAATTCGTTAGTAGTCTGAACGACGTCGGTAAAACCGTCACTGAACGCATTGCGAAAGGTAACGAAACTGAGGCCAATAGTAAACTCATCCGCCATATTATTGGCATTGAACGGTGGGGGCAACGGCGGCTTAAGGTGGCGTTAGGTGAGCCATTGGTGCTAGATGAATATGATGGTTATCAACCTGAAGAAGACATGAAGGTCAAAAAATTGCAAGAAGTATTTCAAACCACCCGCCATGAGACTATTTATCTAGCGCAACAATTTGCAACGAGAGCCATTGACCCGAACACCACCGTTAAACATAATGATTTTGGTGACATAACCTTGCGCGGCTGGCTACAATATTTACAAGGCCATGCCGAGCGTGAAAGTAGAGGCATTAAGGAAAAAACATCATGAGTACATTCAAGGCGTTGTTATTAGAAAAAAACGAACAAAGCGTAACCGCCACGCTGAAAGAGTTAGCCGTCAACGATTTACCTGAAGGAGAGGTGTTAATTTCAGTCGCTTACTCCACCCTCAATTATAAAGATGGGCTGGCCGTGACCAACCGTGCGCCCGTCGTGCGCCAATTTCCATTGGTGCCAGGGATTGATTTAGCGGGTATCGTGGAGGAGTCCACCTCCGCCGCCTATCAGCCTGGCGACGGGGTGATTTTAACGGGCTGGGGCGTGGGTGAAATGTATTGGGGCGGCTTGGCGCAAAAAGCCCGTGTCCATTCAGATTGGCTCGTGCCATTGCCCGACGGCTTAAGCCTGCAAAATGCCATGGCTCTCGGCACGGCGGGCTTTACGGCCATGCTGGCGGTGTTAGCCTTAGAAGCCCATGACATTACGCCCGATAGCGGCGAGGTGGTGGTTACGGGTGCGGCAGGCGGCGTGGGTAGTGTGGCGATTGCCCTTTTAGCCAAGTTGGGTTATACGGTGGTGGCCTCTACGGGGCGAGTGGATACAGCGACAGATTACTTAATGAAATTGGGGGCGAGCCGCGTCATGGGACGTTTTACACCCTCAAAACGGGCGTTGGAAAAGGAGTTATGGGCGGGGGCGGTGGATACTGTTGGCGGGGAAACGCTGGCCGCGCTCACCCGTCAAATGGTGCGTTGGGGCAGCGTGGCGGTCTGCGGCATGGCGGGCGGCGGCGATTTGCCCGCGACGGTTTACCCGTTTATCTTACGCGGGGTTAATTTATTGGGCATTGATTCGGTCATGTCGCCCTTTATTACTCGCCAAATTGCTTGGCAACGCTTAACGGAAACCATGACTCCAGAGTTATTAGAACTTATCACGGAGCGCGTCATTGGTTTGGTGGAGGTGCCAGCCGTTAGCCAAGACATCATGCAAGGGCAAGTGCGCGGGCGCGTAGTAGTCGATGTGAATCGGTAATAATGATAAATGCAGACCTGTGAGGTTTCAAAGACCTCACAGGTCTAAATTGGGAAGCCGTCAATGAATAGTGAATTGAATTTACAAGGCTTGAATATCTTAATTATTGATGATAATCCAACTAATTTGGGCGTTCTGGCCGATTACTTGGACGAATATGGTTTCATTATATTAACCTCTCGTAATGGTGAAAACGGGATTGAAAATGCCCGACGTAACCAACCTCATTTGATTTTGTTAGATGTCATGATGCCCCCAGGGATAGATGGTTTTGAAACATGTCGTCGCTTAAAAGCAGATGAAGCGACCCGATATATTCCCGTAATTTTCATGACCGCTTTAGCGAGTGAAGCCGATAAAGTGAATGGTTTTAAGGTGGGGGCAGTGGATTATGTGACGAAACCAATCCAACTACGAGAGCTATTAGCGCGAGTAACGACCCATCTTAAAATTCAAGCGCAAGCGGCTGAACTGACCAAATTGAATGCCAATAAAGATAGATTTTTCTCCATTATTGCCCATGACCTGCGTGGGCCATTTATGCCGTTAATGACCAATTTGGAGTTATTGGGCGATTTAGCCGATACCTTAACCCCGCAAGAAATACGAGATATGAGTGGCAGTAGCCTACGTTCGGCCCAAAAAGTACATCAACTGTTAGAAAATCTGCTGCAATGGGCGCAGTTACAAATGGGTGGTTTGAAATATAATCCGACGACATTTAACCTCTACCCGTTAGCCCAAAAATCCCTGGAGGTTTTTCATCAAGTGGCCCAGACCAAAGCCATTACCTTAGTAAATCACACCCCTCCAAATATAACGATTTATGCTGACATCAATATGCTTGATGCAATTATTCGCAACTTAATAAACAACGCGCTCAAGTTCACCCATAACGGCGGCCAAGTGAGCCTCAGCGCAACCGTTCAGCCCGAGTCCCATAAGGTTGAAATTGTCATTGCTGATACGGGCGTGGGCATAAGTCCCGCTGACCAGCAAAAATTATTCCGCTTGGAAGTAAACCATATTACACTAGGCACGGCCCAGGAGAAGGGAACGGGGTTAGGCTTAATTGTTTGTAAGGAAATGATTGGAATGCATGGGGGAAAAATTAGGGTAGAAAGTGAGGTCGGGCAGGGGACAACGGTTAGGTTTACGGTGCAAGCGTCAGAATGACAACAGTAAAAAGCCGCTAATCTCATTGAGAGGTTAGCGGCTTTTTTAGTTCTCACCACAGATAACCGATAGCCTTAAGCAACGCCCGCGCCAAAATAAAATGGCCGCTAGTCGTGGGGTGAACCCTATCCCAGGCGAGGGTCATGGGGTGAACATGTTGTAATATTTCATCAAAGGCCGCTTGCGTATCCACCAAAACCGCCCCATATTCCATGGCTAAGGCTTTGACCACCGCGCCGTAACTATCCATCATCTGCCGCATGGGGTCAGCCCGATTCGGCTCAATGAAATAAGGAGTCATCAAGACCAACCCTTTGAGGCGCGGTTGCGTAATTTTGACGAGGTGCATTAAGGTTTGTTGATAATCTGCTAATGGTACATGCCACTCAGTTTGCATAGGCGTGTCAAATTGTCGCCAGACATCATTAATGCCAATCATAATCACCAGCCAATCGGGGCTAAGGTCTAACACATCACGTTGCCAACGGGCTTGCAGGTCATGGACGGTGTTGCCGCTAGTTCCCATGTTAATGACCCGCCAGCTATGTTGCGGATAAGTGGCTTGCAGCAAACCCGCACTAAAACTAACATAACCATTACCCAATGTGTCCATGCGGCCTTCCCCGATGGGATATTGGCGGCCACAATCCGTAATGGAATCGCCGATGAAAAGCAGTTTACTGTTAGGTTGAATGAGCATGATAATAACTTAAGTACCCAAGCAAAAGTTTTGCGGACTATTTTTAGCCCTTATAAGGGCTGCCGCAGAATTTATGCTCACCTACTCATAACTCAGAATTAGCCTTCATAAAACTAACCACTTCATCAACTTGGGTGAAGGCCAGCCCTGTCACAGTATCGGCTGCGCCGTAGTAAATCGCAATGCGCCCCGTGTCCGCATCGGTCAAAGCGGCGCAGGGAAAGAAAACGTTAGGCACATCGCCGACACATTCATACAGCGTTTGCGGTGAGGCCAAATAGGGCGCAGTACGATAAATAACTTTCCAGGGTTGCTCCAGGTCAAGCAAGGCCGCGCCCATGCTATAGACGAAACCGTTACATGACGTTAATACGCCATGATAGAACAACAGCCAACCTTCACTGGTTTCAATGGGCGTGGGGCCTGCGCCAATTTTCGTGCCTTGCCACGTCCAATTTTTCGGCCCCATGACAAAACGATGTCGCCCCCAATGCACCATGTCAGGACTTTCGCTGTAGAAAATATCGCCAAACGGCGTATGCCCCGTGTCGCTAGGGCGGCTGAACATGGCAAATTTGCCGTTGATTTTGCGGGGAAATAACACCCCATTACGATTATGGGGTAAAAAAGCATTTTCCAATTGATAGAATGTTTCAAAATCAAACGTATAGCCCACGCCGATGGTCGGGCCATGATAGCCATTACACCAGCCAATGTAATAACGGTCTTCCAACCACGTCACACGCGGGTCATAACGATGTAAGAATGTGGTCAGCCCCGCGTCATCATCACTGCGGAAACTATCGCCGATTTGAAAATCAATCGGGTCGGGTTTAATGTGCCAATTGAGGGCATCATTACTTTTGCCTGCGTGCAAATTCATGGCGCGAGTGGTGTCATCCACGCGAAAAACGCCCGCGAATCCGTCCTGATATGGCACAACGGCACTATTAAAAATACTATTTGAGCGCGGGGTGTGGTCGCGCTTGATGACGGGATTTTGCGAATATCGCCATAGCGGGGCTTGGCTATTTTCGGGGCGGGCTTCCCAGGGAATGTTAGGTAAGGCGTTGCCAATAATTTTAACGGTCATACTGATTGCTCCTTGAAATAGATAACAGATAATAGCATAATCAGGTTAGGGACTCAAACCTGACTGTGGTATAATTCCACCTGAAGGCGAGCCTTTATAAGGTTTGAAACCTTATAAAGGCTTAAATCCCTGAAAATTTACAGGTAACTATAATAGACATTATACCGATTTAATGATTTTCGTAGGGGCAGGGCTTGTCCCGCAGGGCTTGTCCCTGCCCACAATGGGGGCAAGCACAAGGCATTGCCCCTACAAAATGTCAACGATTTTTTAATCGGTATAAACTCTAATTAATCCACTGGAGGACGATACTATGAGCAAATTATCCCCGTTTCCTGGCATGGATCCCTATTTGGAAGAACCCTCTGAATGGAGTGAAGTCCATCATGAACTGATTTCAATGATTCGTTATCATTTAGCGGCGGCCTTACAACCCAATTTTGTGGTTTCCATTGAGCATCGGGTCTATTTAAGTTTTGACTCCGATGAAACCAATGGGTCATTACAAAGTTGGCAGACGGTGATGAAACAATTTGTGCCTGATGTGCATATTAGTCAGCCACGCCCCTTTCTGACTACGCCTGAATTTGCGGGCTTTAGAGCCGCCGTCGCCACCGCGTTGCCGATAACGCCGCCGTTGCTGCTTGAGCCGATTGGCGATTTTACGGTGCGTGAAGCCTATTTGGAAATTCGGGACAAGAAAAATCGCCAAGTGATTACGATAATTGAACTCATTTCGCCCTTTAATAAAGTGGATACGGCTGAGGGCTACAAAGTATTTCATCAAAAACGAGATACCATGTTGCAATCTAACGTGAATTGGGTGGAAATTGATTTGGTGCGCGCGGGCAAACGTCCGCCGCAATTGGCAAATAAAAGCGATTATTACGCCTTGCTCAAACGTAAAAATCGGCCAGGGCCGTATGAGGTTTGGTTTTTTAATCTGCGGGATACCATGCCCAATATGACTATTCCCTTACAACCACCTTTTGATGATGTGCCGCTGAATTTACAAGCGGTATTTGATGAGGTCTATCAACGCTCTTTTTATGCCAATAGTGTCAATTATGAGGCCCGCGTGACCTGGCCCATGTTGCTGCCTGCCGATGAAATTTGGGCGAAAAAGCGCATTATGGCTTGGCAAGCCGATGAACCGCCTGAGTCGGAAAGGTAAGATGGAGTCCGCAATTATTGGCGGGCTGTCCGCAAAGGATTGCGGACTCCTGCGTAACTCCTAAAATAGACATTATACCGATTTAATGATTTTCGTAGGGGCAGGGCTTGTCCCTGCCCACAATGGGGGCAAGCACAAGGCATTGCCCCTACAA